>CAEZSR010000168.1_pt1 | contig 10493 bp, 7 predicted proteins | sample 7264011 | NCBI WGS metagenome assembly CAEZSR01 (sample SAMEA6813783, study PRJEB35770) | freshwater metagenome | biome: Freshwater; feature: Freshwater reservoir; material: water | place: Czech Republic | collected 2016-08-15 | depth 0.5m m | reverse complement strand
GCGCACCGGGTCGGTGCGGCAGCCGCACGAGCAGCACCGCACCGATCACGGCGAGGAAGCTCACCGCGTTGCACCACAGCGCGAGCTCGATCCCCCCGGCGGCGATCGCGAGCGCGGCGAGCGCCGGACCGATGATGCGACCCAGGTTCCACTGAGCGTTCGACAGGCCGACGGCGGCGACCAGCTGGTCGCGCGGCACCAGGTCGGGCAGCGACACCTGGAACGACGGGAAGCCGAACATCACCACCGCTCCGGCGACGAACGCCAGCAGTGCGAGCCCGGCCGGCGTGGCGTCGCCGGTGCCGACCCACACCGCGAGCACCGCGGCGATCAGCCCGGCCACGGCGTTCGTCACGATCAACACCCGCCGGCGACGTAGCCGATCGGCCATCGCCGAACCGATCGGACCGACGATCGCGCCCGGCACGAACCCGGCGGCCGCCACGACGGCCGACCACGACGCCTTCCCGGTCGTGTCGGCCACGTAGTAGCCGAGCGCGACGGTCTCCATCCACGTGCCGACGTTCGACACGAGTGCGCCGATCCACATGATCGCGAAGTCGCGCGATCGGAACGGTGCGAGCGACGCAGCGGCCACGTTCGAGCGACCGGACTCAGAACCAGGTGGAGCAGTGCGGCGCCCGACCCACGACGAAGAACGCGTCGGCACGTGCGAGCGTACGGTCGTCAGGGGCCTCCAACGTGCGTCCGGATGCGAGCGCGGTGGCCCGCACGCCGCCGAACAGCAGCGCGCCGAACGAGGGCGCATCGGTCACCAGGTCGGGTCGGCTGCGCACCCGGCGGCACGACGCCTCGCCGTCGGCCTGCTCGATCGCCCACCGCACGCCGTCGACCTCGACGACCAGGCGATCGTCGGTGCCGTAGGCGCGAGCACCGAACACGACGGCGGGGTCGATCACCTTCGCCCACATCCCGTCTCGGAGGTGGGTCGTGGCCACCGATCGCACGTCGGTGAGCAGCCACGGCAGCGCCTCGTCAGGCGCCAGGTTCTTCGACGCGATCGTGCCGACGAGGTCGACGCCGAGGATCGTGGCCCACAGGTCGAGGTGTGCCTGATCCGTGACCGGGACGAACTCGACGAGCTCCAGGCGGTTCTCCGGTCGTCCCGTCCAGTGCTCGCGGATCCGGTATGCGGCGTACCCGTCGCGGTGCGCGAGGTGGAACGTCGCGCTCATCTCGTCGTTCGGCTTCTCGCGCACCTCGTGGGTCTGGTCGTGCCACACCGTGTCACGGGAGATCTCCCCCGCGCGTGAGCGGCGGTACCGCTCCCACGTGACGGCCAGGTGGTCGCGCGCCGCGTCGCCCTCCACGTACCGGACCGCGTCACGGTCGACCGGGAGCCCGCTCCGGAGGTGCGCCGTCGCACGTTCGATCTCGTACCAGCGCAGCATCGTCGCGACGCCGAACCCGAAGCGCCGGTAGATGCCACCCTCGCTGGCGAACAGCACCGCCACGGGTTCGCCGCGCTCGTCGGCCTGCTCGTCGAGCAATCGCATCAGCTCGGTCAGCACCCCATGCCGGCGGTGCGTCGCCGAGACCGACACCCAGGTGATCCCGCTGGCGGGCACGGTGGCGCCGCCGGGCACGGTGATGTCGAACGCGAACGCACCGGCGACCCCGACGATCTGACCGCCGTCGACGGCGATGCGGAACCGGTCGAGGTCGAGCATCGGACGCCGCTGCTCGATCATCTCGGGGGTCGGCACGAAGCCGAAGGCCCGTGCGTCGGCGCGCATCATCGCGGGCCATTCGTCGTCGGTCGGCACCCGGAACTCGATCGTCATGTCGCCAGCCTCGCAGGTCGGGCCGCTGCGCACCGGGGTGCTTCACCGTCGTACGCTCGGAATATGATCAGGCGTCTCGGCAAGAACCTCGCCCTGTCGTCGGCGGATGCGCCGGAGGCCTCGCAGCAGCTCGAGCGCGATGGTTTCGCGGTGCTACGCGGGGCGCTGTCGGCCGACGAGATCGCCGAGCTCACGGCCGAGGCCGAGCGCGTCTTCCGCGAGCACCCGCCCAGCCGGCAGCGCAGCGACCGTGACGAGTTCCGCTACGAGATGCTCAACCTCTCGGAGGCGGCGCACCGGGCGATCGGGCACCCGCGCATCCTGGAGGTGATCGAGCCGCTGCTCGGCCAGGACTGCCACGTGATCGCGAACACCCTGTGGTGGAATTCGCCCGAGTTCGCCGGCGGCCCGTGGCACTGCGACGCCGGGCCGCACGTGCCCCGCCCCGCCGACGTGCCCTGGGACGATCGCATCCCCTACCCCGTGTTCGCGATCGGTGCCCACCTCCTGCTCAAGCCGTGCCGTGTGGCCGACGGACCGACGGCGGTGATCCCGGGCAGCCATCGCTCCGGCCGGCTCGCCCCGTTCGACCGCATCCACGACCCCGAGCTCACCTACGACGGGCGACCGGCGGTGCTGCTCGAGGGCGAGGCCGGCGACGTCGCGCTGTTCGTGAGCGACGCCTGGCACCGTGGCACCCCGGCGAGCGGCGGTGACGGTCGCTTGTTCCTGCAGGCGCACTACGGACGCCGCGACATCGCCCAGCGGATCCGCACCACGGTCGAGGTGCACCACCTGTCGCCCGAGGCGATCGCGTGGGCCGACACCCCCCGCCGCCGCGAGCTCGTCGGCCTGCACGACCCCTACTTCTACGACGGCTGACGGCGTCCGGCTGCCGACGTCCTGGGTGCCACCCCGATCTCACCGACGCAGCTCACGGCGTGTCACTGGCACCCAGAACCTGGGCGTCCCCGACCTGGGTGCCACGCCCACCTCACCGACGCAGGTCACGGCGACGCCGTGGCGCCCAGAACCGGTCCCCGACCTGGGTGCCACGCCGACCTCACCGACGCAGCTCACGCAGCGACCCTGGCACCCAGAACGAGCGGCCGGGGACGCACGGGGTGGGCGGCACTACATTCGGCGCATGAGCACCACCACGACCTCGTCCGCCCCCGGTCGCTTCTCCCCCGGTCGCTTCTCCCCCGGTCGCTTCTCCCCCGCTCGAGTCATCGCCGATCTCCGCGCGCTCGCCGATCGCACCGGCGGCCCCGAGGGCAGCCGCCGGCTGGCGTGGACGCCCGACTGGTTGGAGGCCCGGGCGCTGCTGCGCGAGTCGCTCACCGGGCTGCCGGTGGAGGTCGACGAGGACGAGGCGGGCAACCTCTGGATCGTGCTGCGCGGCGAGCGACCCGACATGCTCGTCGTCGGCTCGCACCTCGACAGCGTGCCCAAGGGCGGCTGGCTCGACGGAGCCCTCGGCGTGATGGCCGGGCTCGAGCTGATCCGCTCGCTCGCCGCCGACGGCACCCCACCGGTCACCGTGGCGCTGGTCGACTGGGCCGACGAGGAGGGAGCGCGCTTCAGCCGAAGCCTCTTCGGCTCGGCGGCGTGCGTCGGCACGCTCGACGTCGAGGTGCTGCGCGGCCTCACGGACAAAGAGGGCGGCAAGCTGCCGGAGATCCTCGCCCAGCACGGCGTCGACATCGACCGGCTGGACGGCGCCCGCACCCGCATGCGCGACGTGAAGGCCTACGTGGAGGTGCACATCGAGCAGGGCCCGATCCTGGAGTCGATGGGCAAGGGCATCTGCACCGTCACCGGCACCAAGGGCATCGAGCGCGAGCGGCTGATCTTCCGCGGCCAGGCCGCGCACGCCGGCACGATGCCGATGGAGATGCGTCGCGACAGCTTCCGGGCCGCGTCGCGATTCGCCCTCGCTATCGCCGAGATCGGCGAGCGCCACCAGGGCGTCACGACGGTGGGCTTCGCGCAGTGCTGGCCCGGCGTGGTCACCGCGGTGGCCGGCGAGACCCGCATCACGATGGACATGCGCCACATCGACGCCGGCTCGCTGCAGGCGATGTTCGACGAGGCCCACGCGGCCGCAGCGGCCGCCGCCGAGGCCGAGGGCTGCACGGTGGAGTGGGAGCACATCTTCCGCATCCCGCCGATGCCGTTCCACCCGCTGCTGCTCGACGCAGCCCGCGAGTCGGTGCGCGAGGTGGAGGGTCACGACGTGGAGCTGCCGAGCGGCGCGCTGCACGACGCGAGCGAGATGGCCCGCGAGGTGCCGACCGTGATGATCTTCTCGTCGTCGACGAACGGCCTCAGCCACACCAAGGAGGAGGACACCCCCGAGGACCACCTCCACATGGCGGCCGATGCGTTCGACCGCACCTGCCGGAGGACGATCCAGCTGATCGTCGACGGCGCGCTCTGACCCAGCCGTCGATCGTTCTGGTCGCGAACCGTCGCGGATTCCGGGAGGAATCGCGACCGGAACGAGTCGGGTTCAGCCCTTCTTCTGCTCCAGCAGGGCGGTGACGAGCTTGCCGTCGGCCTTGCCCTGGCTCGCCTTCATCACCGCGCCCACGAGCGCGCCCATCGCCTTGCCCTCACCGGCGCAGTACTTCGCCCAGGCATCGGGTTGAGCGGCGATCGCCTGATCCACGAGCGCCTCGAGCGCGGAGGTGTCCATCGCCTCGAACCCCTTCGCCTGTGCGATCGCCTCCGCGTCACCGCCGCCGTTGGCGACGAGCTCGGCGAGCACCGCCTTGGCCTGGGTGGCGGTGAGCTTGCCCTGCACCTCGAGCTTGGTGAGCAGCGCGAGGTCGGTGGCCGGCACCGCCGGCTCGGGGCCCTGCTCTGCGTAGGCCTCCTTCACGTGCACCAGCGCGCGGCCGATGTCGCCGCCGACGTGGCCGACGGCCTCCACGTACTGGTCCTGGCCGCGCTCGACGACCACGGCGATCGCCTCGCTCGTGGCCGGCTGTCCGGTGAGCTCGGCGAGCCGGGCGCGGCGCTGGCTCGGCAGCAGCGGCAGCGACTCGCGCACCTCGGCGATCCACTGCGGCGACGGCTCGAGCGGCACCAGGTCGGGTTCGAGGAAGTAGCGGTAGTCGTCCGCGTCCTCCTTGGTGCGCAGTGTGTGGGTGCGTCCGTCGTTCTCGTCCCAGTGGCGAGTCTCCTGGCGCACCACCTCGCCGGCTTCGATCATCGCGATCTGCCGGCGGGCCTCGTACTCGATCGCACGGCCGAGCGAGCGCACGCTGTTCACGTTCTTGATCTCGCAGCGCGTGCCGAACGGCGTGCCCGGCTCGTGGACGCTCACGTTCGCGTCGCAGCGCATGCTGCCCTCTTCCATCTTCGCGTCGCTGGCACCGATCGCGACGAGGATGGCGCGCAGCTCGCTCACGTAGTCGCGAGCCTGCTCGGACGTGCGGATGTCGGGACGGCTCACGATCTCCACGAGCGGCACGCCGGCACGGTTGAAGTCGATCAGCGAGTAGTCGCTGCCGTGGATGCGACCACCGCTGCCGCCGACGTGGGTGCTCTTGCCCGTGTCCTCCTCGAGGTGGGCGCGCTCGATGCCCACCCGGAAGCCGTCGGGCAGGTCGAGGTACCCGTCGACGTTGAGCGGCTGGTCGTACTGGCTGATCTGGTACGCCTTCGGCATGTCCGGGTAGAAGTAGTTCTTCCGGTGGAAGGTGCAGGCCTGGATCGTGCAGTTGAGCGCCGCACCGATGCGCATCGCCAGCTCGACGGCGTGGCGGTTCAGCACCGGCAACGCGCCGGGGAGCCCGAGCGTGACCGGGTCGATGTTGGTGTTCGGCTCGTCGCCGAAGCGGTTGGGGCTCGCGCTGAACAGCTTGGTGGCCGTCGCGAGTTCGACGTGGACCTCGAGGCCCACCACCAGCTCCCACCCTCCGGGCAGCAGGTGATCCTGCGGATCGCTCATCACGCCGCTCCCTTCGGACCGAGGGCCGCACGTTCGAGCGCCGCACCCACCCGGAACATCGTCGCCTCGTCGAGCGTGCCGGCCAGCACCTGCACCCCGACGGGCAGACCGTCGGCCCCGGTGCCGAAGGGCACGCTCATGCCGGGGTGTCCGGCGAGGTTGGTGGGGATCGTGTACAGGTCGCAGAGGTACATCGCGAGCGGGTTGTCGCCCTTCGCCCCGAACGGGAACGCCACCGTCGGCGACGTGGGCGTGAGCAGCACGTCGGCGTGCATGTACGCACGGGCGAAGTCGTCGTGGATGAGGCGACGCACCTTGAGCGCCCTGCCGTAGTAGGCGTCGTAGTAGCCGGCGCTGAGCGCGTAGGTGCCGAGCATGATGCGGCGCTTCACCTCGGCACCGAACCCGGCGGCCCGGGTGGCCGAGTACATCGAGTTCGTGTCGGGCGCGTCGACGCGCAGGCCGAACCGCACCCCGTCGAAGCGGGCCAGGTTGCTGCTCGCCTCCGCAGGCGCGATCAGGTAGTACGCCGTGAGCGCGTAGCCGAACGCCGGCACCTGCACGTCGACCACCGTGGCCCCTGCGTCGCGGAGGGCGTCGAAGGCGGCCTCGAGGCGCTCGGCGACGTCGGGGTCGGCGCCCTCCGGCAGGTCGGTGATCCGGCCCACCCGCAGCCCTTCGACCCCGCGGTCGAGGACGTCGACGAGCGGTGAGTGCGGCTCGGGGATCGACGTGGAGTCGTGGGGATCGTGGCCGCCGATCGCGTCGAGCACCAGTGCGGCGTCGTGCACCGTGGTGGCGAACGGCCCGATCTGGTCGAGCGAGCTGGCGAACGCGATGAGCCCGTACCGGCTCACGTAGCCGTAGGTGGGCTTCACACCGACGACGCCGCACAGCGCAGCGGGCTGGCGGATCGAGCCGCCCGTGTCGCTGCCCAGGCTGACGGGCGAGAACCCGGCGGCCACGGCGGCGGCGCTGCCGCCCGACGACCCGCCCGGCACGCGGGTGGTGTCGTGCGGGTTGCGGGTGGGACCGAAGCCGCTGTTCTCGGTGCTCGACCCCATCGCGAACTCGTCGAGGTTGGTCTTGCCGATCACGACCGCACCGGCCCCGGCGAGCCGGGAGACGACCGTGGCGTCGTACGGCGGCCGCCAGCCGTCGAGGATGCGGGACGAGCACGTGGTGGGCACACCCTGCGTGCACATGTTGTCCTTGAGCGCCACCGGCACGCCGGCGAGCGGCCCGACGTCCTCGCCCGCCGCCACGCGGGCGTCGATCGCCGCGGCCGCGGCCCGGGCCTGGTCGGCCATCACGAGGTTGAACGCGTGGATCTCGGGCTCGCGGGCGGCGATCGCGGCCAGGTGGTGCTCGACGACGTCGGCGGCGCGCAGCTCACCGCCGCGGACCCCTGCGGCGATGCCGGCCGCGGTCGACGGTACGGACGGTACGGACGGCACGGTCGGCAGCGTCACGAGTCGAGCCCGATGATCGGGGGCACGTGGAAGCGCCCGTCCTCGACGCGAGGCGCCACGGCGAGCACCTCGTCGCGGTCGAGGCTGGGCTGCACCACGTCGTCGCGCAGCACGTTGCGCAACGGGTAGGGCTGGGTCATCGACGCGACGTGGGAGAGATCGAGCGCATCCATGTCGGCGAAGTGCTCGAGCATGCCGTCGAGCTGCACCGTCATCGTCTCGATCTCCTGGCTCGTGAGGTCGAGGCGGGCCAGCTTGGCGACCTTCACGACGTCGGCGGTGGAGATCCGGTCAGACACGTCCACCGATGCTAGAGCCAGTGTCGAAGAGCCGGACCATCCGTTCCGCGAGGTGCTCGCCGATCGCGACGAGTTGCAGGTGCTCGGTCTCGGTCAGGTACTGGTCGAGGGTGGAATAGTCGGGGAAGCGGTCGTCGGTCGCGCCGTACTGCACCAGCGACGGGCCCGCCGCCTCGCTGAGCTGCGACCGCCCGTACAGCAACCGTGCGGTGCGCTGCACCCCGTCGGCGTCGGCGGGATAGGTGATCGTCCCCTCGACCGCGCAGTCGAGCGGGACGCCGGTCTCCTGCTGGAGCCGCAGGGTCACCAGGTCGACGTCGACGTCGACGCCCAGCTCCACGCGGGCGAGCTCGATCGCGTCGCGCAGCGTCTGGAACGACTGCGGCCGGTCGCCGCTCGCGTCGACGCAGAACACGACGTCGGGGCGCTCACGGAGCAACTCCACCAGACCCAGGTTCTCCCGGTGGCCGCCGTCGGCGACGTACACGAACGGGTCACGATCAGGGTGGTAGCGGTTGAACAGCTCCTTGAGCAGGTAGCCGAGGTGCACGCGCGGCGAGCTCGCCGGATCCGCGAACCAGTGGGCGAAGCGAGGGTTGGGCACCCAGCACCCGAGGCGCAGGTTGAGCGCCACGAGCAGCGCCTGGGTGGTGCCGAGCGCCTGGCGACCCATCGCCGACGCGAACGCGGCACCGCTCAGCGCCATCGAGCGGCTCACGATCCAACCCCGGGGGAACCCGTCCCACCACGACCCGCGGGGGTACGACACCGCCGGCACACGGGCGGACGAGCCGTCGGTGCGGTCGTGCAGCGTGACCGCCGAGGGTCGGAACGTGAACCCGAACGCGGGCAGGCCGCAGAACGTGGGCCGCGAGCTGTGCGCCGTGGCGGCGACGATCAGTTCCGGTCCCGGCGCACCGTCGTAGGCCGCCCAGTGCGGCTCGCCCCGGTAGGGCAGCGGATCGAGCGGCGACGTCGAGCCGTCGGCGGTCGCGAAGGTCGCCGCGAGACGCTTGCGATACACGCCGCCGAGGGTGAGCCGGTGCGACGCGACCGAGTCGAGCAGCACGATCCACACGACGGCCACCACCACGAGCACGTCGGGCGACCACACGCCGCGGTACCCGTAGGCGAAGGTGTCGGCGACCTTGCCGGCGAACAGCAACGCCACGACCGCGAGCAGCACCCCGCCCAGTGTCATCCACCGTCGTTTCAGCTGGGCGACCACCACGCCGGTCACGGCGGCGACGATGCCCGCGCTCGACAGCGCACCGAGCACACCCGCCCCGGCCTCCGCGCTGCCGACGACCGGCACGTCGGTGAGGAACTGCCGCCCGTACACGAGGCCGGCGGGCACCCCGACCAGCGCGACCAGGAGGCCGACGCCCGCACCGACACAGGCGACGACGGGCATCCGCAGCCGCCGCCGGGCTGCCGGGCTCGGGTTGGAGAACGCGACGAACGCGAGCACGGCACCGGCGATCACGAGCACGGCACCGGGCAGCACCAGCCGTGCCGGCACCAGGTCGCGCCACGCCAACCGGACCTCGAGGCTGGCGTCGGTGTACGGGAACGAGGGGTGCACCGCCCGCGTGCCGACGGCGCTCCCGACGGCACGTCCGATCAGGTACAGCGCCGACGCGCACGCACCGAGGACGGCGACGGTGCGGACGACGAGGTTGAGGACGCCTCCGACGATCGACAGGCTGCCGTTGTCGAGGAAGCGACGCCGGTCGCGCACCGTGTGCGCCCAGGGGTGGTCGGCGTCGAACAGCCCGTCGCGCGCGTCGGTCGCGAGCGGTTCCACCGCATTGCCCGGCCGGCGGCTGATCCGCCAGCCGCCGGCGGTGTACGCGCCGCCGGACACCGCGACGAGCCACCGGCTCGAGCGGAACAGCGAGGTGCCGTCGGTGCGCGGTGCGTCGAGCCGGCGCAGCGCACCCAGCGCGACGCTCGCCGCCCGGATGCCACCACCGGAGACGCAGATGCCGAGGCTGGGTCCGTCCGCCGGGGACGTGGCCGGCGACGTGGCCGGCGACGTGGCCGGCGACGTTGCCGGCGAGATGTCTCGCTGGGCGCGGTCCGGGTCGTCGGTCGTCGCCGGCAGGTCCGGGTGCGTGCCCGCCAGCGAGTCGAACCGACCGAGCAACCCGCGCAGCACCGGCCGCACCCAGGGCGCGAGCAGCGGCCCCACCACCAGCGCGAGCAGCGCGGCCAGCGACCAGGCGAAGAGCAGCCAGGTGATCCACGTGACGCCCGTCAGGGTGAGCGTCGTGCCGGTGGCCGGTTGACGCTTGCCCACCATCGACAGCGCGAGGACGTTCTGGACGAGGTCGGCGGCGCCGGCGAACAGCGCCACCCGCGGCGCCACGCGCCAGCGCGGCACGAGCCGTCGTCGCTCCGGCGCCCATCGGTCGCACCCGGCGCGCAGCAGGCGGGGCACGACGAGCACCCACGACAGGACGAAGAGGTTGTCGAGCCAGAGCGCCGCCCGGGCGTCGGCCCGCCCGGCGCGCACCACCGTCGCGGCGAAGCGATCGGGGGTGCCGGCGAGGTCGAGGTGCTGGTGGAAGGAGTGGAAGGGAGCCAGGACCACCACGAGGACGGCCATGACCCCGGGGATCAGGAGCAACCACCCCCAGGCACGATGACGCACGTCAGCCCCTCATCCGCCCGGTCGTGCACCGGGCACGACGCTCACGACCCACGGGACCCACGGGTCTCCACACTGCCACACCCCGCCGGAGAACGTGCGGGGAGAACGTGCGGTGGCCGTGCGGTGGAACGTGCGGTGGCCGTGCGGTGGCCGTGCGGTGGCCGTGCGGTGGCCGTGCGGTGGCCGTGCGGGAGGACGAGCAGGACGACGAGCGGGTGGGCACCGACCGATGGCGCGCCGCTCGTGCGGGAGGACGAGCAGGACGACGAGCGGGTGGGCACCGACCGATGGCGCGCCGCT
>CAEZSR010000167.1_pt1 | contig 10578 bp, 14 predicted proteins | sample 7264011 | NCBI WGS metagenome assembly CAEZSR01 (sample SAMEA6813783, study PRJEB35770) | freshwater metagenome | biome: Freshwater; feature: Freshwater reservoir; material: water | place: Czech Republic | collected 2016-08-15 | depth 0.5m m | reverse complement strand
GGGGTCCGATCTCGATGTCGCACGAATGTGGCACGACGACCGATCTCGGCGACCCGACCCGCTCATCTCGCCGACCGAAACAGGCGTTGAACTGGGGTTTCGCGTGGAGCGGGTGACGGGAATCGAACCCGCGTTCTCAGCTTGGGAAGACGAATCCCCGACCTTCAGCGACACTCAGTGATCAGTGCACATGTGCTCTGAGCAGGTGCGCGGCAATCCGCGATCAATCGCGGTCGTCAGCGCCGAACCCATCTGGAACCCATGGGCTGGCCGCGGTCGCTTGCACATCTGCGATCTCTTGCGCCCAGCTCACAAGCGGCACATCGTCGTGCTCGGCCTTTGCGTCGTGCGTCACTTCCTCATCCGGCCGCTCGTGATCGTCGTCGCCGGACGTGGATGCCTCCGCAACGGTGTGCACGTCGGGCTCGAGCCCGTCGGTCACCTCCTCCAGGTCGCTGCTCCCCGCCTCCTCGGGCAGGACCGTGGTGTCGATTCCGGCGTCAACGAGCACCGACCTGGACTTCGGGAGTTGAGGTGCCTTTGGAGTCCATGGCCGGAGAGCTTGGAGGACTGACTCGTAGAAGCCGTCGAGCGATCCGAGAAGTGAGTCGATGAAGCTTCCGCGACCGACACCGCGCTTGTGGCCGAGTTGGGAGACTGCGCTCACCCGGAATCGGCGCAGATCGACGCGGGGATCCGGCAGCAGGATGGTCGGATCGGTACGAACAGCCGAGAGAAGCTCGCTCGTGCTGGTTCTCGCCATGTGTGCGAATGCGTCAACTCGAAGCGCCGCGGGAGCATCGGTGAGTTGCCGCACGAGCCAGTTGATTCTGGTGAGAGGCCGGCCTTCGCCGGGCGCCGCAACCTCTACCGAGATGGTGCAGCGGTTGGTGCGGAGATCCGCCTCGATGGCGAGGTCCCCGGCGGTGTTCGGCACCCGGATGACGCCCGTGAGAACGCCACGAGATGCGAGATCGGCAGCGAGCGTCGCGGTGCGGGCCGCAGGGTCGGCTGCTTCCTTTCGTGACAGGACGACCTGAACGCCGGAGCCGAGTTCACGCTCCAGGCGGAGTGCCGCGAATCGCAAGAGTTGGTCCCAGCGCGACACGACTTCGGGGAGGCCTTTGTCGTTCGGGCGGAGTGTGCCGGCGCTGATCGACTCTCGAACGGAAACCCAGGACGCGCCCATGTCGGAGAAGTCGAGCGCACCGGACCGCGGATGCTGGAGGTACCGAATCAGCTCAGCAAGGATCCACGCCTGCTCGGGATCAGACACACCGGCATGCACTCGCTGGATGACCGCAGCCGACACCACCTCTGCCCAAGAGAGATGGTGCAGTGCGACCTTACGAACCTTTCTCTTGTCTACGTCGACGGGATGAACACCGGCGGACGGGGCGAGCTGATTCGAGATAGTCACTACGGCGTCAAAGCCGTTATCCCGAGCTACGTCGAGATAGTTCTCGATCTGCTCACGACCTAAGTCGTTCGGTCCGGTCTTGACTTCGATCAGAGCGCTCCAGCTGCGCTGACCACGAGAGATGCGGACCAACCCGTCAGGGCGGATCGTCCGGCCGTCTGCCGTCTTGAGAGGGACCTCGATGTACGTCTCCATCGATCCCGAAGGCGCACCGAACGGCCGGAAGAGCCCGAGCCCGAACTCGCGCACGATCGGCAGTACGGCGAGCAGTGCCGACGTTGCTCGGGTCTCCTGCTCATCTGGGCCGCTGATTCCCGACGTTGGGATGAGTCGGGCCGGCTGCCACTGCTCGTCGCTCACAGGTTCTCCTCTCGGGGTTGGCAGGGTGGTCGATCTTCGCAGACGAGAAGGCCTCTCGTTGTCGGCACTACGTTACGGGGTGGCCCACTCGTGGCCCGAAAACTCGGTGTCCCCCCGGGGGGTCTGTCCCAGGGGGAGCAATTGCGAGCTGCGCCCATCTGACGGACGGGGGCGGCTGTGGACAAACTGGGATCGGATCACTGCGATTGGTCGATTCGGTGAAATGACGATGCCGGCGGTCAATCGAGCGGGTAGCTGAACCGGCTGCGGATAGCTTCTTCGCGGGCAGCGAGGTAGGCCTCAAGCGCTATGGCGTGGTGCTCCACGAACGCTCGCCCGAACCACTGATCGAACTCGTCGAGTCGCACCAAGTAGCCAGACAGTTCCTCGCGGAGGTCGATCTCCGGGTTCTCGCGCATCCAGTGCTTCGTCCTCGACTTGAAGCCGGAGTAGTTGACCATCTCGACCGTCATCACGGTGACGTGCGATCTCATTACGAACGGGCTCGACACCGTTCCGTCCTGTCGGCTGAGATTCATCCGCGCGAGCGATCTCGGAAGCCGATAGTGCAGCATGTACCCGCGCAGTCCAAGGAGCCACAAATGCACGGGCTCGTTGGTGAACGCCACATCGCATCGTCTTCGGTACTCGGTGGCGAGCGCACCGTCGATGTGGCCACTGTTCACCAGGACGCGGTAGTAGTCGACGCGGGAGTGCACGGCGGCAGCAAAGTTGTAGAGCCTCCGCTCGACGCCATCGAGGTAGTTCTCCAGCTGCTGCGGTTCGTCTCGTTTCCAGATCGCGAGCATCGTGTCCACGTCGTCGAGCCGAGCGAGTTCGCGAACGAGATCCTCGGCGTTAGCGCGCAGGATCCGCAGAAGGCGAGCGAGCTGATGCAGGGAGTCGAAGAGTGAACTGCCCGGCATCTGGCGCACCTCCTCGGGCAGTTGCCATCCGGCCATGGCGCAACTCTAGCGAAGCTCAACTCACGAGAATTGCACTTATCGCAAGTAGAGAGTAAGGTGCAGGCATGTCCTCGCTGACTCCCGCGCTCGTCCCGTCCGGTCACGGTACGTCGCTCGACGTCGCATCCGTCCGTGATCACCTCGCCTCCGCTGCCGTGCTTGCCGGTCGCGCCCTGTCCGCCAAGACGCTCGACGCGTACCGCGCAGACTGGTCACGTTTTGTGGACTACTGCCGCCGCATCGGGGTCGACCCGAACGGACTTGGAGATGCGCTGGCTCGCGATGTTGTGGCGCTCGTCGTGGCCCACCTCGGGCAGCTGGCGACAGGTGGCAAGGGAGCGAAGGCGTCGACGCTGAATCGGGCCGCTGCGGGCATCAGGTGGGGCCTGGCGGTCGAGTGTGGACGCACGGACGAGCCGACACGCGATCGGGCCGTGAGAGACGTTCTGCGGGGCGCACGCCGTGATCCCGGGCGGAAGTCGACGGGTGCGCGTGCGGTGGGTCTCGGTGACGTGGCTGCCATGCTTTCGCACGTCGGGTCAGGACCTGCGGGCGTTCGCGACCGGGCGCTGATCCTGTGCGCGTTCGCGGGTGCGTTCCGGCGCGGCGAACTGGTGGCGCTCGACGTCGACCACGTCGCAGACGACGGGCAGACCATCACGCTCACGATCGAGCGGAGCAAGACGGACCAGGAAGGCCGCGGACGGTTCGTGGTGCTGCACTCCGGCGCGAGCGAGGCAACGTGCCCTGTGAGTGCGCTGCGGGCGTGGCTCGAGGTGCGGGGGTGTAAGGCCGGTCCGCTCTTTGTCGCAATCGACCGCCACGGCTGTCTCCGGTCAGGCCGGCTCACCGCGGAAGGGTTCCGGCTCGTGCTCGCCCGTGCCGCGGCTGCGGCAGGGGTCTCGGATGTCAAGCCTCATGGGCTGCGCGCCGGGCACGTGACGGAAGCGCGTCGAAGGGGTGCGACCGCCGCGCAGGTGCGACAGGTGACCGGTCACGTCGACGAGCGGATGATCTCCCACTACACGCGGGCGATCGACGCAGCCGACAACTCTGCGCGGCATCTCGGCCTTTAGGGGACACCAACCTCGGCAGATCGACTAACGCAGCTTGGAGGGGCACACCTCGTGCTCGGGGTCGAACCAGAGGCAGTGCATCACATTGCCCACTCGGAATCCCCAGATTCTCGGTTTTCCCCCGAGTCGAAGCTCCCACAACGCGTCTGCGTCATCGTGCTCGAGCTTTCGTAAGCGCTTCTTCGCTTGGTCGCAGAGGCTGTCGAGCGGAATCCGCTTCGCCCCGATAGTGCCGGTCCCGACCGACTGATCAAAGGGCTGGGACTCGAAGTGCTGAAGCTTTTCGATGTAGGTGGAGAGACATTCCCACGACCATTGCCACGGCCCATCATGGTCGCATTGGGAGAAGCGCCACGACATTCTGTCCTTAGCCATCCCGACATCCGGCAACCTCGGCGCCTTGATTCGAGGCGGCAGATCGACAGCGACAACGGGCTGCTTGTTCACCACTGCTGTCTTCGATTTCTTCTTACTCGCCATCAGTCCTTGGCCGCAATCGAGCTGTAGTACTCAAGCATGTCGCCGAGTGAGATGGTGACCTGGCCACGCTGACCCGGTGCGAGACGCGCCCTCGCCCTCGCCTTCAGCCACGGCTCCTCGCGGTGTGTCAGGTCTGCGAGTTCTTGCCCTGAGCGATGGCCGTAGAAGCCCACCACTGCGTCGACTGTCGTGCGCTCGTCCTCATTTAGCGAGGAGGCGTCGCCCTGCGGCCACGCGTCCACCGAATACTGACCACGATGGCGGTTGTAGAGCAGCGGTACTACCGGCCCGTTCGCCCATGCCTGGATTTCGGCGCGGAACAGCGGCGTGTCCTCCCACACCAGATGCCACGCCTGGCAGTAGTAGACGAGCTTCTGCAGGCGGAAGGTGTCGATTCGACCGGTGCGCTCCAACACGGCGGCCGCCACGTCATCGACGCGTGCCATGGTCAGACCCTCCTCGTGGTGTCATCGGCCCGAGAGTATGCGCTCATGAGTACGTTCGCTGTGCCCATTGGAAGAGGTGGCGATCGACCGCGAGGCGGCGGCGGCTAGGTTCCGCCTGTGAGCGACATCTTCTGGACGGGATTGTTCACGACGCTTGCCGGCCTGGGGGGAGCTGTCGTCGGTGCGTGGCTCCAAGGCAAGACTCAGCAGCGGCAGTTCAGTCACGAACTCGAGCGGCTGAGGTTGGAGCGCGAGAACGCAGCTGAGGATGAGCGGAGAACAATCGAGAGAAGCGCTGCGCTGGCTGCGCTGCAGGAATCCATGGAGCCTCTTTGGAACCGAGGGGTCGGCGACGAGGAGGAGCAACTTCGAGCGGAGCGACTCTTCAACCTGCTCATGCAGGTCGACGATGTTCACCTCCATGTTCTCGCTGTAGCGAACCCGAACGAGGTGGTCGATCGACTCAGCTACATCCTCAGGACCCCGAAGCACCTTCGCACCGACGATGGCCACCTGGAAACGTCGCGAAGACTGAAGGAGTTTCGAGAGGCCGAACGCCTGCAGTTGCAAGCTACACACCGAAACCGTACGGAGCCGTAGCCCCCGGCTCAGCGCAAGGGGCGCGCGAGCTCCGGAGATTTCCTGACGACCCTCCCGCTCTACTCACTGTCTCCGTCGACGCCTTACCGCGCCTTCGATGACGACGGCGACACCGAACAGGACGAACAGTGCGATCGGCTCCCACTACGTCACGAACACGCCGCCGATCGAGCCCCACAGGTCCCGCAGCGCCCTCATGACGCACGCCTGATCTAGCGCACCTCGGCCAGTTCGTCCGAGGTGGGCAGGTCAGCGAGTGTCAGTGTCGCTCACCGATCTAGGGAGAGGATGACCTCCCTTGGTCACTCTCCCTATAGGGGGAGGTGGGAGGTTCGGCCTCAACCTCCCCGGACGGTAGGAGGTTGCCGTGGGAGGTTCACGGTCGGTCCCCTTTCGGCTCGATCCTCGGGCGACCGCCTGCCGGGGCCGGAACGTAGATGATCCAGCCCTCGCGATGGGCTCTCGTGAGTGCGGCCTTGATCGCTTCCTCGTTCTTGCCGAGCGCCCTTCTGAGTGACGCGACAGACAGGCGCTCGCCTGCATTGTCGTGAACGTGCTGGGCGACGGTGAGGGTGAACGCGTCCAGATTCGCGGTACTGCATTGGCTGGCCGTGATAGGCGAAGCGAGTCGCCACGGCTGTGCCTCGCCCGCGTGCATCTGGACGTAGAGACGGCCGGGTGACGGGTCGTTTCGCGTGGTGATGTCGAGCGCCATGCCGTCCCCGGCGAGTCGGCTCAGAGTCATACGGACGGATGACCAGTCCATGAGCCGGCCGGCGCCGCGTGCTGCGTCGTGCGGGTCTCGCGAGTGGCGTCCCCCTGATCCTTTCCCGTGGTGGTGCACGTTGAGGAACGAGACGCCGAACCGTCGCCCGACATCGCTGAGAACCTCGAGCGCCCGTGCTACCTCGGCGTTGTCGCTCTCGTTGCCATCGAAGAAGCTTGCCCACGGATCGATGATGACTACCTCGGCGCCGGTCTCCTCGATCATCTTCTCCAGCAAGCCTGCGGGCTCGAGTTCGGCGACCGCGTAGCGCTTGCTGTAGCCGGTCTGCTCGTCTGCGTTGCGATCACCGCTGCGTGAACTGGTCGTGCGGAACTGCTCCTGAATCGATGTTGCGCGCAGTCGGAGGTCGCCGCGTGCATACGTGTGGATCCGCTCGCGCGCATGCTGCGGCACGTCGAGCAGGCTGAACCGCTCGTGGAGCGCGGCCTCGGTCAGCTCGGTCGAGATGTAGAGAACGCGACGTCGTCTCGGCACGTGGAAGCCGAGGAAGTCGTCGCCTGTTGCGAGGGCGGTGGCGATCTGGAGAGCGGCCCACGACTTGCCAACGGCCCGTGGTGCGGAGAGAACGAAGTGTTCTCCGCAGCGCCACAGCGACTCGAACAGGTAGTCGGGTGGCGGCAGGACCGTGGCGAGAAGGTCAGCCAGTGATACCGCGCCAGTCGGCCATGCGGACGGTCGGTGTGTCGATGGCGTTGCGGTCGTCGGTGCCGCCGCTCGACGCGTCCCGATCTGCATGAAGTCGTCGTCGAGCGTCTCCGTTGCGGTCGACCACTCGTCCTCGAGACTGCTGAGCGAGGGCTCGTCGAGATCGGGCGGTGTCAAAGGGAGCGTGAATGGCCAGAAGTGCTCAGGCCCCGCGCTGGCAGCGGCGGATCGGAGCTTGGCAGCACGCACCGCTTCGTCCCCGTCGAAGGTGTACCCACCAGGCGTGCTGAACGGGAATTCGGACGTCACTCGACGCCCCGCAGGACGCAGATCGCCCATGATGCGCGCATGACGAGCCAGTAACGCTCGTGGTGCTCGTCGTCGATCGGGTGGCCGAGTTCGTACCGGATCAACGCGATGCGAGTGCAGCCGACGTACCTCGCCGCCTCGTCGATGCCGATGCCGGCGCCGATGCGAAGGTCGGTGCGACGTTCGGGCGACGGGAGGCGCTGCGGCTCGGTGGTCTCCAGTATCTGCGTGAGGTCGGTGGCGCCGAGCATCACGACACCCGCTTGAGGTCGCGCCGCTGCTGGGCTTCGACGAACTCGCGGAGGTCAGCCTCACTGACGAGTCGGCGCCGACCCACCTGGAATGACGGCAGCTTTCCGGACGCGATCAGTTCACGTAGCTTCGTGCGGCCGATGCCGAGCATCTGTGCCGCGTCGTCGAGACCGAACGCGAGCGGCGTGGGCAGCGAAGGGCGGCGCGTGGTCGCTCTACGGACGCGAGTTGTCTGACTGCTCATCGGTCGGCACCGGCGGATCTGATCGGTTCGAGCGAGAGACGTGCCTCACCATCGACGAAGCGTTGGAGGACATCGAAAGCGTCTGCGGCATGGTCGGGGGCCACCGTGAAGATGAGCTGGACCGTGCCGCGCTTGCCGGATCTGACCCGTACCGACCGACATGTGACGGATGCTGCGCAGGCTGGTCGCTCGTCGTCACGGTGGAGGGACGGGCTCACGCTGCACCTCGATCCGACTCTTGTGCGTGCGATCGTTCGAGTGCCCAGAGCAGGCCTGCGTAACGGAGGATCTGCTCGGGCTGGCGCGGCTTCGCACCGCGTTCCCACCGCATGAGAGCGGTCCGTGGGAACTGGTGGACTTCTGCGAATCGTCGGGACGACATGCCGGAGAGTTCACGTAGGCATCGGCGCTTGGCTGCGCGGGTGCGGGCCAGGTAGGTCTCGGCCGCGGTGTAGTGCGACCACGGCCACGAGGGAAGGCGGGATGAGGTCATGCGGTGATCCCGCGTGGCGAGTCCGTTGTTCCGAACTCGCGCGACAGCTGGTCGAGGAGCTGGACGTACCTGGCGAGAACCACGGGGTCTCGAGGACATGTGCCGTCCTCATACTTGAGAACCTGCGTCGAGCTGACGCCGAGCAGGCTGGCCATGTCGGCAAGAGAGGCGCCGGCACCCTGACGGATCTCGCGCCGCCGAGAGGGGCTCGGGAGCCGACGTCGAATCCGGAGTTTCGTCAAGGGATCTACCGGTGTTGTTTCGTTCATGGTCGGAGTTTGAGGGCGCCCTGCAAGGATGACAAGACAGTCGCGACATCCTTTACAAAGGGTGATGCGTCGGGCATGATTCCGTCATGCCAAAAGGCCTGAGCGTGCAGGATCTGCGTCCGACGACCGAGGAGGGCGAGCGGTATGTGGCCACTATCTCGATCGACGCGCTTTCAGGTTGGGTCGTGGAGGTCGAGGCCGTCACGTCGAACGCGCCGCAGATCGTCCGGCTGACACTCGTCGCCTCCGACGGGGCTACACCACTGAATACGGACCACATGCGAGCGATCTCGCCTCGGGCGATTCTCGAGGCGATGTTCCACGAGTGGCAGACCGAAGGTGAGCCGCTCGACCGACAAGACGCGCCCGAGCAACCTTCGTCGTCCCGCTTTCGTCGCGACGACGACTACTTCGCGCAACTCTCACTTGCAGCGCTCCTCGCGCAGCGGCGTGGCGTGCGAGGGGTGTACCGGCGCCTCGCTGAGATGTTCGATCGGACGGAGGGTCAAATCACAAACGACCTGCACGCAGCCGTCAAGAAGGGGTGGCTCGACTCGGCAAAGTCTGGCCCGCCCCACCGCTCGCCGGGACTGAGGCTAACGAAGCGGTATCCGAATCTGGCCACAAAGGATTTCGCCAAGGGCGCGGCGTCGCTGGCCGAGCAGACGAAGGGGACCAGCTCATGAACGTTGGCAACATCGAGAGGTACCGCACGGGCGACGGGTGGCGGTACCGCGTGAGATGGTCGCTCCCGAACGGGACTCGGCGATCGAAGAGCTTCAGGTTGCGGAAAGACGCGGACGCGTATCTGCGTCAGATCGAAGCGGACCGGATGCGGGGGCTTGTGAACGACCCGCGTGGGGCCGACGAGTCCCTGCACGATTACTCGCAGCGCTGGCTTGACATGCGACGCGCCCACCTCGCACCGCGGACCGTCGAGCTCTACGTGTCGCAGTTGAACAAGTGGATCCTGCCCGAGTTCGGACAGCTCAAGCTCGGACGCGTCACGACGGAGCAGGTGCGTGCCTGGCACGGCTCGGTCGGCTCGAAGGCGTCGCCGATCACTGCGGCGAAGTGCTACCGGCTCCTGCGCACGATCCTCGGGACCGCCGAAGAGGACGGGCTCATTCCGCGAAACCCTTGCCGGATCAAGGGCGCCGGGCACGAGAAGAGCACGGAGCGCCCACTGCTGTCAGCTGCGCACGTGGCACAGATCGCCGAAGAGATCGACGGCCGGTATCGAGCACTCGTGTTGGTCGCTGCGTGGGGCGGACTACGGCGCGGCGAGCTACTCGCCCTCCGGCGCCGCAACGTGAATGAACTGCACGGCACGGTGACCGTCGAAGGGCAGGCGCAGCACGTCGCAGGGCAGGGCCGAATCGTGCGGCGCACGAAGAGCGACGCAGGTCTCAGGACGGTCACGCTGCCGGCGCCCGTGATGGCGGAGCTCGTCGCCCACATAAGCGAGTACAGCGACGCCGATCCGGACGCATGGGTCTTCACTGCGGAGAAGGGTGGCCCCGCGCGGGAGGCGGATCTGAGTGCCGAGTGGCGTCGAGCTGTCAAGGCGTGCGGACTCACTGGTGTCCGACTCCACGACCTGCGGCACTTCGCTGGGACGACGGCTGCGCAGCTTGGAGCGACGACGCGCGAGCTGCAGAGCCGACTCGGACACGGCACGGCGCGCGCAGCGATGATAGCCCTGGTGGCGTGAATCGCTCGCCGGACGTCTTGCCGGACCTTCGATGCACGCAACGCGCAGGCGAGGTGTACGACTGCACACCTGACGGCTACTACCCAAGCGAGATCGACGGTTACGAGATCTGGACCATCGACGGACAGCGGAGTCTCTGTGACTTCCTCTACCGTTGCCACCTTTGGCCGCAGTGGGACTCCGCCGCGGTCGTAGTGCTTGGGGCTCCGGACTACCTGTGCGACGCTGGTGGGCAGTGCCTCAAGCCATGACGCCCGAGTCTTAGTGGGGACTCGGGAGCCGGCGCGGCAAGCCCGGTTGATCATGGCGATCAGAGGCTTTCGTGTTGCGACCTTTGAGTCGGCAAACCCATCCTGAACCCATCTTCGGATGACCCATGCACCACGTTCGTCGCTCGAAGGCTCTGACCTGCGGTGATGTGGAGCGGGTGACGGGAATCGAACCCGCGTTCTCAGCTTGGGAAGCTGATGTTCTACCATTGAACTACACCCGCATCGGGCGGCGGGAGCCGTGTCGGG
>CAEZSR010000166.1_pt1 | contig 10580 bp, 9 predicted proteins | sample 7264011 | NCBI WGS metagenome assembly CAEZSR01 (sample SAMEA6813783, study PRJEB35770) | freshwater metagenome | biome: Freshwater; feature: Freshwater reservoir; material: water | place: Czech Republic | collected 2016-08-15 | depth 0.5m m | reverse complement strand
GTTCTACGTGGACAACTGGTCGTTGAACCTGGATCTGGTGATCCTGGTGGCGACGGTGGAGCAGGTGGTCTCCAAGGCGGTGCGCACCCTGTTGCGCCGCGACCGCGACCACGCCGCACCCGTGCTCACCCTCAGCACCACCGGCACCAACAGCACCAACAGCACCACCAGCACGCTCGCCACCGGCGCGACCGAACCCGAGATCGGCGCACCCCGCTCCGCCTGATCTCGCCCCGCGGGTCAGAGCAGCACGGACGCCAGGCGGCGCCACTGCTGCTCGGGCATCGCGGCGCCGTCCTGCAGCACCTGCACGCACACGTGGTCCGCTCCGGCGGCGTGGTGCTGGGCGACGCGCTCGGCGATCTGCTCCTCGGTGCCCCACGCGACGATCGCGTCGACGAGGCGGTCGCTGCCACCGTCCTCGCGGTCGGCGTCGGTGAAGCCGAGGCGCACGAGGTTGTTCCAGTAGTTCGGCAGGCGGAGGTAGACCTTCATGCCGGCGCGAGCGATCCGCCGTGCCTCGTCGGCGTCGGTGCTCAGCACCACCATCTGCTCGGGGGCGAGCAGCGCGTCGGGACCCATCGTCTCGCGGGCGATCGCGGTGTGCTCCGGCGTCGTGAAGTACGGGTGCGACCCGTTCGCACGCGTGGCGGAGAGCTGGAGCATCTTCGGGCCGAGCGCGGCGAGCAGACGACCGCCGTCGTCGTCGGGTCCCTTCGCCATGAACAGCGCCGTGTCCATCCGGTCGAGGTACTCGACCATGTGGCTGTACGGCTTCGACCAGTCGTGCTTGCGCACCCCGGCGACGAGGTGACCGTGGCTCACGCCGATGCCGAGCAGGAACCGTCCCGGGAACGCCTCGGCGAGGGTCTTCTGCCCGGCGACCATCGTCATCGGGTCGCGGGCGTAGATGTTGGCGATGCCGGTGGCCAGCTTGAGGTTCGTGGTGGCCGACAGCAGCACGGCCGACGACACGAACGGATCGCGGCCGACGGCCTCGGCGACCCAGAGGGCCCCGAAGCCGAGCTCCTCCACCAGCTGCGCAGCTCGCCGAGCCTCGGGGGTCGGCAACGCGTCGATCGATCCGAACCAGATGCCGACGCGGCCGAGGTCGACGGAGGGCTTGGTCATGGTGGGTTCCTCACATCCGTGCGCCGCGCGGGTGCGCGGCATCGCTGGGCCTGAGGTTAGGGAACGCTGCGACCGAGGGCCGAAGGCGAGCCGGGACGGCGAGGGTGTCGGACAGGCGCCGCTGAGTATCGTGAGCCGGCGATGGCGCGGCAGAGGATCAGGGTGCAGGGACGCGACGCGCTCCTGGTGGCGGTCGTCGCCGTCGGCTCGGGTGTGCTGGCCGCGATCGCCGGCCCCTCCCCCACGGGGTCGGCCACGATCGATGCCGTGCTGGTCGTCGTCGCAGGTGCAGCGGCGGTGTGGGCCGCGGCGAGCGCGGCGTGGTGGACCGGTGTGGCGGCCGCGGCCGTCGCCGCGGCGTTCGCACCCGAGTGGTACCTGCTCGTGCTCGCGGCGATGGCGACGCTCGGCGGGTTGTGGATCGGGCTGCAGCGGCGATCGTTGCCGTGGAGCCGCGCCCTCGTGGCGGGCGTGGCGCTGCAGGTGCTGGCGCGCCTCGGCGACATCGAGCGCTTCGGGGTCACGTCGCTGCTCGGCGTCGGCGTGATGCTGTTCCTCGCCGTGATGGGCATCGTGCGGCGCCCACGGCGGGAACGCCGGGTGATGTGGTGGGTGCTCGGCGGTCTGGCCGGTGGCACCCTGCTCGCCACCGCCGGGTTCGGGGTGGCGGCGCTGCAGGCGCAGGCGGACCTCGAGGAGGGCAACACCGTCGCGCGCCGGGCGATCGACCTGCTCGGCAGTGGCGAGCTGGCACAGGCGCAGGTGGAGTTCGTCCGCGCAGCCGAGGTGTTCGGCGACGCCGGCGACGCGCTCGGCCGGGTGTGGGGGCAGCCGGCGCGGCTGGTGCCGGTGCTCGCGCAGCACCGCGATTCGGCGGTCGAGCTCACCCGCAGCGGCGCCGAGGTGAGCCAGACGATCGCGAACGTGCTGTCGGTCGTCGACTACGACGACCTCCGCGTGGTGAACGGCCGGATCGACGTGGACTCGGTGGCGATCCTGCAGCAACCGCTCTCCGAGCTGGACGCAGCCATCGGCGAGCTCGAGCGCACGGTGCGCGAGACACGCAGCCCATGGCTCGTCGACGCGCTCGGCTCGCGTCTCGACGACCTGCTGGCCGACGTCGCCGAGCAGCGGGTGACGGCCGACAACGCGATGACGGCGGTGCAACAGGCGCCGGCGATGCTCGGCGCCGACGGGCCGCGCCGGTACTTCGTCGCGTTCACCACCCCGGTCGAGGCCCGAGGGCTCGGTGGCTTCATGGGCAACTGGGCGGAGATCACGATCACCGACGGGAAGCTCACGGTCACGGACTTCGGTCGCACGAAGGAGCTCAACGACGGCGGCGACGCGGCGGGGAAGACGCTCACCGGCATCAGCGACGAGTACGTCGCGCGCTACGGCGACTTCCTGCTCCTCGACCCGGACAGCCCCGATCGCGTGGTGGGGCCCGGCGTGTGGTCGAACATCACCGGTTCGCCCGACTTCCCGTCGGTGGCGGCCACGATGGCCGAGCTGTACCCGAAGAGCGGCGGCCGCGAGGTGGACGGCGTGTTCGTGCTCGACGTGTACGCGATCGCGAAGCTCATGGAGATCACCGGCCCGGTGGACGTGCCCGACGCCGGGGTGACGATCGACCCGGCCGACGCGGCGTCGTTCCTGCTGACCGAGCAGTACGAGCTGGCCGACAGCGCTGCCCGCGTGGACGTGCTGGAGACCGTGGCGCTGACCACCGTCCAGCGGCTGCTCTCCACCACCCTGCCGTCGCCGCCCGAGCTGGGCCGGATGTTCGGGCAACTCGCCCGCGAAGGCCGACTCGCCGGCTGGGCGGTGCGGCCCGAGGAGCAGGAGGTGTTCGACCGGGTGAACATGGCGGGCCGCCTGGCACCGCGCGACGGTGGCGACGGTCTGCTCGTGACCCTGAACAACGCCGGTGCCAACAAGGTCGACGCGTTCGTCGACGGCTCGGTGGAGTACCAGGTGGCCGTCGATCGCGAGAACGATCGCGTGAGCGGCGTGATCACGATCACGCTGCGCAACTCGTCGCCGACGTCGGGCCTGCCCGACGGTGTGATCGGGAACTACGTCGACCTGCCACCGGGGACGAACCGCACGTTCCTCACGATCTACACCGGGCTGCCCGTGCTGGCGTACTCGATCGACGACGTGCCGGTGGGCATGGAGACCGGCACCGAGCTGGGATACGTCACCTCGTCGACCTACGTCGACATCGATCCCGGCCAGGAGCGGCGGGTGGTGCTGTTCGTGGAGGGATCGATCCCCGACGACGTGGCCTACCGGCTGGCACTCTCGAACCAGCCCCTGACGCGCACGCTGCCGGCGACGGTGACCGTCGACGGGGTGTCGTGGACACCGGAGCCGGTCACGCGCGCCGGTGTGACCTACCTGCCCTGACGCGTGCCCGGCCCTCCCTCTCGCATCACTCGCCCGGGGGAACGAGGCGTTCACACGCCGTTCTCCGACGCGACGTCGCAATGAGCTGTTCGGCCCCTCGTCCGGGTCCCTGCGATCGGGTAGGGTCGTCAGCGACTCCCGCGATTCACCCCGCGGGAAGCGGGCGGTCGCGGCGGCAAGACCCCTCCCATCACGGCAGTCAGACGACAGGACACCCTCCTCAGTGATCTCCCGAGTGATCGGAACCAGCACGGCGGACAACCCGGCCTTCCGTCGCTGGGCGCGCCCTGCGTACCAGTACGCGGTCGACGCCCTCATCTGGGCGGTCGCGGTGCCGGTCACCACCTGGTTGCGCTACGACATGCGCGTCGAGCCGATCGACACCGCGGGCGTGATCTGGACCGCCGCGATCGCCGTGGTGGCCCAGGGCGTGTTCGGTGTGCTGTTCGGCCTCTACCGGCGGCGGTGGCGCTACGGCAGCTTCGACGAGCTGCTCGGCGTGGCCGCCACGGTGGTCGCCGTGGGCGCGTTGCTCACCGTCGTCGTGTTCGCCCCCACATCGCCCACGCTCCCGCGCTCGGTTCCGTTGCTGTCGCTGGCGGTGGCCGTGACCGGGGCGATCACCGCCCGCACGGTGCGGCGCCTCTACCTCACCCGCAAGCACCACCCGCACGAGGCCGACCCGGTCGTGGTGGTGGGTGCCGGACAGGCGGCCGCGGAGATCGTGCGCAGCCTGCTGAACACGTTCGACGCGCCCTACCGGCCGGTGGCCCTGCTCGACGACGACCCGCTCAAGACCAACATGCGGATCCAGGGTGTGAAGGTGCACGGGGTGATCGAGGATCTCCCCGAGATCGCAGCCCGCACCGGTGCGGTGGCGATCGTGATGGCGATCCCCTCCGCCGAGATCGATCTCGTGCGGCTGGTGGACGTGCTGGCCCGACGCACGGGCCTGCCGCTGTACGTGCTGCCCCAGGTGCGCGACATGTTCACGGTGCCGACGTTCTCGGACATCCGGCCGGTGTCCGAGGCCGACCTGCTCGGCCGCGAGCTCGCCAGCATCGACACCGCCGCGATCGCGCACTACGTGACCGATCGCCGGGTGCTGGTCACGGGTGCGGGGGGCAGCATCGGCAGCGAACTGTGCCGCCAGCTGGCCCGCTTCGAGCCGTCGGCGCTGATCATGCTCGACCGCGACGAGAGCGGCCTGCACGCCACGCAGCTCAGCATCGAGGGCCGGGCGTTGCTCGACTCGCCCAACCTGGTGCTGGCCGACATCCGTGACGCGGCCCGCATCCGCGAGGTGTTCGAGGAGCACCGGCCGCACGTGGTGTTCCACGCCGCCGCGCTGAAGCACCTGCCGCTGCTCGAGCGGTTCCCCGACGAGGCGTGGAAGTCGAACGTCGTCGGCACGCAGAACGTGATCGCCGCGGCGCAGGCGGTCGGGGTGGACCACTTCGTGAACATCAGCACCGACAAGGCCGCCGATCCGGTGAGCGTGCTCGGTAGCTCGAAGCGGATCACCGAGCGGCTCACGTCGTACGCAGGTCAGGACGCAGGTCAGGGGGCAGGCGGCCGCTTCGTGTCGGTACGGTTCGGCAACGTGCTCGGTTCGCGGGGGTCGGTGCTCACGATCTTCCGCCAGCAGCTCGAGCACGGTGGTCCGATCACGGTGACCGACCCGGAGGTCACGCGCTACTTCATGACCGTCCAGGAGGCCGTGCGGCTCACCGTGTTCGCCGGGGCGATCGGCGACAGCGGCGACGTGCTGGTGCTGGACATGGGCCAGCCGGTGAAGATCGTCGACGTCGCGGAGCGGTTCGCCCGCCAGCGCACGCCGGCGCTGGAGATCGTGTTCACCGGGCTGCGCGAGGGCGAGAAGCTGCACGAGGACCTGTTCGGCGACGGCGAGGTGGACGTGCGGCCGGTGCACGAGCTGATCAGCCACGTCCCGGTGCCGCCGCTGGCCTTCGACGACGTGCTCGCCTCGCGACCGCCCGGTGCGACGGCGACGGCGGCGCTGCTGTCGCACATCGCGCAGACCGACGCCCGGCGGGAAGTGGCCTGATGCGGATCTGGTTGTCGCCGCCCGACGTCGGGTCCGACGAACAGCACCGCATGACGCAGGCGTTGCAGGGCGGCTGGGTGGCACCCGCCGGTCCCGACCTCGCGGCGTTCGAGGCGGACATCGCCGAGTTCACGGGCTGGCCCGGAGCGGTGGCGCTCTCGAGCGGCACGGCGGCACTGCACCTCGCGCTGTTGGCGGTGGGCGTGCAGCCCGGCGACGAGGTGCTGGTGAGCACCTTCACGTTCGCCGCGAGCGCGAACGCGGTGCGCTACTGCGGGGCCGAGCCGGTGTTCATCGACAGCGACCGAACGAGCTGGAACATGAACCCCGAGCTGCTCGCGGAGGAGCTCGCCGAGGGCGCGGCCCGCGGCAAGCTGCCGGCAGCGGTGATCGTCGTCGACCTGTACGGGCAGTGCGCGGACTACGACCCGATCATGGCCACCTGCCGCGAGTACGGCGTGCCGGTGATCGAGGACTCGGCCGAGGCGCTCGGCGCCACCTACAAGGATCGGCCGGCGGGCACGCTCGCCGACATCGGCGTGTTCTCGTTCAACGGCAACAAGATCATCACCACGTCCGGCGGCGGCATGCTCGTCACGCCCGACGAGGAGGTCGCGGACCGGGTGCGCTACCTGGCCACGCAGGCGCGCCAGCCGGCGGTGCACTACGAGCACACCGAGGTCGGGTACAACTACCGGCTCAGCAACCTGCTCGCCGCGCTCGGCCGTGGGCAGTTCGCCCGGCTGCCGCAGTTCGTGGCCCGGCGGCGGGCGATCAACGACCTCTACCGCGAGCTGCTCGACGACGTGGAGGAGTGCGACTTCATGCCGGTGCCCGACTGGAGCGGGTGGAACGGCTGGCTGAGCTGCCTGGTGTTCGCCGTGCCGGGCGTGAGCCACCGGGTGCACAACGCGCTGCTGGGCAGCGAGATCGAGTCGCGTCCGCTGTGGAAGCCGATGCACCGCCAGCCGGCGTTCGCCGGGTGCCGGTCACGCGTGGACGCGACGAGCGACCACATCTTCGACCTGGGGCTGTGCCTGCCGAGCGGCAGCGCGCTCACCGACGACCAGGTGGCCGAGGTGGCCGCGCTGGTGCGCAGCAAGATCCGAGCCCGCGTCCGCAGCTGACCCGCCGTGTCCTCTCCGTCGTCGCCGTTCCCCCGCCGAGTCCCGGACCGTCCGTGACGCCGGCTGCACCGCGGGCCGGTCGCACCACCTCAGCAGCCGCAGCAGCCGCAGCCGCCGCAACCGCCGGAGTCACCCGCGCCGGTTACGCGGCCGGGACGCTCTACCTCGTTGTCGGCTCGGAGATCGTGGCGCTCGACTGACGGCCGTCATCGTCACCGGCGCCGAGATCCTCGACGTCGGGGTGCTCGGGGCCCACGTGATCGGGACCGGCCGCAGGTGGCGGTGGGGCGAAGGTGGTGGCCACCCGACGGACGAGCTCGGGGTCGACGACCGGCTGCCGGACGGACTCGGGTGACGGCACCAGCGCGTTGCGGAGTGCGTCCGACACCCGCGTGATGGTGGCCCGGTAGTGCTCGTCGACCAAGGCCTGGTCGCGCTTCGCGCTGCCGGAGAGCTTCGAGGGCGCGAGTCGTGCGAGCTGGGTGGAGCGCACGTGCATCGAGCCGGTGTGCACGTGCTCCCACGTGATCTGGAACTCGCCGACCACGCGACCGCGGCGACCGAGCACCTCGCAGACGATGTGGCGCGGGCCCGACCGTGCGATCTGCACGTGGCGCCCGTCGGGCACGACGCGGATCAACCGGTCCCACAGCGCGTCCGCGTCGAGACCCACGTCCACCCGCAGGTCGACCTGCGGTCGGAGATCCTGGATCTGCGGCGCCACCCGGCAAGTCTGCCCGACGGCGAGAGCGCTTCGCATCGGGAGATCTCCCAGTGTGCGCGAGTGTTCACATTCCGTGTTCCACGCGTGTGGTTCGCGACGCCTTAACCGCGCCCGCACCGCGCCCGCACCGCGCCCGCACCGCGCCCGCACGGCGCCCGCACGGCCCCCGCACGTGCGGGGGCATCACCGGAGCGGGTGTCCGAGGTGGCGTAACGTCACACACGGTGAGCGGCCAGGCGGACAGGTATCGGCGAATGCCGTTGGTGGAGTGGACGGTGAGCAACAACGCGGTGCAGCTGTCGCCGCCGACGGGCAAGGCCGTGGATCTGGTGGGCAGTGCCGCCGTCGTGTGGGCGGTGCTCGAGGAGCCCCGCACCCTCGCCGCCGTCACGCGTGAGGCGTTCGATCTCGACCCGGCGCTCGACGAGTACCAGGTGCGCACGATCCTCGAGAGTCTCGTCGCGCAACGCGTCGTGGCCCGCGACGCCGCCGACGGCGCCGGCGACGTCGCCGTCTGACCAGCGGTCGCTCGGGTTCGATCGACGTCGCTCGCTCAGCGCGAGCGGAGTCGCCCCCACAGGTAGCGCAGCTGCGCCCGCACACCTCGCCGGCCCTGTGCGGCGCGGTACTCGGCGCCCGGGGCGAGCAGGCCCCACACGTACGACGCCCGGTCACGCGTGCCGGGCAGGTGGCGGAGGTGGGCGAGCTCCTCGGTGATCGGGCGCCGGCGCTCGCCGAGGTAGGCGCGATCCACGAGCCACGACCGCCGCACGGGCGGCGTGCGGAACGCATCCGCCCATCCGTCGGGCAACGGCAGCTGCGCAGCGGTCCACGCATCACGCACCCCCGCTTCCACCAGTGACCGCACCCGCCATGCGCCGGCGCGCTCGACCACCTCGGCAGCGCGGTCCTCGTGCAGGTACGACAGCAGCAGCACGTCGGCCACGCTCGACAGCCGCCGGTACTCACCGCGTGAGCTGACCGAGTGGATGCAGGCGTGGATGGTGCGGTCGAGCTCGCCGAGCGCCCACACCGTGCGCCCCGCCAGCTCGAACGGCATGCGATCGCGCAGCAACGCCTCCGTCGGGACCAGCCACCCCAACGCCCGATGCCCGACCCGCTGGTGCACGTCGAGCTCGACGAGCGATGCGGCGTGGAAGGTGACGGCGTGGGTGAAGCGCTCGTGACGGTCGGGCAGCGCATACCCCTGGCGCCACCCGTCGGCTTCGAGCAGTTCGCGCACGCGTCGCAGGTGGGTGGGCGCGACGAGCAGATCGACGTCGCCGAACTGCCGCCACGACGGATCCGCGTGGTCGAGGTGCGCGGTGGCCAGACCCTTCAACACGGCGTACGGAACCGAGGCGGCCTCGAGGCGCTCGAACACCGGCAGTGCAGTGTGCTCGATCCGAACTGCGGCGGACGCCACCTCGAGCTGGAGACCACGGACCTGTTCCGTCACCGCGCGCTCGACGACTCCGTCGGTGCGCGCTGCGGCGTGGAGCAGCGGAACGATGCGATGCTCCTGCGCGACGGCGACCCACGCAGCCGGATCATTCGCAGCCGGATCATTCGCGGCCGCACCGGTCGGACCGTCCTGACCGATCACGGCACGCAGCAGCCGGGCGACACGTTCGGCGACGTGGCGGTCAGGGGTCAAGGAGACCCTCCTGGCCGAGAAGGACGAGCGCGTTGTCGAGCACGCTGTCGAGCACGCTGTCGAGCGAGTCGCTGGCGGCACCCGGCACGATCGTCAGCAGGCGGGCGACGAGCTCGTCCCGGTCCATCGGACGTTCGAGCAACAGCCACACGGTCGCGGCTGCGCCCTCCAGGACCAGCACGGCGCCGTCCGACGGGCGGGCCAGCACCACTCGCGAATCGACGGCGCGGTGCGGGGTGGCGGTGCGCCGAAAGGTGGACGGAGGACGGGCGCCGATCCGGCCGACGCTACCGCGGGCACCCGGTCCCGGGAGGACGTGGGCAGCGGTGCCGGCGACGAGCGCCGTCCGTCGCTGGTGGGGGTGCCCCTCTAGAGTGACGCGGTCCGGAGGTCGGTGCGCTGTTGGAATCCTCGTCGATGCTCGCTGCAGGGCCGTGCTCAACGGCGCCGGTCGCGCCGGTGTGGCCGAGCGTCTCGTGAGCGACGACGCAGGGGGGCGCGGCGCGATGGTGCTGCAGGTGCTCGACGCCCGCATCGCCTGGTGGGCGCCCGCCGACGCACGTGCGTGGCTGAAGGAGCGGCTCACCGATCTGGTGGTCGATGCCGACCCTGCCACTGCGGACATCGAGTTCCGCTGGACCGTGGTCGACGGCGACCTCCGCTGCGTGCACGGCGACGCCCACATGCAGTCGGTGTCGCCGAACCACTGCCTGTCCGAGGCGATGATCGAGATCAACCGGCTGGCCGCACGATCGGTCGCGACGGATCGGCTGGTGCTGCACGCCGGCGTGGTGTCGCCCGAGCTCGGCCGAGCAATCGCCCTCTGCGGTCGCAGCGGCGCCGGCAAGTCCACCGCCACCACCGCCGCCGTGCTGGCCGGTTGGGGCTTCGTGGCCGACGAGGTGTGTGCACTGCACCCCGCCACGTTCGCCGTGCGCCCCTACCCGCGCCCGATCGGCCTGCGACTGGGCGGTGCCCAGGCCCTCGGCCTCGACCGCCGGCAGGACGACACCTGGCGCCCACCGACGCTGGTGACCGACCCACCCGTGCTGGAACAGGTGGTGCTGGTCGCGCGCCGCCCCGGACCACCCCAGCTGCGACGCCTCTCCCCCGCCGCCGCGCTGGAAGAACTGGCCAACCACACCCTCGGCGGTGACGGCCTCGAACGCCACGTCTTCCGCCGCCTCGAGCACCTCGTGCGCTCCGTGCCCGTGGTGGTGGCCGAGTACGAGTCCGCGCCCGAGCTGATCGACACACTCGATCGCTGAGTCGGGCCTCCGGTCGTCGAACGACTCCGGCCGGGCCCGGGGCGCGGGCGGGCGTGTCACATGGGTGGGGCGATGTCGGTGCCGTCGGGGAGGTGGGTGGCCCAGCTGTGGTCGGGTCGTTTCGACACCCGGGCGCCGGTGGCGTAGCGCCAGAGGTTGTGGTGGCCGCAGCCGATGTTGCCGTTGTCGACCG
>CAEZSR010000163.1_pt1 | contig 10735 bp, 2 predicted proteins | sample 7264011 | NCBI WGS metagenome assembly CAEZSR01 (sample SAMEA6813783, study PRJEB35770) | freshwater metagenome | biome: Freshwater; feature: Freshwater reservoir; material: water | place: Czech Republic | collected 2016-08-15 | depth 0.5m m | reverse complement strand
TGGCGAAGCCCACCACGTCCGAGAAACACACCTCACGCGTCCCCACCGGCACCGACACCCAATCCAGACCCCAGTCATGACGAACCACACCGTCGACCGAGATCCGAGTCGGCACCGCCGGCGACGACGTCACCCGCAACAACCCGGTGACCGGCACCGTGGTGACACCGGTGAACCCGACCGGGCCGGGCCCGGCCACGTTGACCGCCTGGACGAGCACCACGTGGGAGCCCGCCTGCAGTCCGCCGATGTTGCACGTCGTGGCCGGTGCCGTGGCGACGCAGGAGCCGCCGAACAGCGTGGTGGCCACGTAGCTGGTCACCGGCGCACCGCCGTCGGACAGCGGCGGCGCCCAGCTCACCGCGATGGACGCGCTGCCCGGCACCTGCGCGGCCGAGATCGACCGCGGTGTCCCCGGTGGAACCGGAACGGTCGCGACGACCGTCGCTCCCGGTCCCGGCCCGACGGCGTTCTCCGCGACGACCGTGAACGTGATCGACGTGCCGGGGGCCAGCGACACCAACGTGCACGACGACGCCGTCGCAGGCGCGCTGCACGACGCGCCGCCCGGTTCGGTGACGGTGTAGCCCGTGATCGGCGACGTCCCCGACGACACGGGTGCCGTCCACGACACGGTCATCGCCGCGGCACCGGGCGTCGTCGTGAGCCCGGTCGGCGCACCGGGCGGAGCCGGCGTCGGCTGCGGGGTCGCGACCGCGGACGGATCCGACGGCACGCTCGATCCCGCTGCGTTCCGAGCGGTCACGGCGAATCGATACCCGGTGCCGTTCGAGAGCCCGGAGATCTGACAGCTCAGCACCGCACCGACGGTGCACCCGGTGATCGCCGTAGGGGCACCGACGGCGTCGAGCACGACGACCTGGTGACCGACGATCGGCGAACCGCCGTCGAACGACGTCGCCGACCAACTCACCGTCGCCAGTGCGTCACCGGCGACCGCGGTGACGGTCGACGGCGGCTGCGGAACGCTGCGCGGCGTCGCGACCGCACCCGCCGACAGCGGGCCCGTGCCGATCGCATTGCGAGCGGAGACGGAGAACGTGTGCACGACGCCGTTCTGGAGACCCGTGATCCGACACGTCGTGACGGTGACGGTGCACGTGGCACCGCCCGGCGACGCGGTGACCGTGTAGCTCTCGATCGGGGAGCCGTTGTCGTTCGGTTCGTCCCAGCTCACGTCGACCACACCGGTCTGCGGACCGGCGATCTGCGGGTCGACGACGACCGCGACGACGTCGGCGGGCGCATCCGGCACCTCGACGGGGACCACGGCGGCGCTCAGCGGCGACGAGGGCCCCGTTCCGGCGCCGTTCACCGCGAACACCCGGAATCGGTACGGAGTTCCGTTCGTGAGATCGTTCACGGTTGCCGACGTGGCATCGGGTCCGGCGATCGTGCCGAGCCCGGGAAGTGCGACGCCGGTGGCGTCGAACACGGCGATGCCGTACCCGGTGATCGGCGTGCCGCCGTCGGCAGGAGCGGTCCACGAGACCGTCACCGAGCGGTCACCGGCCGTCCCGGACACACCACCGGGCGCGCCCGGTGTGGTCCAGGTCGTGAACGTGCTCGTGAACGGCGCCGCGAGCGGACGGCCGACGAGATCGGTGACCGACGTGGACACCTGCACCGTGTACTGCGTCGTGATCGCGAGCGACGCGGTGGGCACGAGCGTCACCGTCTCCCGGTTCGGGCTCAGTGTCACCGTGGCCGGCACCGGCACACCGCCGGCCAGCACTCGCACGGACGAGGCGTTCACCGTGCCGGGGTGGACCCGTTCGGAGAATGCGACGATGACCGCGTTCGCCGGGTTGACGCCCGTCGAGCCGTTCGCGGGTGTCACACCCGTCACCGTCGGCGCGACGACGTCCGCGGCCGGGTCGAGGAACTCGAGCACGACCGTGTCGGTGGCGACACCGGTGGTGGGCGGGTCCACCGTCGCGGTCACGACGCGCGTCCCTGCGGGTGCCGTGACCGGCACCGTGGTCGTGGCGATGCCGGCGATGTCGGTGATCGCCGTCGCCGTCCCACCCGGCCAGCTGAACGTCACGATCTGCGCAGGCACCGGGACCCCGGCCTGGGTCGTGACCGCAGCCTGCACCCCGAGCGTCGACGACGGTGTCGAGAGCAGCCCGAAGTCGATCGGTGCCGTGACGTCGATCTGCACCGCCGGCGCCGGCGGGAGCGTGTCCTGGTTCAGCACCTGGAGCGGATTGCCGCCCGCGTAGGGGTTCTGCGATGAAGCGAGGGGCGACAACAGCCGCTCGCGCCCGGCGGGAGGACGGGGATACACACGCACGATGCCCCACGAACCCGAGGAGAGCCCGCTGACGCCGTGCAGCACGCCGTAGCGGTAGTCGCCGATGTTGTGCATCTCGCCGCCCGCCGCGTCGAGGTGGAACGTGAAGGCGCTGCCGCTGGCCATCGAGCCCTGCACGCCCGCGCGGACCGACCCCGCGTCGAACGGTTGGTCGAGCCAGCTGTGGCCGGAGACCTGCGTCTCCACCATCCGCGCCCGGTCGGACGACTGCACCACGTGGATGCGCAGCGGGTCGCCCTGATAGGCGCGGATGATCGGCGTGTCGGGATCGCCGATGGGCTGCCCGTCGATCACGTACGTGCTGCTGAACACGTTGGCCAGATCCATGCCGAAGTCGGGTCGCGTGAACGGGATCCCCGTCGGGTTCGCCAACGGGTTCACGAGGGGTCCGGGCAGGCCGAGCCGGTGGTGCAGCGGGGCGTTGGTGTAGCTGATCGCGCGTTCACCCGCGTCGGGCCAGTCGCCGGCGATCGGGTCGGGCAGCGGCTGGCCGGGCGCGCCGCCCGGCCCCGCAGGTGCGCGGAGGTTCAGTCCGTTGTGGTGGAACACGACGACGTCGCGGTAGTCCTCGGCGACACCGGGCACCCTCACGTCGACGGCCACCCCGCTGTTCACCTCGGCACCCGTGATCTGGTCGTGGAACGTGGCGTTCGGAGGACCGACGACCAACGCTGCGAGGAGTCCGTGGTGGCGGTGACCGCGCACGTCACCGAACGCCATCAGCGGGACGACGCCGAGCTCACCGTCGGTGAGACCGATCGGGTTCTGCGGGTCGTCGTAGACGATCTCGTCGGCGTACCAGAGGTACGTCACGGTCTCGCCGGGTCCGGCCGTCTGGTCGAAGCTGTACCCGACGGTGGTGCCGTCGCTCGTCCGGACGTCGTACCGGAGCAGCGACGGGTGCATCGACACGCGGTTGCCGGCGAACCACGGCACTCCGGGCACACCCGGCTCGCCGGGAGCTGGCGGGATCGGCTCGCGTGCGATCGGCGCGTCACCGTCGAGTGTGCCCAGGTTGCCGTGGGTCGCGAAGTGATCCCAGTCGACCTCGTTGCGGAGGTTGACGACGATGCAGTCGCCCTCGTTGGCCCGCAGGACGAGGGGCTCCAGCTCCTTCGTCCCGGCGCGGATCGCGGCGACGTCGGACGACAGCACGTATGCGAGGCCGTACGGGTCGTGGTCGCCGTAGCGGTTGTAGGTGATGTCGACGTCGATGGCGGAGACGTCGAACGTCTGGAGCGTGGCACCGCTCGGGCACGACACGTTCACCTGTGCCCGCGGGAGCACGCCGTCCGCGGTCGTCCCGCCCGGCGGCACGGTGAGGTTCTGCACGCCCGCCGCCGGCAGCGGCACACCCGCCGGCAACGACACGTTGTTGTCCGGGAGCGGGAGCAGCGTGGGCGCGGCACCGACGCCGCTGGCGGTCGTCTGGTCGAAGACGCGCATGATGCCCCACGCGCCGAACCACATGTCCTCGACGCCCACCCCGCCGTAGAGGAAGTCGCTCACCCGTGGCTGGTTGGGCGGGGTGCTGAAGCAGGCCCCGCTCTGGCCGAGGCCGCAGCCGACCGCCACGTCGTCGATGTTGAAGGCCTCGGACACACCGATCGCCCGGGTGTTGATGAACGGCGACGCCGGATCGCTCGGGTCGCGGTGCCATCGGGTGCCGTGGACCGTGAAGTTGTGCTGCTCCTCGTGCGAGCCCTGGATCAAGCGGTAACGGACGTTGTCGCCCCGGTAGGCGTGCAGGACCGGGGTCTCGGGATCACCCCACACCCGGGAACTGAAGGTGTAGGCGGGGTCGACCTGCTGACCGAGCACCTGCGGCGCGCCGGCCGGGAACTGTCGCAGGGTCATCGGTTCGTTCCTGTAGTTGATCCCCATGCCGCCCTGGTCACCGTCGGGAGCCGGCAACGGCTCCAACGGAGGTGCGATCGCGTTGGCCCGGTTCTGGAGGTCGGCGAAGGTGAGCGGCACGCCCGGTTGGGGCGGGATGAACAACGGGATGAAGTCGTGCACCGCGATGCCGAACTCACGGAAGTCGTCACCGGCCCCCGGACCGATCATGTCCATGGTGGCGCCGTGCGCGGTGCCCACACACGCCGCGCCGCACACCGGACCCCGGGCCGGGTTGTTGATCGGCTGGAGCCATTGGCCCGTCTCGGGGTCACGGCTGTCGAAGCCGGCGGGCTCGACGATGAGCGCGTTGAACATGCCGCGGTTCTGCATCGCCGCGGCGAAGTGGTGGTCGTGCAGGAACACCGTGCGCAGCTCGTAGTCGGCGAACCAGCGCTCCTTGATGGTCTGCCCCTCGTGCAGCCAGTTGCCACGGGCGTCCGCCGATTCGGCAGCCGGGTCGTAGTTGGCGGGGAGCGGCACGGTGCAGCCGGCGACGAGGTCGCAGGGCCGGGTACCGGCGACCACCTCGTCGTTGAAGGTCGCCTGGTCCTCGGTGAACGCGGCCTGCTGGTAGTTCCAGCCGTTCGACGATCCGTCCGAGGCCAGCACGTCGAAGTTGACGAGGTGGATGTGCGCTCCGACCATGTTGGTCTGGATCAGACGTTGGTAGACGTCGTTGCCGATGTGGTTCGGGGTGCGGTTGGTGAGCTCGAAGTTGATGCAGTCACCCTGGTTCACACGGAAGAAGAACGGCTCGGGGGCCTTCGTCCCGGCCAGCACCGCGTTGACGTCCTCGTCGGGGACCATGATCCGGCCCTGCAGGTCGACCCAGCCGGCGTCGTTGTAGGTGATCGGCAGCTGGATGACCGAGGCGCGGTAGGTGACGACCCGAGCGCCGGCGGGGCACGGGTCCACCGCGGGCGCGCCCGGCAGCGGCTGGTTCTCGGGGTCGACGGGTCCACCGGCCTCGTACGTCGGATCGTGGAACTTCCGGGTCGTGTGCTGCTCCTGTGCGAGCCGGAACATGATTCGCGCCGTGACCGCGTCGGTCGGGTCGAACCCCGGCGACGCCGTGACGGCGATGCCTGCCGGGCCCGGTGCGACCACCGTCGCGGTGATGGTGGGATCGCCGGTGGGAGGTGTGGTGAAGGTGACCGTCCACGGATCGGCGGCGGTCCCGGCACCGGTCACCACCGTGGACAGGTCGGCCACGGCGGTGAGTGCGTCGAGGGCCTCGGCGAGCCGCACCGCGGGCGCCGGGTCGACGAGGTCGATCGGCGTCGTGGTCTCGCCGGCGAGCCCGACACGGAACGACGCCACGCCGGGCGCCGCGACGATCGTCTGGGACATCGCCGCGGTCACGGCGACCGCAGGCACGGCGCCGGGGGCCGGCGACGTGACGGTGGCGGCGATCGTCGGATCCGTCCCGGGTGCGGCCACGAAGGTGACCCGCCAGGGATCGGCCGTCGTGCCGGAGCCGGTCACGGCGACGGTGTCGACGCCTGGCACCGCGTCGAGGGCGGAGGCGATCTGTGCGTCGGGGCCGGGCAGGCCGCCTCCGACGAGGTCGATCGGCGTCGTGGTCGAACCGGCCACCGAGAGCGTGAACGCCTCGACGCCGGCGTCCGCGACGAGCGTCTGGCTGAGGCCGGTCGTGAGGCCGGGGCCGACGACCGGCCCCGGGGTGTACGTGGCGGTGATCGTCAGGTCCGGGGTGGAACGCCACAGCACGAGCTGGACGTCCCAGGGATCCGCTGCCGTTCCTTCGCCGACGACGGTGACGGCATCGATGGTGGCGAGCAGCTCGAGTGCCGCCTCGACGTCGGCCGCCGTGGCGGGGAGATCGATGGCGCCGGTGGTCTCGCCGGCGAAGGTGAGGGTGAACGAACCGTCGGTCGCCGTGGTGACGATCTGCTGGGTCTGTTCCAGCAGCGCCGGATCGAGCGCCCGGCCCGCCACCACGCGCATCGCCGGCGCATCCACGGGCTCGCCCGCGGCGTCACGGACCACGTTGCCGGCCGCGTCGAACTCGCGTTGCCACACGCCGTTCACGGGCTGCGGAGCCCGCCAGCCGTACTCGCCGGGGATGAACCGCGGGAACCCGGGGAAGTCGATGCTGGGCGGGTTCTTCGCGAGCGGCACGTCGGGATGCATCGCGAGACCCGGTGCGACGAGATCCTCGAGCGCGACCCAGGGGTTCACGCGCGTGCCGTCGGGCAGTGCTCCGGCACCCGTCTCGTACGCGTCGTGCACCCGGAGCAACGACCAGTACCCGGCGGCGAAGTGGGGGTACAGGTGGCAGTGGAAGATCGAGTCGCCGACCGTGCCCGCACGGCCGCCCGCCCCGTAGTCGAGATCGGCCGTGAAGGCCGTCCAGGGGCTGTAGGTCTGGGAGTCGATGGTCTGCGCACGAGGCTGGCGCTCGGCCGTCGGGCGAGGCGGGATCGACCCGGCCGGCCCACCGTCCTGCGGTTCGGCCGCCCACGTGTGGGCGTGCAGGTGGAACACGTGGGTCTCGAACACACCTGCGTGCCCGAACCTGATCTTCGTCGGGTCGCCCTGGTACGCGCGATCGACGTTGGCCGTGTAGCACGACAGCGGCCGCGTCTCCGTCGGCGAGTTGGTCATCATGAGACCGCAGTCCTCGACGTTCACCGCCGGGATGCCTGCGGGCACCGACAGCGGATCGAGTCCGCCGAAGTCGGGCTGCACCGGCTCCCAGGGGCCGGGGCCCGCCGCCAACTTCACCGTGGCAGGGTCGCCGAACACCCACGACGACAGGCTCGTCTCCTCGCCGACGCAGTCGGCACACCAGTCGGGCTTGAAGGCCTGGCGCTTGTACTCGGCCTCCGAGCCGTAGTTGAACGAGAAGCGCTCGGCAGCCACGAGCGCACCGCCACCACCGGGCGCAGGGAGCGCCTGCGGGCCCATCGGGATGACGTCCTGGCTGATCTGCACGCTCTCCCGGTACCGCTTGCCGTTCGGCACGACGATCGACGTGTTCAGGTACAGGTCACCGCTCTGACCCGCGGCTGCCGCGTACTGCTGTGCCGGCACGGGCGACGACAGCTCGACACCCGACGAGGACTCGAACCAACGCGACCCCGCGGGCTGCACGGCCAGGCCGCCGTAGAGGCCGTGTTCGGCGGCGCCACCGTCGGCATCGGCGCCCGCCGGCATGCCCATGTCGCGGAACAGGTAGAGCCCCTCGGCGGACGGAGCACGCCAGAAGTAGGTGATGGTCTCGCCGACTCCGACCGTCGTGTCGGCGTTGTAGCCGACGCTGCTGCCGTCGCCGCTGTTCGGGGCGTACGACACCCCGATGGCGTGCATCGACACGCGCGGATCGACCTGCGGGAGCGACGGAGCCATCGCTGCCGGTGTGAGCTCGTTCGTGAGGTTCACCTGGATGCACTCGCCCGCGTTGGCCCGGAGGACGAGCGGACGTGGACGCACACGGCGGCCTGCCGCCGGGTCGCCGGCGTACCCGTTCGCCGCGTTCCCGACCAGCGGTCGGTACCAGTTCACGACCGCGGCCTGATCGCGCTGCAGCACGTACAGCATGCCGTTGGGGTCGCCGTCGGTGAGGTGCGGGGTGCCGTCCGGCCCGATCTGGGGCACACCGGTGTCGTTGCGCCAGCGGCTGTAGGGGATGAACGCGTGCGTCGCCGCGACGTCGTACACGCGGCGGGCGTTGGCGGCCGTGCACTGGGCGAGCGCGGGTGCCGCCGCCGCCGATGGGACCGGAGCGGCCGGCGAGACGACGACGAGTCCCGTCAGCGCGCCGGCGACCGCCAGCCACCGGGCGACCGGACGCGGGGCGGAGCGAACCGCCGATCGCAGGCGACGCGTCCGCACCTGCGCGAACGCCCGCGAGAGCAGGGGCGCGACGAGGATGGTGAGCACGACCAGCGGACCGACCGCGGCGCCGTCGCGGAGCGCGTGCTCGAGCGCGCCCATGCCGTGATGGGCGTCGTGGGCGGCACCCGCGCCGTGGGCATGGTCGTGCGAGTGGCCGAGCACGGCGCCGCGGAGCGCGGACAGCACGGTCATCGCGACGGACACGCCGATCGCGGTCGCCAAGGCGGCAGCGACGGACTCGGTGCGTCCGGTCAGCCCGAGGGATCGTCGGATGCCGGGCCACACCCACGCCAGCACCATCAGCACGAGTGCCGTCGCCGTCACCAACGTGGGCACGGCGCGAGCCATCTCCACCGCCGACCCGAGATCGACTCCGCCTCCGTGGATGGCAACCTGGACCACCGCAACCGGGAGCGCGACCGAGATCGCACGACAAATCACCCAACGCATCGAGATCGAGAACAACTCCGCCCCTTTGTTTCCGCCGGGGGGAAAGGTATGGTCAGCGACCGATGGGTGCAAGCACTGTGATCGACCGTGCGTGGCTGAAGCGACCGAAATCTCACGCTGAGCGTCCACGCTCGCACCGAGCGCAGATCGCGATCACCGTCGCCGCGGTGGCTCTCGCGGCGATGGGCGTGTGGGGTCTCCTCGCCGACCGATCGACGGGTCCCACCGTCGGCACCGAGGTCTCCCACGACGGCGGCCGCTTCGTCGTGGTCGAGGCCTGGACCATCGACGACCCGATGATGGGGATGATGAGTGGCGAAGGCGGCAACTCGTCGCAGTTCGCCCAGTCGGGCATGTCGATGGGGCAGATGTCGCAGATGATGTCCGACGCCGTTCCCGAGGGCATGAAGCGCGTGGCGGTGCAGCTCACCCTCCGCGCCGGCGCTTCGACGATGACGTTCCCGGCGGAGGCCGTCCGTCTCGACGTGGGCGGAACCACCTACGTCCCGTACACATCGCTCCTGGCAGACGAGCTGTTGCAGCCCGGCGACCAGCTCGACGGCATCGTGACCTTCGAGGTCCCGATGGACGCGTCGAGCGCCGAGTTCCGCCTCGGGCCGAGCACTCCCGTGGTCACGGTCGACGTGAGCAGGGGCCCCGGCGGGCGATCGCCGATGGTCCACGACCACGACGACTGACGTCGACTGACGTCGACTGACGTCGACTGACGTCGACTGACGACGACTGACGACGACTGAGGACGACGCCGGCCCGGCCCGACGCACGACCGCCGCGGCGCCCACCGGCCACCGCCACCCCGTCCGGCACACGCCCGCCGACGCGTCGGCCGAACCCCCTCGGCGACGGCCGCGGACCGGCGGTGTCGGCCGCTCCGACGGCGGTTCGACGCGCTCCCCGGACCCCGATCCGGCCCACGACGACGCGCGTCGAGCACCCGTGAGATCTTGCCGATTTCTTGACAAACCTTTTCCGGACCATCGCGTTTGCGGGGGCCGGGGTCCCGCCGGGACGACGACCGCGGGATCTCCCGCCCCGAGGCGTGCCGGCGTTCCATCAGGCGCCCTCGAGCGCTCCTCAGCGCCCCTCATGCGCCCCTCGGCGCCGCTGCGACGGCCACAGGGTGACGGTCGACCGAGTCGACGGGTGGTGCGCAACCGTGAACCTGAACATCGACATGAGCGTGAGGGGTGCTCGAACCACCGCCCCCGATGCGACCGGCCCGGAGCGCGACGAACGCCCCGCAGCGCTCGCGCACCGCGGGGCGTTCGATCAGGAGACGTCAGCTTCGGGCAGCGGCGCGGCGTCGCCTCGCCGTCACGAGCACGACCGCCCCGACGGCCACCGCTGCGACACCCCACGTGAGGATCGCGTCGGCGGCACCGGCACCCGTGGTCGGCAGCCCGCCGCCGCCGGAGGCCCCCACCTGGATCGGCACCGTCACCGTGACGGACGCGCCACCGGCGCTCGAGCCCTGCAGGACGATGCTCGCCGCCCCGGTCGTGCCAGCGGGAATGGTCACGGTCGCGGACACCTGACCGGATGCGCTCGCGGTCACGGTTCCGAGCGTCGTCGAATTCGCACCGAGCAGGATCGTCACCTGGCTGTTCGGGGCGAACCCCGACCCGGTGACCGTGACCGTCTGCCCCGGACTGGGCGTCTGGTCGGAGATCTGCGCAGTGCCGACGCTCAGGCCACCGCCACCTCCGCCGTAGGGCGAGCCGGCGTGGGCGGCGGGCGCGAACCCGACGAGGCCGATCGTGCTGAGGGCGAGGATGCCGAGTGTCCTTCGCATGGTGTTCTTCCTGCTTTCTGCCCGGGGGGGCGGACGGGACACGACCACGGTCCGGTGTGCCCGGACCGTGGTCGCTCGGTCAACTGCTGATGTCGCTCACGGCGACGAGGTGTAGGTGAGGGTGAGGTCGGTCTGGGTGCCGCTGCTCACGGTCACGGTCTGACAGGCCGGGCTCGTGAACCCGACCGCCTGCGTCCCGCACACCTCGTACGAACCCGCCTCGAGGTACAGGTACGCCCCGAACTGGTTCCGGCTGACCCCGTCGATCACGACATCCACCGGCAGACCCGCCGGCGCCACCGCCACCCGGATCAACCCCAACGGCACGTAGACACCCTCCACCACCGTGGTCTCCCCGAGCGTCACCGTCACCG
>CAEZSR010000162.1_pt1 | contig 10795 bp, 10 predicted proteins | sample 7264011 | NCBI WGS metagenome assembly CAEZSR01 (sample SAMEA6813783, study PRJEB35770) | freshwater metagenome | biome: Freshwater; feature: Freshwater reservoir; material: water | place: Czech Republic | collected 2016-08-15 | depth 0.5m m | reverse complement strand
TCCTCGACATGGCCGCGAACCTCGCCTACCTCGAGGCCGTCCGCGGCGGGATGCTGTCCGTCGTGGCCGTGGTGAGCTCGCTCTACCCGGCCAGCACCGTGGCGCTCGCGTTCGCGCTCGACCGTGAGCGCGTCGACCGCTGGCAGGGCGTCGGCATGGGCCTCGCGGCGGCCGCCCTCGTCCTCGTCACCCTCGGCCGCGCCTGACGACCGACGTCCTGGGTGCCAGCGGCGTCGCGTGAGCTGGGTCGGTGAGGTGAGCGTGGCGCCCAGGAGGTGGTGGGTCGGGTTCTGGGTGCCAGTGAGATCGTGTGAGCTGGCGCGGTGAGGTGGGTGTGGCACCCAGGAGGTGGCGGGTCCGGTTCTGGGTGCCAGTGAGGTCGCGTGAGCTGGGGCGGTGAGGTGGGTGTGGCACCCAGGACGTGGGGTCAGCTGTCGCTCGGGCCCGTCGTCCGGTCGACGACCACCTGGCTCTCGCGAGCCGCGGCGGCGAAGATCCCCTTGCTCATCAGGCTCGACTCCGTCTTCCGGCGCTGGAGGTAGACCGCGGCGCGACCGGCGTGGATCGTGGGGTCGTCCGGGGCGGCCCAGCCGGCGAGGTCGGCGAAGTGGCAGGCGAGCCGCACGTCACCGTCGCCCATGGCCTGCTCGGCCCGGCGGAGCAGCACGTCGGCGCCACCGGCCAGCTCGGCGATCGCCGATGCGAGGTGGGCGTCGGGCGACGGCTTGAGCCGGGAGGCCGCGCCGTCCCACCAGCCGCCGAACTGGCGCCAGATGCCGCGCACCACGAACTCGGGCTCGTCGTAGAGCGGGCGCAGGTACGGCTTCGCGAGCGTGTCGGCAGGGACCTTCACCGTGTGGATGATCGTGTCGAGCGTCTCGCCCGCGTTCATCATCGCCACCACGTCGGCGACGAGCTGCTCGAGTGCGGTGGCGACGTCGTCGAGCACGCGTGCGATGCGCTCCTTGCCGGCGATCGGCAGCCCGTGGGCGGGCAGCAACAGCTCGGGCTCGCGGGCGATCATCGCCCGCAGCGCGGCGGCCCACTCGATGGGGTAGCGCTGCACCTTCTGCGGGTTGCCGGCGTTGGGGAAGTTCCAGATCAGGAAGTCGCCGGTCATCACCCACTTCTGCTCGGGGAAGAACGACCACAGGTGGTCGTCGGTCTCGCCGCGGGCGTGGTGGAACTCCACCTCGTAGGGGCCGATGTGCATGCGGTCGAACAGGCCGACCTCGCGGTCGGGTCGAAGCGTGCCGGCGGGCAGGAAGCGACGTGCGTTCGGGTTCGGGGTCATGGCGACTCCGCCCTCGCCGTTGCCCACGCCCATCGACAGGTTGAGGTCGCCGGAGATGCCGCCGAACTGGCGGGCGTTGATGAGCAGGTTCCAGTTGCTCGTGAACGTGTAGCGGTCGAACCGCTTGGCGACGTTCTCGTGGCCGATCACGACGGGGTGGTCGGCGGCGAAGAACGTGCTGCCGCCGACGTGGTCGGCGTGGCCGTGCGTGTACACGAGGTGCCGGATCGGGGTGGGACGCCACTGGCGGATGGCGTCGACCACCGCCTGTCCGGTGCGGACGTGCGAGGCGTCGAACGCGATCAGCCCGTCACCGGCGTCGACGACGACGGAGTGGCTGAAGCTCTCCACCATCGCCAGGCCGTCGGCGATCTCGCTGAGCTCGTTGGTGGTGCGGTTCACCGGTTGGTCGGCGTGCCCCGAGTCGATGATGCGAGCGGACAGTTCGAGCAGGTCGGCCATGCGCGAACCGTAGTTCCGTGGTGCCGACCCCCGAGACCCGAGTGCCAGCCGCCCACCCGAGTGCCAGCCGTCCACCCGAGTGCCAGCCGTCCACCCGAGTGCCAGCCGCCCACCCGAGTGTCAGCGGAGCCCCTGGGTGTGCCGGTGGCCCTCGGACCTCACCGGTCAGGCGGCGTCGGCGGGGTTCGCGGCGAGATGGGCGGCGGCGTCGATCGGTGCGGCCTGCGAGTAGCCGATCGGCAGCCGAACCGTGCCGGCGCTGGTGCCGAAGAACACCTGGAACGCGTGGTAGCCGGCGTACAGCTCGGGCACGTCGCGCAGGTTCTCGGCGTAGGCCGTCACCACGGCCACGTAGCCCTCGTTCGGGTTGTACTGGGAGATCGCCGCGGCCATGTCGGCCGGGCCGCCGCTCTGGGCGAGGTACGTGGCGGCGCCGATGATCGCATCGCGGGTCACGAGCGGGTCGCCCGTGCAGCACTCCGCCCACGTGGTCGGGAGGAACTGCATCGGCCCCACTGCCCCGGCCGACGACACCCCCTGGATGCGGCCCACCCGGGTCTCCTGCACGTGGATCGCGGCCAGCCAGTACCACGGGATGCCGGTGATCGACTCCGCTTCGCGGTAGTGGCCGAGCAGCACCTCGGGTGACTCGGGCTCCACGATCGTCCACGCCGGCAGCTCGGTGGGCGGTTCGCTCGGCGTCGCGCGGGCGGCGTTGCGCGCCTGCAGGAACTGACGTGCCCGGATGATCCGCTCGAGCGTCGGACGGGCCGCCGGGTCGAGCGCGGCGAGCACCTCCTCGTCGAGCTCGGGCACGTCGGCGAGCGCGCGGAGGTGCAGCTGCAGCTGCTCGCCGGCGACCGCCACCGCTGCCGCCGGCGACGCCGGATCCGTGATGGTGAGATGCGCGGACGAGAGTGCGGCTGCGAATCCGTCGGCGTCCGTGGGGAGGGCCGCCAGCCGCGCCATCGCTGCCGGAGTCGTGGTGGTGGGTGCTGCGGTGGAGGCAGCAGCGGGCACCGTCACGTCCGAGGTCGTTGCGACCGCAGCAGTGGTCGACGTCGCATCGGCTGCGGCGGAGGTCGACCTGTCGTCACTGCAGCCGGTGAATGCGCACGCAACGACGGTCAGCGCCACGGAGGGGACGGCGATGGATCGGCGCATCACCCGAGTCTCGCGTCCGCCACCCTGCCGGAGACGTGCACCCGGTGCACCGTGAGCGAGCGACGGCCGGACCCCACGGCCGGACCCCACGTCCGGCCCCCGAGGTCACTTGGGGAGGCCGAGGACCCGTTCTCCGAGGATGTTGCGCATCACGTTCGAGGTGCCGCCCATGATCGTGTAGCCGGGCGTGTACAGCAGGCCGTGCACCACGTCGCTCCACAGCGTGGCCTCGGCCCCGAACACGTGCGACACGAACTCCGCCACGCGGGCCTCGTGCTCGGTGCAGAAGCACTTGGTGGCGGCGGAGAAGCCGGCGGGCGCCTGGCGCAGCACCTCGCGGACCACGAGGATCCGGCCGATGCGGTACTGGATCTCCAGCTGCGCGATCTCCTGGCGGATGCGCGGATCGGACAGGTCGGCGCGCGCCTTGGCCATCTCGTACAGCGCCCGGTTGCTCACCAGCCGGTCGATGCCGCCGCGCTCGTGCTCGAGCTGGCGCATCGTCTGCTTGAACGCGTTGCCCTCCACCCCGACGAGGTTCTCCACCGGCACCCGAACGTCGGTGAAGAACACCTCGCAGAAGTGGCGGTTGGTGGTCATGTCCGTGATCGGGCGCACCTCGATGCCCGGCGTGTCCATCGGGACGATGATCTCGCTGATGCCGGCGTGCGGCGGCCCCTCGCTGCTGGTGCGGCAGATGAGGTAGCAGTAGTCGCTCTGCGCGCCGAAGCTCGTCCAGATCTTCTGGCCGTTGATGACCCACTCGTCGCCGTGGCGCTCGGCCGACGTCTTGAGGCTGGCGAGATCGGAGCCGGCGTTGGGCTCGCTCATCCCGATGCACCAGGTGGTCTCGCCGGAGAGGATCCTCGGCAGGAACTCGGCCTGCTGGTCGGGGCGGCCGTAGGTGATGAGCGTGGGCCCCATCTGGCGGTCGCCGAACCACATCGCCGCGATCGGGGCGCCGGCCGCGATCATCTCCTCACCGACGATGAGCCGCTCGATCGCCGGGCGTCCGCCGCCGCCGAACTCGACCGGCCAGGTCATGCCGATCCAGCCGTGGGCGGCCATCTCCTTGGCGAACTCCTTGGAGTAGCCGTTGATCCAGCTGTCGTTGTGGCGGCCGTAGCGGGCCACGGCCTCCTCGGCCACCTTCCGAGCGCGTTCGCGCAGCTCGACCTGCTCGGGAGTCCAGGAGAAGTCCATCGAGCAGATGCTAGGTCGCCGGCCCCGTTGGCAGGGGAGTCCTCCCGGCAGGCCGGCGACGTGACATCGGCCCGAAAGCCGATCGTGTCGATAAATGTGATCGGAATGGTCGGGAATGGGTAGGGTGTCGTCCGTGACCGACGCAGCAGCCCCCTCGTTCGACGCCTCGCAGCTCGATCTCGACGCCCTGAACGCCCTCAACCAAGCGTTCGAGGCGCACGGCGACGCCACGAGGATGATCCGGTGGCTCGTCGACACCATCCCGGTCGACCGCCTGATCGTCGCCTCGGCGATGACCAGCGACACCGTGCTCGTCGACGTCGCCGCCAAGGTGGCCCCCGGCATCGAGGTGCTGTTCCTCGACACCGGCTACCACTTCGGTGAGACGCTCGAGACGGTCGACGCGGTCGAGCGGAAGTACCCGATCAAGCTCGTGGTCACCCCGGCCCCGCCGATCGGTGACGCCCGCTACGAGACCGACCCCGACGGTTGCTGCCACGAGCGCAAGGTGCTGCCGCTCGAGCAGGGTCTCGCCGGACGCCTCGGCTGGATCAGCGGTGTGCGCCGCAGCGACAGCGAGGTGCGGGCGAACACCCCGTTCGTGCAGATCGACAAGCGCGGCCTGGTGAAGCTCAATCCGCTCGCCGCCTGGACCGACGCCGACCTCGCCACCTACGCCGCGATCCACGAGGTGCCGCTGAACCCGCTGCTCGACCAGGGCTACCCGTCGATCGGGTGCTGGCCCTGCACCCGCAAGCCGAGCGACGGCGAGCACGCCCGCGCCGGCCGCTGGAGCGCACACGGCAAGACCGAGTGCGGTCTGCACCTCTGATCCCCACACCCGCCGCGACCCCCCATCCGAAGCGCACGAGGAGACGACGATGACCGTGATCGACCAGACCAGCGCCGAGTTCGCAGATCCCGACCGCCTCGGTCTCGACCGTCGCCTCCGTGAGCTCGAGGCGCACGCGATCTTCGTGATCCGCGAGGTCGCCGCCGAGTGCGAGCGTCCGGTGCTGCTGTTCTCCGGCGGCAAGGACAGCGTGGTGATGCTGCACCTCGCGAAGAAGGCGTTCGAGCCGGGCGTCATCCCGTTCCCGGTGATGCACGTCGACACGGGCCACAACTTCCCCGAGGTGATCGAGTTCCGCGACCGCCTGGTGGAGCAGATGGGCGTGCGGCTGGTGGTGGCCAGCGTGCAGGACGCGATCGACGAGGGCCGCGTGTCCGACCCGGGCCCCACCGGGTCGCGCAACCGGTTGCAGACGCAACCACTGCTGCACGAGATCGCCAAGAACAAGTTCGACGCCGCATTCGGTGGCGCCCGCCGCGACGAGGACAAGGCGCGTGCGAAGGAGCGGATCCTCAGCTTCCGCGACATGTTCGGCCAGTGGGACCCGAAGAACCAGCGGCCCGAGTTGTGGCGCTACTACAACCCGCGCATCCGCACCGGCGAGCACCTGCGCGCCTTCCCGCTCAGCGACTGGACCGAGCTCGACATCTGGCGCTACATCGCCGTCGACGACATCGAGCTGCCGGCCATGTACTACGCCCACGAGCGCGAGGTGGTGCAGCGCGACGGGATGCTGCTCGCCACCAGCGCGGTCACCCCGCCGCTGCCCGGCGAGACGCCGTTCGTGGAGACCGTGCGCTACCGCACCGTCGGCGACATGACCTGCACCGGCGCCGTGCGCAGCGACGCCCGCACGCCGCTCGAGGTGCTCACCGAGATCGAGCAGAGCCGCATCACCGAGCGCGGCGCCACGCGTGCCGACGACAAGTTCAGCGAGGCCGCGATGGAGGATCGCAAGCGCGAGGGCTACTTCTGATGGAGCTGCTCCGCTTCGCCACCGCCGGATCCGTCGACGACGGCAAGAGCACGCTCATCGGGCGGCTGCTGCACGACACCAAGGCGCTGTTCGACGACGTGATCGACGCCGTGGCCGCCACCACCGCTCGTCGCGGCGGCGAGGGCCTCGACCTCGCGCTGGTGACCGACGGTCTGCGCGCCGAGCGCGAGCAGGGCATCACCATCGACGTCGCGTACCGCTACTTCTCCACGCCGCTGCGCTCGTTCGTGATCGCCGACACGCCGGGCCACGTGCAGTACACGCGCAACATGGTCACGGGCGCGTCCACGAGCGACGTGGCCGTCATCCTCGTCGACGCCCGCCACGGGCTGCGCGAGCAGTCGCGCCGCCACGCTGCGCTCTCCGCGCTGCTCGGCATCCAGCACCTGGTGCTCGCCGTCAACAAGATGGACCTCGTCGACTGGAGCGAGGCGCGCTTCGAGGAGATCCGCGCCGAGTTCGCCGCCTTCGCCGAGCAGCTGCACGTGCCGGTCGTGACCGCGATCCCGCTGTGCGCGCTCGACGGCGGCAACGTCGTCGACCCGTCGCCCCACACGCCCTGGTACCAGGGGCCCACGCTGCTCGAGCACCTCGAGACGCTCGAGATCCCCACGCACGACCACGACGCCCTGCGCCTGCCGGTGCAGGTGGTCATCAAGCCCGCCGTGGGCAGCGGCGCCGGGCCGACGGGCGAGCGCCGCTGGTACGCCGGCTCGCTCGCCGGTGGCCTGCCGGAGGTGGGCGACGAGATCGTCGTGCTGCCGTCGGGCACGCGCAGCCGCATCGCCGCCGTCGAGGGCAACGCGCCGGCCGTCCGTATCCAGCTCGAGCACGAGCTCGACGTGTCGCGCGGCGACGTGATCGCCGACGCCGCCGACGCGCCGCACACCGTGCCGCAGGTGACGGCCCGCGTGGCGTGGATGGGGGAGAAGCCGTTGCGCACCGGCAACCACGTGCTGATCAAGCACGGGACGCGTACCGTGAAGGCCGTGGCCACGATCCTCCACGACCGCCTCGACGTCACCACGCTCGAACGCGAGCACGGGGTGGACGAGCTCGCGCTCAACGAGATCGGCACCGTCACGTTCATCACGGCCCAGTCGCTGCCCGTCGACGACTACGCCACCAACCGCACCACCGGCAGCTTCATCGTGATCGACGAGGTGAGCAACGGCACCGTCGGCGCCGGCATGGTGACGCTCGAGGCGGTGCCGGCGTGAGCGAGCGGGCCGACGTGCGGGTGTGGCTGGTGGGCGCCGGCCCCGGCGACCCCGAGCTGCTCACGCTCAAGGCCGCGCGCCTGATCGGCGAGGCCGACGTCGTCCTGTACGACCGGCTGGTGTCGCCCGAGATCCTGGCGATGGCCCGGCCCGACGCGGACCTGATCGACGTCGGCAAGCGGCCCGGCGGCAGTCACACCCAGGGTGTGCTCAACGAGCTCCTCGTGCTGCACGCCCGCAGCGGTCGTCGTGTGGTGCGCCTGAAGGGCGGCGACCCGTTCCTGTTCGGTCGTGGTGGTGAAGAGGTGGAGGTGCTCGCGCAGCACGGCATCGCGTGCGAGGTGGTGCCGGGCGTCAGCTCGTCCCTCGCCGGTCCCGCCGCCGCCGGCATCCCCGTCACCCACCGGCAGGTGGCCCGCGCCGTCACGATCGTCACCGGCCACGAGGCCACCGACAGCGACCCCGTCGACTGGTCGGCCGTCGGCCGGCTCGGCGGCACGCTCGTGGTGCTGATGGGCGTCGAGCGCCGTGGTGCGATCGTGGAGAAGCTGGTCGAGAGCGGCCTCACCGCCGACACGCCGGCCGCCGTCGTGATGCACGCCACCACGCCGCGCCAGCGGGTGTGGACCGGGCGGCTGGGCGAGCTGCCCGACGCCGACGTCGCCTCGCCGGCCGTCATGGTGATCGGTGCGGTGGCGACCTTCGCCGCCGATGCGGCGGCGCTCGTGGCGGCACATACGCTGCCCCTCGATGGCTGACCCGTCCGACCTCGCCAAGGCACGCCGCATCGACGACGGCTACCCGATCGTCGTGCGCCTCGAGGGGCGCCCGGTGCTGGTGGTGGGCGGCGGTGTGATCGCGCTGCGCAAGACCGAGGGCCTGCTCGCGTCGGGGGCCACGGTGCGGGTGGTGTCGCCGGAGTTCGTGGAGGGCTTCGACTCGCTCGCCGTCGAGCAGGTGCATCGTCGCTACGAGCCGGCCGATCTCGACGGCGCCTGGCTGGTGGTGGCCGCCACCAACGACCCGGTGGTGCAGCAGCAGATCTTCGACGAGTGCGAGGCGCGTGGGGTGTTCTGCAACGCCGTCGACGACCCCGACCGCTGCAGCTTCATACTCCCGGCGATCGAGCGTCGCGGCCCGGTGATCGTCGCCGTGTCGACCCAGGGCCGAAGTCCCACGCTGGCGAAATACCTGAAGCAACATCTCGCCGCAGCGATGCCCGACGACATCGAAGCGCTGGCCGACCGTCTGGCCGCCGAACGCCGAGCGCTGCAACAACAAGGCATCAGCACCGAAGACGTGGAGTGGCCCAACCCCCTCGCGTAACGCGTTTGTGCAGTTCCACCACCCCTGCGGTGGGGAACTGCACACACGCTCTCTTGGACGCTTCGACGTCAGTCGGCGGGAGGTGGGTTGGCGATGAACACCTCGTTCGGGGCGACCTCGCCCTCGCCGACACCGACCAGCGGGCAGGCGAACGACGCATCGAGGTCGGCTGGGACGACGAGCATCGTCTGCACGTCGCCGTTGGGCACGACCGATGCGCGAGCACCTTGCAGCAGCGGTTCCTCGCACGGCTCGAGCCCGTTGGCGATCGACCCGACCGCCACCCACGTGCCATCGGAGAGCGGGATGCCCTGCGTCGGTGCTGCGGCCGGCAGCTCACCGTCGGGTTCCACGCCGAGGAGGAGTGCACAGCCGGACACCCCGTCCGCCCTCTCGACGCACACCCCGCTGATCCCGCCCTCGCGGTGCGCGGTGACCGTGTGATCGAGGAGCTCGAAGGTGCCGACCACGGTGGCTGCAGCGACGACCTCGTTCAGGTCGGGTCTCGCCTCGAGCCATTCCGCTTCTGTCACACGGCGCATCCCGATCGCGATCGCCCGCTGTGTCTCGTCCGTAGCGACGGGGCCATTGACGCCGTAGAAGTCGAGCAGCAGGTCGCCGTCACGACGGACCAGGCCGACGTCGTCAGGGCTGGTGCGGTACCGGAAGAGGCCGGGCTCTGGCAGCGGACTCGCGAGTTCGAGCGGATCGATGCCGGTCGGGCGACTCGCGGCCACGGTCAGCATGCGTCCGTCGTCATGAGCCAGAACGACCGTGTTGGAACCGGCCCACTCATCTTGCGTCAGCAGGTACTCCCGGACCTCTACCCACTCCGACGCGTCCTTGACGTCGAATGACGGCCCGGAGGCCGTCACCTGCGGGAGGAGGTCCAGTGCAAGCGCCCTCGCCGAGGCCTCATCGGACGAACGTGTGGCGAGCAGCACTGCCCAGTCACCGAGTGACCAGACGAGCGATTGGGCGTCGTCGATCCACTGTGCGGTTGCCGGCGAGAGCCCCGCGATCGTCTCTTGTGCGTCCTTGCCCTGTTCGGGAGCCTCGGTCGTAGCAGGAGCCGACCCTGACGCCAGCGCCGATCCCTCCGGAGCGCCATCGACCGGCTCGGTGCTCGCCGGTAGCTCGCTCCCGGTCGGCGTGGGGCTCAGCGTCACCAATGCCCGGTCGCTGCGATCGCGTCGTTCGAACACGACAGCGTTGACGGAAGACTCAGTCCTGAACCCTGGCGATCTCCTCATCTCGACGATCTGCCAGCCGTCGGGGAGGTCGGTAGGGAGGTAGTAGGCGTCGAGGTAGCTGCCCGGCACGACGCCGGCCTCGGTGGAGTCCGGGGTGTCGGCGGGCTGCGGGCCGCCGTCTCCGCTCGGCCACCACACCAGGGCACCAGCGGCGGCGACGGCCATCACGGCGGCTGCGGCGGCGATGGGGCGCATCGAGCGCTGGCGGGGCTCAGCGCCCACGACGGTGATGGTCTGGAGGTCGTCCACGGTCGGCGCCTCGGGGGCGTCGGCAGTGGCGGTGCGCATCATCGTGCGCAGTCGGTCGTCGAGCAGATCGTTCACTTCAGCACCTCACGGAGTCGGTCCTTCGCACGCGCCAGTTGGCGGCGCACGGTTCCTTCGGAGACGTCGAGCCGGTGGGCGACGTCGGGGATGGTCATGTCCTCCCAGTAGACGAGGTAGGCGATCGCCCGCTGCTGCGGGCTCAGCCGGTCGAGCGCCCGGCGCACGTCGAGTGCGTTGGTCGGGTCGACCGAGCTCGTCACCACCAGGCGTCCGACACGTTCCTCGCGATCGCTGCGTCGCCGGTCGCTGCGCACCCGATCGGTCGCCCCGTTCACGACGGCGCGGGCGAGGTAGGCGGGCAGGTCGTCGATCGTGTGCAGATCGGATCGTCGGACCACGCGGCCGACGGTGTCGGCGACGAGGTCGTACGCATCGGCTCGACCGACGATCGCCGTGGCGAGTCGCATCAGCCGTGGGGCTTCGGCCCGGTACACCGCTGCCCACGGGGGCTCGTCGGTGTGCCTGGCCTCGGTGGCGGGTTCACCCGTGGAGGACATCACGCCCCGAAGACGTCACCGCACGGCCCTCCGTGTGACAGGGGCGCGGCAGGATCAGTCGATGCTGCCCGCCACGCCGACGGGGCGCTCGCCGGCGATGGTGACGCGGTGCATCACGCGGCGGTCGGTGTAGTCCGCGGTGGCGTAGTGGGCGGTCGAGCGGTTGTCCCAGAACGCCACGTCGCCGGGCTGCCAGCGC
>CAEZSR010000161.1_pt1 | contig 10806 bp, 9 predicted proteins | sample 7264011 | NCBI WGS metagenome assembly CAEZSR01 (sample SAMEA6813783, study PRJEB35770) | freshwater metagenome | biome: Freshwater; feature: Freshwater reservoir; material: water | place: Czech Republic | collected 2016-08-15 | depth 0.5m m | reverse complement strand
CGATGACGTACACCGTGGTGCCGGACACCGCGTACTGGACGTTGATCAGTCCGCGCACGTCGAGCGCGTTCGCGATCGAGCGGGTGTACGCCTCGATCACCTCGACCACCCAGCTCGGCAGGGTCTGCGGCGGGATCGCGCAGGCCGAGTCGCCCGAGTGCACCCCGGCCTCCTCGACGTGCTCCATCACCCCGCCGATCAGCACCTCGCCGGTGTGGTCGCGGATGGCGTCGACGTCGACCTCGGTCGCGTCCTCCAGGAAGCGGTCGACCAGCACGGGCCGTTCGGCCGACAGGCCACCCTCCTTGCCGAGGCTGCCGAAGCCGGCGAGCTCGGCCATGGCACGGGCGAGGTGGTTGCGGTCGTGGACGATCTGCATCGCCCGGCCGCCGAGCACGTACGACGGGCGCACGAGCACCGGGAAGCCGACGCGGTCGACGATCTGCAGCGCCTGCTCGAGGTCGACGGCGGTGCCGCCGGGGGGCTGCGGGATGTGCAGCTCGTGGCACAGGGCGTTCCACTTCTCGCGGTCCTCCGCGAGGTCGATCGACTCGGGCGACGTGCCGGCGATCAGCTCGACGGGCAGCTGGCCCGAGAGCTTGAGCGGCGTCTGACCGCCGAGCGACACGATCACCTTCGGCGCCACGCCGCCGCTCGCCGCGGTCTCGGCGGCGATGACGTTGAGGACGTCCTCCTTGGTGAGCGGCTCGAAGTAGAGGCGGTCGCTGGTGTCGTAGTCGGTGCTCACCGTCTCCGGGTTGCAGTTCACCATCACGGTCTCGAACCCGGCGTCGCGCAGCGCGAACGACGCGTGCACGCAGCAGTAGTCGAACTCGATGCCCTGCCCGATCCGGTTGGGGCCGCTGCCGAGGATCACGACGCGCGGCCGGTCGCTCGGCCGGACCTCGTTCTCGTCCTCGTAGGTGCTGTAGTGGTACGGGGTGAGCGCCTCGAACTCCGCGGCGCAGGTGTCGACGGTCTTGAACGTCGGCACCACACCGGTCGCTTCACGCGCCGAGCGCACCTCGGCCTCGCTCGTGCGCCACAGGTGGGCGAGCTGGGCGTCGCTGAACCCGAGCCGCTTCGCGCGGCGCCAGGCGGCGCGGTCCATGCCGGCGAACCCGATCTCGGCGAGCGCGTGGCGCTCCTCGGTGATCATCGCCATCTGGTCGAGGAACCACGGGTCGATGCGGGTGGCCTCGTGGACACGGTCGACCGACACCCCGCGACGGAGGAGCTCGCCGACCTGTTGGATCCGGTCGGGCGTCGCCACGGCGACCCGGGTGAGCAGCTCGTCGTCGGACACGTCGACGAGGAGGTCCTCGGCCGGGTCGCAGCCGAGCCCGAAGCGACCCTGCTCGAGCGAGCGCAACCCCTTCTGCAGGCTCTCGGGGAACGTTCGGCCGATGCTCATCGCCTCGCCGACCGACTGCATCTGGGTGCCGAGCACCCCGCTCGTGCCGGGCAGCTTCTCGAACGCCCAGCGCGGGATCTTGGTGACGATGTAGTCGATGCTCGGCTCGAAGCTGGCCGGTGTCATCTTGGTGATGTCGTTCGGGATCTCGTCGAGGGTGTAGCCGACGGCGAGCTTCGCGGCGATCTTCGCGATGGGGAAGCCCGTCGCCTTCGAGGCGAGCGCCGAGCTGCGCGACACACGCGGGTTCATCTCGATGACGACCTGCTCGCCGGTGACGGGGTTGACGGCGAACTGCACGTTGCTGCCACCGGTCTCCACGCCGACCCGCCGGATGCAGGCGAACGCGGCGTCGCGCATCTGCTGGTACTCGACGTCGGTGAGGGTCTGCGCGGGCGCGACCGTGATCGAGTCGCCGGTGTGCACACCCATCGGGTCGACGTTCTCGATCGAGCAGATGATCACGCAGTTGTCCGCGCGGTCGCGCATGACCTCGAGCTCGTACTCCTTCCAGCCGGCGATGCTCTTCTCGATCAGGATCTCGCTGATCGGGCTGGCGGCGAGGCCGTTCGCGGCCACCGACTCGAACTCCTCCGGCGTGGCGGCGATGCCGGTGCCGCGGCCGCCGAGGATGTAGGCGGGCCGGATGATGCACGGCAGGCCGATCTCGGCCATCACCGAGCGCGCCTCGTCCATCGTGTGGGCGATGCCGCTCTCGGGCACGTCGAGCCCGATCTCGATCATCGCCTGCTTGAACTGGTCGCGGTCCTCGGCGGTGGCGATCGCCTGGGCGTTGGCGCCGATCATCTCGGGCGTGCCGGGCACGCCGATCAGGCCGCGCTCGAACAGCGCCATCGCGGTGTTGAGGCCGGTCTGGCCGCCCATCGTGGGCAGCACGGCGTCGGGCCGCTCGCGCTCGATGATCTTGGCGACGACCTCCCACGTGATCGGCTCGACGTACGTGACGTCGGCGAAGTCGGGGTCGGTCATGATCGTCGCCGGGTTGGAGTTGACGAGGATGACCCGGTAGCCCTCCTCGCGCAGCACCCGGCACGCCTGGGTGCCGGAGTAGTCGAACTCGCAGGCCTGGCCGATCACGATCGGGCCGGAGCCGATGATGAGGATCGAGTGGATGTCGGTGCGCTTGGGCATCACGCCACCCCCAGCTCGGGAGCGAGCAGGTTCGGGGCACCGTACCCCGATCGGTTGGAGCCGAGCGCGGCACCGACGGGTCGGCCGGCGACGAAGGCAGCCGGGTCGTCCATCATCGCCGCGAACATCGCGAAGAGGTACTTGGCGTCGTGCGGGCCGGGACCCGCCTCCGGGTGGTACTGCACGCTGAACGCGGGTGCCCCGACCACGCGCATGCCCTCCACCGTGTGGTCGTTGAGGTTGAGGTGGGTCACCTCGGCGCGACCGGCGATGGAGGCCGGGTCGACGCAGAAGTTGTGGTTCTGGCTGGTGATCTCGATCCGACCACTCGCCTCGTGGCGCACGGGGTGGTTGCCGCCGTGGTGGCCGAAGGGCAGCTTGAAGGTGGTGCCGCCGATCGCCAGGCTGAGCAGCTGGTGGCCGAGGCAGATGCCGAACACGGGCACCTCCCCCACCAGTTCGCGGATCGCCTGCACACCGCTCGTGACGACCTCGGGGTCGCCCGGCCCGTTGGAGAGGAACACGCCGGTCGGGCGCAGCGCGAGCACGTCGGCCGCCGACGTGGTGGCGGGCACGACGTGCACGCGGCCGAGGCCGGCGAGATCCCGCAGGATGGCGTGCTTGATGCCGAAGTCGTAGGCGACGATCGTGCGCGGGCCGTCGCCCACGGTGTACGGCTCCGGGGTCGTCACCTGCGCGACCAGGTCGACGCCGTTGGTGCCGGGTTCGGCGGCCGCGGCGGCCCGCAGCGCGGCCTCGTCGACGGCGTGGTCGCCGGCCAGGGGTCCGAACGCCCCGGGCATCGCGCCCGTGTCGCGCAGGAGCCGGGTGAGCCGGCGGGTGTCGATGCCACCGATGCCGGCGATGCCGTAGCGGGTGAGCATCGCGTCGAGCGACGCCTCGGCGCGCTGGTTGCTGTGGCGGCGGGCGAGCTCGCGCACGATCACGCCGCGGCAGAACGGGCGGCGGCTCTCGAAGTCGGTGGTGTTCACCCCGTAGTTGCCGATGTGGGTGGCGGTGAAGGTGATGATCTGGCCCGCGTAGCTCGGGTCGGTGATCACCTCCTGGTAGCCGGCGAGGACCGTGTTGAACACGACCTCACCGCTCGACACCCCACCCGGGACGGTGGCGCCGAGGTGCTCGCCCTCGAAGACGCTGCCGTCGGCGAGGACGAGGGCGGCGGGGATCGGTGCCGGGCGGCTCATGCGGGCCACCCTATCCGAACAGAATGGATGGTCATGCACTCGACTGCATGGAAATGCAGGAATGCGCCTCCGGGACGGGGCGGCACCGCGCGTCGGGGCGCCGCGAACGGGACGTGGCTCACAGATGTCTCCTGCCGTCTGGGCCTCACGGGACCCGCTTCACGGCGGATCGGACGCTACCACGCGCGCGTCCGCGTCACGGGGCCGTCGGGGCGCCCGGTCGGGCGCGTCGGGCCCGTCAGGGCGCCGGGTTCGGTTGGTCGAGCATGGTCGTGCGCTGGTAGAGCCGCCACCACTGGTTGCTGTCGACCAGCGTGAACTCCGACGACACCACGTTCCACACCATCTCGCTCTCGAACTCGAGCGTCGCCGGCAGGACCACGTACTCGACCCGGTCCGCGGCGGGGAGCCGCTGCCCGGCGAGCGAGTCGTCGGTGCCGTAGAGCGTCAGCGAGAACGGGTTCGGGAACATGTAGATCTCGTGGCGTCGGGCCAGGTGCGCGGTGATCGAGTACTGGGCCGACACGACCGCATCGGCGGGGATGTCGCGGATGATGTCGCGAGCATCGACCGCGACCGGATGGTCCGGCGCCCACGTGTAGGGCAGCTCCTTGCTGTAGGGCATCGCGCCCCACGACCAGGAGGTCCACAGCGAGGTCGCGAGCACCGCCGCCACGAGCGCCCCGCGCCACCGCTCGGCCACCTTCGAGATCGCCCACACCGTGCCCATCACCAGGCCCGGCACGGCCACCAGCGAGTAGTGGTACTCGATCTGGTACTGATACCAGAAGGTGCTGAGCATGTTCGTGCCCATCACCACGAAGCTGATCAGCGCGACGCTCGGCGCCCGTGCGAACACCCAGGCCAACGGTGCCGTCAACTGCCAGAAGTAGAACGGCCGGTTGTCGCTCCAGTAGTGCCGCACCACGGCGATCGGGTCGGTGAACACGGTACGCAGGAACCCCGTCGGCCCGCCGAAGGGGATGCGCCAGAAGTTGCGCGTGGGCACGCCGATGAGGCTGCGCTTCACCAGCAGCATCGCCGCGAGCATGAAGCTCACCGCGCCCACCACCGACAGGATGCCGATGCGCCGGTCGCGCTTCAGCGTCACCCACACGCCGAGGGGCACGAGCACCAGCGACACGTCCTCCTTCACCATCAGGGCGAGGACGAAGAACACGGCGTAGGTGCGCCACTTGCGCTCGACGGCGCCGTAGATCGCCATGCCGACCAGCGGGGCGAGGTAGCTGTCGGGGTGGAAGTTCTCCCGGTTGGTCCACGCGACCGCGGGGTGGATCAGGTAGCAGCCGGCGAGTGCCACGGCGAACAGCTCGTTGCCGATCCGGCGACGCGCCAGCAGGTACACGGGTACCGCGCCGAGCGCGATCATCAACGACTGGGTGAAGAAGAGCGCGCCGGCGCTCGGGAACACCCAGTAGATCGGGATGAGGAACACCAGGATGAACGAGGTGTGGTCGCCGATCAGGTTGCGACCCATGAGGGTCACGAACGGGGCGTCGAAGCGGCTCATCAGCCACACGCCCTGGTCGTAGAGGCCGTAGTCGTAGGCCGACGTGCCCAGGCCGTGGTGCACGTCGAGGGTGACGCTCGTGAAGTACGACGTGTAGCCGGCCACGAGCGCGACGAGCACCCACTGCCAGATCGTCATCGCCCCGACCGCGGCGGCGAACGACCGCGGCCAGGTGCGCGGGTCGCGGGACCACCGCACGCGCGCGCCGTCGGGTTCGAGGCCGTCGGGTTCGAGACCGTCGACGGGGACGTGGTGGTCCACCTCGCCGTCGGTGTCGAGCTGGACCACCGGTGCGGACGTGCGGCCGCGGGCGCCACCGTCGGACACCGTGTCGGCCGGGTGGCCGGCGTCGGCCGCGGCTCGGTCGGGCACGCCGACCAGCGGGTCGATCCGACCGACCTGTTCCCCGGACCCGGGGCGGTCAGCCGTCGGCCGATCCATGGGGCTCGGCGGGCGGGGCGGGCCGGCGCAGCACCGGCACGAGGGCGGACAGCACGCCGTTCACGAACCGACCGGAGTCGTCGGTCGAGAAGCGCTTGGCCAGTTCGACGGCCTCGTCGAGCACGACCGCGACGGGGACGTCGGGCCGACCGAGCAGCTCGAACGCGGCGATCCGCATGACGGTCACGTCGATGAGCGGCATCCGCGCCAGCGTCCAGCCCTTGGCGTGCGCGGCGATCTCGGCGTCGATCCGGTCGCGGTGCTCGGCCACCCCGAGGACGAGCTCACGGGTGAGCTCGTCGGGCCGCACCACCTGGGCGTCGATCGTCTCGGCCGGGCTGATGCCCTTCGAGGCCGCCTCGTACAGGAGCAGCAGGGCTCGCTCGCGGGCCTCGGAGCGTTCGTCACCCTCCAGACCGTCGAACTCGGTCGGCCGTGGGCGTCGTCGCCCTGCGGGACTCATCGGAGCCGACCGGTCAGACCCGGGAGATGTACTCGCCGGAGCGCGTGTCGACGCGCAGCCGGTCGCCGATGTTGATGTGCAGCGGCACCTGGACGACCTTGCCGGTCTCCAGCGTGGCCGACTTCTTCGCACCGCTCACCCGGTCGCCCTGGATGCCGGGCTCGGTGTCGGCGACGGTGAGCTCCACCGCGGCCGGGATCTCGACCGTGACGATCTCGCCGTTGTAGAAGGCGATGATCGCGACGGACTGCTCGACCAGGTAGTCGGCGGCGTCGCCGAGCGCGACCGGCGAGACGTTCATCTGCTCGTAGCTCTCGGTGTCCATGAAGACGTACTCGTCGCCGTCGCGGTACAGGAACTGCATGTCCTTCTTGTCGAGCAGCGCCTGCTCGACGCGCACGCCGGCGTTGAACGTGCGGTCGAACACGTTGCCGGTCTTCACGTTGCGGAGCTTGGTCCGCACGAAGGCGCCACCCTTGCCGGGCTTGACGTGCTGGAACTCGACCACCTGGAACAGGCCGTTGTCGAGCTCGAGCGTGATCCCGTTCTTCAGGTCGTTGGTCGTGATGGCGGGCATGGGGAATCCTTGGGCGTCGTGGTCAGCGCGCGGCCTCCGGTGCTGGTCACCTCGACCAGGTCTTCCACCCGGACGCCGCCGAAGTCACCACGATAGACCCCCGGTTCCACCGTCACGACGTCTCCCTCCTGCAAAACCCACCCTCCGGCGCTGTTGACGAACGGGTCCTCGTGGATGAGCAGCCCCACCCCGTGACCGGTGCCGTGGCTGAACCAGGGACCGAACCCGGCCTCGGTGAGCAGTCCGCGGCACACGGCGTCGAGCTCCTGCGTGGTGATCCCGGGGCGCACGGCGGCCACGCCGGCCACCTGCGCGGCCAGCACCGCGTCGTACACCTCCTGCTGCAGCGGGGTGGGGTCGCCGATCACGTAGGTGCGGGTCATGTCGCTGTGGTAGCCGCCGACGAGCGCGCCGACGTCGATGATCACGGTGTGGCCGGCCTCGATCGCCGTGTCGGTCGGCCGGTGGTGCGGCAGCGGGGCGTTCACCGGTCCGGTCGCCACGATCGTCTCGTAGCTCGGTCCGGTCGCACCGAACTCGCGCATCAGCCGTTCGAGGTCGTTGCGGACCTGCACCTCCGTGCGTCCGGGTACGAGCGTGGGGGCGACCTCGGCGAGGGCGGCGTCGGCGATGGCGCACGCCCGCTGCATCAGCGCGATCTCGGCCGGGTCCTTGGTGCGGCGACCCGCCTCGATCAGGCCCGTCGTGGGCACGAGCCGGCCGGGCAGCGCCTCGGAGAGCTGCACCCAGCGGGCATGGCTGGTGTGGGCGCTCTCGAAGCCCAGGCGCTCCGCCTCCGCGACGACCTCCGTGAGCAGGCCGAGCTGCTCGCCCGCCGTACGGCCGACCAGCACCCGACCGGCACACCCGGCGGCGGCGAGCTGGCGCTCGGCCTGGTCGCCGTAGCGGCCGTCGGTGATCAGCACGACCTCGTCGGGCAGCAGCACCACGGTGCCGGCCGACCCGGTGAACCCGGTGAGCCAGCGGACGTTCGTGAGGTCGCCGACGAGCAGGGCCGCGAGCTCGCCCCACGACGCCCGCACCCGTGGCGCGCGGGCGGAGACGTCGAGCACCGTGTCGGGCGCGGTCGCGTGTGCGGCGGCGTCGGTGGTCATCCCGCCAGCTTCCTCGCGATCGCCTCGATCGCCAACTCGTAGCCGTGCATCCCGAGCCCGGTGATGCTGCCGGTCGCGACCGGCGCGACGACGCTGGTGTGTCGCCACGGCTCGCGGGCGTTCGGGTTCGAGATGTGCACCTCGACGACCGGCCCCTCGAACGCGGCGAGCGCGTCGTGGAGGCTCCACGCGTAGTGGGTGAAGGCACCCGGGTTGATGACGATGCCGGCCGACCGGCCGCGCGCCGAGTGGATCGCGTCGACGAGTCGCCCCTCGTGGTTGGTCTGGAACGCCTCGATCTCGTGGCCGTGCCGGGCCGCCGCCACCTCGGCGGTGCGGACGTAGTCGTCGAGGGTGGCCGTCCCGTAGACGTGCGGCTCGCGCTGGCCGAGCAGGTTCAGGTTCGGGCCGTGCAACAGGGAGATGATCGCCACGCCGTCATCGTGGCACGCACCGCCCGGCGGCCGTGGACACGTTCCCGCGGGCCGTCAGCATGCGGCGGCGAACTCCCCGCGGCCGATCCGGTAGAGCACGTGCCGGCGTCCGGCCCAGTCGGGCAGCAGCGGGTGGTCGAAGTCACCCGCCGGGTCGTGGCGCATGCCCAGCTTCTCCATCACGCGCCGCGAGTTCGCGTTCGCGACGGTGGTGAAGCTCACGATCTCGTCGCGGGGCAGGTCGAGCTCGGCGAACCCCCACGTCATCGCCGCCCGTGCGGCCTCGGGTGCGTAGCCGTGGCCCCATGCCTCGCGCGCCAGCCGCCAGCCCACCTCGACGCACGGCGTGAACGCCGTCTCCCAGGTGGGTGACGACAGCCCGACGAACCCCACGAACGCACCGGAGTCGCGCACCTCCACCGCCCACAGGCCGTACCCGCGGTCGCCCCACGCCGCGGCCATCCGCTCGACCATCTCGTCGCTCTGCGCTGCGGTGAGCGTCGACGGGAAGTGCGCCATCACCTCGGGATCACCGTTGAGCAGGGCGTAGGGCGCCTTGTCGTCGTCACGCCACTCGCGCAGCAGCAGCCGATCGGTCCGCAGCCGGGGGGTCATGGCACCATCCTGCCCGATGGTCGCTCACCGGCTGGGCTGGGATCAGCCGTGCGCGGCCATCGCTGCGAGCGCCTCGAGCACCGCCTCGGCGGCGACGTCGGGCACGACCTCCACCCCGGCCGGACCGTCGAGCACGAACGTGAGGCTCGTGAGCGCCTTCTTGTCCTTCGCCATGAGCGACAGCAACCGGGTGTGGTCGACCCCGTCGGGCAGTCGGGTGTCGAGCTCGTAGGCACCGTGGACGACGGCGTAGTGCTGCTCGACTCGGGCGTCGTCGATGCGGCCCAGCACCCGCGCCAGGTGCGCGGCGTACACGAGTCCGACGGCCACCGCCTCGCCGTGCGCGATCTCGTGCCCGGTCTCGATCTCCAGTGCGTGACCGAGCGTGTGGCCGTAGTTCAGCAGCGCCCGGCGGCCGCCCTCGCGCTCGTCGCTCGCCACGACGTCGGCCTTGATCTCCACGCAGCGGGCGATGCGCTCCACCTCGTCCATCGCGAGCAGGTCGTCGCCCGTGAGGAAGTGGTACTTGGCCATCTCGCCGTTGCCACAGCGCCGCTCGCGTGGCGGCAGCGTGGCGAGCGCGTCCAGGTCGCAGACGACCCCGCTCGGCTGCCAGAAGGCGCCGACGAGGTTCTTGCCGCCGTCGCCGCTGCCGCCGGGCAGGTTCACCCCGGTCTTGCCGCCGATCGCCGCGTCGACCATGCCGAGCAGCGTGGTGGCGACGTGCACCACCGGCACGCCACGGTGCCACACCGATGCGGCGAAGCCGGCCACGTCGGTGACCATGCCCCCACCGACGCCGATCACCACGTCGTTGCGGGTGAGGCCGACGCGGGCGAACGACCGGCACAGCGACTCGATCGTGCCGAGGTGCTTGTGGTCCTCGCCCGTGCCGATCTGGAACACGTCGAAGGGGATGCCGGGGTCGATCTCCAGTGGGATGCCGGGTTGGGTGACCACCGCCGCGCGGCGGGCCGTCGTCGGCAGCAGCGAGGCGAGTTCCGAGCGCGCCCCGTGTCCGACGAGGACGTCGTAGGAACGCTCCCCCAGCGGTACCCGCACGGTGCGCAGACCGCTCATCGCAGGATCGCCTCGACGACGTCGTTGACGGTGCGGCCGTCGACGCTCACGATCAGGTCGGCGACCTCCCGGTACAGCGGCTCACGGGTCTCGTGCATGCGTCGCAACGTACCCGCTGGATCCTGGTCGAGTGCCGGACGGTGGCCGCCCGAGCGGACCCGTTCGACCAGCACCGACGGATCGGCCGCCAGCCACACCACCCGCACCCCGGGCCGGGCGAGCGCCCTCCGGTTCTCCTCGCGCAGCACCACCCCGCCGGCCGCGGCGATCACCAGCGGCTCGGGGTCGTCGAGCGCGTCGAGGAGCGCGGCCGTCTCCATCGTGCGGAACGCCGGTTCGCCGTCGGTCTCGAAGATCTCGCGCACGGTGCGACCGGTGCGGGCCTCGATCACGGCATCGCTGTCGACCACGCGACGGCCGAGACGCTCGCCGAGCACCCGCGCGACGGTGGACTTCCCCGCCCCCATCAGCCCGACGAGGACGAGGTGCTGGTCGGGTGCGATCACGACGAGGTGCGCAGCGAGGCCTCGAACGCCTGCGCGTTGCGCACGAACTCGCGCACGCTGTCGCCGCCGAACTTCCGTTGCGCCTCGGCCGCGAGCACGAGCGCCACCATCGTCTCCGCCACCACGCCCATGGCCGGGACCGCGGTGACGTCGGTGCGCTCCTTGAAGCTCACCGTCTCCTCCTTGGTGACCACGTCGACGGTCTTGAGCGTCGGCCGGTTGAGCGTCGCGAGCGGCTTCATCGCGGCGCGCACGACCAGCAGCTCACCGGTG
>CAEZSR010000160.1_pt1 | contig 10893 bp, 5 predicted proteins | sample 7264011 | NCBI WGS metagenome assembly CAEZSR01 (sample SAMEA6813783, study PRJEB35770) | freshwater metagenome | biome: Freshwater; feature: Freshwater reservoir; material: water | place: Czech Republic | collected 2016-08-15 | depth 0.5m m | reverse complement strand
GACCGACTCGCCGTTGGTGAGCGCCTCGAGTCGCGCGATCAGCTGGGAGATGTCGTGGGCCGGCTCCTCGGTCGTGGCCTCGATCCCGGCGAACAGTGCGCGGAGGGTGTCGGTCGAGGCGAGCAGCGCGGAGGCGCGCTCGCTGGTGAAGGTCAGCTCGCCGTCACGGATGCGACCGAGCAGGTTCTCGGCGACATGGCCGACCCGCTCCACCAGGGCGAAGCCGAAGAAGCCGGACGTGCCCTTGATCGTGTGCATCGAGCGGAAGATCGCCGCCACGCTGTCGGGGTCCTGGTTGCTCTCCAGGGCGACCAAGCGGCTGTCGATGTTGTCGAGGTTCTCGTAGCTCTCGACCAGGAACTCCCACAGGAACTCGTCGTCAGCCACGGGTGGCCTCCCACGTCTCCTGGGGGATCCTGAGCCGAGCGGGGTCTCGGGTCGGGGGGATCACGCACACCGATAGTGCGGGAGTGAACGCGTTGAGCAACCATGTCGGGCGATCACTTGAACACGATCGGATCCCCCGCGGATCATCCTGACCCCCGCTTGACCTTCGAGAGGGGTTCGAGAGGGGTTCGGGAGGGGTTCGGGAGGGGTTCGGGAGGGGGAGGTGCGACCCGGTGTGCCCCTCGTGTGGGGGTGCCGGCGGGGCGCCGATCAGTCGGTCCGGCGGCGTGCCCGGGCGGCCGGATCCTGCCCGAACACCTCCCGCAGCACGTCGTACAGCTCGGGGGACGCCTCCTCCAGCCGCTCGGGCACGCTGAAGAAGGTCTCGGTGGCCACGGCGAAGAATTCCCCGGTGTCGGTGGCCGCGTAGCCGCGGAGCACCGACTCGTCACCTCGGCGCACCCGGCGGTACTCGGCGGTGCACACCCGGACCCACCGCTCGCGCAGCTCGCGATCCGCGATCGGTGGGGTGCCGTCGATCATCCCGTCGAACATGTCGAGCTGGTGGGCGAACTCGTGCAGCACCACGTTCTGGCCACGCTCGGGATGGCGGGCCTCGTAGGCCACGGTGCTCCAGGCGAGCACCACCGGCCCGCGGTGGTGGGCCTGGCCGGCGAGCGCCTGGGGGCTGTCGGTCTCGAGGTGGCGACCGACCGAGTGGGTGCCCCGCACCACCACCGTGCGGGGATGCAGGATCACCGAGGTCAACCTCGAGTAGAGGTCGAGGGTTGGGTCGTCCATGCCCATGACCAGGTACGACGCCTGCGCGGCGACCAGCACGCGCATCTCATCGGTCACCGCGAACCCCTGCGACGGCTCGAAGCGCACCCGCGCCAGGAACCGCTTCGTCAGGTCCTCCACCGTGGCGCGCTCGGTGGCGTCGAGTGCCGACCACGTGGCCCAGCGCACCGCGAGGCGGGCCCGCCAGGCGTCCGGGAACGGTTGGGCGACGGCCTCGCGCTCGCGCCGGCCACGACGGAACGCCATCAGGCCGTCTTGCGGTCCTGGCTGCGCAGTTCGGCGATGCGTTCGGCCAGGAACGACGAGGCCGTGCGCCCCTCGGCCAGCACCACGTCGTCGGCGGGATGCAGGAACAGCGGCAGGCTGAGCCGCGAGCGTCGTGCCGACTCGCCCGTCGGGTTCATCACCCGGTGGGTGGTGCTCGGGAAGTAGCCGCCGGTCGCGAGCTGCAGCATGTCGCCCGCGTTGATCGCGATGCTGCCGAAGTCGCACGGCACGTCGTGCCAGGCACCGGCCAGATCGCGCACCTGCAGGCCCGGCTCGTTCGCGGCCGGCAGCACGGTGAGCAGGTTGATGTCCTCGTGCGCCGCCGCCCGCACCGCGCCGTCGGGCTCGTCGCCGCGCAGCGGTGGGTAGCGGAGCACCCGCAGCAGGGTGCGGGTGCTGTGGTCCATCATCCGCGGGAGCGGCATCGACAGCCGGTCACGCACCTCGTCGGGCGTGTGGTCGTGCACCCAGCCGAGCAGGGTGACGGCGATCTCGGTGGCGATGCGCGAGTAGCGCAGCGCCGCGTCGCTCACCTCGGCCGGGTACTGGCCCCACGGGTACACGTGGAAGAACTCCTTCAGGTCCTTCACCGTGTTGCCCTTCGCCGTCTCGCTGACGTCGGGCCCGAACCAGCCGTCCTGGTCGCCGTCGCTGTAGCGGTACGCGTACTTGGCGGCGCTGTCGAAGAACGCGAGCCACTCGTCGTAGATCTGCTGCACCAGCTCGTGGGGGAGCGGATGGTTGACGATCACGGCGAAGCCGGTGGTGCGCAGCGAGCGGGTGAAGGACTCGGGTGCGTCCGGCGCCTGGAAATCGACCACCTCGACGTTCATGGGACCACGCTACCGATCACGCGATGAGAGATGAGTGCGGCACCGCCGCGCATCGCTCATCGCGTGATCAGACGACCAGGCTCACGGTGCGGCCGGGCACCACGACGACCTTCTTCGGGGTCGCGCCGGCCAGGCTCGCCTGCACCTTCTCGTCGGCCAGCGCCGCGGCCTCCACCGCGGCGGCGTCCGCAGCGGCGGGCACCGTGATGCGCGAGCGCACCTTGCCGTTGATCTGCACGGGCAGCTCGATCGTGTCCTGCACCAGCTTCGCCGGGTCGGCCACCGGGAACGACTGGTAGGTCACCGTTTCGTCGTGGCCGAGCTTGCGCCACAGCTCCTCGGCCAGGTGCGGTGCGAACGGTGCCACCATCAGCACCAGGTGGTCGGCGATCTCGCGCGGGCAACCGCCCAGCTTCGTGAGCGCGTTGTTCAGCTCGATCAGCTTGGCGATCGCGGTGTTGAAGCGCAGACCCTCCAGGTCCGAGCGCACCCCGTCGATCGTGCGGTGCAGGATCCGGTCGGTGGTGTCGTCGAGGGCCGGCAGGTCGGAGCGCAGCGCTCCGGTGTCCTCGTCGACCAGGTTGCGCCACACGCGCTGCAGGAAGCGCAGCATGCCGACGACGTCCTTCGACTCCCACGGACGCGACGCATCGAGCGGACCCATGCTCATCAGGTACAGCCGCAGCGTGTCGGCGCCGTACTCGCCGCACACCTCGTCGGGGGCGACGGCGTTCTTCAGGCTCTTGCCCATCTTCCCGTACTCGCGGGTGACGGGCTCGCCGCCGGAGAAGTGCTTGCCGTCGCGCTCCTCCACGCCGAACGCGTCGACGTACATGCCGCGCTCGTCCTGGAACGCGGCCGCCAGGATGTAGCCCTGGTTGAACAGGCGGTGGTACGGCTCGGGCGAGCTGACGTGACCCAGGTCGAACAGCACCTTGTGCCAGAAGCGTGCGTACAGCAGGTGCAGCACGGCGTGCTCCACACCGCCGACGTACAGGTCGACGCCGCCGGTGCGACCGTCGGGCTGCGGGCCCATCCAGTACCGCTCGACCTCGGGGTCGATGAACGCGTCCTCGTTCGTCGGGTCGCAGTAGCGCAGCTCGTACCAGCAGCTGCCCGCCCACTGCGGCATCACGTTGGTGTCGCGCCGGTAGCGCTTGGGCCCGTCACCGAGATCCAGCTCGACCCGCACCCAGTCGGTCAGCCGGTCGAGCGGGCTCTCCGGGTTGCTCATCGCGTCGTCCGGGTCGAACGTGCGCGGGCTGAAGCTGTCCGTCGGCGGCAGCTCGAGCGGCAGCAGCTCGTCGGGCAGCGTGTGTGCGTGACCGGTCTCGTCGTACACCACCGGGAACGGCTCGCCCCAGTAGCGCTGGCGGCTGAACAGCCAGTCGCGCAGCTTGTAGTTGATGGTGGCCTGGCCGTGGCCGTTGGCCTCCAGCCACTCGTTGGTGCGCCGCTTGCCCGTGGCGACGTCGCTGATCCCGTTCACATCGAGCGACTCGTTCGAGCTGTTGACGTACGGCGCGTCGCCGACGAACGCCTGCGGCCACGCCGCGGTGTCGAGCGTGGGGTCGATGCCGTGCTCGGCGAACCACGACGCCGGCGGCTGCTGGATGGCGGGGATCGGCAGGCCGAACTGCCGGGCGAACTCGAAGTCGCGTTCGTCGCCGCACGGCACCGCCATGATCGCCCCGGTGCCGTAGCCCATCAGCACGTAGTCGGCGATCCACACGGGGATCTGCTCGCCGTTGATCGGGTTGGTGGCGTACGAGCCGGTGAACACCCCGGTCTTCGTCTTGTCCTCCACCTGGCGGGCGACGTCGCTCTTGGTGCTCGCCTGGCGGCGGTACTCGGCGACGGTGGCCGCCTGCTCGGGGGTGGTGAGCGCGTCGACCAGCGGGTGCTCGGGTGCCAGCACCATGAACGACGCACCGAACAGGGTGTCGGGGCGGGTGGTGAAGACGGTGATGACGTCGGCGGCCCCGCCGACCGTGGTGACACCGAAGTCCACGCGGGCGCCCTCGCTGCGGCCGATCCAGTTGCGCTGCATCGCCTTGATCGAGTCGGTCCAGTCGAGCAGATCCAGGTCGTCGACCAGACGGTCGGCGTAGGCGGTGATCCGCATCATCCACTGGCGCATGTTCCGCTTGAACACGGGGAAGTTGCCGCGGTCGCTGCGACCGTCCGCGGTGACCTCCTCGTTGGCCACCACGGTGCCCAGCCCCGGGCACCAGTTCACCGGCGCCTCGCTGATGTAGGCCAGGCGGTGGTCGTCGAGCACGTCGGCCTGCTCGCTCGCGCTCAGCTCGGCCCACGGGCGACCGTCGGGGGTGGCGCGGGTGCCGGCGGCGAACTCCTGCACCAGCTCGCTGATCGGCCGTGCCGTCGTCCGGTCGGTGTCGTACCAGCTGTTGAAGATCTGGGTGAAGATCCACTGGGTCCAGCGGTAGTAGCCGGGGTCGGTGGTGCTGATGCTGCGGCGGGGGTCATGCGACAGGCCCAGGCGGCGCAGCTGGGTGCGGATGTTGGCGATGTTCTGGTCGGTCGTGATCGCCGGGTGCTGACCGGTCTGCACCGCGTACTGCTCCGCGGGCAGGCCGAAGGCGTCGAAGCCCATCGTGTACAGCACGTTCTTGCCGGTCATCCGGTGGTAGCGCGCGTAGATGTCGGTCGCGGTGAACCCCAGCGGGTGCCCCATGTGCAGGCCCGCGCCGCTCGGGTACGGGAACATGTCGAGCACGAACAGCTTCGGCTGGTCGGCGACACGCGGGTCGCCGAGCGGACCGGCCGGGTTGGGGGTGTGGAACGTGCCGTTGGCGTCCCACCAGTCGTGCCAGCGCAGCTCGATCTCCTGCGCGAGCGCGCCCGAGTACCGGAAGGCGTGTTGCGACTCGGACGTGGGGCTCTCGCTGGCAGTGCTCATACGTGCGGGGATTCTACGGACCGGCGCCGGTACGGCCCCGGTTCCGTTTCCGCTGATCCCGGGACGGGTGCGGTCGGATCCCCCCGACCAGCACTACGGTTTCCTCCATGACTGCTGACGCAGCCCGACCGATCTCCCCGCCGGCCTCGATCATCGAGCGCCTCGTCCAGGCCGCCGACCGGCCCACCGGGGTCCGCTTCGTCGGCCACTCGGTCGCCCCGGCCGAGGGCGACGGCTTCGTCCCGTGGGCCCAGGTCCACGACGACGCCCGCGTGGTCGGCGCCGCCCTCCAGGCCCGCGGCCTCGTGCCCGGCGACCACGTCGCCATCCTGGGCCCCACCTCGCGGTCGCTCATCACGATCATCCAGGGCTGCTGGCTCGCCGGGTGCGCGTCGATGGTGCTGCCGCTGCCGATGCGCATGGGCTCGCTCGACGCGTTCGTGGAGAGCACCCGCTCGCGCATCCGGCACGGCGACGCGAAGCTCGTGCTGATCGACGACCTGCTGGCCGACTTCTACTCGGCTGCGCCGGGCGATCCGCCGATCGAGCCGATGCGCAACGTGCTCCCCGGTGTGGCCGGCCAGGTGAGCGGCGAACGGCTCGAGCTGCCGTCGTACGATCCCGAGCGGCTGATCATCCTGCAGTACACCTCCGGCTCCACCAGCGAGCCGAAGGGCGTGATGATCCCCGACCGGGTGCTCACCGCCAACATCGACGCCTGCTGCGAGGCCGCCGAGCTGTCCCTCGACGAGGTGATGGTGAGTTGGCTGCCGCTCTACCACGACATGGGCCTCGTCGGGTTCCTGTCGATCCCGATGACCCGCGGCGTGCAGCTCGTGCAGGCCGCCCCGCAGGACTTCCTCGCGCATCCCGGCAACTGGATGCAGTGGATCAGCGACTGGGGTGGCACGGCCACGGCCGGCCCGAACTTCAGCTGGGTGCTCGCCACCCGGGCGCTGCGCCGTGCGAAGGACCTCGACCTGTCGACGCTCACCCTCGCGCTCAGCGGTGCCGAGCCGGTCGACCCGGCCGCGGTGGACGCGTTCGTGAAGGCCGCCGAGCCGTTCGGCTTCCGCGCCGGCAGCGTGTTCCCGGCGTTCGGCATGGCCGAGGTCGCGATCGGCGGCTCGTTCCCGAAGCGCGGCGCCGGCCTGCAGGTCGACTCGGTCGACCGCGTGGTGCTCGAGCGCGACCGCATCGCCAAGCCGCTCGCGCTCGCCGACGCGGAGGAGGAGCTGTTCGTGCGCCAGCTCCCGCTGCTCGGCACCGCCGTGCCGGGGCTGGAGATGAAGGTCGTGGATCCCGAGACCCACGAGGAGCTGCCCGAGCGCCACGTCGGCGAGCTGCTGCTGCGCGGCACCTCGGTCACGCCCGGCTACTACAAGCGCCCCGATGCCACCGCCGCGCTGTTCCGTGACGGCTGGCTGTGCACCGGCGACCTCGCCTACCTGCTCGACGGCCAGCTCGTGCTGTGCGGCCGGATCAAGGACGTCATCATCGTCGGCGGCCGCAACGTGTTCCCCGAGGACATCGAGCGCGCCTGCGGCACCCTCGACGGGGTGCGGGCCGGCAACGTCATCGCGTTCGGCGTGGAGGGCTACAAGGGCAAGGAGACCGTGGTGGTGGTGGCCGAGGTGCGCCCGAGCGACGCCGAGGGCGCGCTCGACGCAGTGCGCCATGCGATCCACCACCGCACGCTCGAGGTGTGCGGTCTGCCGCCGCGCGACGTGATGCTGGTGAAGCCGGGCACGCTGCCGAAGACGTCGAGCGGCAAGCTCCAGCGCGCCAAGTGCCGCGAGCTCTACCTCGAGGAGACCCTCGAGCTGGTCTGACGGCCGGGGCCGGCCGGGTCGGGCTCGCTCCGGGCGGGCTCAGGCCGGCCGGGCGACCTCGGCCAGGGTGGTGAGGAAGCGGGTGTTCTGCTCCTCGCTGCCGATCGTCACGCGGATGCCCTCGTTCGAGAACGGTCGCGTCACCACCCCCCGCTTCTCCAGCTCGAGGTAGATCGCGTCGGTTCGCTCGCCGAGCGGCAGGTACACGAAGTTCGCCTGCGCGTCCGGCAGCTGCCAGCCGTCGGCCATGAGCGCCGACACCACCCGGCTGCGCTCGGCCAGGATCCGGTCGACGCGCACCTGGATCTCGTCGATCGCATCGATCGCCGCCAGCGCGGCGGCCTGGGCGAGGCCGTTGACGGCGAACGGGAACAGCGTCTTGTCGATCGATGCGATCACGTCGGGGTGCCCGATCGCGTAGCCCACCCGGATGCCGGCCAGCCCGTGCGCCTTCGAGAAGGTGCGGGTCACCACCACGTTCGGGAAGTCGGGCACCAGCTCGCGCACCGGGTCGCCGAGCGCCGGGTCGACGAACTCGCGGTACGCCTCGTCGATCACCACCACCGTGCGGGGCGACACCCCCTGCAGCAGCTCGCGCAGCTCCGAGGTGCGCAGCGCCGTGCCCGTCGGGTTGTTCGGGGTGGCGAGCAGCACCATCCGCGTGGTCGGCGTGATCGCCGCGGCGAGCGCGTCGAGGTCGAACGCGTGGTCGGCCGTGAGCGGCGTGGTGACCTCGCGGCCGGCCATCAGGCGCGTGTAGACGGGGTACACCTCGAACGACCGCCACGGGTACACCACCTCGTCGCCCGGGTCGACGAAGGTGAGGAACAGCTGCTGCAGCAGACCGACCGAACCGGCGCCGACGGTGACGCTGCGCGGGTCCACGTCGAGCCACGTCCCGATCCGCTCGCGCACGGCCGTCGCTCGGTGGTCGGCGTAGCGGTTGGCGCCCGCGGCCGTCGCCGCCACGGCGGCGAGGATCGAGTCGAGCGGCGGGTCGGGGTTCTCGTTCGAGGCGAGCTTGATCGCGTTGGTGATCCCGTGCTCGGCCTCGGCCTGGGCCGCGCCCTTGCCGGGGCGGTAGGCGGGCAGCTGGTCGACGGCGGGACGGGCGTGGGGCAGCTCGGCAGGCACGGCGCCCGACGGTAGCGGCGGAGCGTGGGGATCGCGGGACGGGAACGTCGGGGACGGGCGTGTTCGCCCCGGTCAGTCGGACGGGTCGGCGGTGAGGCGGGCGATGAGGGCGAGGATCGGATCGCCGTACAGGCGCAGCTTGGCCGGGCCGACGCCCTTCACCGCCGACAGCGCCTGGAGCGTGGTGGGCCGCAGCCGCACGATCGCCTCCAGCGCCGAGTCGGGCAGCACCGTGTAGGCCGGTTTGCCTGCGGCGAGGTGCAGGCGGAGCTCCTTCAGCGCGGCGAACATCGCCGCGTCGTCACCGGCGAGCGTCTGGCCGGGACGTGCGCTCGCGGTCGCCGTCGCCGGTGCGGCCGGCGGGCGACCGCCGCGCTCGGGCGCGGTGCGCGGTGGCGGCGGTGGCTCGAACAGGTTGGCGAGGAACGGCGAGGGGGTGTCGTCGGGGACGACGTGCAGGGCGCGGCTCGCCCGGGTGATCGCGACGTGGAACACGCGACGCTCCTCGGCGACGTCGTCGGCGAGGCGGTGCGGGAACTGGTCGGCGTCGGCCTGGTGCACCACGACGAGCGGCCACTCCTGCCCCTTCACCCGGTGCACGGTGGCCAGCGTGACCCCGCCCGCTCGCCACGGCCGGCCGAGCCCGTCGCGCAACCAGGCCTCGAAGCGGCGCGGGTCGGGCTGCAGTTCGGCCAGCTGCGAGATCGCCGTGAGGTCGTCGTCCTGGGCGGCCCGGTTCATGCCGCGGCGGGTGGCGTCGAGCCCGGCGATGCTGGTGGCCAGGCCCATCGTGTCGCGCAGTGCGCCCAGCACCGCGCCGGTGGTGCCGTGGTTGGCGGCGAGGCGCTGCAGGCGCTCGATGTCGGTGGCGAACTCCTCCACCCGAATCGCGTCGCGCTCGCCGTTGACCCGGCCGGCGAGCCGCCGCAGCGCGGCCACGCTGGTCTGCTCGGCCACCCAGCCGGCGACGGTGGGGTGGAGCGAACGCGACGGCCGGCGCAGCGCCTCGGCGACGTCGTCGGGGTCGAAGGTGTCGCCGGCGGTGGCGAGCCGCAGCCATGCGAGCGCGGCGCGCACCGCCGTGCGGTCGAGGAACTCGCGTCCCACCCCGCCGGTCGTGGGCACGTCGTGGGCGGCGAGCGCGATCTGGACCGGCGCCAGCAGCGAGTTCACGCGGGTGAGCACGGCGACGTCGGACGGCGCGACGCCGCCCGCCACCGCATCGACGACGATCGAGACGGTGGTGTGGAGCGCCGCCCCTGCGGGCTCGACGTGCAGGCCCTCGGGCACCGCACCGGCGGCGGCCCGGATGGTCTTCGGCACCCGCACCCGGTTGTGGCGCAGCAGCATGTCGGCGGCCGCGACCACGTCGGCGGGGCAGCGGTAGTTCACCTCGAGCGGGTGCTCGCCGGCGCCGGGGAACAGCTCGGCGAAGTCGATGAGCCACGACGGATCCGCGCCGTTGTAGCCGTAGATGGTCTGGTCGTCGTCGCCCACGCCGAACACCGCGGCGTCGGGGCCGGCGAGCAGCCGCACGAGCAGCAGGTGCGCCGGGGTGAGGTCCTGGAACTCGTCGACGAGCATCACGCGGCACGCTCGCTGCGCCACCGCCCGCGCCGCCGGGTCGGTGAGCAGCAGCTCGATCGCCCGGAACACCTGCTCGTCGAAGTCGAGCCGGCCCGACCGTTCGAGCTCGCGCCGGTACCGGGGGAACACGTCGGCGAAGCCGTCGACCTCGCCGTCGTAGAGCTGCTCGACCCGCTCGGGCGAGCGCAGGCCGAGGCGCGCCACGGTGAGTGCCTCGATCCAGGTGGCGACCGGGTCGGCGTTGCGCTTTCGGGGGAACTTGACCAGTCGGCCGATGATCCGGCGGACCTCGCCCTCGTCGACGGTGTCGTACCGGCGCGGCTGCGGGGCGAACGGCGGCGTACCGTTCACCAGTGCGAGCGCGATCGCGTTGAGCGTGCGCACCTGCACGCCACGGACGTCGGGCAGGCGTTCGCGCATCTCCTCCTGCGCCCGCTTGTTGAACGCGACGAGGCTGATCGCCCCGACGGGCAGCCGCCAGCTGCGCACGAGATGCCGGGTGCGCTCGGTGAGCACGCGGGTCTTGCCGGACCCGGCCGGGGCGATGATGCGAGCGCCGCCGCCCTCGTGCAGCACCGCGGCGGCCTGGTCGGGGGCGAGCTCGGCGGCGGTGTGGCCGAGGGTGTCGTCGGGCGGGAACGACACGAGCGACCCGTGCTCGACGGCGATGCGGTGCAGCACCGCGGCGCCGTCGACGGGAGGCCGCCATCGCACCGGCCCGCCGTCGAGCCAGGCGCGGGTGCCGTCCGGCAGCACGACGTCACCGATCTCACCGATCTCATCGATCTCGACGATCTCACCGGTGCTGTCGGCGACCGGTGTGGCGCCGGCGTCGACCGCCGCGTCGAGCAGCCACCAGCGCGGGGTGCCCGAGGTGGCATCGACCGCGTTGGCCGTGACCAGGTGGTGCAGCGTCGAGCGGTCGAAGGTGAACCGCGGCCCCACCTCGTGCGGGGCGAGGTCGGTGCGCTCGGGCCGGGCGAGCGCCGCGAGCAGGTCGGGGTCGGCCTCGACGACGAGCGACGTGCCCGTGGCGGCCGCAGCGCGCAGCCGCTCGATCGCCGGGAGCGGGTGCTCGAGGTCGTCCGGACCCAGCGTGAGCACCGAGCAGCCGCGCCACGCCTCGGGT
>CAEZSR010000157.1_pt1 | contig 10959 bp, 10 predicted proteins | sample 7264011 | NCBI WGS metagenome assembly CAEZSR01 (sample SAMEA6813783, study PRJEB35770) | freshwater metagenome | biome: Freshwater; feature: Freshwater reservoir; material: water | place: Czech Republic | collected 2016-08-15 | depth 0.5m m | reverse complement strand
GCGACCGAGCGTACCGGTCCGGGCCCCGGGGCGGTGCCGCGCACGGCTGTCGGGGCGGATCACCAGGACCTGCTGGCTAGCCTTCCGCCGATGGAACGCCGGCAGCGCGTGGACGAGACGCTCACCATCTTCTTCCCCATGTGGAACGAGGAGGCGTACATCGAGCGCACCATCGCCGCGGCCAAGGAGGTCGCCGACGAGCTCGTCGCCGCCGGCAGCATCGCCGACTACGAGCTGATCGTCGTCGACGACGCCTCCACCGACCTGACCGGCAAGATCGCCGACGAGCTCGCCGCCGCCGACCGCCACGTGAAGGTCGTCCACCACCCGGTGAACCGCAAGCTCGGCGGCTCGATCAAGACCGGCTTCGCCTCGGCCACGGGCGACCTGGTGCTCTACACCGACGCCGACCTGCCCTTCGACATGGCCGAGCTGCACAAGGCGATCCGCCTGCTCCGCTACTACGAGGCCGACATCGTGAGCGCGTACCGGTTCGACCGGGTGGGTGAGGGTCCGTCGCGAGCCATCTACACCTTCTTCTACAACGTGCTCATCCGGCGCCTGTTCGGCGTCCGCATGCGCGACATCAACTTCGCCTTCAAGCTCTGCCGTCGCAGCGTGTTCGAGCACGTCACGCTCCGCAGCGAGGGGTCGTTCATCGACGCCGAGCTCATCATCCGGAGTCGCAAGCTCGGCTTCGAGGTCATCCAGTTCGGGGTCGACTACTTCCCCCGGACGCGCGGGGTGAGCACCCTGTCGTCGCTCGGCGTGATCAAGAAGATCATCGTCGAGATGTTCACGCTGCGTCGCGAGTTGCGCAGCCTCACCCCGGTCCGCTGACACTCCGGGCCGGAACCCGCCGATTCGGCACCCGTCCGGCGACGCCCGTCCGGCTGGGCGGGCCGGATGGGCCGACGGAGGTCACGCACGCGGAGGGTGCCCGCGGACGCGCGACGAGGGTCGGTTGGTATCCTTCGACCACTCCCGCCCATGCCCTCGGCCCTCGCGGTCGGGGCCCGACCCCGGAACCCGGTGCCTCGTGAACACCCGCCGGCCAGCAGACCCGCCGCCGAGGCGTCACCCGCCGACGCGACAGCACGCGCCGAGCCGCGACGCGGGCGCGGTGCGGCGGCCGAACGGCGGTTCCGCGACCGGATCGAGGACCGGATCGAAGACCGGATCGACGGAGGGATCGCGTGCTCGGTCGGGCACCGCGGGCAGGCCACCCGTGCGGCGCCGCCCCGATGCCGACGTCGGCGCCGGCGACGCACGCCGCTGGATGCCGGCCATCGCCGCGGGCTGCGTCCTGCTCGTGGTCGTCGCCGCAGGGGTGTCGGGCCGCAGCGAGGGCGACACGGGTGAGTCCACCGAGTCCACCGCCTCGCTCGTCACCCCGACCTTCGACCCGTCGGCCACCACGGCCGCGCAGATCGTCACCGACACCACCGTGGCACCGATCGTGAAGACCTCGCTCACGGAGACGCTCGCGATGGGCGCCTTCGGGCCCGAGGTCGAGCGACTGCAGGCCCGCCTCACGGAACTCGGCTTCGTGCCCGGCGTGATCGACGGCCAGTTCGGCAGCCTCACCCAGCAGGCCGTGTGGGCGTACAAGAAGCTCGTCGGCGGCATGACCTGGCAGGAGCTCGACCAGAGCGACAGCAAGACCGCCGTCACGAACGAGCTCTGGCAGCAGATGCAGGATCCGATCAGCATCGCCCCGCGTCGACCGCAGGGACTCGGCTCCACCCACGTCGAGGTGTACCTGCCGCAGCAGGTGATGGCGGTGTTCCGCGACGACGTGCCGGTGTTCATCGCCCACATCTCCACCGGCGAGCTGCTCGAGGACGGGCTCACGCCGGCCACGTTCTGCGAGCGGATCACCCTCGACACCGACGAGAACGGCAACCCGCTCGACCCGCCCGTCGAGAAGGACATCTGCGCGGAGTCGAAGACGCCCGGCGGGGTGTTCCAGTTCACCCGCCGGTACGACGGCAAGCGGGTGGGCCCGCTCGGCGGCATGCTGAACCCGGTGTACTTCAACTACGGCATCGCCATCCACGGTGCCGACAACGTGCCGACCCATCCGGCGTCGCACGGGTGCGTCCGCATCCACAACAAGCTCTCCGAGGTGTTCCCCTCGCTGGTCGAGCGTCGCGACCGCGTGTTCGTCTGGGGTCACGACGGCAAGGAACCCGAGTGGTACACCCGCGAGGAGAGCCTGCCGTCGTTCAACCGCCCCGACCCGAACGCCACCACCACGACGTCGTCCACCACGACCACCACCACGGTCGCCGCGGCGGCGCCCACCACCGCACCGGCGCCCACCACCACGCGGCCCCCGACCACCACCACGAAGCCGGCGCCCACCACGACGGTGGCCCCGGCCACGACGGCGGCGCCGGTCACCACGGCCCCGCCGCCCGCCGAACCGCCGGCAGCCTGACCTCCAGCACCGGGGTCGAGCACCGGGGTCGAGCACCGGGGTCCAGCACCCGGGTCCCTGCGCGGGATCGACGGCTCGATGGAGGGTGACCGCGCCGCTCCTGACACCATGGCGTCCATGTCGGAGCGCATCCACTACGACGAGTTCGGCCTGTTCCACGAGAACGCCGCAGAGTACGGCCTCCCCTTCGACGCCCCGCCGGTCGTGCGCCGCGAGTCGGTGTCGTTGGCCGACGGGCGCGCGGTGAGCGCCCTGGTCTGGGGGGAGACCGAGCCCGAGCTGGTGTTCGTCCACGGCGGCTCGCAGAACGCACACACCTGGGACACCACGATCATGGCGCTGGGGCGCAGCGCGATCGCGGTCGACCTGCCCGGTCACGGCCACTCCGACTGGCGTGACGACGGTGCCTACTCGCCGGCGAACCTCGCCGACGACGTGGCCGTCGCGGTCGCCGCGCTCGCGCCGACGGCGCGGACGGTCGTCGGCATGTCGCTCGGTGGGCTCACCTCCCTGCAGCTCGCGGTGCGTCACGCCCACCTCGTCCGCTCGCTCGTGATGATCGACATCACGCCCGGCGTCAACGCGTCGAAGACGAAGGCGATCATCGACTTCGTCAGCGGGCCGCAGAGCTTCCCGAGCTTCGAGTCGCTGCTGGAGCGGACGATCGAGCACAACCCGACGCGCACGATCAGCTCGCTGCGGCGCGGCATCCTGCACAACGCGAGGCAGCTCGACGACGGGAGCTGGCAGTGGCGCTACGACCGCCGCGGCCACGGCCGGTCGAGCACCCCGCCGGCGATGTCCGGCGCCGACGCGCCGGCCGCCTCCACCACCTCGGACGCGCCCGCGGAGGCGCCGGCGCTCTCGCCGATGTGGGACGACTTCGGCAGCGTGGCCTGCCCGCTCGTGCTCGTGCGTGGCGCGCTGTCCCCGGTGGTCGACGACGACGACGTGGCCGAGGCCCGGCGTCGACGGCCCGACCTGGTGGTGCACCTGGTGGAGGGAGCGGGTCACAGCGTGCAGGGCGACCGCCCGCTGGAGCTCGCCGAGTTGGTCGCCGCCTCGCTCGGCTGACGCCGGCGGGACCGCGCCGCGGCCCGGTCGGTGGCCCGGTCAGCGGGCCGGACCCGCGTCGCGTCGGGCCACGGCGACGACGTCGACCCGTCGCTCGAGCACCTCGGCGAGCAACGCGCTGCGCTCCTGCGCGGTGTACACCTCGAGCGCGACGTCGCGATCGGGTGCGTGCACGGCCTCGATCCGGAGCCGGCCGCCGTGGCCGACCGTGCGCACGTCGACGACCCGTCCGTCGTGGCTGCGGTCGAGCCCGATCGCCACGCGCAGGATCGCGGCGAGCGAGCGGACGAGGTGGCGGCTCGTCGGGTCGAGCGCCTGGAACGCCGGATGCGAGTCCTTGGGAGCGCTCTTGCGGTGGTAGCGCGCCACCTGGGCGATCAGCTCGATCTCGTGGTCGGTGAGGCCGGTCAGCTCGCTGTTGCGGATCACGTAGTACGAGTGGAGGTGGTGACGGCTGTGGGCCACCACGAGGCCGACGTTCGCCAGGGTGGCGGCGGCCTCGAGCAGGTCGCGGGCGGTGCTCGACAGCCCGTGCAGCGGTGCGGTGTCGTCGAAGATCCGCAGCGCCAGGCGGGCGACGTGCAGGCTGTGGTCGAGGTCGTCGTCGCACCGGGCGGCGAGGGCGAGCACGCTGCGCCGCGCGACGTCGCGCAGGTGGTGCAGGTCGTCGGGCGACGGCGCGGCCAGCGCACGGCGCGACCGGGCGATGGTGTCGAGCAGCACCCCCTCGCGCAGTGCCGCGTCGCTGAACGTGAACGCTGCGACGTCGAACGCGTGCGCCACGCACTGCAGCACGATCGCGCCGGCGACGATGATGTCGGCGCGCTGGGGTTCGAGCCCCGGGATCGAGGCGCGGGTGGCCGCCGTGCGGCGTGCGGCGAGCACGGCGACGACGTCGTCGAGCTCGTCCCGGGTGAACTCGAAGCGGTTGTACGTGTGCGGCGCGGGTCGACCGTGGCGAGCCCGCACGAGGCTGGCGACGGTCTCGGCGGTGCCTGACGATGCGATCGCGACCTCGAAGCCGAGCTGGTGCACCTCGCGCTCGAACCCGGCGAGCACCGACCGGACGTACGAGCGGCAGTCCGCCACGCTGCTCGGCGCCACGGCGCCGCCGGGGAAGAAGCGATCGGTGAGCCGCACCGCCCCCAGCTTGAAGCTGCGCGCAGCGAGGGTCTCGCCGCGTTCGCCGACGAGCACCTCGGTGGAGCCACCGCCGATGTCGACGAGCAGCAGACGACGTTCGAAGACCGGCACCGCCTGGAGCACCCCGAGGTGGATGAGCCGCGCCTCCTCGACGCCCGAGATCACCTCCACGTCGATGCCCGCCTCGTCGCGCGCACGGGCGAGGAACACGTCCGCGTTCTCGGCCTCGCGGACGGCGCTCGTGGCGACCGCACGCACGGTGGCGCCGTGGCTGTCCGCGATGCGTCGCATCCGCCGCAGTGCACCGATGCCGCGTTCGACGGCGTCGTCGCCGAGGCGCTTCATGTCGCCGCCGCCGTGGCCGAGCCGCACCGTCTCCTTCTCGCGGGTCACGACCTCGAAGCTGGTCGTGTCGAGATCACCGCCGTGCACCCGGGCGACGACGAGGTGGAAGCTGTTCGTGCCGAGGTCGAGCGCCGCCACGACCCCGGGATCGTCGCCGCCGGTACTGCTCGTCACGGTTGGTCGATCAGCTCCTGGCAGCCCGGCAGGCCGCGCTGCACACCGGTGCGGAAGGCGTCGATCTTCTCGAACGCCGTGCCGCGGACGTTGGCGGAGGTGGCCTCGTCGCCGAGCGCGACGGCCGTGAGCACCACCTCGTCGAGGTCGCCGGCCGACAGCGTGATGCGCTGGTTCGGGTTGTTCGCGAGCGGGTTGCCCTCGACGTCGAACTCGCCCGAGGGCACGATGTCGATGATCCACGCCCCGACGAGGCAGTCGTTCAGCAGTTCGCGGGGCTCGCCGGCGAGACCGCTACCGAGCGCCACCTGCACGGCGTCGCTGTAGGCGACGGCGATCGGGTAGCTGAACGACAGGTCGCCGAACAGGTTCCAGAGCTCCGACACGAACGGTCCGTCGAACACGATCGTGTTGGTCGACGAGCAGTAGGTGGCGTCGGTGACGAGCTGCTCCACCGGCAGCCCGTCGCAGTCGGGCGCCGCACCGGCGGGGTCGAAGCCCTCGAGCGGCGGCGGCGTGAAGGCGATGTCCGCGTTCGCGAGCGTGGGGGCCCAGAACGTCTCGAGCGCGAGGGGCAGCTCCTCGAGGATCTGGTCGAGCGGCAGGTCGCCGCCCGTCTCGGCCTCCTGCTGCGTGGTGAACACGAGGTCGATGCGCGGGTTCGGGTCGTCGACGAAGTCGGCGCAGCGCTGCACGCCGTTGATGAAGCCCTCCTGGAAGGCACCGACCCGGTCGAAGGCCGTGCCGTGGCCGTTGGGGTCGGCGACGACGTCGATGCCGGGCGGGTCGCGTACCTCGATCATCGCGACGATGCCGGCCTTCACGTCGTTGTCGTCGAAGGTGAGCAGCTCGCTCTCGCCGAGCGCCACGTGGGCGGCCCAGGCCCCGGCGAAGCAGTCGGCCTGCTGCTCGCCCTCGACGGTGGGGCGCTCGAGCGCGAAGAACCCCGATCGGTTCTGCACGGCGTGGCCGTACTCGTGCGCCGCGACGACGCCCACAGCGGCGGCACCGAGCGTCTCGACGAGCTGCGGGAGCAGCTGCGCGTCGTCGTACACGATGATGTCGCCGCAGAGCGTGTAGAACGCGTTCATCTCCACCTGCTCGTAGGCGATCTCGCTGCCGCAGTCGACGGGGAGATCCGAGCGCTCGGGATAGTGGGCGTAGATGCCGGCCACCGGCTCGAACGGCGTGCCGTACACCGCCTCGAAGTTCTCCTCCCAGAACGCCTGGATGTCGGTGAACGCGGCGTCGAGGAACGCGTCGTACTCGCGCGGGGTCTTCTCGGCGCCGAAGTCGATCACCCCGCCGCCGGGCAGCGGCGGGATCGTCTCCACCGGGTCGTCGGTGGGGTCGAGCGGGTTCAGGGTGTCGTCCGGACCGGGGCCGTCGGGCGTGTCCGACGGATCCGGTGCGAGCTGCTGCTCGTCGCTGCGGCTCGCGGTGACGCCCTGATCCGTGGAACCGCACGACGCGGCCACGAGGGCCGCAGCCAGCAGCGCGGCGACGGTGGTGCCGTGGCGCCGACGTGACCGGCGAGGACGGCGGGACCGGGCGATCTGCACGCGCGCGCTCATCGTGGCGAGCTTACGCGCACGATGCTCGTCGGCCGCCGTCGCTCTGATAGGAACCGGCCCATGTCCGAACGACCCGACGCGCCCGACCGCGACACGCTGCTCGCGATGTTCGAGATCCAGTCCCGCATCAAGCTCTGCGACGAGCGCTTCCGCAGCATGCTGACGAGCGGTCAGATCCAGCTCATCTACTACTCGCCTCGCGGGCAGGAGTGCATCAGCGCCGGCTGGGGTGTCCACCTGCGACCCGACGACTACGTCGTCACGATCTATCGCGGTCTGCACGACCACCTCGCGAAGGGGGTGCCGCTGCGCGAGCTGTGGGCGGAGTTCCTCGGTCGTGCCACCGGCACGTGCAAGGGCAAGGGCGGTCCCATGCACATCACCCACCCGGAGTCGGGCCTGATGGTCACGACCGGCATCGTGGGTTCGGGCATCCCGATCGCGAACGGCTTCGGTCTCGCCGCGCAGCTGAACGGCACCGACCAGGTCACCGTCGTCAACTTCGGCGACGGCGCCTCGAACATCGGTGCGTTCCACGAGGGCCTCAACATGGCCGGCGTGTGGAAGCTGCCGGTCGTGTTCGTGTGCCAGAACAACCTCTACGGCGAGCACACCCCGATGGCGATGAGCACGCCGGTCGAGTACATCAGCGAGCGTGCGGCGTCGTACGGCATGCCCGGCGTCACCGTGAACGGCAACGACCCGGTGGCGACCTGGAAGGTGATGGGTGAGGCGGTCGCCCGTGCCCGCGCCGGCGAGGGTCCCACGCTCGTCGAGGCCCGCACGTACCGCTTCCACGGCCACCTCATGGGTGACGCCATGGAGTACATGGACAAAGACGAGCGCAAGGCGGCCATGGAGGCCGATCCGGTGCCGGCGTTCCGCGCGTGGCTGCTCGACAACGGTCACGCCACCGAGGAGCAGCTCGCCGAGCTCGAGGAGACGATCACCGCCGCGATCGACGACGCCGTCGAGTTCGCGATGAACAGCCCCTACCCGGACGCCGACGAGCTGTACACCGACGTGTACGCCGATCTGACCGTCTCGAAGTGACCGAACTCGAAGTGACCGAACTCGAAGTGACCGAACTCGAAGTGACCGAACTCGAACCGAACGAACTCGAACCGAACGACAGCGAAGCGAGCGAGCCATGAGCCAGACCGACACCGATCATCCCGTCCTCACCCTCGCCATGGCGGTCAACCAGGCGCTCGACGTCGCCATGGGCCTCGACGAGAAGGTGTTCCTCCTCGGTGAGGACATCGCCGAGCCGTCCGGTGGCGTCTACAAGGTCACCAAGGGCCTGTCCACCAAGTACGGCACGCACCGCGTGCGCAAGACCGCCATCAGCGAGACCGCCATCATCGGCGCCGCCGTCGGTGCCGCGATCGCCGGCCACCGCCCGGTCGCCGAGATCATGATGTTCGACTTCATCGCCACCTGCCTCGACCAGGTGACGAACCACGCCGGCAAGATCCGCTACATGAGCGGCGGCCAGACGCCCGTGCCGCTCGTCATCCGCACCTCCGCCGGTGCGGGCCGCGGGTTCGGTGCGCAGCACTCCGAGCTGCTCGAGGCCTGGTGCGTGCACACCCCCGGCATCAAGGTGGTCGTGCCGTCCACGCCCGCCGACGCGAAGGGCCTGCTGCTCACCGCGATCTTCGACGACGACCCGGTGCTGTTCATCGAGCAGATGATGATGTACTGGGACGCGAAGCGCTACGGCGGCCCCGTGCCCCCGGGCGACGTGCGCATCCCGTTCGGTGTGGCCGACATCAAGCGCGAGGGCAGCGACGTGACCCTGGTGTCGTACGGCCGCCAGGTGCACGACTGCCTGGCGACGGCCGAGAAGCTCGCCGCCGACGGCATCAGCTGCGAGGTCGTCGACCTGCGCACGCTCGTGCCGTGCGACGAGGCGACGGTGCTCGCGTCGGTGTCGAAGACCAAGCGCGCCGTCGTGGTGCACGAGGCCGTCACCCGCTGCGGCTTCGGCGCCGAGCTGTCGAGCCGGATCCACGAAGAGCTGTTCGGTGAGCTCGCCGCACCGGTGCAGCGCGTGGGCGGAGCGAACACGCCGATCCCGTACGCGACCAACCTCGAGTCGGACTTCCTGCCGCAGGTGGCCGACATCGAGGCGGCCGTCCGCCGCATCACGGGCTGACGCCCGGCGCCGGGTCGTGCCCGGTGCGGGTGACCCGGCGGGGCTGCGTCCGCGGGCGTCGGGTCAGCTGCCGATCCGGCCGAGCAGGCGCGCCATCTCGGCGATCTCCTCGGTCTGGGTCTCGGCCATCTGCCGAGCCATGCGTCGCACCTCGTCGGTCGAGGCGTGCATCGCCGCGTGCTCGGCCATGTGCACGCCACCCTCGTGGTGCGCGGTCATCAGCTGGACGAACACCCGGTCGCGCTCCGCGCCCGTGGAGGCGGCCAGGGTCTCGAGGTCGGACAGGGTGGCGAGACCGGGCATCCGGTCGAGCGGCACCGGCTCGCCCATCCAGGTCATGGCCAGGTCGGTCTCGTTGACCTCCGACTCGCCGAAGTCGCGCAGCAGCTGGATCATGCGGCCGATCTCGATGTTCTGCCCGACCACGATCTCGCGGGCGACGATGCCGAGGTTGCCGTCGATGCCGTCGTCGGTGGCGAGCCCGTCGAGGTAGATCAGGCTCATCTGCACGGCCTGCTCGTGGTGGACGCGCATGTCCTGCAGGAAGCCGACGTCGGTGGCGTTGGGATCGGGGAGTGCGGTGTTGTTCCCGACGACCCACCCGGCCGCCGCGGCCAGCAGCGCGCTGCACACCAGCAGCACCACGAGGTTCACCGGGTTGCGGTACCAGGGGAGGACCTCGACGTTCTCGCCGGTGTCGCCGGTGTCACCGGTGTCACCGGTGTCCCGCCCCGTGATCTCCCCGTTCGTCGTGTCGTCGGTCGGGTGTTCGGTGGTGCTCACGTGTCGTAGCTAACCACGCGATTCGGCTAAGAACACCCCCATGTCCACCCCCATCAGCATCCCGAAGCTCGGCGTCTCGATGTCCGAGGGCACCCTCGTCGAGTGGCTCGTGTCGGACGGCCAGGCCGTCCAGCCCGGCGACGTGCTCTACCGCATCGAGACCGACAAGGTGGAGAACGAGATCGAGGCGCCGGTGGCGGGGGTCGTCCGGATCACCGGTGTCGAGGGTGAGACCTACGAGGTCGGTACCCAGATCGGCTCGATCGACTAGGCGAGACCGACGAGGTCGGTCCTCAGATCGTCCCGATCGACGGGTCGAGGTCGTCCACCACGACGGCGGGCGGGAACTCCGTCCGGCCGTCGAACGCGTCGTCGGCATCGTCGGCATCGTCGGCCTCCTCGGCCGCCTGCAGGTTCGCGGCGGCGAGCGCCGAGAGGCCGATCACCATCGCCCCGGCCACGAACATCCCCGCCAGCACCCGGCGCTGCAACTGGGTCGCGCCCATCAGCGCCGCGAGCCGCTCGACGATCGCCTCGCCGGGGAGCTCCAGGTACTGCGAGAGCACCTCGACGTCGTTGCGGCGCAGCTCGATGGCCTGGGGTCGCTCCTCGCCGCGCAGGGCACGGACGAGCCGGAGGTAGTTCTCGAGCAGCGAGTCGACGTTCCTCGGATCGAACGAGATCGCCGAGCCACCGGTCGACAGCACCCCTCGGGGGTCGATCGCGATCGGCATGCGGTCGGGGGCGGCGATCGTGACGTCGATGCCGTAGAGCTCGGCCAGCTCGTGGGCCGTCTCGGGGTCGATCGCGACTCGACCGGCCTCGATCGCCCGGAGCTGCTTCGCGGAGAATCGGCCGCCGCTCGAGCGGGCGACGGCTCGCACGCTCGCCCCCGAGCGACGTCGGCGCTCGGCGAGCATGACGGCGATTCGCCGTGCGATCTTCTCCTCCGAGGCAGCGACCACGGTCTGCGCCCGGCGGGCGGCGACGGTCCCCGTGGGTGGGGCCGTCCCGGCCGGTGTGCTGCTCGCTGGGTGGGCGCTCATCGTCGGAGTCATCGGCCGTCGCCCGCCGCCGCTTGAGGTCCGGGGCCCACGACGGGCAGACCTTGACGCCGCCTTGCTGGAGCGGGGGGCGCGCCAGTGGCCGGTTCGAACGGCCGGGTCGGGTCGCCGGGTCGGGTCGCCGGTTCGAACGGCCGGGTCGGATGAGCGGGGTCAGCCGGGCGGGGTGGAGGCCGACCGGCCGGAGGCGCACAGGGC
>CAEZSR010000156.1_pt1 | contig 11035 bp, 8 predicted proteins | sample 7264011 | NCBI WGS metagenome assembly CAEZSR01 (sample SAMEA6813783, study PRJEB35770) | freshwater metagenome | biome: Freshwater; feature: Freshwater reservoir; material: water | place: Czech Republic | collected 2016-08-15 | depth 0.5m m | reverse complement strand
CGATCGTGGTGTTCGACATGTCGTCGCCGGGTGCGCTGCAGGCGATCCTCGGGGGCGAGCAGGTGGGCACGATCATCCACAGCGCAGCGCCGCAGATGCGCCGTCGTCGACACGACGACCCGCCGCTCACCGATCCGCGCTGACACCCTGCCGACCACCGCGAACCACCGCGAACCACCGCGGACCACTGCGGACCACTGCGGACCACTGCGGACCACCGCGGACCACCGCGGACCACCGCGGACCACCGCGCCGACATCGCGTCGACCCGATTCCCGGCGTCGCGCCCAGGTCCGATGGCCACGCAGCGTGCACATCGTCGGTAACCTGTGCCGGTGACCGAAGAGACGCTCCTCGAAGCCATCGAGAAGATGGAGAAGGCCGTCGAGCACGTGCAGACGCAGTTCACCACCGTGCGCACGGGCCGAGCCACCCCCGCGCTGGTCGAACGGCTCCAGGTCGAGTACTACGGCACGATGGTGCCGCTGCAGCAGCTGGCCGGGTTCCAGGTGCCCGAGGCCCGGCAGCTGGTGGTCAAGCCCCACGACCGGGCCACGCTGGCCGCCGTCGAGAAGGCCATCCGCGACAGCGACCTCGGCATCAACCCCTCCAACGACGGCGTCGTCATCCGGCTCAACTTCCCGGCGCTCACCGAGCAGCGCCGCAAGGAGTACGTCAAGATCGTGAAGAACATGGCCGAGGACGGCCGTGTCGCCGTGCGGAACATCCGTCGTGACGCACGCAAGCACCTGGAGGCCGCGGAGAAGGCGGCGGAGATCTCCGCCGACCAGCTCGAGCGTGCTGAGAAGGAGCTCGAGAAGATCACCCACGACCACGTCGAGATGATCGACAAGGCGTTGGCACGCAAGGAACAGGAACTGCTCGAGGTCTGACGGCACGCGTGCCGATGGCAGTCGATCGCGGCGTCCGTGGTGATCGCGGTGTGCGCGACGATCGCGATCTCACGCAGCGTGCACGTCCTGACCTGCCGCGACGTGCCACCATGGTCGAGCAGCGAGAAACGGGGGAACCCTCATGAGCGATGATGTCTGGCGTCGGGGTCGTCGTGACGACGACGACGATTTCGGGCCTCCGCTGTTCGGCGACGACCTGACGCGGGAGATGAGCGATCCGAGCGACGAGTTGTCGTTCGGCACCGCCGACACCGGCCCGCTGCCGCACTGGACGGCCCCGCCGACCGGTGAGATGCCGACCACACTGTCGGCCCGCGAGCCGGTGGCGAGCGGTCTCGACGGCACCGACGACCTCGATGTGTGGTCGTCGTTCTCCTCCGACGCCCCGGTGTGGAGCGACGACCCGGTGCCCACCGGCGAGATGGAGATGCCGGTCCGGGCCTCGTTCGACGACCGCACCGGCGACCCGTTCGAGGACGCCGACGACCCGTCGGCCGCCACGGCGCGTCGTGGTCCCGGCCGGATCACGATCGGCACCGACCCCACCGACGACCGGATGGGCCGACCGATGCCGAAGAAGTCGTCGCGCGGCGCCGGTCGCACCGACCCGGTGCGTGGTCCGCGGCCCGTGCGTCCCACGTCCGCCACCGGCCAGACGGCGCGGCCCGCACCGTCGTCGGGTCGCGACATGCCGACGGCCGTCGCCGTCGGGCTGATCATCGCCGCCGCGTTCATCGGTGCGCTGCTGTTCGAGCCGTGGGCGGTGCTCGCGATCGTGGTCGCCATCGTCGGCCTCGCCGCCGTGGAGTTCTACGACAAGGTCACCGAGAAGGGCTACCGGCCCGCCACCGTGGCCGGCATCGTCGCCGTCGTGTGCCTGCCGCTCGCCGCGTACTGGGTGGGGGAGAGCTCGATCCCGCTCGTGTTGCTGCTCGCGTTCGCCGCGGCGTGCCTCACCTTCGTGACGGCCAACGGCATCGAATCGAGCCCGCTGCCGAACACGGCGATCACGATGCTCGGCATCGTGTGGATCGGCGTGACCGGCGCCTTCGCTGCGCTCATTCTGTCGGCGTCGACCGTGTCCGGGGGCATCGTCGTGGCCGAGGGCGTGGCGTCCACCTCGGTGGGCACCGACACGCTGTTCCTGCTCGCGCTCTGCGTGGTCGCCAACGACGTCGGTGCGCTGTTCATCGGCTCCGCCGCCGGTCGCACGCCGCTGCGCGCCTGGATCAGCCCGAACAAGACCGTCGAGGGCTTCATCGGGGGCACCGTGATGACGCTGCTCGCGATGATCGTCGTCGGTGTCGCCGGGTCCAGCACCACCTGGAACAGCACGGGCGACCTGCTGATCCTCGGTGTGGTGGTCTCGCTCACGGCGCCGCTCGGCGACCTCACCGAGAGCATGTTCAAGCGCAACCTCGACGTGAAGGACTTCGGCAGCATCGTGAAGGGCCACGGCGGGGTGCTCGACCGCTTCGACGGCTTCCTGCTCACCCTGCCCGCGGTCTACTACCTGATGCTCGTGCTCGAGCCCTGGGCCACGATCTGACCGTGACGGGTCCGGCCCGGCGGCCGTGACCGGTGACCGGCGCTGACGGCCGGCGCGGACGGCCGGCGCGGTCGACCGGCCGGGGGTGACCAACTCGACACCGTCCCGACGGGTCGCCGCGGCCGCACGCTGGCAGAATGGCGCCATGTCCGTCCGTGTCGCGATCGCCGGGAGCAGCGGCAGCATCGGCACCCAGACCCTCGACGTGGTCCGTGCCGAGGCGGGTGCCTACGAGGTGGTCGCGCTCGGCGTCGGGTCGTCGGTCGACGTCCTGATCGAGCAGGCGCTCGAGTTCCGGCCGAAGGTCGTCGCCGTCGGCGATCCCGCCCAGCGTGCCCGCGTGGCGGAGGCGCTGCCCTTCGCCGAGGTGGTCGACGACCTGACGGCGCTGGTCGAGCCGGCCGACGTGGTGGTGAACGCCGTCGTCGGATTCGCCGGGTTGCCGGTCACGGTCGCCGCGCTGCGCAGTGGGCGCCGGCTCGCGCTCGCCAACAAGGAGAGCCTGATCGCCGCCGGCCCGGTCGTGCAGCCGCTGCGGGCCACGCCGGGCGCCGAGATCGTGCCGGTCGACAGCGAGCACTGCGCCGTGCACCAGTGCCTGCGGTCGTCGGTGCACCTCGACCGCGAGGTCGCCCGCGTGGTGCTCACCGCGAGTGGTGGCCCGTTCCGGGGTTGCGCCGCCGCCGAGCTCGAGCACGTCACCGTCGACGAGGCGCTCGCCCACCCGACGTGGAAGATGGGCCCGAAGATCACGATCGACTCGTCGACGCTGATGAACAAGGGCCTCGAGGTGATCGAGGCCCACGAGCTGTTCGGCACCCCGTTCGACCGGATCGAGGTCGTCGTGCACCCGCAGAGCGTGGTGCACTCGATGGTCGAGTTCACCGACGGCTGCACGATGGCGCAGCTGTCGATGCCCGACATGCGGTTGCCGATCGGCTACGCACTCGCGTACCCGGCGCGCATCGCCACGCCGTTCGGGAGGATCGACTGGTCGAGCCTCGGCCGGCTCGACTTCCTGCCACCGGACACCGCCACCTTCCGCTGCCTCGACCTCGCCTACCAGGCGGGCCGCCACGGCAGCACCGCTCCCGCCTGGCTCAGCGCCTCGAACGAGGTCGCCGTCGAGGCGTTCCTCGCCGGGCGCCTGCGGTGGCCGCAGATCGCCGACGTGTGCGACGAGTCGCTCCAGCGCCACGAGCCGGGTGCCGATACCACCGTCGACGACATCGTCGCCGCCGATGCACGGGCGCGGCAGGTGGCCGCCGACGTGATCGCCGGACTGTCCCCCTGAACCGCCGCCGCAGAGGAACCCACCGCACCATGAGCCAGACCCTCCCGCCGCCCCCGCCGCCGTCGACCCCGCCGCCGATCGACGGGTCGCCGTCCAACGTGCCACCCGCGTCGGCGACGGGCGAGTCGACCTACCACAAGTTCCGCAACGAGGTGCTCGCCGGTGGCGCGAGCGAGCGGCCGGACGTCGACGACACCGCCGGTGGCGCGCGTGCGGTGGTCGGACTCGGCGTGATCGCGGCGCTGCTGGCGCTGCTCGCCGCCTGGAACGTCTACGCGTTCGTGTTCGTGGTGCTGCTGCTGGTGTGCATCTTCCTGCACGAGGTGGGCCACTTCGTCACCGCCCGCTGGACCGGCATGAAGGCCACCCAGTTCTTCCTGTTCATGGGCCCCAAGCTCTGGAGCTTCCGTCGCGGCGAGACCGAGTACGGCGTCCGCGCCTATCCGCTCGGCGCGTTCGTGCGGATCATCGGCATGAACAACCTCGACGAGGTCGACCCCGAGGACGAGCCACGCGCCTACCGCAACCAGAGCTACCCGAAGCGGATGCTGGTGATCTGCGCGGGCTCGATCATGCACATGATCATCGCGGTCGGCCTGCTGTTCGGCGTGTACGCCACGAAGGGCGTGCTGGAGCCGACGGGTCGCGTCGCGATCGCCGAGGTCGTCCCCGGCGGGCCGGCCGAGGAAGCGGGCCTGCGCACCGAGGACGTCGTGCTCAGCATCGGCGGCCAGACGCCCACCACCGGCGCCGAGTACGTGGCGCTGGTGCAGTCCAACCGGCCGGGCGACCTCGTGCCGTTCGTGATCGAGCGCGACGGCGAGATCCTGGAGTTGCAGGTCGGGATGGGCGCCAACCCGAACCAGGGTCCCGACTTCGGCAAGGCCTACGTCGGTACCCGGTCGGGCTCGGAGAACGACTGGCAGTCGATGCCGCTGACCGAGGCGGCCACCCGCAGCGTCACCGACCTGGGTGACGGCATGTGGCAGAGCGTCCGTGGCGTGGTCGTCGTGCTCAACCCGGTGAACATCTTCGAGCACCTGGCCGGCACGGCGGAGGACCCCACGACGCAGCCGACCACCGTGGTCGGGGTGTCGCGCTTCAGCGGCCTCGTCGGCGAGGACACGGGCCTCGCCGGCATCCTGATCCTGCTCGCCGGCGTGAACGTGTTCGTCGGCCTGCTCAACCTGTTCCCGATGCTGCCCTTCGACGGCGGACACGCGGCGATCGCCACCTACGAGCGACTGCGCAGCCGCAAGGGTCGGGCGCCGTACCAGGCCGACGTCAGCAAGATGGTGCCGGTGGCGATGACGATGATGGCGCTGCTCGCGTTCTTGATGATCGCCGGCCTGTACCTCGACATCGTCCGCCCCATCGGCGGCTGATCCGCGCCCGATCGGGCGGCTGACGGTCACACCCGCTCCGAACTGCGAAGCGGGCGCACCGCTGGCACACTGAGAGCCGTGAACGCACCCGCCTCCTCCACCGGGGACACGTCGGCCGCGCGCTACCCGCGCCGCGCCACCCGCCAGATCCACGTCGGCAAGGTCGCCGTCGGTGGTGACGCCCCGATCACCGTGCAGTCGATGACCGTCACGAAGACGGCCGACGTCGAGGGCACGCTGCAGCAGATCTACGCGCTCGCCGCCGCTGGGTGCGACATCGTGCGCTGCACGTGCAACGAGCCGGAGGCCGCCGAGGGTCTCGCGCAGATCGTCCCGCGGTCGCCGATCCCGGTGATCGCCGACATCCACCACCAGTACAAGATGGCGCTCGCGGCGATGGAGGCCGGCGTGCACGGCCTGCGCCTCAATCCGGGCAACATCCGCAAGCCCGAGCACATCAAGGCCGTCGCTGCCGAGGCGAAGGACCGGGGCATCCCCATCCGCATCGGGGTGAACGGCGGCTCGCTGGACCCGGCGCTGTACGAGAAGTACGGCGGCATCCGCCCCGAGGCGATGGTGGAGAGCGCGCTGCAGGAGATCGCGTACTTCGAGGACGTCGACTTCCACACGTACAAGATCAGCGTCAAGGCGTCGAGCGTGCCGCTGATGGTGGAGGCCTACCGCCAGCTCAGCGAGGTCACCGACGCGCCGTTGCACCTCGGGGTCACCGAGGCCGGCCCGCCGCCCGCGGGTCTGGTGAAGGCGACGGCCGGCATCGCCACGCTGCTCATGGAGGGCATCGGCGACACCATCCGCTACTCGCTCACCGCCGACCCGGTCGAGGAGGCCCGCGCCGGTCGCCAGCTGCTCGAGGCGCTCGGGCTGCGCGAGCGCAAGAACGTCGACCTCATCGCCTGCCCGAGTTGCGGGCGCGCCGAGATCGACGTGATCGACGTCGCCAACCGGGCGATGGAGGCCTTCGGCGATCGCAAGATCCCGCTGCAGGTGGCCGTGATGGGCTGCGTGGTGAACGGTCCCGGCGAGGCCCGCGAGGCCGACCTGGGCATCGCCGCCGGCAACAAGCGCGGGCACCTGTTCGTGAAGGGTCGCAACGTGGCCGTGGTGCCCGAGAGCGAGATGGTCGACGCGCTCGTCGAGTGGGCCGAGTACATCCACGAGCACGGCACCGACGCCGCGATCGCCCGCGTCGACACCACGCTCGCCGAGCGCGAAGCCGCCAAGGACCGCGCCAAGCTGCTCGACGACAAGGGCGACGACGCCAACCACGCGACCGAGAAGATCGTCGAGATCCGCAAGACCGTCAGCGGCAGCTGATCGAATGGGGCGGTGACGCCCGATCCACGCCCGATCGACATCCCGATCGACATCCCGATCGACATCCCGATCGACCTGCCGCTGCTGGAGTTCGATCCGTCGCAGGAGGCGGTCATCAACCCGTGGCGGTACCGGCGTCAGCTCGGGTTCCCCGAGCGAGGCGTCATGTGCTGGTTCGGCGACGTCGTGCGGGCGCGCACCGCCGGTCTCGAGGCGGTGCACCACGTCAGGTTCGAGCACGGCGACCACGGCATCTACGTCGTGAATCACCGAGGTGTCGACGTCGCGCTCACCAACCCGCCCGTCGGGGCGCCCGCCGCGGTCGGATCGCTGGAGGACCTGATCGCGCTCGGCGCGACGAACGTGATCGGCTGCGGTGGTGCCGGCATCGTGCGTCCCGGATTCGACCTCGGGCACGTGATCGTGCCGACCGGCGCCATCCGTGACGAGGGCACGAGCTACCACTACGCACCGGCCCACACCGCCGTGCTGCCGCACCCTCGGGCGCTGTCGGTGATCGACGACGTGCTCACCGAGGGCGGCGTGCCCCACGACCGTGGCCTCACGTGGACCACCGATGCGGTCTACCGCGAGACGCCGGCGAAGGTGGCCCGTCGCCGCGAACAGGGCTGCATCACCGTGGAGATGGAGGCGTCGGCGATGTTCGCCTGCGCGAGCTTCCGCGGCGCGGTGTACGGCCAGTTGCTCTACGCCGGCGACGACGTGAGCGCTGCCGAGTGGGATCACCGCCACTGGAACCACCAGCACAGCGCCCGCGAGCGGCTGCTCGACCTCGCGCTCGACGCCGCGATCCGCCTCTGACGGTCAGCTGCCGGAGATCTCCTCCACGCGGAACAGCGTGGCGATACCCGACAGCTCCAGCGTCTCGCCGGGCTGCAGCGCCACGGTCTGGCCGCGTCCGACGAGGTCGGTCGCCCCGTCCGCGCAGATGACGAGCTCGCGACCGGTGGCCGTGTGGCTGAACGGTCCGGCGACCTCGAAACGCCACAGGCGGAACGGGGTGTCGGGGGTGTCGTAGCTCCAGCGGCCCTCGCCGTGGTCGGTGGGGGGCACCCGCGGGTCGGCGATCGGACGGATGTCGAGCACGGCGAGCAGCTCCTCGACGTCGACGTGCTTGGTGGTCATGCCACCCCGGACCACGTTGTCGCTGGCCGACATGATCTCGATGCCCGCGCCCTCGAGGTAGGCGTGGAGGTTGCCCGGCCCGAGGAAGATCGCCTCGCCCCGCGACAGCTGCACCCGGTGCAGCAGCAGTGTGACGGCGACGCTCGGGTCGTCCGGGTACTGCTCGGCGAGCCGGGTGACGAGCCGCGCCGCGGAGTGCACCTGTCCGACGCACGCGGACACGATCGGGTCGAGCGGTACCTCGCGCCGGTACAGCGACGCCACCAGCGTCGGGAGGCCGTCACGGCGCAGCTGGGCCGCCACCTCGGTGAGCCCGAGCTCGTCGAACAGCGCAGCGGAGGTGTGCACGGGCCGGAAGCCGCACAGCGCGTCGAACGGCGTGAGCGCGCAGATCAGCTCGGGCTTGGGGAACGGGTCGCGGTAGATGCGGGTGGGTGCGTCGACGGGGATGCCGGCCGACTCCTCCCGCTCGAACCCGGCGACCGCCTGCTCGCGGCTCGGGTGGGTCTGCAGCGACAGCGCCTCGCCGGCGGCGAGCACCTTCAGCAGGTAGGGGAGTTCGCCCACCGACTCGCGCAGCGGCGCGCCGCCGGACACGGTGGCCGGACCGCCGGGGTGGGTGCCGAGCCACAGCTCGGCCCACGGCCGGCCGTCGGCGGGGACGTCGAGCAGCGCCGGGATGAGGTCGGGGTCACCCCACCTGTAGTGCTGGACGACACCCGTCACGAACTGCACGGGTCCATTGTGGTGGACGCGCCGTTCCCACGGGTGGGATCCGTCCTCGGACGACCGTCGGGCGGATCCCCGCCAGGCGGATCACCGTGGGTTCAGAACAGACGCAGCTCGTCGGGGCGCATGCCGCGCAGCTCGTCGTAGTCGACCTCGACCACCCGGTACCCGCGTGCCTCGGCGAGCACGCGGGCCTGCGGCTTCACCTGCTGGGCCACGAACACCCCGCGCACCTGTCCGAGCGAGCTGTCGAGGTGCAGCCGCTCGATGTAGCGCGTGAGTTGCTCGACGCCGTCGATCTCGCCGCGACGCTTCACCTCGATCGCGACGACCTGGTCGGCGGTGTCGCGGCACACGAGGTCGATCGGGCCGATCGCCGTCGGGTACTCGCGGCGCACCAGGGTGAGCCCGTCCTCGATCGCGTGCGGCGACGCGGCGAGCAGTTCCTGCAGGTGCGCCTCCACGCCGTCCTTCTGCAGACCGGGATCGTCACCGAACTCGTGGGCGGTGTCGCTCACCACCTCGTGCAGCGTGATCGTGAGCGTCTCGCCCTTCGGGTTCACCACCGTCCAGTGGTCACCGTGGTCGGTGAGCACGTTGGGGGCGTTCATCCAGTTGAGCGGCTTGTAGGCACCGCCGTCGGCGTGGATGGCGACGCACCCGTCGTTCTTCACCATGATGAGGCGGGTGGCTTCGGGGAGATGGGCGGTGAGCCGACCGGCGTAGTCGACCGAGCACCGGGCAATGACCAGACGCATGACGCCGCCCACGTTAGGCCACACGGCCCATCCGCCCCCGGGCTACGGTCGCCGACGTGTTGAGAACTCGTCCCGTCCGATGGCGGATCGCCGGAGCAGTGGGCGTGACGCTCGGACTCCTCGCATCGGGGGTGGCGACCGCTGGACCTCCGACGGGAGGCGCGCTGCCCCCGCAGCTCACCATGGTCGTGGCCGTGGCGGGAATCGGCGAGATCCCGATCGATGCGGTCGGGGCAGCGGTGAACGTCACCGTGACCAACCCGGCGCGAGCGGGGTATGTCACCGTGCACCCGTGCCGCGACCCGGCGCCCGTCGCGAGCAACCTCAACTACCTGGCGGACCAGACGGTGCCCAACCTCGTGATCTCGGGTCTCGACGTCGACGGCGACCTGTGCATCACCACGAACGCGACGACCGACCTGATCGTCGACGTCGCCGGCTACGTCCCCGCCGGATCGCCGATCGTGCCGTTGGCGCAGCCGGTTCGCTTCCTCGACACGCGCGAGGGACGCGGCGCCCCGCGTGCGCGCATCGGTCGCGGACAGGTGGTCTCCGTGCCGGTCGCGGGCACACCGGGCGTGCCGGCGGACGCCGGCACGGTGATCTTCAACACCACGGTCGTGACGCCGTCGTCGTCCGGCTTCGTGTCGGTGTTCCCGTGTGGTCAGCCGCTGCCTGCGACCTCGTCGGTGAACTTCACGGCGAACACGATCGTGCCGAATCTCACGATCGCGGCCGTCGGCGCGGGCGGCTCGGTGTGTCTGTACACGACCTCGGAGACGGACCTCGTGGCCGACGTCGCCGCGTACGTACCGGCCGGCGCCGCCGGTCTCACGATGCTGCCGGCACCGCAGCGCATCCTCGACACGCGCATCGGGCTGGGTGGTCCGGCCGCCCCGGTCGCCGGCGACGTGCGGTCCGTGCAGGTGGGTGGTGCGAGCGGTGTCCCGGCCGGAGCCTCGGCGGCGCTGGTGAATCTCACGGCCACCGAAGGTGCCGCCCCCGGGTTCGCCGCCGCCTTCCCGTGCGGTGTCGGCGTGCCGCTCGTGTCGAACCTCAACTTCGGTCGCAACCAGAACGTCGCGAACGCCGCCGTGGTCAAGCTCGCGCCCGACGGGACCATGTGCCTCACGGCGAACCAGGCGGTGCACGCCGTGGTCGACGTCGCCGGCTACGTGACCGGCACCGCAGCCCTGGTCCCCGTGACACCTCGCCGGCTCCTCGACACGCGTGAGGGTGTCGAACCCGCGTGTGCGCTCGGGGCTCGCCTCCTGCGCCCCGCCGAGTCGCCCACGCCGGCGATCGAGCTCTACGACCTCGCGACCGGAGCATCCCGCGGTCGTCCCTCGGGAATGCCTGCGTTCGGCTTCATCCAGTCGGTCCTCCCCACCACCGACTGTCGCGTCGAGGTCTCGGGCATCCTGGGGAATGCCGGAGTCTGGGTGTCGCTCGACGCGAACGGGGCACTGCTCGAGCAGCGGACCCAGCCGCAACTCTCGAGCTGGACCATGCGATCGCAGTTCGGCGGTCTGGCGCTGGTCACCCGTGCCGTGTTCGACGCCGCGGTCGTGGACACGCGTACCTCCGCCACACGGTTCGTCCTGCAGGAGTTCAACGCCGGTGGTGGCCAGGCCGGCGGGCCGGGCGGGTACCTCCCCCTCGGCGTCACGTCGGACGAGTCGCTCTTCGCGTTCGGCGTGATCCTCGCCGGATCCGAACGCGGTGTCTTCTACGTCGACGGTGACGGCCGACTCCTCGGCGTCCTCCCCATCGGCCTCGGGCGTTGGCCGATCGCGATGGCGCCCGACGGCTCGATGCTGTTGCTGTTCGACTCGCTGCGCAGCCCCCGGTCGTACGTCGTCACCACGCTCGACGGTGAGGAGATCGCATCGGTGGGCGAGGACCGCTTCAACGCCGAACTCTCG
>CAEZSR010000155.1_pt1 | contig 11036 bp, 10 predicted proteins | sample 7264011 | NCBI WGS metagenome assembly CAEZSR01 (sample SAMEA6813783, study PRJEB35770) | freshwater metagenome | biome: Freshwater; feature: Freshwater reservoir; material: water | place: Czech Republic | collected 2016-08-15 | depth 0.5m m | reverse complement strand
GCCCAACTCTCGCCGTCTGCGCTCCAGCGGAGCACGAGCTGTCCGGGCTCACCACCCGTCATGACAAGTCCGCCCGCTGCACTCCCGATCTGCGGGTCGCGCGGCAGATCAGCCTCGACGGGCAACCAGCTCCTTCCGTCAGTCGATCGATACAACTCCGGATCGCCGGCTGCCACCCGGTCCGGGTTGGGCGATGCCAGCACGAAGTAGGCCTCCGACGTGGCAGCGACACCCCACACCGCAAGGGTGTCGAAGACCCCGAGCGCCGGCTCTTCCCAGATCGACCCGTCGACCGAGAACCACACCCTCCCCTGGTTCGCTCCATCGTCGAAACCCATCCCGATCGCCACGAACCCCACCGGACCGGCGATCGCCTTGGTCACCTGCGATCGGGCCATCGATCCCGCATCGGCGCGACGCCACTCGAGCTGCGGACCGGCGTCGATCGCGTTCGACCCCAGCGACGTCGACGGCGACACCGACGGCGACACCGACGTCGACACCGACGTCGACGAGGCCGGTGGCTCGGTCGACGGCACCGGGTTCGGGACACTCTCCTCGGTGACCGGCGCGGACACGACGGGCACGGGGTCGTCCACCTGCGGGTCACGCACGAGAGAGGCGGCGATCACCGCCAGCACGACCACGGCCCCAGCGCCGACGAGCGCGAGCGACCGACGGCCACCCGTGCGAACGCGTCGCTCACTCGGCCGCACGTCGACCTCGACCGGTGACGACGCCATCGGTGACCCCGCCGTCGTCGAGCCGGCTCGAACGAGTTCCAGCAACTGCGCTTCGAACACCGGCCGCATGTCGCGCACCGCGCGGTCGAACAGCGCCTCGATCTCGAGATCGTCAACGCTCATCCCTGATCTCCCTCCATCACCGACCGAAGCCTTCGGCGAGCGCGTGCGAGCAGCGAATGGGTCGCCTCGACCGAGCGGCCGAGCACCTCGGCGAGCTCGGTCACCGGCATTCCGTCGACGACCGCCAATGCGAGCGCCCACCGTTCGGTGTCCGGTAGCTGCGACAGCATCCATCTGGCGTGGTCGTCGTCGACGACTTGCACCTCCACTCCGAGGTGCCCGGCGAAGGTCCCGTCGTGGTCCCGTTCTTCTCTCGACGTCCTCGCGGCCGCCGATCGCACGTGGTCGATGAACCTGCTCCGTGCGACGGTCAGCAGCCACGGCAGTCCGAGCCGTTCCACACCGTCGTCGGCCCGATGCCGGAGGATCGTGACGACGACCTCCTGGACGAGATCTTCGGTCAGCTCCCGGTCACCACCGGTCAGCCGGCTGAGATGGCGGTGCACCTCCGCCGCGTGCTCGCGTACCAACCGCTCGATCGCATCGACCCGCGGCAACTGCTCCACACCGGTTCAACGTAGAAGCACCGCTCCCGTCGTCGCGCCCAGCCGGAATTCGTGCACCCGGTGCTCACACCGCCGATCAGCCAGCAACCGTTCGTCACTGCTCTGCGGGCACCGTCTCCGCGGGAACGGTCGCTTCTGTGCCCTCCGCCAGCCGGGGCACGATCGCGGGCATCGGGTCGTAGATGGCCTCCCATGCAGCGCGATCGACGAGCTGCACCGCACCGAGCGCGTTGAGGAACTCGTCCTGGGTCAAGAACTGGGACTGGGCCCACAACGTCGTTCCGTCCTCGAGCCCGACCACCGCGGTGTAGACCGTCCGACCGGGGATCTCGCTGAACTCCCGTGCCGAGATCCACGTGTCCCCGAGCGGCGTGGACACCAACTCGAACGGTCCGCCCTCCGTCGCCAGCACGAAGTTCACCGGGGCACGATCGACCCGGAGAGATATGGTGTTCCCCACCTGAACGAAGGGCGTCGAACCCGTCTCGATCCCCACGCCGTACGGCGCTGCCGTGACGGCGAGGCCTGCCGGCAGCTCCCCGACGAGCTCGTATCCGCCGAGCACTCCGTCGTCGACGAGCGGACGCACCTGCTCGATCAACGAGTACAGGACGTCCTTGTCGCTGCCCTGCACCGAGATCGAGACGCCGTCCCGCTCCGTGAACAGCTGCGCACCGTCGCCGAAGTCGTACTCCGAGACGCCCTCGACCCTGCCGTCGACCGTCGGCGGCCTGCCCAGCAACGCGATGGCGGGATCGGCAACCTGGATCACGACGTCGTGACCCGTGCCGACCTCGCCGCCGGGCCCGACTGCGCCGATCCACGACGAACCCGGAGTCTCGACGCCTGCCTGGTCGTACCCGTAGGTGGCGAACGTCGACCCGCCACCCTCGACCGGTATCGCGTCCTCCGGCAGATACGGGAACAGCGACACCCGGGTCGGTACGAGCGAACCCGGTGCAGGCAGCCCCGCCTCGGGATCGAGCACGGCGATCGGTGGGGCGATCGATGCGACCGCCTGGTCCCACTCCTCGACGCTCACCGGACGGAGGCGCTCGACCAGCCGGACGAGTTCGTCGCGCGCCACACCGTTGGAACCGGCGAAGAAACTCCTCCCGCCCTCGACCCACACGAGCCCCTGGAACGACGGCTGCTCGGGCAGCGAGAACGCAGCTCCTTCGGTGCCCCGGACGTCCAGCCGCTCGAGGTCCGAGCCGAACGCGACCATGACCTCGGCCGACTCCGGCCCGGGTACGGAGGAGGCCCAGAAGCTCCGTTCCCCGCTCGACCAGAGGATCGCCGGCCCACCGACCTCGCCTGCGTCGTCCGTCACGAACGTCGACTCGCGTTGGCGGACGATCCCCCGGTCCTCGAATCCGACAGGGACGAGTTCGGGCGGGATCGATGCCGTGAGCCCGTCCCGTCGCACCGCGCCGGCCAACTCGACCAGCACCTCGTCCGTCACGCCGTTCGAGCTCACGTTCACCCACACGCCGTCGACCTCGTACGCGATGGCGCGCCCGCCGATGAACTCCTGATCGACGATCTCCGCTTCCCGACCGTCACGCAGGACGACCGGGCTCGAGCCCTCGAGATCCGGCGTCGTGAAGTCTGCGTCGGACACGGACACCTGGATCGCCTTGGTGGGGTCGTCGACCGACACGTAGAGATGCGAGCGGGTCGAGGCGTCCCACTGGCCCGAGTCGTCCAAGCCGAGGAGCGCCCACCCCTCGACTGCAGCGTCCAGCAGCACTCGCCCGTCCTGCGAGGGCGCTGCCGACGGCGGATCGTCGGTGCCCCGAACGGCGACGACGAGCACTGCCACGAGCACCGCAGCAGCCGCCGGCCAGACGATGCGCGGCAAGCGCCGAGCCGTCGAGACAGCTGCGTTCTCCGGTCCCCCGGGCGACGCGGTCACGACCGGCACCCGCTGGCCCCGCACCTCGTCGATCGTGATCGGCGGGCTCTCGCGCAGCAGCGCGTCCCCCAGACCGCGGAGGCGGTCATCGATCGTGAGCATCGCATCCCTCCAACGACTGGCGGAGCCGAGCGATGGCCCGCTCCGCATGTGTCTGCACCGTCGACGGCGCCAGCTCGAGTGCCTCGGCGGTCTCGCGGACGGTCCACCCGAACGCGTGCACGAGCAGCACCACCAGACGCTGCTGCTCGCTGAGCTCACCGAGCGACCGCGCCAGATCCAGGTCGAGCCACGGGCGGATGTCCGCCGCGACTCGGAGGTCGACATCGAGCGGGAACGCCTTCGCGTGCTGACGGCGCGCCGATGTCTGGCCGACCCGGAACAGGTACCCGATCGGGTTCGACATCTCGGACAACCGCGACCAGTTCTCCCACGCCCAGCTCAACGCGTCGACCGCGGCAGCGCGTCCATCGATCGGCCCGTACGCCGCGGTGAGCGCAGTCCTCAACCGCGGCTCGGCCGTGGCGAGGAAGCGCTCGAACTCCACGCTCTCGGTCAGCTCCGCTCGGTCCATCACCTCTCAGAGCATCGCGAACCCGATCCTGTACGACAGCCCGCCCGCGATCACGCCCATCGCGTGCGCGTCCAACGACCGCGTCACCGCATGAATCGACAGTCGATCCAAGGAGATCGTGCAGGTCGCGTTCATCGGTCTGCATCGATGCATCTCGTCGGCCGAGGCAGGGTCGACTGCCGATCACGCTGTCGGATCAACCGGATGACCGGCGGGCGGGACTCTCGGATCTGCGCGCCGGAGGAACCGAGTCCGCCCGCATCGCGCTTGGTCCCTGTCTACTCAGCGATTGTCGCAGCCGAGCATGGGGTATGCGTCGTCGCGTGTGGGGGCCCCGCCGTCTCCCATGGAGATGAGGCCGTTGCCGTTGATGGCTGCGGCCGTCTGCCAAACTGCGCTGGACCAGCCGCCTTCGTCCTCGATCTCCTGGAGCATGTCCCACTCCGTCGAGGCAGCGAGCGCCTCGGCCGCTGTCCGCGCTGCGGCGGGATCGGTGTCGACGTTGTCGAAGTAGACGTCGAGCCATGAGCAGGCGATCGCAGCGCTGACAGCGACGACTTCCTGATAGCGCCCGTTCGCTCCTCGTCGGTTCGCGAGATCGCTGACGCCCAGCGCGGGCGGCAACACGACGTCCGTGATCATCGCAGCGACGATGGCTGGCCGGTTCGAGTCGGTGACGACGTCGCCACCTTCGTACATCGATGTGAAGGTGCTGTCATCGACGAGACGGAATCGGTTCAACATCGCCGGGATCGTTGCCGGATCGTCGACGTCGCTGAGCGTCGCGCTGAAGGCCCAGTCTCCACTCATCCACAACACCGACCATTGGCCGTCGGCGTTCGATTGCACGATTGCCTCGACCCCGTTGATGACCTGCGTCGACGTCACGGAGCTTGCGATCAGGCCGAGAAGGAACTCGGCGCCGCGGCTGGAGCCCTGTAATCCGAACTCGGTGCCGGCGACGTCGTAGATGAACTCGACCATGTGGTTGATCTCATGGCTGGGCATCTCGAGCTCGACCAGCCCCTCTGGCAGCTCGACAGCTCCGGTCGCCGGGTCGTAGGTGTTGACGAGCGAAACCAACTCATCGACCCCGAGACCGACAGCGTTCACGCGCACGTAGCGATCCGGGTCGAGGTCGAAGAACAGGAGGTGCACTGGGCCGGTCTCGCCGGTCTCGGTGTCGATGGGCTCGGTGGCGATGTAGCCGGTGGTGTCGGCCACCTCGATCGGCTCGCCGAGTTGAGTGAGGTCCAGGGTCTGGTTGCCGAGTTCCGGCGAGCGTTCCACGACATCGATCGTGATCCGTGGCGTCCCGAACGATCCGGCAGCCGGGACGAGAACGGTGGAACCGGCGAACCCGCCGAAGAACGGCGCTGGGTAACGCTGGCTGTGCGCGTAGGTGGTCACGCCGCCGTCGACCACCACGAGAGGGACTTGGTCTGCATTGAGCGGCGTGGCGAACAACGGCACGTCCATCGATGCTGCCGAGTCGTCTGGAAGCACGCCCGACTCGGCTCGCGGTGCCGTGATCCCCGGCTGATCAGTGGTGCTGCCTTCGGCCGGGCCGTCGCGGTCCATGGCCACGAGGCCACCGGCGCCGACCGCCACCACAACGGCCGCGGCAGCACCCACCAACCAATGCTTGGCCCTGGTGTCGCCGTGGCCCCCGAGGTGCACGACCGCCGGATCGAAGCGGCCCGGGCGAGGCTCCGGATCGGATTCGGCGATGTGTTGCAGACCGTCCCGCAGGCGCACCGTGAACGGATCCATGGACTCGAGGAGGTCGTCAGTCTTCATGGCAGTTCCTTTCGAAGGGTCCGGAGGGCTCGTGCGTGTCGGGATTTGACCGTCCCGGGCCGGCAGTCCAGGGCGTCGGCGATCTCTGCTTCCGACATGGCGAGCCAATACCGCAGGACGATCACGGCTCGTTGCTCGTGGGGCAGGCGGCGGAGGCTGGCATCAAGTTCGCGTTCCCACTCGGTCAACGACGTCGCATCAGGTCCGTGACGGGCCATGCGGACGGTGGCGCGGCGCTGTCCCGTGTGCCACGTTCGACAGAGGTTCACCGTGGTCGTGCGCAGGAGCGCCGCCGGATTCGTGATCGGTCGCTGTGAGGTCTCGGCGTATCGGTACACCTTCACGAAGGCATCCTGAGCGATGTCCTCGGCCGCATCCGGGGCCCCGGTCAACAGGCGCGCCAACCGCACGGTCGATACGAAGTGCTGCGCGTAGAAGCGCTGAAAGCGAGTATCCACGCGATCGACGGAATCCGCCGGCTCGCTGACATCGGTGAGCGGGTTCACCCCCACATCGACCTCACCGACACGAGTCTGGTTCCATCGCGATGGCCCGAGAGCACTCCGGCTGCCCTGGCCACGATCTTCACCACGCCATCGTCCCCTGTTGTCGAGCGATTGCGGGAGCCGGGGCTCCTGCGCGTCAGAACCGGCTTGCGATCGGAGTCGGACGGTCGCATACTGATCAGTGCCCGTCGCAAGCGCCTCGGGAAGTGGACCCGGTTGCCAACCCTTTGGTTGGGGAGCCGGGTTCCGCGCTTTTCAGGCCTCGACGATGCCGGCGAGGCGATCACCCAGGTGTTCGCTCCAGCGAGGTCCGGCGCCAGCAGCCCACGCGACCCCGTCGGCGATCCAGAGGAGCGGCTCATCCGCTCCGCGCCGGTGCTCGAACACCAATCGGGGTTCTGGCCGACGATGACGGCGGATGGTTCGCTCATCGTCGAGGTCGTCCTGGCGGCTCTCGATCACGAGGCGCTCGACGGATCTCCCCTGGAGCGCGCTGACGATGTGCCCGAGGCACCGAGCACGGGCCTCGAACTCGGTGACTCCGTGGCGACGGCGACACATCACGACGAACGACTCGATCGGCCATGAGGCGAAGTTCTGCAACAGTTGAGCCCGTCGACCATCGAGCTCGGCATTGAAGTGCACGCGACTGCTCTTCGGCCCCGGCAGCTCGGCAAGCTCCGAACGCAACGTCGGCAACTCGTGCGCCCGCACCAGGACGCACGCCATGAGGTAGCGCTGACCGCGAATCGACTCGTCGACGAAGGCGTCGGTGAACGGCAGCCGCTTCACGATGCCGGCTTCTTCCCGGTGTTCGTCGACCCGGTTCTCAGCAGCCTCTCCGAGCGCGTCGGCCCGTCCAACCAAGCGATCTCACGCCGATCCCGTCCCTCCCCCGACATGCGGCGGAACGTATCCGGGCTCGGCGAGCATCACTCCGGGATTTGCCGGCCCCGGAACGCGAACGGTCCCGTGCCTCGGTCGTTCACGACCGTGGCACGGGACAGGTGCAGAACGTCAGCTCGGCGAGCGACTACTCGACGCGCATACCGGAGATGGCTCGGGCGATCACCAGCTGCTGGATCTCGCTGGTGCCTTCGAAGATCGTGTGGGTCGTGATGCAGCACACATCACCCCAGGTCAGAGGCTATGTCGCAGCCAGGAATCCTCAAGGCGGAGCCAGGAATCCCGAGCCCGGTACCCGCACGACCTGGCCGATTCTGGAGGTGCGCGTGCGCGTAGGGTTCGCGCAAGCACAGACGCTGACCATGAGCAGAGTACCTCTCTCCGATCTTGGAACTGATCTTCAAGCGAGCACCATCGGGCCGCTCTGGAGCCTCGACGACCTCGCCGCATACCTCCACTGCAGCGACCCGACAGCCGCCACGCGCGTGCCCGGGTTTCCAGCCGCATTGCGCATCCCCGGAGTCCGCGGGCCGCGGTGGCACGCAGCGAGCGTCGACGAGTTCTACCGGCGCCTCTCGCTACGCAGCCTCGAGCAAGTCCCAGAAACACCGCGTCAGCTCCCGCCGATGCGCCAGCCGTCGATCAAGGAGCTGAAGGAGCGCGTCGGATGAGTCGCGAGAAGAACCCGTTCGACAACCCGGTTCGCATCTCCCGCCAACGCAACCGGCTGGTGATTCGCTATTACCCCTCCGGGCTCATCACGGATCCGAACGACCGCGTGAAGCTCCCCGGGAGCTGGCGCGCTGACGACCCGCATGAAGCTGCGGAGTGCAAGCGCATCGCTGACGAACTCCGCGCTCGGCTGTACGCGCACCGCGCTGCTCACGGTTGCAGCGTCGGCGTCCCATCTGACGTCAGCGTGACGCTGCGCAACGCCGTGAGCGCGTTCATCACGAGCCTCCAAGACGACGTAGCGACCGGCACGTTAAAAGCACACCAGAGCAAGCTGAAGGTGCTCATCGTCGACCACCACGGTGACGTCCCGATCACCGAGCTGCACACGATCGCTGACGAGATCATCGCCCGCGCTGATGCCCCCAAGCCCGATGGCCGTCCGAAGGCCGTGAACACCCGAGATGGCTACCGCGGTTCGCTCGCCGTGTTTGGCACGTGGCTCACGAAAACGCACAGCGTGCCAGACCCGTTCGCCGGCAGAGTGCCACCGGTTGTCACTCGCAAGGAGCGCAAGGCGACCGCGCGAGCCAAAGTTCACCGCGCCAACCCCTTCGCACGCGGCGAGGACATCGCTGTCTCGAAAGACGAGATCCCTACGATGGAGCAAGTCATCGCACTGCGCGATGCAGTGCTCCGCCGCGAGACCTCGCGCCCACCGACATCGCCAACGAGTGGACGCGGCTCCGGTGGCGGTGCGAAGCCTCTGGAGAAAGAAGCCGCCGCTCAGCTCGCGGAATCCGTCACCGCCGCTGCCGCGACGGGGTGCCGCGAAGCGGAGGTGCTCGCGATGCACACCAGCCGCATCGACCTCGCCACGGGGCGGATCGTCGTCGATCGCCAAGTCGACCGGTACTCCCCTTGGGACCGGGGCGCAGAGCCGTACCTCGTCCCGCCGAAGCATGACCGCGAACGCACGACGCTGGTGTGGCCGTCGTACCTACCGCGCCTCGCAGAGCTCTGTGAGCACGCAGACGAGCACAACGACGGATGGCTCTTCGTTCCCACGCGCAAGCAGCGCTACTGGTGCAAAGGGTTCGAGGACGTGATCGGTCGCGCCAAGGAGCTCCTCGAGTGGGAACACCAAGAGTGGGTGAGCCAAGGACGAGTCGGCAACGAGCCGCTGCGCTTCCCGTTCACGTTCCACGCACTCCGTCACTTCTACGCTTCGCACTCGCTCACTCCTGCCCCTGCCGGCGGGCTCGGCTGGTCGCTCGGGCTGGTGCAGCGCTGCTTGGGTCACAGCGACGTTCGCACCACGCAGTCTGTGTATCGCCACGTCACCGACCTCGAGTTCATCCACGCTGTGAGCACACCGCACACCTGGCCCGGGCTGTAGTCAGAGCGGGCGAACGCTCCACCATCACGTCTCCCGCGTCGCCCTCGGTGACTTTGACGGTCTCAGAGATTCAGCGCGTCCAGCGGATGCCCGTCCGGCCGATGGTCGGAGTACAGCTTCGCCATCTCCAACGACCCCCACCCGACGTGCCCCGCGATCGCTTCCAGGTCGATGCCCGCCTCTCGCGCCGAAGTCGTGAGCCCCCGCCGTGCTGAGTGAGTGCTCAAGCGGCGGTCGCCACTGATGGGCTCGATGCCCGCCAGCTTCATCCACTGCTGCAGGCGTCCCCTGAAGATCGCGTTCACCCGCGTAAGCGCGTTTGCACGGAGATTGGCCTCCACCTCAGCCCGGCTCTCGCCTTGAAGCGAAGGCGGAAGCTCGTCGTCCGGATCGCGCCCCGCGATGAGTTCTCCAAGAACGTCAACGAGCATCGGCTCTCCATCGTCACCGACCCGCACATCACACCACAGCCGCGTCACTCCATGGCGGTAGGGAGCCGACGCCTCCAGCCACTCCTGAAGAGCTCGCACGGGACAGATTGTCTCGTCCACAGTCGGCATCATGACGTTCGAGAATCCGCTCGGCTTCCGCTTCTCCGATGTCGTCGTGAATCGAATGCCGTCGCCCTCCGCGTGGACCCACGAGATCTCAGCCCGCACAAGCTCATCGCCCCTGCGCCCCAGGTGCCAGCCAGCCAACAGCTGCGACCGAAGGCAGAGCCTCATCAGATTCGCTTCACGGGGACGCTTCTTCAGCCGCACTTGTGGGAGCACCGGCATCATGGTGCGTAGTTCTTCGACCGAGAGCGGATGTGCGCGAACGACGGGCTTCGTCTCCCCCGCAGACGCTCGTCGCCGGGTCGCGCCTGCGCTGACTTCTGCGACGAGATGATGCGCAGCCGGCGACTCGAAACCGTGCTGAGCATGGCGCCACGCGATCGCCGCTCTGGCAGTGATCAACGCCTCCCTACCCACCCCTCGTGAATCCAGGTGTGTGATGTACAGGACGACGGCCATTGGACTTGCAGGAAGCGCCTGAAGCTCGTGCTCCTGGCACCAAGCCTCAAAGCGCCTCCAGGCGCCGCTGTAGGCATGAACGGTGTTGTCGGAGTAGGTGTTCACCGTCACGAGCGATCGAGCACGCGAGGCGAGCTCTGCAAGCTCGGCGTTCTCGCCAGCGATCGCATCCATCGCCGCCCAGCTGTCATCACGGCTCGACACAGGCTTCCTGAGCTCTGGGGCAGCGAGCGCGACGTCTTGCGCGACGGGAGCCTCTACGCCCGCTCTCTTCTGCTTGGTCTTCGCTACACGGGTCTTCGGTGCCATACACCGGCACGGTGCGACTGAGGTCCTTGCCGGCCCGCGGCACCCCGTCGATGGGTCTTCAACCACCGTGCGAGTCGTGGGCCCTCCTCGGACGGGCGGCACCTATCACCGCCACCTACTGAAGAAGCCCCCATACCCCGCGCTGCACAGCGGCCAGTACCGGAGCCTCTAGACCCATCTCGTCCACCGCAGCGCGTACGCTCCGTTACTCACGAACGAACAACTGCGAAGGACATGGTGACTCAGCGACTCGAACTGGTGTGGCCAGGCAAGGACAAGTTCTTGCTCGTCCCCAAGGACGAGTCTGGAAAGCCAGTCTGGGTAGAGCCCGACCACCCCGCCGCTCGTGAGGTGCGCCTCAGCGACTTCACGGCTGAGCATGGCGAGGTGAGTGAGGACGACCCGTACGGGGACAACCGGCGCCTGTCAACCTTCTTGAGGCAGGTTTGTTCGGGAATCAGTGAGTCGTGGGTGGCTCCTCGTCGGGTTTGTTGATCCAGGCTGCTTCGGGCAGCGCTGGCGGTGACGGTGGTTGTTTGACGAACCGTTCGGGGTGGAGCTGGT
>CAEZSR010000154.1_pt1 | contig 11095 bp, 9 predicted proteins | sample 7264011 | NCBI WGS metagenome assembly CAEZSR01 (sample SAMEA6813783, study PRJEB35770) | freshwater metagenome | biome: Freshwater; feature: Freshwater reservoir; material: water | place: Czech Republic | collected 2016-08-15 | depth 0.5m m | reverse complement strand
GCCTCGACGACCCGGTCGAGCGGTGGATCCCGGAGTGGAAGAACCTCCAGGTGCGCGAGCCCGACCCGAACGGTGGCTGGCGGCTCGTGCCGGCGCACCGCCCACCGACCATCCGGGACATCCTCACCCACACGTCGGGTATCGGCTACGGCGAGGAGAACGGCGACCTGGTGCTGGGTGAACGCAACTGGCTGGCCGGCCACGACCTCGCGTCGATGGCGACGGCGTTCGGCGACTGGCCGCTGCGGTTCCAGCCCGGCAGCACCTGGCTGTACTCGCACGGCATGGACGTCGCCGCCCGCCTCGTGGAGATCATGTCGGGCCTGCCCTACGACGAGTACCTGCGCCGCGAGGTGTTCGGCCCGTTGGGGATGACCGACACCGAGTTCTGGGTGCCCGAGGACAAGGTGAGCCGGTTCTCCGCCTGCTACGGCCGCAACGCCCGCAAGGAGCTCGTGCTGATCGACGATCCGACGCGCAGCACCTACCTGCGCGTCCCGAAGCTGTTCAACGGCGGAGGCGGCCTCGTCGGCACGCTGCCCGACTACCTGCGCTTCGTCGCGATGCTCGCCGGGGGCGGCCAGCTCGACGGCGCACGTGTGCTCGGCCGCAAGACCGTCGAGCTCATCGGCACCAATCACCTGCCGAACGACGGCGAGATGTCGGAGATGGCGTTGCCGACCGGGTACGGCGAGGTCGGGTTCAGCGGCAACGGGTTCGGCCTCACGGTCGCCGTGTCGAAGGGACCGCAGGCCACCGGCGCCGTCGGATCGGCGGGGTCGTTCATGTGGGGCGGCGCGGCGTCGACCACGTTCTGGGTCGATCCGGCCGAGGAGCTCGGCGTGGTGTTCATGACCCAGCTCATGCCCTCGGGCACGTTCGACTTCCCGAGCCAGCTGCGGTCGCTGGTGTACGGCGCCCTCCGCTGACACCGAGTCGCAGTCGCGACGGACCGGAGGCTCCGCTCGGACGGAACCGGGCCCACTGCGTACGCTCTCACGAATGGGACGTCGGCAGTACGTGTTCCCGCAGGCGGGGGACGACCTGGCAGCGATCGCCGCGCGCGAGCTGCCGAGCACGGAGCACGGGGCGCAGCAGCTGCTCTCCTGGAACCTGCACCTCGCGGCGCGGGCCGGTCTCGGCCGCTCCGGTGGGTTGCTGCCGAGCGACATCGTGTTCACCGAGCCGCCGCCGGCGGCGAGCACGCCGTGACGCGATCGAGCGGTGGATGCTGGGGGTGGTGCGGGCGATGACCGCGATCATCACTCGGGCCACCGTGGTCGGTGGGCACGACGGACGCGCCGAGATCGAGGTGGAGCTCACCCACGACAACGGCGGCACGTCCACCATCTCGCTCGACGAGGAGGCGTGCACCGCCTCGCTCGACCGGGCAGGCGTCGGCTCGATCGACGAGCTCGTGGGACAGCCGTGGAGCGTGGTGCTCCCGGCGCTGGAACGACAGGGGGAAGGTCATGCTCGATCTCGTCATCCGTGACGGACTGATCGTCGACGGGTCGGGGCTGCCCGCTCGACGCGGCGACGTCGCCGTGGTGGGTGGGCGCATCGTGTCCGTGGGCGGACGCGCCGGCGAGGCACGCCGCGTGATCGACGCGACGGGCCGGGTGGTGGCACCGGGGTTCATCGACCCGCACACCCACTACGACGCCCAGCTGTGCTTCGACCCGTACGCGTTCCCGGCGATCGAGCACGGCGTCACCACGGTGGTGCCGGGCAACTGCTCGCTGTCGCTCGCACCGCTGCGGATCGACCAGCGCGATGCGTTCAGCCGCATGTTCCGCCTGATCGAGGAGATGCCCGAGGCCGCCTTCGACGCCGGCGTGGACTGGCGCTGGGGCGAGGGGTTCGGGGGCTGGCTGGACGCGCTCACCGGGAACCTCGCGCTCAACGTCGCACCGCTCGTCGGCCACTCGGTGCTGCGCATGTTCGTGATGGGGCCCGACGCCCAGGCACGCGCGGCCACGGCGGAGGAGATCGGCGCGATGGCCGATCTGCTGCGCACCTGCCTCGACGCCGGCGCGGTGGGGCTCTCGACGAGCTTCGTCGACATCGACGAGAGCTACCGGCCCGTGCCGAGCCGCTGGGCCGCGCCGGAGGAGCTCGACGCGCTGTCCGCCGTGCTGGGCGAGCGCGACGCGATCCTGCAGATCGTCCACGAGTTCTTCGACACCGACCTCACGATCGCCCGCATCGAGCAGCTCGCCGAGCTGTCGTTGCGCCACGGCATCACCACCACGCTGTCGCCGCTGTTCCACTCCGACGCGAACCACCGGGGCGTCATGCGCGTGATGGAGGCCATCGAGTCGGCCCGCGCCCGCGGTGCCGCCGTGTGGCCGCAGGTGCAGACCCGGCCGATCGACATCAGCTTCACCCTCGACCAGCGCAGCCTGATGCTGCTCACGATGCCGACGTGGTGGAAGGTGGCGTCGATCCGCGACCGCAACGACAAGCTCGCCGCCGTCGCCGACCAGCGTCAGGCGCTCGTCGACGAGATGAACGGCCTGGCGCTGCGCCCGAACGCCGGTCTCGGGGCCGGCGGGTTCGTGGTGCGCGACGTGGTGCACCAGCGCAACGACGACCTGATCGGTCGTTCCATCGACGACATCGCCCGGGATCGCGGCACCACCCACGGCGACACGATCGTCGACCTGGCGCTCGACGAGGACCTCGGCACCTGGTTCATCCGGGCCAGCATCGGCCACCAGAACTCGCAGGCGGTGGGCGAGCTGCTCGCCCACCCGTACGTGCACCTCGGTGCCTCCGACGGTGGCGCCCACGTCGGGTCGTTCTCCACCTTCGGTGACACGGGCTACCTGTTCTCCGAGTTCGTGCGCACCACGAAGTCGCTCAGCCTCGAGGCCGCGGTCAAGAAGATCACCCTCGACCCGGCGCAGATCTGGAAGCTCCGCGGCCGCGGGCTGCTGTCGGCCGGGTACGCCGCCGACGTCGTCGTGTTCGACGCCGACACGATCGGCCGTGGCCCCGAGATCGCCTCGGACGACTTCCCCGGCGACGGCCTGCGCTGGATCCGCCGCCAGGAGGGCGTGGACACGGTGGTCGTGAACGGCGAGGTCACCTGGAGCGCCGTCGACGGCTACGTCGCCGGCGCCCGGGCCGGCGAGATCGCGACCCGCTCGTGAGCGCCGCACACCTGCCCGCCGGCGCCCGCTCGCACGTCGTGCAGGTGGGCGACCACCGGGTGCACTGCGTGGAGGCCGGCGAAGGTCCGCTGGTGCTGCTGGTGCACGGCTACCCGGAGTCGTGGTACTCGTGGCGGCACCAGATCCCCGCGCTCGCCGCGGCCGGCTACCGCACGGTGGCGATCGACGTGCGCGGCTACGGCCGCTCGTCGAAGCCGCTCGCCGTGGAGGACTACCGGATGGTGCGCCTCGTGGCCGACAACGTCGGCCTGGTGGCAGCGCTCGGCGAGCGCACCGCCACGATCATCGGCCACGACTGGGGCGCCCCGATCGCCTGGAACTCGGCGATGCTGCGGCCCGACGTGTTCACCGCGGTGGCCGGTCTGTCGGTGCCGTTCGCGCCGCCGGGCGAGGTGCGCCCGAGCGTCGCGATGCGGGCGATGGCGGGCGACGAGGAGTTCTACGTCGAGTACTTCCAGGAGCCAGGCCGGGCCGAGGCCGAGATCGAGGCCGACGTGCGCGGCTGGCTGCTCGGCTTCATGTTCAGCGGTTCGGGGGACGCGCCGCCACCCGACCTCACGAAGGGCACGATCGCCACCATCCCACGGGGCGCGCGGATGCGCGACCGCTTCAGCTTCCCCGACACCCTGCCGGCCTGGCTCACCGAGGACGACCTCGAGGTGTACACGAGCGAGTTCGAGCACTCCGGGTTCCGGGGACCGCTCAACCGCTACCGCAACGTCGACCGCGACTGGGAGGACCTCGCCGCCTTCCGCGGCGCCCGCATCGACGTGCCGGCGCTGTTCGTCGGCGGGGACCGCGACGGCCCCACCGTCTGGGGTGCCCCGGCGATCGCCGCGTTCGGCACCACCCTGCCGAAGCTGCACCGCTCGATCGTGCTCGAGGGGTGCGGCCACTGGACCCAGCAGGAGCGCCCCGCCGAGGTGAACGAGGCGCTGCTCGACTTCCTCCGGAGCCTCTGAACCCATGACCACCGCCCAGCAGACCACCGCCCAGCAGACCACCGCCCAGCAGACCACCGCCCAGCAGACCACCCCCCAGCACTCCCCCGCCGCGGTCCTCGACCGGGTCGCCGACCCCCAGGACGTCGCCGTCGTCGGCGGCGGTATGGCCGGCATGCTCGCCGCACTCGTGCTCGCCCGCGACGGCCACCGGGTCACCGTGTACGAGCGCGACGACACCGATCTGCCCGAGACCGCCGACGAGGCCTTCGACGGCTGGGACCGCCGTGGCGCGGCCCACGCCCGCCAGTCGCACGCGCTGTTGGCGCGGTTGCGCAAGATCCTGCGCGAGCGCGCCCCGGACGTGCTCGACGAGCTGCTGGCGCAGGGTGCGACCGAGCTGTCGGTCGAACGGATCCTGCCGGCGGACATCACCGACCGCGAGCCACGGCCCGGCGACGAGGACCTGGTGCTGCTCTGCTGCCGCCGGCTCACGATCGAGTGGGTGCTGCGCAAGGCCGTGACGGCCGAGCCGGGTGTCGTGTGGCGCGGTGGGGTCGGTGTGGCCGGGCTGCTGGCCGACGCTGACACCGACCGAGGGAACGTGCCCGCGGTGCGCGGCCTCCGCCTGGAGGACGGCACCACCGTCGAGGCCGACCTGGTCGTCGTCGGTGGCGGGCGGCACTCGCCGGTGCTCGACTGGATCGCCGAGCTCGGCGGTGCGGTGCAGCCGCTCGAGGAGGAGAGCGAGGCGGGCATCGTGTACCTGTCGCGCTTCTACCGCCTGCGCGAGGGGCAGGAGCTCCCGCTGCTCACCAAGGACGGGGCCGGCGGCGACCTCGGGTACGTCGCGTTCGCCGGCTTCTACGGCGACAACCGCACGTTCTCGATCACGTTCGGCATCCCGACCGGCGACCGCGAGCTGATGGCACTGCGCGACGAGGCGGCGTGGGAGGCGGCGATCCGCACGCTGAAGCCGCTCGATCCGTGGACCGCCGACGACCTCGCCGACCCGATCACGGGCGTGGAGTCGATGGCCCGCCTGAAGAACCGCGTGCGCCGCTTCGTGGTGGACGACCGGCCGGTCGTCACGGGTCTGGTGGTGATCGGCGACGCCGCGCTCGCCACGAACCCCTGGTACGGCAAGGGGTGCTCCACCGCGGGCATCGCCGCCGAGGCGCTCTCGCGGGCGCTGCGCGAGCACGGCCGCGACCGGGTGGCGCTCGCCCACGCGATGGACACGGCGGTGCGCACCGAGCTGGAGCCGCACTACACGCTGGCGGTGCGTCAGGACGCCGACCGGATCAAGCTCCACGCCGCGATGCACGACGGTGGTCACCCCGACCCGGCCGCGGCCGCCACACGCGACTTCGTCCTGAACGGGCTGCTGCCCGCGACCCGCGTGGACGCCGACGTCTTCCGAGCGTTCTTCCGGTCGTTCAACATGCTCGACGCGCCCGACGCGCTGTTCACCGACCCGAAGGTGCTCACCGCGGCCATGACCGCGCACGCCCAGAAGGACCAGCGCCCGCCTGCGCCGAAGCTCGGTCCCGAGCGCGAGGAGTTCCTGGCCGTGATGGCGGCCGCGTCCGGCAGCTGAGCCCCCTTCGCGGTGTCCCGTCCGCCGTCGACGTCAGGATCGGCGTCGCGGCTCGACCAGCAGTGCGTCGAGGTCGCGTCGCGCCGAGCGGCGGAACTCGACCATCAGCGCGCGGCCCTCGTCGCCCCCGACGGCGAGGGCGAGACGAGCTGCGGAACCGGCGAGGTGCGCGTGCAGCAGGCAGAGCACCTCCAGCCGATCTCGGTCGCGACGCGCCACGAACGGCGTGAGCGCACGGGCGATGGCACGACCGTTGTCGCGGCTGTCCTCCACGTCGAGCCGCTGCAACTCCTTGTCGGACTGCGTGGCGGCCCAGATGTCACGGATGCCGGGCTCGGACAGGAACATCTCGTGGTAGGCAGCGAGCGCGACGTCCACCCGTTCGACGGCACTCGGCGCCGAGTCGATGCCGGCGAGCGCGTCGACGAGGCCGTGGTGCACACGCTCCATGATCCGCAGCGCGAGTTCGCGCAGGATCGCCGGCTTGTCCGGGAAGTACTGGTACACCGATCCGATCGACACGCCGGCGCGCGCCGCGACCTCGGTCATCGTGAGCGCCTCACTGCCGTGCTCGACCACGAGCTCGTGGGCGGCGGCGAGGACCGCCTCCACGCGCCGGCGCGATCGCTCCTGCTTGGGCAGGCGGCGGCGGTGCGCCGGCACCTCGTCCGTCACGCCGACACGCTCGTCCACGAACCTGAGAGAGTATCAGATTCCCCTTGACGGCCTGAGATCGACCACGTACCGTTCCGAGGAACGTGAGATGTCCTCACGTTCGAGGATCGCAGGAGGACGCTGTGGCACAGGCATCGGATCGGGTGTGCGTGGTGGGCGGAGGGCCGGCGGGCATGGCCCTGGCGCGGGCGCTGCTCGCACGGGGGGTTCCCTTCGACGTGTGGGAACGACACGGCGACGTGGGCGGCATCTGGGACCAGTCGAACCCGGGTTCACCCGTGTACGACTCCGCGCACTTCATCTCGTCGAAGACCCAGTCGCACTACCACGACTTCCCGATGCCCGAGCACTACCCGGACTACCCGTCGCACCGGCAGATCCTCGCCTACATGCGTTCCTTCGCGGAGACCTTCGGCCTTCGCGAGCACGTCCGGTTCGGCGTTGGCGTCGCCGCCACCGAGCGGACCGCCGGCGGGTGGACGGTCACCACCACCGACGGCGGCGTGCACCACTACGGCTCGCTCGTGTGCGCAACCGGAACGAACTGGCACGCCTCGATGCCCGACTACCCGGGCACCTTCACCGGCGAGATCCGGCACTCGAACACCTATCGCTCGATGTCGGAGTTCAGCGGCAAGCGAGTGCTGGTGATCGGGGCGGGCAACTCCGGTGTCGACATCGCGTGCGACGCCGCCCAGGCGGCCGACCGGGCGGCGATCAGCCTGCGCCGGGGCTACCACTTCATCCCCAAGCACCTCTTCGGCATCCCGAGCGACGAGTTCGCCGCGTCGGGTCCGCACCTGCCGATGTGGCTCGAGCAGCGCATGTTCGGCGTGATGCTCCGAGTCCTCAACGGACGCCTGTCCCGCTACGGCCTACCGAAGCCCGACCACCGGCTGTTCGAGACGCACCCGATCATGAACACCCAACTGCTGCACCACCTGTCGCACGGCGACGTCGTGGCCAAGCCGGACGTCTCGAGGTTCGACGGCACCACGGTGCACTTCACCGACGGCACCTCGGAGGACTTCGACCTCGTGCTCTGCGCGACGGGATACCGCTGGAACATTCCGTACCTCGACCCGTCGCACCTGCAGTGGCGCGGCGGCCGACCCGATCTCTACCTGAACCTGTTCTCCCGCACCGATCCCTCGCTGTACGCACTGGGTTACATGGAGACCAACGGCGGCGCCTACAAGCTGTTCGACCAGATGGCCGACCTGATCGCGAGGACGATCACCGCTCGCCAGAGCGGCCGCTCGGCGGGCATCGACCGGTTGGTCGCCGCCGATCGACCCGACCTGACCGGCGGGATCCACTTCGTCGGCTCCGACCGGCACGCCACCTACGTCGAGATCAGCGCCTATCGCAAGCACATGGCGAAGGTGCGGACCCAGCTCGGTTGGCCCGACCTGCACGACGGCGTGTTCGATCAGCTGCGCACCGCAGCGCCGGTTCCGGTCGCAGTGACGGCGTGACCCGCCGGACGGCGTTCATCACCGGCGGCGGCGGCATGGCGGCGCTCGAGACCGGCAAGCTCGAGACCTACGTGCCGTACACCGACTCGCTGACCACGCGCCTGCTCGGGGCGTTCCCGTGGCTCATCCGCAGGGTGGAGCCGCGGTTCGCGGCGGTGGGCGAGCGCGGTCGCCGCCGGTACCTCGCCCGCCACGGCCTGGTCCCCGCCGCACCGGCACCGACGCCGGCCACCGCGACGTCGGCAACGACGCGCTGAGGCCGGGGACGCACCGAGGTCAGCGACCTCGACGGGCGGACGCGATCAGCTCGCCGAGACGGCGGTAGGCGTCGCCGCGCGCGGAGGACGAGCGCCAGGCCAGCCCGATGGTCCGCGTGGGCGCGGGGTGGAGGTCGCGCACCACGACGTTGCGCACGGGACGTGCCTCGCGCTCGACGGTCATCTCGGGCAGCAGCGTGACCCCGAGGCCCGCACCCACCATCTGCACCACGGTGGGCAGGCTCGTCCCCTGCACCTCCGCTCCCCCGACCGCACCCGCGGTCGAGCACACGGCGAGCGCCTGGTCGCGCAGGCAGTGCCCGTCCTCGAGGAGGACGAGCCGCTCGCCCACCAGGTCGGCGGTGCTGCAGCGTCGCCGCCCGGCGAGACGGTGGTCGTGCGGCATCGCGAGCCGGAACGCCTCGTCGTACAGCGGGAGCTCGGTCACGCCGCTGCGATCGAGTGGCAGGGCGAGCAGCAGCAGGTCGAGGTCGCCCGACTGCAGCTGGGCGACGAGATCGTCGGTCCGGTCCTCGCGCAGGTACAGCTCGAGCGACGGGTACGTCTCGGCCACCGCGTGCAGTGCTGCCGGCAGGACGTAGGGGGCGACGGTGGGGATGACGCCGAGTCGGAGCGGGCCGGACAGGACGTCGCCCGCGCCGACCGCCGCCTCGCACAGGGCGTCGACGTCGTGCAGGATCCGCCGCGCCCTGCTCACGACCTCGGCCCCGGCGGGCGTGACGAGCACCCCGCGGGGGCCGCGCTCGAACAGCTGCACCCGGAGCCGGCCCTCCAGTTCACGGATCTGGGAGCTGAGCGCCGGTTGGCTGACGAAGCACAGCGCCGCGGCACGACCGAAGTTCCGCTCGTCGGCCACGGCCACGGCATAGCGGAGCTGCTGCAGCGTGGGCTGATTCATAGTCTCAGATTATCGCTCCGAGAGGAACTCGGTCCTTTCCTTATGGCGAATCATCCGGCATCCTGAGGTCATCCAGCGACACCCGGCGACATCGCCGCCACGAAAGGAACCCGTCGTGTCCGAGAGCGAGAACCCCGTCATCACCCCACCCGAGCCGTCCGCCCACCGGCCCCGCACGAACGCCGACTGGTGGCCCGACCAGCTCGATCTCTCCGTGCTCGACAAGCACGCCCCGAAGCCCGGACCCTACGGCGCCGACTTCGACTACGCCGCAGCGTTCGCGACGCTCGACCTCGACGCCGTGAAGCGCGACATCGTCCAGGTGATGACGACGTCGCAGGACTGGTGGCCCGCCGACTGGGGTCACTACGGCGGGCTGTTCATCCGCATGGCCTGGCACGCGGCAGGCACGTACCGCATCTCCGACGGCCGCGGTGGCGCCGGCAGCGGCCAGCTGCGGTTCGCGCCGCTCAACAGCTGGCCCGACAACGCCAACCTCGACAAGGCCCGTCGCCTGCTGTGGCCGGTGAAGCAGAAGTACGGCCGCACGCTCTCGTGGGCCGACCTCATGGTGCTCGCCGGCAACGTCGCGATCGAGGACATGGGTCTGCCGACGTTCGGCTTCGGTGGTGGCCGCGAGGACGTGTACGAGCCCGAGGAGGTGTTCTGGGGGGCTGAGGACACCTGGCTCGGCGATGCGCGCTACAGCGGCGACCGCGAGCTCAGCGATCCGCTCGGCGCCGTGCAGATGGGCCTCATCTACGTGAACCCCGAGGGCCCGAACGGCACGCCCGACCCGCTGGCGTCGGCTCGCGACATCCGCGAGACGTTCCGCCGGATGGCGATGAACGACGAGGAGACCGTGGCGCTGATCGCCGGGGGTCACACCTTCGGCAAGGCGCACGGAGCCGGCGACGCCTCGCTCGTGGGCCCCGAGCCCGAGGGCTGCCCGGTGCACTCGATGGGCATCGGCTGGCGCAGCAGCTTCGGCACCGGCAAGGGCGCCGACACGATCACCAGCGGCATCGAGGGTGCCTGGACCAACCACCCCACCACGTGGGACAACGGTTACTTCGACAACCTGCTCGGCTTCGAGTGGGAGCTCACCCAGAGCCCCGCCGGCGCGAAGCAGTGGAAGCCGAAGAACCCCGAGGCGCAGGAGCTCGTCCCCGATGCGCACGTGCCCGGCAAGAAGAACCCGCCGATGATGACGACCGCGGACATGGCGCTCGCGTTCGACCCGATCTACCGCGAGATCTCCGAGCGGTTCCACCGCGACCCCGAGCAGTTCGCCGACGCCTTCGCCCGCGCCTGGTTCAAGCTGACGCACCGCGACATGGGCCCGGTGTCCCGCTACGTCGGGCCGGAGGTGCCGTCCGAGGTGCTGATCTGGCAGGACCCCGTGCCGCCGGTGGACCACGAGCTCGTCGACGCGGCCGACGTGGCGACGCTGAAGCAGCGAGTGCTCGCCTCCGGGCTGTCGGTGCAGGACCTCGTGTTCACCGCCTGGGCGTCGGCGTCGACGTTCCGTGGCACCGACAAGCGTGGCGGCGCGAACGGCGCCCGCATCCGGCTCGAGCCCCAGCGGAGCTGGGCGGTCAACGAGCCCGAGCGGCTGGCACGAGTGCTGTCGGTGCTGGAGGGCGTGAAGCGCGACTTCGACGCGGCGGCCGGCGGCAAGCGCATCTCGATGGCCGACCTGATCGTGCTCGCCGGCGGCGCCGGCGTCGAGCAGGCCGCTCGTGCGGGCGGCGTCGAGGTCACCGTGCCGTTCACGCCCGGCCGCACCGACGCCACGCAGGAGATGACCGACGTCGAGTCGTTCGCCGCGCTCGAGCCCCGCTCCGACGGCTTCCGCAACCATCTCGCCGAGGGGCAGAAGCTGCCGCCCGAGCAGCTGCTCCTGCAGCGCGCCGAGTTCCTCACGCTCACCCCCGCCGAGATGACGGTGCTGTTCGGTGGGCTGCGAGCGATCAACGCGAACGTCGGCGGTGTCCGCCACGGCGTGTTCACCGATCGGCCGGGCGTGCTGAGCAACGACGTGTT
>CAEZSR010000153.1_pt1 | contig 11098 bp, 9 predicted proteins | sample 7264011 | NCBI WGS metagenome assembly CAEZSR01 (sample SAMEA6813783, study PRJEB35770) | freshwater metagenome | biome: Freshwater; feature: Freshwater reservoir; material: water | place: Czech Republic | collected 2016-08-15 | depth 0.5m m | reverse complement strand
TGGGGGCACTCGATCACGAGGTGGGTGAGGTTGCGGCGGGCGCGTGCTTCGACATCGGACCAGCGGTGCACCCCACGCCCCCACCCGGCCAGACACCGCCACCCGTTCGCCGTGTACAGGCGGCGACGTTCGATCTCCACCAACCGAGCGATCAACACCCCCTCGCAGATGCGACGTTCACGTTCGATCGAACCGGCATCCGCGAGCAACACCGCATCCGACACGTCCGCGAACCCGGGCGGCTCCAACCGCAACGACCCGCCCGACGGCGGCGACGAACCAGCGTGCACGACCGACCCCCTTCCCCCGCCCCCGCAGGCGAGCATCACGAACCAGCACACGGGACCCGCACGGGCCCGATCCGGTCGCTCCGAAGGAACGCACCATGCTGGCCACGAAGACAGCGACGAAGGCCAGCCAGGCGATGGAACCGACACCACCAACCTACGACGAGGGTGTCACACGTCTCGGTGACGCCGATCCCGCTCGTCGCCGGAGCACACTGGTGGGCCATGGCCGCCCCCGAGCCGAACGTCCGCTACTTCGACGCGCGCCCGACGCGCCCGCACCGATGGCTCCTCGTCGGTGCGCTCACCGCGCTCGCGCTCGTGGCGATCGCCGTCGTGATCCGGTCCACCACCGACTGGTTCGACTCCGACGGCGGCTCGGCCGGGGCGATCGCGGCCGGCGACCTGCCGCAGGCGAGCAGCGAGGGCGCCGGTGGCGCCGCACCGGAGGTGGTCGCGGCCACCGACGACGACCGTGCTGCTGCGAGCGACCTGACGTCCGTCGTGGTCGTCGGCGACTCGATCACGCAGGGATCCCGCGACGCGATCCGGTACGTGCTCACCGCCGACGGGTTCACCGACGTCACCGTCGACGGCGTGCCCAGCCGGCGCATCGAGGCCGGCGGAGGTGCCAATCCCGAGTCGGGCATCCAGGCGATCTACCGCATGCTCGCCGAGGGGGCCGACCCCGACGTGTGGGTGATCGCACTCGGCACGAACGACATCGGCAAGTACCCGACCGACGAGGAGTACGCGGGGCTCGTGAGGTTCGTGCTCGACATCGTCCCCGACGGCCGTCCGCTCGTGTGGGTCGACGCGTTCCGGGACGACTACCCGGACGACTCGCGCCGCTTCAACGAGGTCCTGGAGGGCGAGCTCGCCGAGCGCGACGGCACGGCACTCGTGCGCTGGGCGGATGCCGTGACGAACGATCCGTCGCTCCTGCGCGACGGGGTGCACCCCCGCGACGAGGGCGAGGCGGTGTTCGCGATCCTGATCGCCGAGGCGCTCTCCGATCTCACGTGAGCACGGCGCCGCGGCGACCGACCTGGTGTGTCAGGCGCCCCAGCGACTCTGACCGAAGCGGTACCCGACGGAGCGCACCGTCTGGATCAGGTTGGCGTGCTCCTCGCCGAGCTTGGCGCGCAGACGCCGGATGTGGACGTCGACCGTGCGGGCGCCGCCGTAGTACTCGTAGCCCCACACCCGCGACAGCAGCATCTCGCGGGTGAACACCTTGCCGGGGTGCTGGGCGAGGAACTTCAGCAGCTCGTACTCCATGTACGTCAGGTCGAGCGGACGACCGGAGATCGAGGCCTGGTAGGTCTCGAGGTTGAGCACGAGGCCGCTGTACTCGACGAGCTCGGGTCGGACGCCGTCGCCGCCGCGCCAGAACAGGTGCTTGAGTCGGGCCTCCACCTCGGAGGGGTGGAACGGCGTGAGGCAGAAGTCGTCGAACAGCTCGTTGCGCAGCTCGAGGTCGGCGAGCTGCGAGCCGCTCACCAGCACGAGCAGCGGCGACACCGGCGTGTCCCGCTTGCGCAGCGCCCGGCACAGCGCCCACGCAGCGTCGGGGTCGACGTCCGCCGCGACGATCGCACCCGCCCAGCCGCCGACGGGTTCCTGGCGCGCCGCGTCCTCGGCCGAGCCGACAGCGGTCCACCTGTACCCGGCGAAGTCGAGCGTGCGGGCCAGCTCGGGCGGCGGTGGATCGGGGTGGACGGCCACCTGCTCCATCGTCAGAGCGCCCTCAGGTAGCGCTCGATCTCGAACGCGCTCACGTGCGTCTTGTAGGCCCGCCACTCGCTGCGCTTGTTGCGCAGGAACCACTCGAAGATGTGCTCGCCGAGCGCCTCCTGCACGAGCGTGCTGCGCTCCATCACCTTGAGCGAGTCGCTGAGCGACTGCGGCAGCTGGTCGATGCCGAGCTTCGCGAGTTCGGCGTCGCCCATCTCGAACAGGTTCGCGTCGGCCTCGGGCGCCAGCTCGTAGCCCTCCTTCACGCCCTGCATGCCGGCTGCGAGGAGCACGGCGAACGCGAGGTACGGGTTGCAGGCGGGATCGGGCGAGCGGTACTCGATGCGCGTGGCGTGCGGGTTGCCGCGCTTGGGGATCGGCACGCGGATGAGGCCGCTGCGGTTGTTGCGCGCCCAGCTCACGTGGACGGGTGCCTCGAAACCCGGGACGAGCCGCTTGTAGCTGTTGACCGTCTGGTTGGTGATCGCCGTGATCTCCGCTGCGTGGCGGAGCAGGCCGGCCATGAACGACTTCGCGACGGGCGACAGGTGGTACGGGTCGTCGGCGGCGTAGAACGCGTTGTCGTCGCCCTGGAACAGCGAGAGGTGCACGTGCATGCCGCTGCCCTGCACGCCCTCGAGCGGCTTGGGCATGAACGTCGCATGGACGCCGTGGGATGCGGCGACCTCCTTCACGACCAGCCGGAACGTCATGATGCTGTCGGCCATCGTGAGCGCGTCGGTGTGGCGCAGATCGATCTCGTGCTGACTCGGGGCGTCCTCGTGGAAGCTGTACTCCACGGGGATGCTCATCGTCTCGAGCGTGCGGATGGTCTGCTTGCGCAGCGAGCCGGCGACGTCGGTGGTGGTGAGGTCGAAGAAGCCGCCCTCGTCGAGCGGCACCGGGGTCTGCCCGCGCTCGGGGGTGGCGAAGTAGAAGAACTCGATGTCGGGTGCCACGAAGAACGTGAAGCCCAGGGCGTGGGCGGCGTCGAGCTGGCGGCGCAGCACCTGGCGCGGGTCGCCGTGGAACGGCGTGCCGTCGAGGTGGTGGATGTCGCAGAACACCCGCGCCTCGGTGGCCTTGGGATCACCCCAGGGCAGCACCTCGAACGTGTTCGGGTCGGGGATCGCGAGGACGTCGCTCTCCTGGATGCGGCTGAAGCCGTCGATCGAGGAGCCGTCGAAGGTCATCCCGTCCTCGAGGGCGTTCTCGAGCTCGGCGGGGCTGATCGCGAAGCTCTTCAGGTTGCCGAGCACGTCGGTGAACCACAGTCGGATCAACCGGACGCCGCGCTCTTCGACGGTGCGCAGCACGTAGTCGCGTTGCTGGTCGAGCATGCCCATCTCTCCAGTCTCTCGTCACCCCGGGGCGGTGGGCAACAGCAGGTCGGGTGGTGGAAAAGCGAACAGGGGGCCGACCACCGTCGGCCCCCTGTTCGTCGCGAGTGCGGATCGTGGCCGTGCGGCTCAGGCAGCGCCGCAGACGGCGTCGAGGAGCAGGCGGGTCACGGTGTACGGATCGCAGTTGGCGTTCGGGCGGCGGTCCTCGGCGTAGCCCTTGCCGTCCTTCGCGACCTGCCACGGGATGCGGATGCTCGCGCCGCGGTTGGACACGCCGTAGCTGAACTTGTTGTACGGGGCGGTCTCGTGGGCACCGGTGAGGCGGCTCTCGATGTCGTGGCCGTAGCCCTTGATGTGGAGGTCGACGCGCTTGCCGATCGCCTTGCAGGCGGCCTCGATCGCGGCGTAGCTCTCGCGCATCGCCTTGGTCGAGAAGTTGGTGTGCGCACCGGCGCCGTTCCAGTCGCCCTTCTGCGGCTTGGCGGCGAACGACACGACCACGTCATAGTCCTCGGCGATGCGGTGGAGCAGCCAGCGGCCGACGTACAGGTGGTCGCTCACCGTGAGCGCGTCGGCAGCGCCGATCTGGAACTCCCACTGGCCGGGCATGACCTCGGCGTTGGTGCCCTCGATCATGAGGCCGGCGTCGATGCACGCCTGGGTGTGCTCCTCGATGATCTCGCGACCGATCACGCGGCCGGTGCCGACACCGCAGTAGTACGGGCCCTGCGGGGCGGGGAAGCCACCGGCGGGGAAGCCGAGCGGGGTGCCATCCGGCTTCAGGAAGGTGTACTCCTGCTCGATGCCGAAGATCATCTCGTGCTTCGCGTACTTCTTCGCCGACTTCTCGGCGGCGGCACGGGTGTTGGTCGGGTGCGGCTTGCCGTCGGTGGCGTTGTAGACCTCGCAGAGCACGAGGACGTTGTCGCCGCCGCGGAGCGGGTCGGGGCAGGTGAAGACGGGCTTCAGCATGCAGTCGCTCGACTCACCGGTGGCCTGCTCGGTCGACGAACCGTCGAAGCCCCAGATCGGCGGCGTCTTGCCGTCGGCGAGGATCTTGGTCTTCGAGCGGAGCAGCGGCGTGGGGGACGTGCCGTCGATCCAGATGTATTCAGCTTGGTAGGCCACGGGGATTCCTTTGCGTCGGGGCGTCAGGGGCGGCGGCACTCTTCCAGCGGACCGTTGCTCGTCCGTTGCCCCTCTGTGAACGCTGTGTGAAGTGTCCGAGGTCGGTGGCGAGCGCATGGCAGGCACCGTGGGTCGGAGACGAAGGAGGGACGGACCCCCCGATCCGGTCAGCGATGTGCCGGCACCGGCGCCCGACCGATCAGCCGCGCACCGCGACCGACGCCGTCCGAGAGCAGTCGGATGTCGCCGCCGATCACCTCCATCCGGTCGCTGAGCGAGCGCAATCCATGACCCGCGGGTGCTCCGTCGGCGGGATCGAAACCGTGACCGTCGTCGGCGACCTCGAAGTGCACGGCCCCGTCGGCCAGCTCCACGCGCACCGTGACCGTGGCCTCGGGACCGGCGTGCTTGGCGGCGTTCTGCAGGCCCTCGTGGATGCAGTACGCCACGGGGAGGGCGATCTCGGCCGGGACGTCGGCGTCGATCGGCGCGACGACCGTGGTCGGCAGACCGCACAGGGCCGCGCTGCGGCGCACCGCGAGCGTGAGCCGCCCCTCGGCGAACACCTCCGGGAACGCGCCGGCCACGAGTGCGACCACCTCGGCTCGCGCCTCGCGCAGTTGGCCGCGGAGTTGCGTGACGAGGGCGGCCGCGTCGTCGGGTCGGGTGGTGGCCGAGCGCGCCAGGGCGCGGCACTGCATCGATGCCGCGACGACGTGTTGCTGGGCACCGTCGTGGAGGTCTCGCTCGATCCGGCGGCGTTCGTCGTCGCTGCGTCGCACCAGCGTGCGCAGCGCGGCCCGGGTCCGGTCGACCTGTGCCTGCGCCTCGTCGGTGATGGACACGAGCGTCGCAGCGACGAGCGCGGCCACGCCGACCGCGGCGGCCGGCGTCCCGATCGCGAGCACGAGGATCGGGACGTCCTCGGCGAGGAGCCCGGTGCCGGCCATGCCGATGAGCGACACGACGGCCAGCACGGCCGTCTGCATCACCGTCACCGCGTGGAGCGCACGCCGATCGAGGAACGGCAGCGCGAGCAGGAGCGGCAGGGCCGTGATCAGGCCGGTGACCGACGCGATCGGTGGCACGAGCGCGGTGACCACCAGGGCCGACAGGCACGTCTCGGCGCACACGAACACGAGCATCAGGTCGAGCCGCCGCGCGACCAGTGCGCGACGGGCGGCCGACACCAACAGCAGCGTGCCGACGAGCGTCGCTGCGACGAGGGCGAGCGGAACCGAACGCGTCGCCAACGCGAGCGCCGACGTGGCTCCGAGACCGACGATGCACAGACGTCGCCCCCACCACAGGAACCGCTCGACGATCCGGGTGTCGGACATCGAGTCGTCGGGGACGTCGCGATCCACGGTCGCGGGTGGGGCGGTCGATTCGCTCGGCTCGGCCGGACCGAACGTGAGGATGGCGGCACCACCGTCCGACCGGGTCCGGCCGGCGGCGGCATCGAGCCGGTCGAGCGTCGACGGGCTGGGGGCACCGGTCGGTCCGGCGACGGTGAGGTGCAGTGAACCGTGCGGCTCGTCGAGGCTGATCGTGCGGACCTCGCCATCCGAGACCGAGCCGGAGATGAGGTCGCTCACCCAGGAGTACGTCGCCGCCTCGACGTCGCTCGGGAACCGCCGATCGGGCGCGAGTGAGGACGTCACCCGCCACGGGGTCGGTGCGGCTGCTCCCAGCGCGGAGACGGCGGGCGCCAGGCCGTGGCGGCGGAGGGTGTCGGGGAAGATGCCGTGCGCCACGCGTCGGAGATCGCCGAGCGCACGTTGTGCCAGCTCCGCCCCGTCCTCGGCGACGGCCGACGCACGGTGTCCATCCCCGGCGGCGAGGTGACGGCCGACGTCGACCAGGAGGTCGTCGAGCCGGGAGAGGTCCGTCATCACGCCGTCGCTCAGCGCGGCCTCGATCCGGCGCCGCTCGTCGGCGGTGACGCCGGCGAGGCGATCCGCCACGCGGCGGGCGTGCGCCCGCTGCGCCACGAGTTCGTCGTAGGTGCCCCGGGCGATGGCAGCGGCCGACCAGCCGGTGGCGACGAGGTGGGAGAGGAACACGGAGACGAGGAGCCAGCCGGGCACCGAATCGCCGAGGCTCGGTTCCACCACCGCCCCCAGGAGCGCGGTGGACGCACACCCGAACAGCGCGATCGCGATCTGGGGTCGTCGTGCGTGCCGCGGCAGCAGGACGATCATCTCCAGGTCGCCGAACATCACGAGCGTCACGAGCGGCGCGTACTCCGGCAGCACGATCGCCGAGGCGATGCCGCCGACGACGTGTCCGATGCTGAGCACCTGCAACGCCTGGTCGGGGCCGCGGGGTGCGCCCGTCGGCCGGTCGAGCGTGCGCAGCGCCAGCAGTCCGCCCAGCAGCACGACCCAGCGAGCGCCCCAGAGGACCCAGATGAGTGGATCGTCGACCAGGGTGAACGCGAGCACGACCACCATCACCTGGGCTGCGGCGTCACCGATCACGGCGGCGCGGATCATCGCCCGAGCGCGTTCGACAGGGTCCGTCGGCTCCTGGTGCGCGACCGACGCTGCGAGCGTGACCGTGTCAGTCGGCGCGGGCACGCCGGACGGCGTCGACGAGGACGTCACCGTCGAGCAGCTCCTTCGGGCTGAACGTCACGTGGGCGTGCTGCGGCATCGGGGGGAGCTCGTGGAGCGGCGCGGTCGAGCACACCAGCACCGGGAGTGCCGGGTGGCGTTCGACGATCATCGCGGCACCGCGCATGCCGTCGACGGCGCCGAGGTGCGCGTCGCCGAGGTTGACGTCGAGCAGCACGAGGTCGGGAAGGTGAGCTGCCTGGTCGAGCAGCGACAGCGCTTCGGCCACCGAGGACGCCTCGAGCGAGGCGCGGCACCGTCCGTCGAGCGCGAGCGAGGCACGCACCGCGGCGCGAAAGCCGGGGTGGTCATCCACCACCATGACCTCCACGATCGTCTCGAGGGGCGCGTCCGTGACCTCGTGCACCCCCTCATCATCGCCCATCGGAGGTGGTGTCGCAGTCGTGCTGGCACCACAGCGGCACCGCCTGCCCGAGCCGTCGATCCGCGTGCCCGATCCGCGTGCCCGATCCGCGTGCCCGGCCGTGTCGTCCGGCGAGCGCCCCTGCGGGTGGCCTCGTAACGTGTGGCGCGTGCAGTCCACCCGGATCGTGATCGCCGACGACAGTGCCCTGGTGCGGGCCGGCGTGGAGGCGATGCTCGCCTCCGCCGGATCGTGCGAGCGCGACGCGGCGGCGGACGGTGGGCCACCGCCGGTCGAGGTGTGCGGGCGGGCGTCGTCGCTCGACGAACTCTACGACGTCGTCGAGCGCGTGGGACCCGACGTCGTCGTGACCGACATCCGGATGCCACCGCGCCACGACGACGAGGGGATCGCCGCCGCGATCCGCCTGCGCCAGTCGCACCCCGACCTCGGTGTGGTCGTGCTGTCGCAGTACGCGGATCCCGCGTACCTGCAGCGCCTGCTGGCGGGCGGGAGCAGCGGCCGCGGGTACCTGCTGAAGGATCGCCTCGCCACCCCCGGCGAGCTGGTCACCGCGATCGAACTGGTGCGGCGCGGTGGATCGTTCGTCGACCCGACGGTGGTCGAGCAGTTGGTGGCGCGCCAGCGCGTGGAGGCGTCCTCGCCGCTCACCCGGCTCACCGCTCGCGAGACCGAGATCCTCGCCGCGATCGCGACCGGCAAGTCGAACGCCGCGATCGGCGAGCAGCTCTTCATCGGCCAGCGGGCAGTGGAGAAGCACATCAACGCGATCTTCGCCAAGCTCGACCTGCACGAGGATCCCGACGCGAACCGGCGGGTCCGTGCCGTCCTGCTGTTCCTGCGTGCCGGCGTACCGGACTGAACCGGTCGAGTTCGGCGGGCGGGGGACGCCCGCGGTGGTCAGCGACCGGCCGGCACCGACGCCCGGTCGCGGAACCACGCCACGGTGGCCTCGGCCTGCTCGGCGATCGGCGTGGCGCGCAGGCCGAAGGTCTGCTCGGTGAGCGTCGAGTCGGCGACCCATGGGCGCTCGAACTGGTAGAGCGTCTCCTGCAGCTCGCGCATCATCGGCGAGAACACACCGAGCACGCGCAGCGCGACGCGGGGCACCGAGGCCACCTCCACCGTCGTGCCGGCGGCGGCGGCGAGCGCCTGCACCATCGCCCGTTGCGACACGGCGGGAGCGTGCGGGACGTGCCAGGGCCGGCCCCACGCCCGCTCGTCCGTCGCGATCGTGACGAGCGTGCGCGCCACGTCGGGCATGTACGCGAGGTGGTGCGGCGCGTCGACGTCGCCGAGCAGCGACACCTTCTTGCCGGCGAGCACGCGGGGCACCACGCGGTCGCCCATCGCCGAGCCCGTGACCTCCGGACCGATGAAGTCCGAGGCCCGGGCGAAGGTCGCCCGGAACCGTCCCGCGGCGTGGCCCTCGAGGAGGTCGGCGGCCATGGCACGGCGGGTGGCACCCTTCTTGCCGGTCGCCGTCATCGGGTCGAGCTCGTGCATCGGCATCGGCGACCCGGGGCCGAACGAGTACAGGTTGTCCATCATCACGAGCACCGCGCCGGTGCGGGCGGCGGTGTCCATGAACGATCGGTGGAGCGGCGGCCAGGCGGTGGCCCACTGGTGGTAGGGCGGGTTGACGCAGTTGAAGATCGCCGCTGCGCCGCCGTCGCGGGACGCGATGCGAGTGAGCGCCGCTGCGTCGGCGGCGTCCGCGCGCTCGAGGGTGACCGAGGGATGGTCGGGTCCCGTGCCGCTCCGGGTGACGACCGTGACCCGGTGGCCCTGCTCGGCGAGCAGGAGGGTGACGGCCGATCCGACCGGGCCGGCGCCGACGACGACGTGGTGCTGCGACTGCTGCGACATGAAGTCCTTTCCCGCCGACCACGGTGATCGACGTTCTCGTCCGAGAGCACTGCTCACACTAATCGGCCGATCGAAGAAAGCAAGAGCAGTGCTCTCGTTTCGGTGTGACGCCCGCTACGCTGCCCTCGTGACCGGGGTGCGAGCACGTGTGCGGGCCGAGCTGACGGCCGAGATCAAGGCGATCGCGCGCCGCCAGATCGCCGAGGACGGCCCGGCCAACATCAACCTCCGGGCCATCGCCCGCGAACTCGGCATGGTGAGCTCCGCGATCTACCGGTACTTCGCGAGCCGCGACGAGCTGCTCACCGCCCTGCTGGTCGATGCCTACAACGACCTCGGCGAGATCACCGAGCGGGCCGACGCCGCGGTCGCCGAGGTCGACCCCACCGACGTCGAGGGTCGCTTCGTCGCGGTCGCCACCGCTGCGTACGCGTGGGCACGGGCCGAGCCCAACCAGTACCTGCTGCTCTTCGGCACGCCGGTGCCGGGGTACTCGGCCCCGACGGACACCGTCGCGCCCGCCACGCGGTTCACCTCGGTGCTGCTGCGGATCCTCGACGAGGCCGGTCGGCTCGGCGCCCGTCCGGTGGTCGTGCCCGCCGTGCCACCGGGGGTTCCCGACGACCTGCAGCGCGTCCGCGACCTCACCGCCACGGCGGCCTCCGACGAGTTGATGCTCGCCGGGATGCAGGTGTGGACCGCGCTGTTCGGCGCGATCTCGTTCATCCTCAACGGTCAGTTCCGCAACGTGATCGGCGACGTCGACGCGATGTTCGCCGAGTTCGCCCGGATGCTCGCCCGGCAGGTGTTCCCGCACGAGTCCGACGCACGTCGCTGACCCGGGAACCGAGCGCGGTCGTCGCGACGTCGAACGAACATGACCGTGAACACGTCCCACCTCCCCGACCTCACCCACGCGGTGACCAGCCCGACGTCGTTCAGCCGGCGTCGCCTCCTCGCCGGCCTGCTCGGCGCCCCGGTCGTCGTCGCCCTCCCCGCGCTGCTCGCCGCGTGCGGCGACGACACCGTCGAACCCGCGGGCAGCGACACCACCGACGGCTCGTCGACGCCGACGACCGTGCCCGCCGACGCCGGCGCGATCGGCTACCCGACCGACCCGACGACCGCGGTGGTGCGGATCACGTACGAGGGCGGCTTCGCCCCCGTCGAGTACGCCTTCGTGAACACCCCGACGCTGGTGGTGTCCGGCGACGGCCGTGCCTTCGTGCCGGGCGCCGTGACCGCCATCTTCCCCGGGCCGCTGCTGCAGCCGATGGGGGTGCGCACCATCACCCCGGTGGGCATCGAGCGCCTCCTCGCACGCGCGCAGGAGTTGGGTCTGCTCGCACCGGCGCCGTCGTACGAGGTGGACATGAACATCGCCGACGCGCCGGACACGGTGGTGCGGATCACCACCACCGACGGCACGTGGGAACACCGCGCCTACGCGCTCGGCATGGAGACCGACTCGAGCGGCCTACCCTCCGAGACCACGCCGGCCCGTCAGGCGCTGCTCGACTTCGTGCTCGCCGCCACCGACCTGCCGGCCACCGCCGGCTCGGCCGAGCTCGGCACCGAGTCGATCCACTCGCCCGACGAGTACCGGCTCCGCGCCATCGCCGTGGACGAGAGCACGGCGGCCGGCATGGACCCGGCACCCGTGGTGGTGGAGTGGCCGGCGAGCACCGGCCTCGACCTCGCGACCGCGACCGACTGTGCCCGCCTCAGCGC
>CAEZSR010000151.1_pt1 | contig 11199 bp, 11 predicted proteins | sample 7264011 | NCBI WGS metagenome assembly CAEZSR01 (sample SAMEA6813783, study PRJEB35770) | freshwater metagenome | biome: Freshwater; feature: Freshwater reservoir; material: water | place: Czech Republic | collected 2016-08-15 | depth 0.5m m | reverse complement strand
GTTGCCGGTCACGGCCACGGCCACGGCCACGGACCGGACTGCTGCTCGATCTTCAGGCCGCCGCCGATGGCGTTGCGGACGGACCGGGCGACACCGCCCTGCACGGCCTCGAAGCCGCCGGTGATGCTCGAGTCGCTCACCACGACCGAGACGGCCTCGATCGCCTGCACGCTCCCACGCACCGTGGCGAACGACGCCGTCAGACGAGCACCGGGCTTCACCTCGACGGAGCCGAGGACGGTCGTGCCGGAGAGCACGCAGCGGGCGAACTCGGGCACTTCGACGTTGTCGACGGCGATCGCGCCGATGGTGCCGCGGCACACGACGTTCTCCGGGACGTTCGCCGACGCGACGTTGGGGAGGACCGAGGCGCCGAGCGCGACGGCGACACCGACGAGGAGGTGGAGCGACGCATGGTGGGGTTCCTTTCGTGTCGAGGGCGCCGGGTACGCCCTCTCGGCGCACTCATGCGCAGCGGGTTCGAGCGAGATACCTCCCGCGCCGGACACACCGGACACACCGGACACACCGGACACGTCTGAACACGCTGCAACGGTGCGGTCGCGTAGCCTCGACCCGTGGACCGTGAGCCCTCCCCCACGGCCGTGCGCACCCGGTTCGCCGTCGTGCTCGTGCTGTTCCTCGTCACCGGTGCGTGCGGACTCGTGTACCAGCAGCTGTGGTTGCGCGAGTTGTCGCTCACGTTCGGCGTCACCGTGCAGGCCGTGTCCACCGTGCTCGCCGCGTTCTTCGGGGGGCTCGCGCTGGGCGGTTGGTGGGCGGGTCGGCTGAGCCGTCGTACCGAGCGACCGATCCTCTGGTACGGGGTGTTCGAGGTCGCGTCGGGCGTGCTCGCGATCGTCACCCCGCTGCTGCTCGCGCTCGCCGGTCATGTGTACGTGTGGTTCGCCGGGTCCGTCACCGACTCCCTCGGCGTGCTCACGGTGGTTCGCTTCACACTCACCTTCGGGGTGCTGCTCGTCCCGGCCACGCTGATGGGCGCGAGCATGCCGCTGATCGTGTCGTCGTCGCTGTTGCGCGACGGTCCGCTCGGCAGTCGGGTCAGCGCGCTGTACGCGGTGAACACCGGTGGCGCGGTGGTGGGCACCGTGGTGTCGGGGTTCTGGCTGATCGGGTGGTGGGGGCTCGAGCGCACCTTCCTCGTCGCAGCGATCGTCAACATCGCCGCCGGATCGGTGGCGGTCGTGGCCGCACGACGCTGGGACCGCGAATCCGTCGATGCCGCAGCGGTCCGCGACCTCGCGACCGAGCCGCCCGCACCAGTTCGGTCCGTCACGCCGCTCACCCCCGCGGTGCAGCGACTGGTGCTCGCCACGTTCGTGGTGAGCGGACTCGTCACGCTCGCGCTCGAGGTGGTGTGGTTCCGCGAGCTCGTGCTGTTCCTGGAGAGCAGCACGTACGCCTTCACCGTGATGCTGGCCACGGTACTCGTCGGCATCACCGCCGGCTCCGCCGTCGCCACACCGATCCTTCGGCGATGGTCGGGGCTGCGGATGCTCGCCGTGGTGGAGGTCGCGATCGGCCTCGCCGCGCTCGCCTCGTTCTTCCTGCTGTCGAAGTCGTACGGGGTGGTGAACCGGGCGGCCGACGTGATCGGCACGGGGTCGCTCACGCTGGTGATCGTGGCGAGCGCACTCGCGATGCTGCCCGCCACCTTCCTGATGGGGCTGGCGTTCCCCCTCGGCGTCGAGCTGTGGGTCGGCGACGACCGCGAGCACAGCGGTGAGCGCGTCGGCACCTTCTACGCGTGCAACGTCGCGGCCGGCATCGTCGGCTCGCTGCTCGCCGGGTTCGTGCTCGTGCCGGTGTTCGGCACGAGCACCAGCCTCGTCCTGCTCGCGCTCGCCGTGGTCGCCACAGGTGTCGTGCTCGCATGGGTGGCGTTCGACCGGCCACGCGCGATCGCCTGGACCGGCGCCACGGCGGCCGTGACCGGGCTCGTCGGCGTGGCGCTCGTCCCCGACCCGTACGCGTCGGTGATGTACCACCGGTTCCCCGGCGAGCAGCTCGTGTGGATGGCCGACGACGCCCAGACCACGGTGTCGATCCAACGGGCCGGCGAGGCACTCGTGATGTACGTCGACGGCCAGCACCAGGCGAACACGACGCCCGAGATGGTGGCCTACCACCGGCTGCTCGGCACCCTGCCGGTCGCCGTCCACCCCGACCCGAGGTCGGCGCTCGTGATCGGTCTCGGCGGTGGGGTCAGTCCCGGAGCGATGAGCCGGGCCCCCAGCATCGAGGTCACCGTCGTGGAGTTGTCGGCCGAGGTGGTCGAGGGGGCGCGGTTCCTGGCCGACGCGAACCACGACGTGGTCGACCGTGCCAACGTCGACATCCGGGTCGACGACGGCCGCAACCACCTGCTGCTCACCGACGAGCGCTACGACGTGATCACCGCCGACGTGATCCCGCCCACCCACGCGGGCGCCGGCAAGCTCTGGTCGGTCGAGTACTGGGAGCTCACACGCGACGCCCTCGCTCCGGGAGGCGTGATGGTGCAGTGGGCACCCCAGGCGAACTCGCGCGACTACCGCATGATCGTGCGCAGCTTCCTGTCGGTGTTCCCCCACGTCACCGCATGGGCGGGCGGATCGATGCTCGTCGGCTCGAACGAGCCGATCACCATCGACCCCGCCGCGGTGCGGGCCCGGCTCGCCGATCCGGCGTGGCAGCCCGTGCTCGGCGAGGTCGGCATCGTCGACTGGAATGCCTTCGCCGGCCTCTTCACCGCGGACGACGCCGCGCTGCGCGCCGCGATCGGTGACGGGCCGGTGCTCACCGACGACCGACCCCGCCTCGAGTACTACCGCACCCTGCCCGCCGACGAGGGTGGGTGGGCGGCCGACACGGTGCCGGTCACCCCGATCGACACGATCCTCAGCCGCTGAGTCCGGCACCGGACCGGCGGGGGTCGCGCGCCTAGCCTCGCTCCAGGGTCCACGAGTCGAGGGGGATGTCCGTGACACCGGCAGAGGCAGGTCAGGTCTTCGTCAACCCGGCGGCGTACGCCGATCCCGAGTTCTTCCACCGGGCGTGCGCTGTGCTCCGGCGCGACGACCCGATCCATCTCGTCGAGCACCCCGACTTCGCTCCGTTCCACGTCATCACCAAGCACGCGGACGTGCTCGAGATCGAGCTCCACAACAAGGAGTGGGAGAACGCGCCCCGCCCGGTCATCGCCAACCTCGAGGCCGACCGGCGGCGCCAGGAGCAGGGCGACCTCCTGCGCACGCTCATCCACATGGACGACCCCGACCACCGCACCTACCGCGGGCTCACCGCCGAGTGGTTCCTGCCGAAGAACCTCGCCAAGCTCGAGGCCCGCCTGGCAGAGCTCGCCACCCACTCGGCGCAGCGCATGGTCGAGCTCGGCGGTCGCTGCGACTTCGCACGCGACATCGCGATGCAGTATCCGCTGCAGGTGATCCTGTCGATCCTCGGACTCCCCGAGACCGATTACCCACGGATGCTCAAGCTCACCCAGGAGCTGTTCGGCTCGGCCGATCCCGAGCTGTCGCGGGGCGTGTCGATGGAGGACCTGATCGCTGTGATCCAGGACTTCTTCGCGTACTTCAGCGAGCTCACGGAGGCCCGCAAGGCCCAGCCGACCGACGATCTCGCGTCGGTGATCGCGAACGCCACGGTCGACGGTGCACCGATCGGGCTGATGGAGCAGATCTCGTACTACGTGATCGTCGCCACCGCCGGGCACGACACCACCGCCTCCGCGATGGCCGGTGGCCTGCAGGCGCTGATCGAGCACCCCGACCAGCTGGCACGCCTGCAGGCCGACCCCTCGCTGCTGCCCAGTGCGGTGGACGAGATGATCCGCTGGGTCACGCCGGTCAAGCACTTCATGCGCAACGCCACCACCGAGTACACCCTGCGCGGACACACGTTCCGGCCGGGCGACGCCGTGCTGCTGTCGTACCCGTCGGCCAACCGTGACGAGGAGGTCTTCACCGATCCGTTCTCGTTCGACGTCGGACGCAGCCCGAACAAGCACCTGGCGTTCGGCTTCGGCGTGCACTACTGCCTGGGTGCGATGCTCGCCCGCATGGAGATCAAGGCGCTGCTCGCGGAGATCCTGCCGCGGTTGCACCACATCGAACTGGCGGGCGAACCCGCCGAGATGCAGACACTGTTCGTCGGCGGCCTGAAGCGCCTCCCGATCTCCTACGAGATGGTCTGACCCGGCGAACGGGCGAACGGGCGAACGGGCGAACGGGCGAACGGGCGGAATGTCCTCGGTCCGGGTCGTGGCCGGCTGACATGCTGGGCGGGATGCGCCTGGAACCGCTCGTCCTCACCGGTCGCCACGTGCGTCTCGAACCACTCGGCGACCAGCACGTCGCAGCGTTGGTCGCGGCGGCGAACGCCGACCGGTCGAGCTTCGGCTTCACGGCGGTGCCGGACACGTCCGACGCGATGGTGCGCTACGTCGACACGCTGCTCGACGAGGCCCGCCGCGCCCTCACGGTGCCGTTCGTGCAGGTACGGGTGGCCGACGGTGCCCCGATGGGGTGCACCCGACTGATGAGCCTGGTGTGGACCGCCGGCCGCGCCACGCCCGCCGAGTGCGAGATCGGTGGCACCTGGCTCGCTGCAGCCGCGCAGCGGACCGCGGTGAACACCGAGGCGAAGCTGCTCCTCCTCACCCACGCGTTCGAGCAGTGGGAGGTCCACCGGGTGGCGATCTGCACCGACGCCCGCAACACGCGCAGCCGTGCCGCGATCGAACGGCTCGGGGCCGTGTTCGAGGGCGTGTTGCGTCACCACCGCCTCGCCGCCGGGCACGCCACCGACGCCGGGACGCCGCGCGACACCGCGTGCTACTCGATCCTGCCCGCCGAGTGGACGGCGATCCGAGACCGGCTGCTGGCACGGCTCGACGCGGACACCGATCCGGCCGACCGCGCGGTGACCGCATGAGCGGCCGACCGGTGATGCTGATCACGGGGGCGAGCCGGGGCATCGGCGCGGCCGTGGCGCGGGCGGCGGCCGCCGACCACGACCTGCTGCTCAACCACACCACGCCCTCCCCCGCCGTCGAGCGGCTCGCCGCCGAGCTCACCGAACTGGGAGCGAACGTGCTGGTGCACCGGGCCGACGTCGCCGACGAGAGCGCCGTGGTCGCGATGTTCGGGGCGTGCGACGACCACTTCGGACGGCTCGACGTGCTCGTCAACAACGCAGGCGTCGCGGGCGGGTACGGCCGGATCGACACGGTCACGGCGGCGATGCTCGAACGCCTCTGGGCAGTGAACGTGACGGCCGCGTTCGTGTGCGTCCGCGAGGCCGTGTCGCGCATGGCGACCGACCGAGGTGGACGGGGCGGCACGATCGTGAACATCTCCTCGCGCGCCGCCGTGCTCGGCGGTCCCGGCGAATGGGTGCACTACGCGGCGTCCAAGGGGGCGATCGACACGATGACCGTGGGCCTGTCGAAGGAGCTCGCCGAGGTCGGCATCCGCGTGAACGCCGTCCGGCCCGGCCTGATCACGAGCGACTTCCACGACCACGCGCCACCCGGGCGGGTCGACCGTCTCGCTCCGACGGTGCCGATGGGACGAGCCGGTACGCCCGAGGAGGTCGCCGCGGCCGTGTGCTGGCTCGCCTCCCCCGCCGCCTCCTACGTCACCGGCGCGTTCGTCGACGTCGGCGGCGGCCGGTGAGTCCCTCGCCGGACGCGACGTTCACCGGACGGTCCCACGACATGACCGACCCGCGCCGGGACGAGCACTAGGTTCCCTGCACAGATGCGGGCCGTCATCATCGTCGCGAACCCCGATCCGGGCAGCTTCAGCCACGCCATTGCGGCGCGGGTGCGCGCCGGGCTCGAGGGTGCCGGATACTCGGTGATCGTGCACGACCTGTGTGCCGAGGGGTTCCGCGCAGCCATGTCGGCCGAGGAGCGCGAGGCGTACCACGGCAACCTCCCGGTCCTCGACCCGCTGGTGGAGGAGCACATCGCCGACCTGCGCGACGCGCACACGCTCGTGTTCGTGTATCCCACCTGGTGGGGGTCGGTTCCGGCCGTGCTGAAGGGCTGGTTCGAGCGTGTGATGGTGCCGGGCGTCGGGTTCGTGTTCAACGAGCAGCACAAGGTCCGCCCGGGCCTCACCCACGTGCGACGGCTCGTCGGCATCACCACCTACGGCTCGTCGTGGCGGTACGTGAAGGCGATCAACGACAACGGGCGCCGCACGATCAAGCGAGCGCTGCGGCTCAGCACCGGCTGGGGTACGCGGTCGATCTGGCTGCCGCTCTACCGGATGGACACCCTCGGCGGCTCCGAGCGCAGCGCCTTCCTCGATCGGGTCGAGCGGAAGATGAGGTCGCTGTGAGCGGCGGCCGGGCCGGCCGGGGCGGCCGGGCGTACGTGGTGTTCTGCCACCCCACGCACGACTCGTTCATCGGCGCCGCGCTCCAGCGCACGCTCGCCGGTCTCGAACGCCACGGCTACGAGGTCCGTGTGAGCGACCTCTACGCGGAGGGGTTCCGACCGGAGCTCGACCTGCACGACCGCCGCATCCACCTCGTCGACCACCGCAGCGAACCCGAGCTGCGCCACGAGCTGCAGGGCTACATCGAGCACCTCCGCTGGTGCGACACGCTGATCCTGGTCTACCCCACGTGGTGGTCGGGGCAGCCCGCGATGCTGAAGGGCTGGTTCGACCGGGTGTGGGCCGCCGGGGTCGCCTGGGAGCTCCCCGAGGGCCACAACCGGATCCGGCCGCTGCTCCGCAACATCCACACGATGGTCGCGGTCACGAGCCACGGTTCGTCGAAGCTCGTGAACGCGATGGAGGGCGAGACCGGCAAGCGGACGATGACGCGAGCGCTGCGTGTCGCGTGCAACGTGCGCTGCCGCACGTGCTGGATCGCCTTCTACGGCATCGACCGGGCCACGCCCGATGCTCGCACCCGCTTCCTCGACCGGGTCGAGGCGCGCATGGCGAAGCTCTGACCCGACCCACGGCTCGGAACGGGTGGGACCGGCTCAGTCAGACCGAGCCGATCATCCCGACGTCACCGGCGAACGCCCCGTCAGGGTTGCCGTTCGAGACCACGCCGCCGGCCGGCTCGATGGTGACGACCAGGGTCGACACCGCCTCACCACCCGAGCTGAACAGCTCGATCTCCGGGTTGGTGCCGAGCACGCCGAGCGAGATCACCTGCTCGCCGATCACGCCCCACAGCTGGTAGGTCTGGTCGGACGGCAGCGACGGCAGGCTGGCGCCGAGCAGGTAGCCGTGGCCGTCCTGGTCGATCACCACCTCGGCGCCCACCGTCCCGTCGGCACGCATCAGCGTGGCCACCTGCGAGTCACGGTCGGAACGGGCCTGCTCGACCGCCGCGGCCAGCGGCGGCTGCTCGGTCTCGGTGCCGGTCAGCGCCGTGACGGCGATGACCGCCACGACCGCGGCCGCTGCGGACGCCGCCACCCACGAACCGGCCGAGCGCCACCGATGGCGAGCGGAGGTGCGACGGCGGGCGGCGAGGTCGACGACCGGATCGGCGGACACTCCGCCGACGGCGGCACCGGCGGCACCGGCCCCGGACGAACCGTCGAGCACCGACGCGAGGCGACCCGACGGACGCGGGGCCTCGTCGATCGAGGTGTCGAGACTCGCCGCGATGCGATCCCACAGCCCTTCCGGGGCGGACATGCCCGACCACGCGAGCATCGTGGCGACCTCACGGTGCTCGGCGACCTCCTGGCGGGCCTTCGGGCTGATCAGCAGGTACTGGTCGACGGCGCGACGCTCCTCCTCGGAGACCGCGTCGAGCGCGTACGCGCCGAGCAGTTCGTCCAGTTCGAGTTCTTCGGCGCTCATGCGTCACCCACTGTCACACCCGAGGCGACCAGCTCCGCGCGCAGTCGCTTCAATCCGTTCCTGATCCGGCTCTTCACGGTGCCCTCCGGCTCACCGAGTTCGAGCGCCACCTCGCGGTAGGTGCGCCCGCCGAAGTAGGCGAGCTCCACCGCGGCCCGTTCACCGGGGTGCAGCCGCTGCATCGCAGCCCGCACGTGCTCGGCGAGCGCCAGGTCCCACACCGCACGGTCGAGGTCGTAGCCGCTCTCGGCGGCCTCGCGGGCGTCGCGCTCCTCGCGCTTGCGACGGGCCACGTCGGACCGCAGGACGTCGACGGCACGGCTGTGGGCTTGCGCCAGCAGGTAACTGCGCAGGGTGCCCCGTTCGGGGTCGAAGCGCTCGGGATGGTTCCAGAGCCGGAGGAAGACCTCCTGCACCACCTCTTCGGCCTTGGCCTGATCCGACAGGATCCGCTTCGCCAAGCCGAACACGGCGCCGGCGTGTCGCCGGTAGACCTCGCCGAGCGCCTCTTGCTGGAAGCGCGCCAACGCGAGCACGAGGCCCGGGTCGGAGGCTGCGGTGAGGTCGTCTCGCACGACGTCTGTACGGCGCCGTCCGGAATCTGGATCACGAATCATTTTTCGCCCATCCCGAGCTCGTGTGCACAGGTCGATTCGTGACGCCCGTCACGCCCGTCACGCTCGTCACGCCCGTCACGCCCGTCACGCTCGAAGCGGCCGACCACCTCCACGTGGTGGGTCTGGGGGAACAGGTCGAGGGCCACCGCACGATCGAGCCGGTACCCGGCTGCGGCGAGCAGGCCGGCGTCGCGGGCGAAGGCCACCGGGTCGCAGCCCACCAGCACCATCACGGGTGCCTCCGTGGCGGCGAGGGTGGCGACGGCGGGAGCCCCGAGGCCCTGGCGGGACGGATCGGCCACGACGACGTCGGCTCGCACCGGCCGCCACGACTCCACCGACGACCGCACGACCGCTGCACGCCCGGCGGTCCGGTGTCGCTGCAGGTTCACCTCCGCATCCTGGCAGGCGCTGGGCGAGCCTTCCACCAGGATCACGGATCCGTCGTCGGGCACCACGGTGGTCGCGAACAGGCCCACGCCGCCGTAGGCGTCGACGACGGTGCCCGCAGCAGCGAGCTCGTCGCCACCGAGCGACCGCACGGTCGACACCACGAGTTCGGCGGCGGCCGGGCCCGACTGGAAGAACGACGCGCCGCTCACGCGCAGCGAGCGGCCCTCCACCACCTCGTGCACCACGGCCGACTCGCCGAGCGACACGTCCGCGGGTACGTCGCGCAGCTCCACGTCGGCGCCCGGCGGCGCGGTCCACCACATCGACCGCTCACCGGTGGCGGCGCCGACCCGGAGCGACACCTCGTCCGCGCCCCGGACACGCACCACCTCGACCAGCTCGTCGAGCGCCGGATGAGCGACCAGGCAGTGCTCGAGCGGCACCGGTTCGTTCGTGCGCGGACGGCGCAGCGACATCCGACCCGACCGATCGACCGCGAGGCGCAGCGACGTGCGGTACCCCCACGACGGCACCGATCCGCCGGCGTCCACGCGGGCGTCGGGCAGGCGTGCCGTGCGGCGCAACGCCTCGCGCACGATGTCGGCCTTCACGCCCAGCTGTGCGGCCGGGTCGACGTGCTGCCAGTCGCACCCGCCGCACCCCCGGGCGCGGGCGGGGCACGGTGGCGTGGTCCGCACCGGCGAGGGCTCGAGCACCTCCACCACCTCGGCGCGGGCGAAGTCGCGCTTCGCGGTCACGAACCGCGCCACGACCTCCTCACCCGGCAGCACCCCCGGCACGAACACCACTCGCCCGCTCGCCTCACGCGCCAGCCCGTCGCCGCCGGCCACCAGCGATTCGATGCGCAGACGCGCCGTGTGCTCGGGGACGGAGGCCACCTCGGCAGCGTAGGCAGCGCTACCCTCGCTCGCGTGCCCGCCGACACCGCCGACACCGCCGACGCCGCCCACAGCACCACCCCCACCGCCTCCGGCCCGCGGGTGCAGATCGTGCCGAGCGTGCTGCCGGTCGACTTCGCCCGCCTCGGCGAGGAGGTCGCCGCGCTCGAGGCGGCCGGCGTCGACTCGATCCAGTGGGACGTCATGGACGGCCAGTTCGTGCCGAACCTCACGTTCGGCCCCGCCGTCATCGCCGCCGCCCGGCGCCACACCTCCCTGCCGTTCGAGGCCCACCTCATGGTGTACACGCCCGACGTGATGGCAGCCGAGTACGTCGAGGCCGGCTGCTCGCGCCTCATCGTGCACGCGGAGGCGTGCACCCACCTGCACCGCACGCTCGCCAACATCCGCTCCCTGGGCGCCACCGCGGCCGTCGCACTCAACCCCGCCACCCCGGCGAGCGCCGTGGCCCACGTGCTCGACCTCGTCGACCTCGTGCTCGTGATGACCGTCAACCCGGGCTTCGGCGGACAGGCCTACATCCCGACGATGGAGCCGAAGATCCGCGAGGTGCGCGACCTCATCGAACGCGCCGGCCTGGCCGAGCAGGTGGACCTCGAGGTCGACGGCGGCATCGGCCCCGCCACGATCGCCGGGGCGGCCGCCGCCGGTGCGAACGTGCTCATCGCCGGCAGCGCCCTGTTCCGCGACCCGTTGGGCGTGCCGCATGCCGTGGCCGAGCTCCGCGAGCTCGCCACGGCCGCCTTCCGTCGCTGAGCCCCCGGCCCCTCAGAACCGCTCGAGCTTCGACGTCGCCGCCCCGTGGCGGCGTCGTCGGCCGATGAGGCTGGGCTTGCCGCTCACGCTCAGGTCGCGCAGCGAGCGGCCGAGGGCGAACAGCAGGTGCTTCAGCACCACCAACCCCGACAGCACGGCGAACGCCACACCGATCGGTACCAGCACGGACCGCAGGATCTGCCGCTCCGCATCGCGCAACGGGGTGAACACGCCCGTCTCGACGCTCGACCCGTCGAGCAGCACCGTGCGCACCGGCGAGTCGATCTGCGGGCAGTCCACGTCGGCGTCGTCGATGCCGGCGATCTCGTTGCCGCCGAACAGCGGTGCCGGCGCGCGCACCGTCGACGCCAGGACGCCCAGCTCGGGGTCGACCGCGGCGCCGACGATGTAGCTCACCCCCACCTCGAGGAAGCGCACCTCGTCGCCGTAGCGGACGTCGATCATCCCGTCGACCGAGAAGCCCTCCACCGATCCGGACAGCACCTGGTCGACCCGGAACCGGGCGGTGACGGCGTCGGCGATGAGGAGCGAACCGATGAACACGCTCTGCTCGACCGCCGGCGCGGCACAGCCGACCGGCACCGGGACGAGCCGCGAGCTCGGCGCGTCGGGGTCCTCGATCGGCGG
>CAEZSR010000149.1_pt1 | contig 11269 bp, 9 predicted proteins | sample 7264011 | NCBI WGS metagenome assembly CAEZSR01 (sample SAMEA6813783, study PRJEB35770) | freshwater metagenome | biome: Freshwater; feature: Freshwater reservoir; material: water | place: Czech Republic | collected 2016-08-15 | depth 0.5m m | reverse complement strand
CGTCAGCACATACCGCCGCAACGCCACCTCGACCTGGCCGCCCGCACGAAGCGACACCCGCACCCGGTGCATCGCCGCTGCCGACCCACCCGGCATCTCCGCCGTGTCCACGACATGTGTGGCGCCGAGCAACTCGCACACCCAGGCCAGCGTGTCAGCGGAAGGGGCGGCCGCCCGCAGCATCGACGCCCGCTGTCCCTCGTCCACGAACCCAGTTTGCCCGCACCCGCCAGCCCTCAAGAACCCGTCCAGATCGCTTGCCAGGGAGCGCACATACCGGGCATTTGGCGCTACCTCACCTTGGTTGCGAGATGTATCACGTTCCGTCATGCTTACTCCATGGCGAAGGCGATCTCGGTGCGGTTGGACGATGAGGCGGAGCGAGCGTTGCGGCTCCTCGAGTCGACCGGTCTCAGCCGGTCCGAAGCGATCCGTTCCTCGTTGCTCGCGTCGGCCGACCGGATGCGCCGACGAAGCCAGCTCGCAGCGGAAGTCGCTGCGCTCGAGGCCGACGACGACGATCGGAACGAGATGCTCGCCGTGGCGTCGCTGATGGAGTCGATGCGTGCAACGGGGTGACGTCTACAGGTTCAAGGTCCCCAAGGGCGTCGGTCATGAGCAGCAGGGTGAGCGCTATGGAGTCGTCGTTCAGTCCGACGTGATGTTGCCGCGCTCGGTCGTGCTCGTCGCACCGACGTCTCGGAGCGCGAAGCCGGCGTCGTTCCGACCCGAGGTCGAGGTTGCGGGTGGGCTGACGCGGGTCTTGGTCGAACAGTTGGGTGCGGTGGACGTCCAGCGGCTCGGCCGGCGCGTTGGCAGGCTCACTGCGGAGGAGATGTGGTCGGTCGACGACGCCATCGTCGTCGTTCTCGGCCTCGACTGACCCACGCGGATCTGCCGATCGGCACGGCTTGCGGTGTGTCGCCGCATGGCACGATGGGTGTGTGGATCGGGTGGACCTCGAAGGGCGGTTGATGACGTTCGGCGCCTCGGTCGCTGACCGCCTGACCGACGATCAGCGATCATGGTTTGCCGAGTTCATTGCCGCCGGCGAGTACGGCATTGCCCTTGAGATGCTCGCCGACTGGTTATCCGAGGCCGATGCTCCGGTGTTTCCAGCCGAGCGGACGGAGGCGGCGGCACTGTCGAAGTCGATGGGGAACGAGGAGCGAGTCGTCGGTCCGCTCAACCTGTGCCCAGACCACCCGGGGTAGCGCAGAGCTGCCGATATCGCGCGGCCTACATCTCTGATCGAGCCCGACTGATCACCGGAGTACGCGGCCGCAAGCTGGACCGATGCATCTCGGGCCATCCGCCCGTCCAGCGTGATCGCATGGCCGATTACCGGAATAACCCGATCACGTTCGACGGATCACCGGAATAACCGCGAGATGAACCGCCGATGAGGGCGCGGCACGTCAGGCGACCATGCCGGCGGCGGCTCTTGCGGCTCGCCAGCCTTCGTTGAAGGCGTCGGCGATTGCTTCGTCGAGTTCGGGGAACAGGTGGCCGTATCGATCGAGCGTCACCGTGATCGAGCTGTGGCCCATCCGCACCTGGATCGCCTTCGGGTGCGCACCGGCGGCGATCGCCAGGGCGACGCTCGTGTGTCGAAGATCGTGGAACCGAGCCTCGACACCAGCAGCCTTCAGGGCTGGCTTGAAGTGATGCGTCTGGAAGCTGGAGTGCGAGATCGGCGTACCGGCCGCGGTCGTGAAGACCAGCGAGTCCGCATCCGCTCGGCCGAAGGCCTCGAGGTGTGAGGCGAGCATGCCGGCCGTCAGCTTCGAGATCGTGATCGACCGAACGCCCGCCGTTGTCTTCGGCTCCTTGCGCAACCGGGTGCGATCGCTCAACTCGACCAACTGCTCGGTCACGCGCACCTTGCGACGTAGGAGATCGACCTGCGATCGCCGTAGGCCGACGAGCTCGCTCCATCGCATGCCCGAGTCGAGCGCGAGGTAGATCATCGCCCGATAGCGCGGCGACGTCGCCTCGGCCACCGTCAGGCACTGATCCCAGTCGAGCACGGTCATCTTCCGTGTCGTCACCTTCGGCGGCCGCACCCGGTTGCACGGGTTGGTCAGCAAGCGCTCCTTCTCGACCGCGGCCTGCAAGACACGGCGCAGTGTGCGGTAGTGCCGGTGCACCGACGACGATGCGATGCCGGCGACGATCTCGTCGTTCAGCCACCGCTCGATGTCCTCGGCACGCAACTGCCCGAGCCGGCGCGAGCCGAACGCGGGCAGTACGTACTTGTCGAGATCGCGCCGGTACGTCTCGATCGTCGTCGGCGAGAGCGACGCCGACATCGCCACGAACGTCTCGACCCACGCTGCGAGTGCGATGTCGGCACCCTTCGGATCGATCCACGCGCCCCGGTCCATGTCGACCTCGACCTCGCGGGCGAACCGCTCGGCGTCGACCTTGCGCTTGAAGGTCCGACTCCGGTTGTGACCCGCCGGGTCTCGATATCTGACGCGGTATCCACCGCTGCGCCGCTCGATCGATGCCATCTCTCGTCTCCTCCGTGGGAACGAAATGGGTACCGCATGGGTACGAAATGGGGGTCGATGGCGGTTTCCGGCGGACAATGACGGTCACTGACGGGAAAACGAAAAGAGCCCCTGAGCTGGTACTTTACCAGGTCAGGGGCTGGAGGCGACGATGGGAATCGAACCCATGTACAGGGCTTTGCAGGCCCTTGCCTGAACCACTCGGCCACGTCGCCGCGACGACGGGGTGCCGTCGTGCGAGCGGCAACCCTACCCGCTCCGCCCGCCGATCGACCAACGACCGACGGGCCCCGACGAGCGATCGCCACGACATGACCTTCGCGCCGGTGCTCTGCCAACCTTGGCACCCATGACCGGCCGACGCCCCTCGACCCTGCTCGCCTCCCTCGCCGCACTCGCCCTGGTCGCGGGTGCCTGCGGCGGCGACGACGACGCCTCCCCCGCCACGACGGCCGCCGCCGAGACCACCACGGCGGCCACCGAACCGGCCCCGGAGACCACGGAGGCCCCGGCCACCACCGAACCGGCCCCCACCACCACCGAGCCGGCGCCCACCACCACCGTCGATCTCGCCGAGCTCGCCTCGACCTACGCCGAGCCGGGCCCGTACCCGGTGGGCGTCAGCACCTACACCCTCGCCAAGGGCCCGTCGGTCGAGGTGTGGTACCCGGCGGTGGAGGGCACCACCGGCGAGGTCACCTACGACGTGCGCGACTTCACACCGCCCGCCATCCGGGAGATCCTCACCGCCGACGTGCCGGCCACCTTCACCTTCGTGGGCGCCCGCGACGCCGAGGCCGCGGAGGGCACCTTCCCGGTCGTGCTGTTCAGCCACGGCTTCACCGGCATCCGGCTCCAGAGCTCGTTCCTCACCTCGCACCTCGCCTCGTGGGGCTACATCGTCGCCGCACCCGACCACCCGTCGCGTGACCTGCCCAACGTGCTGTCGGCCACGGCGAGCGGCGATCGCGCCGACTCGGTCGACGACCTGCTGCAGACCCTCGACCTCGTCGTCGCCGAGGGCGCGGCGGCCGACGGCCTGCTGTCGGGCCGGGTGGACGCCGAGAACGTCGTCGCCGTCGGCCACTCGGCCGGTGGCGGCACCATCGTCGGTGCGGCGCTCGACGACCGCATCGACGGCTACGTGAGCATGGCGTCGGGCGTGGCGCTCGGCGACCCGGCGGCCACCACCACGACCGCGGCCGACGGCGCGAGCGGCCTGCCGGACAAGCCGTCGTTCTTCCTGGCCGGCAGCGTCGACGCCGTCGTCTCCCCTGAGGAGCGCACCCGCCCGTCGTTCGAGGCGGTGCCGGAGCCGAGCCTGCTGTGGATCATCGACGGCGTCGGCCACAACGGCTTCGACGACTTCTGCACCTTCGGCGGCGGCACCGGCATCATCGGCGTGGCACAGGCATCCGGACTCGGAGCGTTCCTCGACGCCCAGCCGCAGCTGCGTGCGCTCGGCGAGGACGGCTGCGTCCCGCCCGCCGTGCCGGTCGACGAGACGTTCCCGATGATCCGCCACGCGGTGACCGCCTGGATCAACCAGCTGTTCGGCATCGACGACGCCCCGATCGGCATCACGCCCGAGTTCGCGGACTCGTTCGCCCAGCCGGTCGAGATCCAGCAGCGCCCCTGACCTCACCGCCCGACGTCACCGGCCCGACGTCACCGGCCCGACGTCACCGGCCCGACGTCACCGCCACGGTCGCCGCGTGCATGGCGCTCGCCGCACCGGCACGTCAGCGGGTGTGTCAGCGGGTGCGGGTGTCGAGCAGGCGTCGGTCGGGCACGTCCACGAACGCGCCATCCGTCAGGTAGCCCTGCAGGTCGGCCACGAGGTGCGTCGAGCGCTGCGCGAACACGCACACACGCCCGTCGGCACCGAAGCGCACGAACGCGAGCCCGGCCACGGTCTGGCCGGCCGCGTCGGCGTTGAGGTTCGACGAGCCGCCCGGCGTCGCCCCGCACGGCAGCACCTGCACGTACCCCGGAGCGGTGGTCTCGGTCGCCACGAGCGACACGACCGCCGTCGAGTCGGGCCGGCCCCGCAGTTCGGTGACCGACCCGTCACCGGGACGCGGCCCGGACCGGGTGTCGAGCAGCCGGTCGTCGATCACGTCGTCCACGGCGCCGGCATCCAGGTAGCCCTGCAGGTCGGCCACCACGTGCGCCGACCGCTGCACGAACACGCACGCCCGACCATCGCTGCCGAACCGCACGAGCGCGAGCCCCGCCCGGATCTGGCCGGCCGCGTCGGCGTTCAGGGTCGACGAGCCGCCCGGCGTCGCCCCGCACGGCAGCACCTGGAGGTAGCCGGCGCCGGTCGTCTCGGTGATCACCAGTGACACCACCCCGGTCGCATCGGGCCGGCCGCGCAGCTCCACGACGCCACCGTTCGGCGGTCGCGGGCCGCTGCGGGTGTCGATCAGGCGATCGTCGACGACGTCGTCGAAGGCGCCCGGAGCGAACCACCCCTGGAGGTCGGCCACGAGGTGGGTGCCCACCTGGTTGAACAGGCACGCCCGACCGTCCGCCCCGAACCGGACGACGGCGAGCACGGCCCGGATCTGCTGCGGCGCATCGGCGTTGAGGTTCGACGAGCCGCCCGGTGTCGCGCCGCAGGGCAGCGCCTGCACGTAGCCGGGCGCGCGGTTCGCGACCGACACGAGGGACACCACACCCGACCGCTCCGCATCGCCGCTGATCGGGGTCTGTCGACCCGGTAGCACCGGCGCGAGCTGGGCGACCGCCGGCGAGCACGGGTACGGCGCGGTGGCCACCCGGTCGTACAGCCACCGGATCGTCGGCTGGATGCGGGCCTGGATCGTGGCGTCGCTCAGGTCGTGCCCCTCGCCGGGGTACTCGTACCAGGCGACCGGCAACCCGGCGGCCGTCATCGCGTCGCGGGTGGCGGCGGCCTGCGCGGTGGGCACCACGGTGTCGACCTCGCCGTGGTGGAAGATCGCCCCTGCGTCGAGCGGCCCGATGGCGGCGGGGTCGTTCGCCCCCGAGAACGACACCGCCGTGCAGACGGCGGACGAGAACTCGTCGTGGTCGCCGGGCAGCGGCGCGTCCGCGTTCGCCGCCACCCCGAGCGCCGTGACCGCACCGGCGCTCGTGCCGCCCACGGCGATCCGGTCGGGGTCGATGCGGAGCTCGTCGGCGTGCTTGCGGAACCACCGCACCGCGGTCTGCATGTCGGCGCGGGCGTCGTTCACCGCACGCTCCTCGCGGGGCGTGTCGACCGGCGCCACGACCGCCTGGGTGTCGAGGCGGTAGTTGATCGAGGCGGCCACGTACCCGCGTTGGGCCATGCGCTGCGCCCACGCCACCGCCCCCGACTTGTCGCCGGTCACGAAGAACCCGCCGTGGGCGAACAGGAACACGGGCCGGTCGTCGGCGGTGTCGCCGCGCGGCGTGTAGAGGTCGAGCCGCAGCTCGACGACCCTGCCCTGCTGGTCGACCGCCGTGCCGTACACGACGTCGCGCTGCACGTCCGGGAGGAAGATCGGGTCGAGGTACCGGGTCGCCGCCGTCACCGGCGTCGGAGCGGTCGGGCCCGCGGGCGCCGGAACCACCCCGGATGCGATCCCCACCGCGATCCCCACCGCGATCGCGCACCACGCCGCGACGATCGGACGACGCCGCCGACGCCGCCGACCACGCCGACGACGCGCGGACCGCGGTACCGACACGCTCGCCGTGGCCGCCTCGACCATCACCACCCGAACATCACCACCCGAACATCACCACCCGACCGCCGTCACCCGTCAGGCCGTGCCGTGGGCCCGGATCGCGTCCTGCGCCACGCGGTGGCCGTACCCGGCGGCCTCCACCGCGAGCGCCCCGTCCGCCACGGCGAGCAGGAAGCCGGCGGCGAATGCGTCGCCGGCGCCGGTGGTGTCGATCACGCCCACGAGCGGCGGCGCCGGCACCTCCACGAGGCCCTCGCCGGGGACGGACACGAGCGCCGGGTCGGCACCCTGCTTCACCACGGTGGCGGCGGTGGCGATGCCCTCGAGGCCACCGGCCCGGGCGAGCACCCGCGCCTCCATCTCGTTGCACAGCAGCACGTGCGGCTGGAGCGACCACAGCAGCGACCGCATCCGCTGCGGACCGAACGCCTCGATCACCGCGGCCGACGACGCGTCGATCGACACGATCACGCCCTGTTCGTGCGCCCAGTTCACGACGGTCACCGCGGTCTCCGCCAGCCGGCCACCCACGAGCGAGTAGGCGGGCACGTGCAGCACCTGCAGCCCGTCGAGCCACGCCGGGTCGGGGCCGTCCAGATCGGCGCACGCACCGCGGTCGGTGAGCATCGTGCGCTCGCCGAGGTGGTCGACCAGCACCACGATCGTTCCGGTGCGGCCACCGCGGTCCACCACGGCCTCCACGCCGTCGGCCTCCAACTCGGACACCAGCGCAGTGCCGATCGCGTCGTCACCCACCTGCCCGATGAAGCGCGCCCGTCCGCCTGCCCGTGCCACCGCGACGGCGGTGTTGGCGGCGCTGCCGCCCCGGCGGCGGCGGATGACCGCGTCGGTGTCCGACGCCAGGTTCACCGGTCCGTGCAGCCGGACCGCGATGTCCTCCACCAGATCCCCGAGCGTCCCGATCACGCGAGCACGCTACCGATCCGGGCGGCTCCGGGACCGTCACGCCCACTCCGGGCACATCCATCCCGGACCGTCTCCACCGCCACGCCACCCCGGGACGATCACGCCCACCCCGGGCACATCCATCCCGCCACCGGGACGTCAGGCGAGCGCGGCGCGCAGGCGCTCGTGCACGAAGAACACGCCGCGCTCCTCCACGGTCGCGAGCCGACCGCGTGCGTCGAGGCCGGCGTCGTGGGTGCGCTGCACCCGCGTGCAGATGTCGACGTCCTGTTCGTGCACCAGACGGTGCGTCGCGGCGATGCGCTCGGCCACCTCCGGCGCGGTGCCCGGCCGCAGGTAGAGGCGTCGCTCCACCACCGTGGTGTTCGGCGACGACGGTTCCACCCACATCACGAGGGCGGCGTCGGGGAACACGTTCATCATCAGGTTCGGCCACACCGTGAGGTAGTTGCCGACCTCGTAGGGGCGCGTGGTCGCCGCCGTGGCGAGCCGCTCCCACCCGGGCTCGCCCGGCAGCAGGTCGTGCAGGATCCGCTGCGCCTCGTCGACCGGACGCAACGGTCGGTCCCACGCGTACAGCACTGCGCCGTCCGACACCATCGGGTAGTCCTCGGTCGCGGTCGTGTCGATCTCCGGGTGCACGAACGGCGTGTGGTAGTTCTCCGAGTAGTTCTCCAGCAGCACCTTCCAGTTGAAGGGTCGCTCGTCGCGCTCGCTCACCACGACGTCGAACGACTCCAGCGGGAACGCGTCGATCGCCGCGGCGAGCGATCCGAGCGAGAGCTCGCCCGCCGTGCCGCTCGTGTCCACCCACACCGTGCGCCGCCACGACGCGACACCCACCTCGGTGAGCGAGTGATCGCCGGGGTCGAACCCGTCGGGCTCGCCCACGCCCGAGGCGCGGGCCAGCGACCCGTCGAGCCGGTAGAGCCACGAGTGGTACGGACAGCGGAGCAGCGGCCCGTCGCCCACGTCACCCTCGTCGCACAGGGGCGCGCCACGGTGGCGGCACACGTTCAGGAACGCCCGCAGCACCCCGTCGCGGTCGCGCACCAGCAGCACGGGCACACCGCCCACCCGCACCGCGCGCCAGGCGCCGTCGGGAGGCAGGTCGTCCACCACACCGGCGCACACCCACCCCCGGCGGAACACCCGGTCGAGCTCGAGCCGGTGGTGATCTGCCGACGCGTACCACGCCGCGGGCAGCGTCGTCGCGGTCCGGATGCCCTCGGGGTCGGGGATGGCGCGCACCATCGCCCCATTCTGACCGACCCCGCCGACCGTGCTGAGCAAGCGTCCAACGACGGTCGTGGACGCGACTAGTCTGAACGCTCGGTCAGGGTTCGCGACTCCCGCACACGAGCCCGCCACGGGGGGTTCCAATGCGCACGTCACGCCGCCAGTTCCTCGCCCGCTCGGCACGCCTCGGCGTGCTCCTGGGCGCCGGTGTCCCGATCCTCAACGCCTGTGGGGGCGACAGCGGCTCGAGCGGTTCGAAGCAGACCGACCCGATCGCCGACGGGCTCGAACCCGAACGCGGCCCGCTGCGCATCGTGAACTACGCCGACTACGTGAGCCCCGACGTGATCGCGGACTTCGAGCGCGAGTTCGGCGTGAAGGTGGAGATCTCCACCTTCGACACCGACACCGAGGCCATCGCGAAGCTCGCCTCCGGAGCGCTCAAGGCCGACGTGCACCACTCGATGGCCACCAACTCGATCGGCAACCTCATCCAGGGCGGACTGCTGCAGCCGCTCAACCGGAGCTACCTGCCGAACTTCGCCAACGTGCTGCCGGCCTTCACGGACCCGTGGTACGACGCCGGCGCTGCGTACTCGGTGCCCTACACCTTCTTCGGCACGGGCATCGGCTTCCGCGCCGACCGCATCGATCCGGCCGAGGTCGCCGCGCAGGGCTGGGACACCATCTGGAACGCGACGGCGTTCAAGGGCGAGGTCTCCGTGATCGACGACGAGCGCGAGGCGTTCACGATGGCGATGCTCCGCAAGGGCGTCACCGACATCAACACCCTCGACCGGGAGATCATCGACGCCGCAGTGGCCGACGTGATCGAGCTGATCGACCTCGTGAACGTGAAGGTGAACATCGAGGGCTACAAGGACATCCCGGAGGGCATCACCTCGATCGCCCAGCTGTGGAGCGCCGACCTGATCTCCGGGGCCACCAACTACCTGCCGGAGGGCACAGGACCCGAGGTGCTCGGCTTCTGGCACCCGCCCGCCGGCCAGTACGTGGTGAGCAACGACGCGATGGGCGTGCTCGCCGACGCGGAGAGCCCCGTGCTCGCCCACCTCTACCTGAACCACCTGCTCGACAACGACGTGTCCGAGAAGAACTTCAGCTGGGTCGGCTACCTGCCGGCGCTCGCGAAGCTCGACGCCGACTACGTGATCGGCGCCGGTTACGTGCCGGAGAACCTCCGCAACTGCGTGCCCACCAACGACGACATCGCCCAGGGCCTCCGCTTCGAGCCGCTCGGCCCCGAGGGAGACGCCATCTACGAAGCCGCCTGGTCGCGGTTCACCGCCGGTGGCTGACCGGACCGGCCGGCAGGCCTCGGGCCCGCTCCCCCACGGCCCCGGACGATGACCGCGACGGTCCGGCGTGCCCGCACCACGGTGTGGGCCGGTTTCGCGGCTCCCGGCATCGTGTGGCTGGTCGCGTTCTTCGTCGTGCCGATCTACGCCGTGATGGCGGTGGCGTTCGGGTCGATCGACCCGCTGCTGCGCACCGCACGTCCCGCCTGGAACCCGCTCGACTGGGACGTCGCCGCGATGCGGGCCGTGCTCGACCGGGTGTTCGGCGGCGACCTCGGCCGGGTGTTCGTGCGCACCTTCTGGTTCGTCGGGCTGGCGCTCGCCGGGTGCATCGCGATCGGCTACCCGGTCGCGTACCACGTGGCCCGCAAGGCGCAGCGCTCGCGGGGCACGCTGCTCGCCCTGCTGGTGCTGCCGTTCTGGATCTCCTACCTCATGCGCATGCTCGCCTGGACGAACCTGCTGCAGCAGGACGGCTACGTGAACCGGGTGCTGCAGTGGTTCCAGATCCTCGACGCCCCGCGCAACTGGCTCGACGGCGACTGGCCCACCGTGGTGATCGGCCTCGTCTACGGGTACATCCCGTTCTTCATCCTCCCGCTCTACTCCTCGCTCGAGCGGATCGACGGCCGGCTGATCGAGGCGGGCCGCGACCTCGGGGCGTCCGCGTTCCGCACCTTCTGGCACGTCACCCTGCCGCTGTCCGTGCCGGGCCTGATGGCGGCGAGCGTCGTCACGATCCTGCCGATGTTCGGCGACTACTACACCAACTCCTACCTCACCAGCGGCTCACCACGCGTGGAGATGATCGGCAACCAGATCGAGTTCTACCTCCGGGGGTCGAGCCAGCCGCAGACCGGCGCGTCGCTGGTGCTGCTGCTCATGCTGCTGCTGTTCGTGCTGATGGTGTACTACCTGCGGGCCACGATGCGGGCCCAGCGCGAGGCCGAGCGATGAGGGCGCCACGACCGTTCCGCAACCGCCACGGTCGGGCGCGCTGGCTGGCGTTGCTCACCTGGCTGTACGTCCTGTGGTCGCTGCTCCCGGTGCTCGTGGCCGTGCGCATCTCGCTCAACTCCGGCCGCAGCCGGTCGGCGTTCCAGTCGCCGTCGTTCCGCTGGTACTGGGGCGACCCCGTCGCGTCGGTGTGGCACGACGACACGCTGCACACGGCGATGTGGAACACGCTGCGCCTCGCCGGCCTCTGCATGCTGATCGCCACGCCGATCGGGGTGGCGATGGCGATCGGGCTGCACCGCTGGCGCAGCCGCACCTCCACCGGCGCCAACACGCTGATGATGGTGCCGATCGTGACGCCCGAACTGGTCTTCGGCGTCGCCCTGTTCCTCGTGTTCACCCAGGTGTACACCGGCATCCCGGGCGGCACCACCACCCAGCTGATCGGCCACGTGACGTTCACGATGTCGTTCGTGGTGATCATCGTGCGCGGCCGGCTCTCCGCGATCGGTGGGCAGTACGAGGAAGCCGCACGCGACCTCGGTGCCTCACGGGTGCAGGCGATGCGGCTCGTGCTGCTGCCGATGCTCGGCCCGGCGATCTTCGCGAGCCT
>CAEZSR010000147.1_pt1 | contig 11295 bp, 7 predicted proteins | sample 7264011 | NCBI WGS metagenome assembly CAEZSR01 (sample SAMEA6813783, study PRJEB35770) | freshwater metagenome | biome: Freshwater; feature: Freshwater reservoir; material: water | place: Czech Republic | collected 2016-08-15 | depth 0.5m m | reverse complement strand
GGAGTGGAAGCGCCGCGTCGACACCGACGGCCCCGACCCCGCTCGGGCGCACGCGCAGCGTCACGCCTCACTCGCCTTCAGCGACCACGAGTTCCGCCTCGTCGTCACCGGCCCCAACATCGACGGCACGAAGCTCGCCGCCCTCCTCGACGAGTTCGAACAGGCCGAGTTCGAACGCGACTGGGCCGCCTGCCGTGAGCAGTACGGCGACGACGCTCGCCCCGACCTGCTGCGCCGCAACGCCGAGCAACGTCGCTACGACGCCTTCATCCGCCTCCTCGCCCACGTCCACCTCCCCGCCGACGACACCCCGATCGACGACCTCGAACCCGACGAACGCGAACCCGACGAACGCGAACCCGACGAGCGCGAACCCCACGACATCCAGGCCGGTCCCGGCACGCCCCGGGCCGGCCGGACCGACGGCCCGACGGGTCGGCCCGTCGACGGCGCCGTCACCACCACGGTGAACATCGTGATCGACCTCCGCACCTTCCTCTCCGGTGCCGCCGAGCTGTTCGACGTCGCCCTGCAGCGCCACCTGGTCGCGCCGTTCGGACCCGACCGCGCCGTCTGCCACTCCCTCGACGGCATCCTCGTGTCCGCCCACGACGCCGTCCTCGCCGCACTCCACGGCTCGTTCCGGCTCGTGGTCACCGACGACGACGGCGTCCCGATCCAGATGACCAGCACCAGCCGGCTCTTCACCGGCCGCCTCCGCGACGCCGTGATGATGCTCGCCGTGCGCTGCACCCACCCCGGCTGCAACTGCCCCGTCTCCGGCTGCGAGATCGACCACCTCACACCGTGGTCGCAGGGTGGCACCACGTGCACCTGCAACGGCTCACCCGCCTGCCGTCACCACAACAACTGGCGCTATGCGACCAACGCCACCACGCGCCGCAACCCCGACGGCAGCTGGACCACCATGCGGAGCGACGGCACCGACATCGCACCACCCCTCCCCCGGGCCGCCTGACCACCGCCCCCACCAGCAGCCGGTCGCGACGCATGCGCGTCGTGCGTCCCGACGTGTCCCGACGCTCCCGCGGCGTGGCTCTGGCGCGCCCCGGATCAGGACGGGGGCGGCACGTCGGTGAGCACTCGTCGGTAGCGGACGTCGGTCACCGTGACGCCGAGGACCTCGTCGGTCCTCGCAGCGCCGTCGGCCACCCATCCCTCCGACTCGTACAGCGACCGCGCCCGGACGTTCTCGGGCACCACCCAGAGCACGGCCTCGTCGTACCCGAGGGCGGACAGCGACGCCGTCGCTCGACGCAGCAGCGCGCGCCCGATGCCACGTCCCCAGTGACCGGGGTCGAGGTTCATCGCGTACAGCTCGCCACACGCGGACGGCACCTCGGACCACGGCTCGGACGACCCGTCCACCGATACCACCGGCGGCGCAGCGGCGTCGACGACGGCGAACCCCACGACCTCGCCGGCCACCTCGGCGACGAGGATCGGCGGTGCGTCGGGTCGCTCCAGGTGAGCACGCCACATCTCGATCCGATCCTCGGCGCGCAGCCCGTCGAGGTAGACGTCGGGCATCACCCCGCGGTACGCGTGCTGCCAGGCCCGCACGTGGAGGCGTCCCATCGCGTCGGCGTCGGACGCGACGGCATCGCGGATCACCAACTGGTCGTCGGACATCGGCTCAGCATGCACGCCGCAGCCTCAGGGCGCACCCCGATTTCCCCGGCAGTCAGGGCGTGACTCGGTGGAGCAGCAGCGCGGCGGAGACGGCGTCGCCCTGGCGAGGGCGATCGGGTGAGGCGTATCTCGCGGCGACGAGGGCACCGACGATCGCATCGGGGATCGCGTCGGGGATCGCGTCGGGGATCGCGCCGGTCTCGTCGGGACGGTACGGCTCGAGCGTGTCGCCGACGAGGCGGGCGGGCAGGGCGTCGAGGTGCAGGATCGCGCCCGCCGGTGCGAGCCGTGCCCGGAGCGCGAGGTTCGCGTGGCCGGCCACCAGGTGCGGCTGGAGGTGCGGCGACACGAGCGGTGTCTCCTCGCCGTCGACGGCGAGCGTGATCGTGTCGCCGGAGGCGTCGATCACGGCCGGCGAACGGTCGTCACCCAACAGCAGTTCGCCCTCCCACCGGGCACGCAGGCTCGGGTGCGCCGGGCCGCCGCGCCAGCCGGGCGTCGGTGCCGGTGGGGCGTAGCCGGGGATCACACGCGCGAGCACCGCGGCGACCGCCTCACCGAGTCGCTCGGTCTCCACGTTCGTGAGCGCGGCGATCGCGAGGCCGAGCGACGGCACCACGGTGAGGTGCGCGCCCACACCACCCATGCGGCCCGCGTGCACGAGCACGCGCACACCGCCGGGTGCGGTGCCGACGTCGCGCGTGACCCAACCGACGCCGTACGCACCGCCGTCGGCCTGGCGGGGCGCGACCGGCGAGCCGAGCAGGCCGTGCATCGCACCCGACAGCAGGGAACCGGTGGCGTGGGCGAGCCCGAAGCGGACGAGGTCGTCGATGCCGCACCACGCCTCCGACGCACACGGGTGGTCGGTGGTGTAGCCGGGGTACGGGCGACGCTCGGCGCCGTACCGCACCGCTGCGCCGGCCGGGCCGGTCGGTGATCCCCACCCCGCGGTCGGCATGCCCACGGCGTCGAACACGTGGCGCTGCACGAGGTCGTCCATCGACGCGCCGCTCGCCCGCTCGGCCACCAGCTGGAGCACGCCGTACCCGAGGTTCGAGTACCGCCACTGCCACCCGGGCGGGAGCACGGGCCGGGCGAACGACGCCACCGCGGCGCGCACCGCATCCGACGCGGACCACGCCGAGCGATCCTCCGTGAGCTCGTCGACGTAGGCGAACCGGTGGTGGGTGCCGAGGCCGGCGGTGTGCGCAGCCACCTCGAGCAACGTCGGTGATCGGCCCGGCGGCAGCAGCCCCGCCGGGAGGTCGACGGGCTCGTCCCAGGCGAGCACGCCCGCGTCGACCAGCGCACCGAGCACGGTGGCGGCGATCGGCTTCGTGGTCGACGCCAGGCTGAACGGCGTGTCGACCGTGACCGCTCGCCCGGCTCCGACGTCGGCGAGCCCGGCGACCACGTGGCGCACCCCACCGTCGACGGACGCCACGGCGAACGCGGCACCGGGCAGCTCACCCGACTCGACGGCGCCCGCCAGCACGGCCGCGCCGGCGGCGAACGCGTCGTCGAGCACGCTCACGCGTCGGGGCCCGGGTCGTCGAGCAGGTGCAGCTGCAGGTGCGCGACCAGCCGCTCGACGGGGTCGTCGAGGTCGAGCCCGGCGATCTCCACCGCCCGCCGCAGCCGGTAGCGGAACGTGTTCGGGTGGACGTCGAGGTGCGCCGACGCCGACGACACGTCGCCGAGGTGGTCGAGGTAGGCGCGCAGTGTGGCCGCGTACTGGCTCTCGCGGGCACGGTCGCTGCCGAGCAGCACGTCGAGCCGGCCGCGGGTGAGGTCGGGACGCGACTGGGCCAGGGTGCGCCAACGCGACAGCACGGCGGCGCCCACCACGTCGTCCCAGCGGACCGGCGCTCCCGTGGTGCCGTGGCTCACTGCCGCCACCGAGTCGGCCTCCAGCCGAGCCGCCGGGAGCGACTCCACGCCGTGCGGCGACAGCGCGATCGCGGCGGCCAGCGGCACCCGCACCGACCCGCGAGCGCGGGCGACGAGATCGGCGACGACGGCATCGAGGCGATCGGGCACGGCCGACACCACGACGTGCATCACCCCACCCGCCACCGACACCGCGATCGGCGCGCGCTCGGTGCGCCGATACAGCGACACCACGCTCGCCACACGGGCGAGGTGCATCGCCGCGGCCGCATCGTCGACGGTCTCGGGACGCAGCACCAGCACGGCGAGCTGGTGCTCGCGCCGCAGCTCCACCATCCCACCCGCTCCACCCAGCGCACCGGGCGGCACACGTCCGGCGAGCACGGCGCCGACGAGCTCCCACTCCTGCCGGCGCTCGACGTCGCCGGCCACGTGCCGCACGAGGTGCAGCGCGGCGAGCGGTGCGACCTCGCTCAGCACCCGCTCGGTGTCCTCGCCCAGCGGGTGGTCGCCCTCCTGCACCCAGATCGTGCCCACCACCTCGCCACCGGCGCGCACCGCGGTGACCATGCGGTCGCGGTACGACGGTTCGGTGGCGGCGTAGGAGATGCGGACCGCGGCGTCGCTCTGCCAGATCCGCTTGAACGCGCCGTCGTGCTGCAACCGGCGGATCCACGCCTCGGGCACCCGACGACCGAGGATGGTGTCGCGGCGGTACTCGTCGATCGACTCGTCGCCCGTGGAGTAGGCGAGCACCCTCGACTGCGCGTCCTCGATCGTGACCGGTCCGCCGGTGCGCGCCGCGATCGCGTTGGCGAGTGCGAAGAGGTCGCCCAGCAGCGGGTCGTCGGGGTCGATGCGACCACCGCTCGGGCTGGAGGTGCTGGTCACCATCCGCACCAGCGAGTGCAGCTGGCCCCACTCCACGTCGCGCGCCGCTCGCAGCAACGCCACGCCGCACGCCTCGGCCGCGGCCGTCGGCGCGGCGGACACGTCGTCGTCGAACTTCGCCACCACGGCCGCGGCCCCCGCCGACCCGGCGTCGCGCACGAGGCTCGCCAGCTCGCCGCCGCGCGGATCGAGGCCCACGGCGAGCACCACGTCGCCGGCGGCGAAGCGCGTACCCGCCACGCGGTCGTGGATGATCGGGTCGCCGACACCCACGTCGAGCCCGTGCGGCGCCACCACCACGCGCACGAGCTCGTACCCCAGCCCGCCGACGAGGTCGGCGAGGGTCGGCAACGCCCGGTCCGTCATGGGCGTCAGTCTCGCGCCGCCGGTCGTGACGGCCGGCAGAACCGGTACCAGCCGGTGTCCGAGATCGAGCGGCCCTCCAGCCCGTCGGCCAGCGCTGCGCCGATCGCACGCGACATCGCGTCGGTCCAGCGCAGGGCGAGGTCGGGATCCACGGTGCGCAGCAGCACGATGTCGTCGGGGGTGGCGACGAGCCGCACCGCGGCATCCGACGCCTCCACCTGCGGCACGCCGTCGACGACGTCGAGCACGACCACAGCCGACGCATCCGCAGGGACGTCGACGCCGAGGTCGTCGCCGACCCTGCCCGAACGGTCCTCGGGCACCGTCGACCACGACACCACGCACCGGTCGGTCGGCGACCGGCCGTTCACGCCGTCGTCGAGGTCGCCGTAGAAGTCGGGCACGTGACGCACGATCCGCGCGCCCAACCGTCCGAGGTTGAACCGGGCGTTCGCCCGCACGAGCGGGTCGAAGGTCCACGTGATGCGGGCGAGACCACGCCGCGCCGCCCAGGCACGCTGGTCGAGCTTCAGTGCGGCGCCGATGCCGGTCCCGCGTTCCACGGCGCCGGTCACCTGGCTGCGAAGGCACGCCTCGCCGCCGGCGGCCACAGCGCCGTCGAGGTAGGTGAGCCCGAACGACGCCCCGACGAGCTCGCTGCCGCGGTAGGCACCTGCGACGTACCCGCCGGTGTCGGCGATCGCGGTGAGGATGTTCACCGGACCCGGCGAGCGGTCGAGCGGCACCCGCCACACCTCGGCGAGCAGCTCGCTCACCCGGCGCAGCTCGCGGTGGCCGCCCACCGGGCGCACCTCCACACCCGCGGCGTGCGCCGCAGCGGTCGCCTCGGCGTCCGTGACGACGAGCAGCGAGGGGTCGTGCACGACGCTCACCGCGTCCCGCTCCCGCCGATCCCGTCGCTGTCGTCGCTCCCGTCGCCGCGGCCGATCCGCAGGAGCGGCACGGCTTCGGCACGACCGAGCACGGCCGCCCCACGGAGGCCGTCGGCAGCCAGCCGCAGCAGCCCCCACGACGTGGCGATCACCACCGTCGGCCCGCGTTCGTCGAGGCCGAGCACCTCGACCGGCTCGGGCGGCAGCGAGCCGCGGCGGACCGTGACCCCCGCCGTGATCGAACCGTCCGGCGGCGCGACCGACACGACCAGGGTGGTCCGCGCCGACGGGCACTCGTGGTGCCCGGCGACGGCGGCCAGCGTGGCTGCGTCGACGGGCACGGAGGGACCGGGCCGGAGGCGGGCGAGCTCGGCGGTGCCGTCGCGGACGACGAGCTCGGCGCCGTGCCACCCGACGCGCACCGACGGCCGGGCGACGACCGCCCAACCGTGGTCGTCGGGGCTCGGCGCGGCGTCGAAGCGCAGGGTGCCGGTGGTGACCCGGAGACCCTCCCGCGTCCCCTCCCCCTCCGCCGACGCCTCGAACCGCCAGGCACCCCCGGTCGCGCCGATCCACCATCCCGACGGGGCCGGTCCGTGCTCCAGCTCGGGCACCTCGGGCACCTCCGGCGAGTCGGCCGACCGCCATCCGGTGGCGGCGATCACCGCACGGTCGACCGCGGCCCCGACCGGGGACGCTGCCGTGTTCGCGACGACGGCGACCGCCAGCCCGTCGTCGGGGTACACGCGCAGCTCGGCCTTGGCGCCCACGAACTCGGCCAGACCCCCGAACCAGCGGTGACCCGCCGTGGCGCCGGTGGTGCAGCCGCTCGCGAGGGCGGGAACGCTGCCGTCGGGGAGCGGGTCGACGTGCGAGAGGGCCGCCACCGCCGGACCGAGGGCACCGTCGGGCACCAGCAGCGCTCGCAGCAGCGCGGCGAGGTCCGCGGGCGAGAGCCAGAGGCCACCGTCGCCGACGGAGGTGCAGCCCTGCAACGACCTCCGCCACGAGCCCGCCCCGGCGGGGACGTAGCAGCCGGCCATCCCGGCCACGGTCCAGCCCGGGTCGTCGCGCACGCCGCCGTCGGTCGCGCCGACGGGGTCGAGCACGGCCCGACGCACCGCCTCGCTCCACGAGGTCCCGGCCTCGCGAGTCACGATCTCGGCGAGCACCGCGTAGTTCGTGTTGTTGTACGACACCCGGCTGCCGGCCGCGAACCACGGCGACATGCCGGCGACGAGCCCGATCACGTCGGCGGGCGTGAGCCGGTCCTCCACGTGGTGGCCGGCCAGCAACCGCAGCGCGTGGTACTCCGGCAGGCCGCTGCGGTGCTGCAGCAGGTGGGCCACCGTGATGGACGACGCTCCGGCGAGCTCGGGGAACCAGCGGTCGAGGGTGGCGTCGCGGGTGAACGCACCGTCGTCCACCGCTCGGTGCACGGCCAGTGCCGTGACGATCTTCGCGAGCGACGCCGTGTACATCGGCGTGTGCTCGCCGACGTCGATCCGGTGCTCCAGCACCGCGCGCCCGCGGCACGCGATCGAGACGCCGTGGAGGTCGACGACGACCACCGCGCCACCGGGCCCGTCGGGGTCGGTCACCAGCAGCTCGACGGCCTCGGCCGCAGCCTGCGCGCGGGAACGATCGGACGGCGGCGCGGTCACGGCCGGACCACCTCGGATCCGGCCTCGGATCCGGCCTCGAATCCGGTGTCGGGCGCGGTCCCACGCGCACGGCGGGCACCCCGGTCGACGGTCATCCCCGCACCTTGCCGCACGGCGGGCGATGCTCGCACCCCCGCCCCCGACGAACACCGCCCGGCAGGTTCGTCGGCCACCACCAACTCCGGGTCGCGCCGTTCCTGCCAACATCGTCCGGATGGCGGCCGACCGGCAGGTCTCCGGCCCGGGGGAACGGGGGACGCACGCGGGGCGACACGCGCCGCGAGCGCGCACGCGCTCGGTGCGGGTGATGGCGCTGCTGGCCGTGGCGCTGCCGGCGGTGGCGCTGCCGGCCGGGTGCGGGTTCGAGGGTCTCGACTTCGTGGTCGACGACCGCGTGGACATCACCTCGCTCGACGACCGTGACGAGACCGACCTGCCGATCGAGCTCACCTGGACCTTCGACGGTCCGTTCGAGGGTGACGAGGCCGCGTTCGCCGTGATCGTCGACCGCACCCCGCCGCCCCCGGGCCGCGACCTGGACTCCCTGCTCGACGACGACCCGGCCTGTGACGGTCCGCAGGGCTGCCCCGACGGCTACCTGGAGCGCAACCGGGTGTACGTCACCACCGACACGACGATCCTGCTCGACAACGTCGCCGAGGGCACCGCCGCCCAGGAGGCACGCGGGTTCCACGAGGTCACCATCGTCCTGGTCGACGACCAGGGCCGGCGTGTGGGCGAGCTCGCCGAGTCCGTCCGGTTCCGCCTACCGGGGCGCGACCGATGAGTCCCGACACTGCGGGCACTGCCGGCACTGCCGGCACGGCCGGCCCGGCCGGCCCGACCGGCCCGACGGGCGCCCTCGCCGACGACGTCCGCACCGTCGAGGTCACCGACGCCGACCGGACCCGCGCTCGTGCGTTGCTCGGGCTCGGCCCGAGCGTCACCGACGCGTCGGCCGGCGACGGCGCACGCGGAGACGCGGCCGACCGGGCCGCCGATCGGGCCGCCGACCGGGCCGAAGCGGACGAGACCACCCGACCACTGCGCGAGGTGTTCGCCGAGCACCAGCTCGGTTGGTACGCGGTGGTGGTGCTCGGCGTGCTCGGGCTCGCCGACACCCTGCAGGGGTACGCACTCGGCGTCCTCGCCCCCGAGATCAGCCGCACCCTCGGCATCAGCCGCAGCGAGTTCGCCACCCTCAACGCGGTGAAGACGCTCGCCACCGCGGCGATGACGGTGCCGCTGGTGATGCTCGTGCAACGACGGCCGCGCCGGGCCCTCGTGTCGGTGGTGGGTGCCTTCGTGTGGGCCGTGTTCGCGATCGCCACCGGGTTCGTGGTGGGCATCGTCGGCCTCGCCGTGGTGCTGATCGTGGACGGCGCCACCAGCAGCACCCGGTCCACCATGCACACGCCGCTGCTGGCCGACAGCTACCCGCCCACGGCACGGGTGCGGGTGCTCTCCGCGTACACCGGCCTGAGCGCCGCCGGCAACGTGCTCGCACCGCTCACCGTGGCCGTGCTCGCCACCTGGGCGGGACTGTCGTGGCGCGGCGTGTTCGTGGTGACCGGCGTGGTCACCCTCCTCGCTGCGATCGCCGCGCTGCGCCTGCGCGATCCGGGGTTCGGGCGTTGGGACACCGACCGGGTGCGCCGGATGTCCGTCGAATCGGTCGAATCGGTCGAGTCCGTCGAACCGGTCGAACCGGTCGAATCGGTCGAGTCCGTCGGTCCCGTCGCCCACGAACCGGTCGCGCCGACGACCGCCGCGACCGCCGCGACCGCGGCGACGGCCGGACCCTCGCTCGGGTTCGCCGAGATCGCCCGCCGCCTGCTGCTGATCCCCAGCATCCGCCGTCAGCTCGCGGCGTGGATCGTGCTCGGCATCATGTCGATCCCCCTCGGGACGTTCATCACCTTCCTGCTCGACGAGCGGTGGGGGCTCGGCCCGGGTGGTCGCGGTGCCATCGCCGCCGGACAGGCCGCTGTCGCCCTCGTCGTGCTCGCCGTGTTCGGCCGCCGCGGCGAGGCGATGCTGCGCCGCAGCCCCGCCGACGTGGTGCGGCTCGCCTCGGTGTTCGTGGTGATCTCCACGGTCTCGACCGCCCTCGGTGCGCTCGCGCCGAACCTGGCGCTCGTGGTGATCCTGCTCACCGTCGGCTCCGCCGGCCTGGCCATGCTCGCACCGGCGATCTTCTCGCTGCAGATGGCGCTCGTGCCGGCCGAGATGCGACCCCACGCCGTCGCGCTCGGCGGGCTCGCCAGCGGCATCGGCGGGCTCACCGGCTCGATCTACCTCGCCGGCATCGACCGCCGCTTCGGTGTGGTGGGCGCGATCGTGGCGCTCAGCCTGCCGGGCATCATCGCCGCGCTGGTGATCCGCTCGAACGCGAAGTTCGTCGACGCCGACATCGACCGGATGGTCACCGAGGTGATCGAGACCAGCCGAGTGGAGGCGATCACCGCGGGCGGCGGTCGGCTGCCGCTGCTCACCGTGCGCGGGGTGAACGCCGGGTACGGCGACCTGCAGGTGCTCTTCGGGGTCGACCTCGAGGTACGCGAGGGCGAGATCGTGGCGCTGCTCGGCACGAACGGCTCGGGCAAGTCCACGCTGCTGCGCGTGGTGTCGGGGCTGCTGCTGCCGACGGACGGGTCGGTGCGGCTCACCGGCCGCGACATCACCTACGTCGCACCGGAGCGCCGGGTGCGGATGGGCATCACCCAGATCCCCGGCGGCCGCGCCGTGTTCGGTCCGCTCAGCGTGACCGAGAACCTCCTGGCCTACGCCGAGACGCTCGATCTCCGCCGCGCCGAGCTCGACCGCCGGCTCGAGCGGTGCTTCGAGCTGTTCCCGGCGCTCGACACGCGCCGCGACCAGCGCGCGTCCACCCTGTCGGGCGGCGAGCAGCAGATGCTCGCGCTCGCCAAGGCCGTGCTGCTGCGACCGCGGCTGCTGCTCGTCGACGAGCTGTCGCTCGGCCTGGCACCCACCGTCGTGGCCGACCTGCTCGGCCGGCTCGAGGCGATCCGGGACGAGGGCACGGCGATCGTGCTCGTCGAGCAGTCGGTGAACCTCGCGCTGTCGGTGTCGGACCGCGCCTACTTCCTGGAGAAGGGTCGGGTGCGCTTCAGCGGCACCGGCGACGGCCTGCTCGCCCGCGACGACCTGCTCCGCGCCGTGTTCCTGGGCGAGGCCGGCACCACCCCGTCGGACGGAGGCCCGCGGTGAACGCGTTCGGGCTGTTCGGCTGGGACGTGCCGATCGAGATCCTGCTGCTCGGTGTGATCAGCGGCGCGTCCTACGGCCTGCTGGCCGTCGGTCTCGTGCTCGTGCACCGCAGCAGCCGCGTCATCAACTTCGCCCACGCCGAGGTGGGCGCGTTCGCCGCCACCATGCTCTACGTCGGCGTGAACCAGTGGGACCTCCCCTACTACGCCGTGCTGCCGTTCGCGCTCGCGATCGCGGCGATGCTCGGCACGGGGGTGGAGGGCATCGTGGTCGGCCGGCTCGGCCGGGCTCCGAAGGTGATGAGCGTCGTCGCCACCCTCGGCGTCGCCCAGTTGCTCAGCGCGCTGGCGCTCGCGATCAACACCAGCTCGGGCGGCGGCTTCGCGTTCCCGTCGCCCCCCGGCATGCCGGTGTTCGACGTCGGCATCCTGCGCCTCGGCGAGGACGAGACGGCCACGCTCGTGGTGGCGCCGATCGTGGTGGCCGCGCTCGCGCTGTTCCTCTCCCGCACCCGCGCCGGGCTGCGCGTGCGGGCCACCGCCGCGAACCGCGACGCCGCGGTGTTGGCCGGCATCTGGGCCGGTCGCACGTCGCGCACCGTGTGGGCGCTCGCCGGCGTGCTCGCGGCGATGACGGCGATCCTGACGGCGCCGTCGAAGGGACCGGGCTTCGCCGCTGCGCTCGGGCCGGGTCTGCTGCTGCGC
>CAEZSR010000146.1_pt1 | contig 11313 bp, 7 predicted proteins | sample 7264011 | NCBI WGS metagenome assembly CAEZSR01 (sample SAMEA6813783, study PRJEB35770) | freshwater metagenome | biome: Freshwater; feature: Freshwater reservoir; material: water | place: Czech Republic | collected 2016-08-15 | depth 0.5m m | reverse complement strand
GCGATCGCGGCATGGGCGGCCGTCGAGCTCGTCCTGCGGCGAACGGCGCCGGCGGCGCTGCTGCCGTCGCTCGCGCTGGCCGGGGTGATTGCGCTCATGTCGGCCGAGGCCGGCGCGCCGCCGCTGTGGTGGGTGGTGGCGTGGGTGGTGGCCGCGTTGGCCACGCTGCTCCCGCACCGACGCCGGACCCGTTCGGGGCTCGCGATGGCGCACGCGGCGATCATGACCGTGCTGGCGGTCGTCACCGTGCTCGTCGCCGGGTCGGCGCTGGCCGCCGAGCGGTTCGACCCGCGGGCCCGCATCGACGCACCGGCCACCCCCGAGACGGGCATCAGTCCCCTGGCCCGGCTCGACGAGTGGCGGTCACGCGTCCCGGCGGTCGAGGTGTTCCGGAGCACGCTGTCGTCGGCACAGCGCTGGCGTCTCGTGGGGCTCACCCGCTACGACGGTCGCACCTGGCTCCCCGCCGACGACTACCGAGTGTCCAGCTCGGTGGTCGGCCCCACCGACCCCGACGAGGCGACGGTGCGCGCCGAGGTCCGGATCGGCGAGCTCGACGCGGCCTGGTTGCCGATGGTCGACCGAACCGTCGAGGTGTCCGTCGAGGTGTCCGTCGAGGACGGCGGGGACGGGGACGGACTCCGGGTCGACGAGACGCGCAGCGGCCTGTTGCCGATCCGGGCACCCGAACTGGGCACGGTCTACGAGCTGGTGCTGCAGCCGCAGGACGTCCAGCCGTCGACACTCGCCACCGCCCGCGTCGCGACGGCGAGCGAGGTCCTCGTCGACGGCGTCGAGCTGTCACCCGCCACCCTGGAGCTCGCGTCGACCATCGTGGCGGGCGCGCGCACCGACGCGGAGCGGGCGGAGGCGATCGCCCGTCACCTCCGCGAGCAGTACGTGCTCGACTTCGACAGCCCACCCGGACACTCGCTCGCGGTGCTGGAGCTGTTCCTCGAGCGCACGAAGCGCGGGCGCGACGAGCAGTTCGTCGCGGCCTACGGGCTGCTCGCCCACGCCGTCGGCCTGCCGGTCCGGATCGCCGTCGGCTTCCAGTCCGAGGCGCTGCCCGGAGGGGGCGGCACGGTGGCGTCGTCCGACCAGGCGATCGCCTGGCCGGAGGTCGACTTCGGCGAACTCGGCTGGATCGCGTTCGACCCGGTGCCGGCACAGGCGAACACGGCACCGCCGGCGCAGGGCGACGGGGCGGTGGCGCCGATCGGCGACGACACGGAGGAGCCGCCCGTCACCACGGCGGTGCCGACGCCCGACAGCTCCGTGCCCGACGACAGCCCCACACCCGACACCGTCGACGAGACGGAGACGAGTGCCGTGGCGGCCACCGCGGTCGGTGCCGGTGTCACCCTGGTCATCGCCGCCACCGTGCTCACCGGGTACGTGCTGTGCGTGCTGGCGCTCAAGTCGCACCGGCGGCGGCGCCGCCGGGCCGCGACCGAGCCTGCGGCCAGGGCACTCGGCGCGTTCCGATCGGGGGTCGACGTGCTGGTCGACCTCGGGCAGCGGGCGGATCGGTCGCGCACCGACCTCGAACTCGTCGACGCGGGCGCTCGCACGCTGGGCGAACCGGCGCTGCACCTCACACCGGTGGCCACCGTCGCCACCGCGGCGGTGCACAGCCCGATCGAGCCGACACCGGAGGAGTGCGAGCGCGCCTGGGCGGCGATCGAGTCGTTCGAGCAGGCCACGGCAGCCCGGGTCGGCCGGCTGCGCTACGTGCGGGCGAAGGTCAGCACCCGCTCGTTGCGCCGGGGGATCCCGGACTGAGGTGACGCTCGTCTCCCGGCTCGCGCCCGTCGCGGTCGGGTACGGCGGCGGTGGTCGGGCTCAGAGCGCCGGCGTGCGGGTGTCGACCCCGGTGTCGATGTCGGGCTCGCCCACCAGGCCGACCGGTGCGGCCGGGACCGGACCGGCGTTGCGTCCGCGGGCACCGCGACGACGGGTGGCCGGCACCCACACGGGGAGCAGCTCACCGCGACGGCTGCGCAGCCGCGTGGCGACCACCTGCAGGGTGCGGGTGTAGAGACGGCGGGTGGGGATCGCGAGCACCACTGCGTCGACCAGCTGGGTGAGCTGCACCGACGAAGCTGCGTCCATCAGCGGACCACCGTCGAACACCACGACGTGCGCGCTGCGGCGTGTGATGTCGATGACGTCCGGCACGTTCTGACGGCGCAGGCCGGTGGCCGTCCCCTTGTCACCGATGCCGACCACGCGCAGGCCCCGCATCGCCGTGGGACTGTACGGATCGATGCGCAGACCCTCACGATTGCGACGCGGCAGGCCGTTGTCGGTACCGGCGGTCGCCAGCAGACCCGGGATGCCCGAGCTGCCCGCACTGAACAGCCGCGAGAGCTCGGGGTCGCGCGGGTCGGCGTCGATGAGCACGACCTGCGACCCGTTCGCTGCGTAACGGTTCGCCATGGCGCCCGCCAGGGTGGTGGTCCCCGAGCCGCGTTCGAGGCCGACGACCACGACGGTGAGGGCCTCGCCCACCTTGGCGTTGGCCTCGGCGCGCACACAGAGCGCGTCGACGAAGGGGACGAGTCGCTCCGGCAGGTGCTCCACGGGCGCACGACGGTTCTTGCCGACCGCCCGGGCATGGGGCAGCTCGCCGACCACCGTGGCGCCGAGGAGCTCGCCGACCTGGTTCTCGTCGAGCGCCGTGCGCGAGAGGCGAGCCACGACGACGGCGGCGATGAGGCCCAGCAGGCCACCGGCGGCCAGGCCGGCCGCGACGAGCAGCCGGTTCGACTCGATGATCGGTGCCGCCGGCAGGGTGGCGCGCTGGACGACCTGGCTCGTGACGCGGAGCCGGCCGGACAGCTCGAGCTCGTTCTTCGCCGCGAGCACCTGGTTGATCTCGTTGGTGACGAGCGTGCGGGCCGATGCCAGCGACGGGGCCACGGTCTCGAGCGTGGGGATCGGCGGGACCGCACCGGTCTCGGCGTCGGGTTCGCGCTGCACGTAGGGCAGCATCACCGCCTCGATCTCGCCGTCGATGGCGTCCAGCTGGGCGCGCAGCGTTGCGATCTGTTCGTCGAGCTGGTCGATCTCCGGCTGCTGGCTGTCGTCCACCTGGTCGCGCAGCGACGTGAAGTAGAGGTCGATGTAGGCGTCGACGACGAGGCGCGACAGCTCGGGGTCCGGCGTGCTCACCCGGAGGTCGACGATGTCCGTGCGGCTGGAGTGCTGGACGGTGAGCCCGCTCGCCACCTCGAAGGTGCTGACGTCGCGTTCGAGCTCGTCGCTCACGCGGGTGGCCACCCGGTCGGCGAGCGCCTCGGAGCGCAGGATGCTGAGCTGCGAGACCACGTAGCGGTCGGGGTCGTTGGTGAAGCTCACCTGGAACAGCGACTCGCTGGGCGGCGAGACCAGGATCGTGCCGAGCGACTCGTACTGGGGGGTGCCTTCCTCGGTGAGCAGCAGGCCGGGGATGGCTCCGAGCACCAGGCAGGCGACGAAGATCCACCAGTACCGGCGGACGGCGTTCACGACGAAGGACAGTTCCATGTGGGGCGCCTCTCTCCGGGCTCGAGGGCTGAACGGCGAGGTTATCTCGCGTCCGGAAGGTCATCGACTCACCCCGAACCGGTCTTGATGACATGCAGACGGGTCCGGTGACGGGTCGCGGCATGCGATCGCTCGGCGTGCCGGTGGTTCGACGTCCCGACCGCGGGATCCGTCGCGGGATCCGTCGTGTGGTGCCCGCGCACGGGAGTGGCTCCCGACGCGACTGTTCGGTCGGCGCGTGTGCCTGACAGACTCGTCGGGTCGTGCAGAAGAGGTGGTGGGCGCTCGCAGCGGTGGCGGTTGCCGGCATCGGCGCGGGCGCAGGCGTGTTCGTGGTCGTGCGTGACGACGACGAGGAGCCCGACGGCCCGATCGGCACGCACACGATCTCCCGGCTCCCGCCGCCCGCTGCAGGGTCGTTGCAGGTGGAGCTGGACGGAGGTGCGGCGCGCACCTCCGACGGCAGCGTCGACGTCGCGATCACCGCGCCCGCCGGTGCGACCGAGGTGCAGGTGTCGCTCGACCCCACGTTCGCCGGGGCGACGTGGCAGCCGATCGCCGAGCCGCTCACGATCGACGTGCGCGACGGCGGTTACCAGATGGTGTTCGCCCGCGTGCGCGACGGAGAGGGCGCCGAGGCCGGCCGCCCGGCGGTGGCGGGCATCGAGGTCGATCTCACGTGGGATGCCGCCACCTCGTCGGCCGACGGTCCGCACCGGCCGAGCTGGGCGCGCATGGCGTCGCCCACCACCGTGCTCGTCCGCATCGAGGCCGGCCGCGTGGTCCGCAACGGCGCCGCCCCGTTCGACCGGGTGGTCGGCGAGCCGCTCGACGTCTCGTCCGTCGACGATCCCGCCGACTGGCGCGTGACGACGCCGGGCGTGACGGTGGCGTCGGTATCGCGCGTCAGCCGACCGTGGGGCGAGGGCATCACCGGCGACGACCCGAACGCCGACCGCGTGCTGCCGCTGGTGCACGACGTGTACCTCGAGCTCGATGCCCGCCTCCCGGTGGGGCCGCACACGATCGAGACCGCCGACGGAACCGTGGCGCCCGTCGAGGTGGTCTACGAACCCGACTCGTCGCGCAGCGCGGCGATCCGGGTGAACCAGCTCGGCTTCGCACCCGCCGACCGTGGGAAGGTGGCGTTCGTGTCGGTGTGGCGGGGCGACGCCGGCGGCATCGACTTCCCCGATGCGATGACGTTCGAGGTCGTCGACACCGCCACGCGGGCCGTCGTGCTGACCGGCACCACGGTGACGCGGGCGACCGGCGACGAGTTCGGCCGCGGCGACCTCACCGGCGCCGAGGTGCACGAGATCGACTTCTCCGACGTCGACGCCCCGGGGCGCTACGAGGTGTGCGTGGAGGCGCTCGGCTGCTCGGCACCGTTCCCGATCGCCGACGACACCACCTGGCGACGAGCCCTCGTCGCGGTCGCCCGCGCCGCCTACCACCAGCGCAGCGGCGTGGCGCTCGGTGCGCCCTACACCTCGATCGACCGGCCACGACCGTTCCACCCCGACGACAACGTCACCTTCGAGGAGGTCTCGCTCACGGCGATCGACGATCCGTCGAACATCGGCCGGGACGACCGCTACGAGGAGTACCCGGGCGCGGTGACCGGGGTGCTCGTGGACGACGCATGGGGCGGGCACTTCGACGCGGGCGACTGGAACAGCCGCATCGAGCACCTCGGGTACGTCTCGATGGCGCTCGACCTCGTGCGGCTGTTCCCCGACACCTTCGAGTCGCTCGACCTCAACATCCCGGAGTCGGGCGACGCGGTGCCGGACGTGCTCGACGAGGGGCTCTGGGACCTCGACCTCTACCTGCGTCTGCAGCACGAGGACGGCGGCGTGCCCGGTGGCGTCGACCAGAACCGGTTCGGCGAGGGCGAGGAGACCTCGTGGGACAACAGCGCCAACGTGTACGTGTACTCCCCCGACCCGTGGTCGACGTACTCGTACGTCGCGGTCGCCGCACAGGCCGCGGTCGTGCTCGAGCCCTACGACGCCGAACGCGCCGCGACGTACGCCGCGTCCGCCGAGGCGGGCATGGCGTGGGCGGAGGCGGCCTGGGCCGAGCTCGCGACGTCCGATCCCGCTCGCCGCGACGCGCTGGCGGTGGCCGTCGACCGCGCGAGAGGCGCCGCTGCGGCGGCGATGCTCGAGCTCACCCGTGACCCGGCCTGGAACGACGTGCTGGCGGACGCCACGGTGTTCGACGAGTCCTCCGTCGGCCTGCTCGACTGCCCCGGCGCCGAGTGCCTCGCGGCCTGGCTCGCCGCGCGGATGCCGGCCGATCTCGTCGAGCCGACCATCCGGGCGAACGCGACCCAGAGCATCGTCGCCCACGCCGACGCGGCACTCGCCGCCCAGGCCACCACGGCGTTCGGCTGGACGCAGGAACGACCGGACGTGCCGACGGTCTGGGGGCTCGGCCCGTCGCTCCCCCACGGGGTCGGCGTGCTGCGCGCCTTCGTGCTCACCGAGGACGCCCGCTATCGCGAGGCGATGGTGCGCAGCGCCTCGTTCTCCCTCGGCGGCAACCCGCTCGGCATCTCGTTCTTCACCGGTCTCGGCGAGGAACCGGTGCGCCACCCGCTGATCATCGATGCCATCGCGTCGGGCCTCCCGGTGTGGCCCGGCACGTCCGTGTACGGCATCCACGACCTGAACTTCAGCGACGGCGACGACTGGGTGGAGGAGTTCCGCCTGGGTCCGGCCGGGGTGGAGCCGGCGCCCTCGGACACCCCGCTGCTGTTCGACTTCTACGACGTCGGCACCCTGCCGATGATGAACGAGTTCACCTACGGCCGGAACCACACGGTGGCGCTCTGGACGATGGGCGTGCTCGCCGCCACCGGCTGACCGGCGGGGCTCTGCTTCCACGCCTGGTACTCGTCCCACAGGCTCACCGTGCCGGGGGCCACCGGACCCTTGTCGTTGTCGAAGCGCAGCGCGAACTGGAAGAAGGTCGAGCCGTCGGCGCGGGCCTGCGCCTCCTCGTCGGTCTCGGCGCACATGAACTGGCTCACGATCGCAGCTCCGAGAACACCCCGGACGTCACGATCGGACCCCCTCCGTCGATGCGTGGAGCGAAACGGCGTACGTCAGGGGAAGCGCGCGGCGAGCCAGTCGGCGACGAGTGCCAGCGCCTCACGACGGTGGCCCTCGAGGTAGTGCGGCGCGCCCCGCAGCTCGACGTAGGTGCGATCGGTGGCGCCGCTGTTGTCGACGATCTCCTTCGCCTGCCAGAGCCGGATCTCGGTGTCGGCCGTCGGGTGCAGCAGGATCGTCGGCACGGTGACCCGCGGCATCGTGTCGGCGAGCTTGGCGTGGCTCGACAGACCCGACCACGTGCTGAGCCAGCCGCGCGCCGTCATCGTGCGGGCCAGACCACCGCGGCCGTAGTTCGCGTCGAACGGATCGGGGAACGCGAACAGCGAGCCCATCGGTCGGTCGTCGGGGTCGATCGACAGGTCGAGGTAGGCCGGGTCGGCGAGGGTGCGGTAGATCGTGAGGTACTTGGTGAACACGGCGCGGCGGCGCTGTTCGCGCCACCCGGTGGGATCGGCCGCCTTGTCGATCCCGCGCAGCCGGCCGCCGGCATCGACCGACTCGGCGATGCTGGCCTTCGCGATCGCGTCGATCCGGGCGACCCGCGCCACCTGCGCCTCTCGGTAGCGGGCCACCCAGGCCGGGTCGTACGAGCACGGCTCCGGCCACGGTCGCCACCCGTTGTCGGGGTGGTACATGTCGAGCTCGGGCACGGTGCTGAACGGGTCGTCCTCGTCGGCGACGCTCGGGTCGATCACCTGGTTCATGAACACGCCCTCACCGGGATGCGCGGCCATGCCGATCCAGCCGTCGCCGATGCCGAGCTCGGCGTTGGCCAGCGCCATGAGGCTGCCGCCACCGGAGTTGCCGAGCAGCACGACCGCCTCGGCGCCGCGGCGGATCATCTCGTCGTACACGGTCTTCACGTCGACGATGCACTGCTCGTGCAGGCAGTCGGTGTCGTTGTTCATGTAGCGGGTGCCGAAGCCGAGCACGGCGTACCCGGCGGCGGCGAGCAGCGGGCACGCGTAGTGGACCGAGAAGTCGCCGCGCGGGTGGCTGAGGATCACCGCCGTGCGCCACGGCCGACCGTTCGGCGGGGTCCAGAGCAGGCCGCGCACGAGCGCGCCGTCCGGGCTGACGAGCCGGATGCTCTCGCGGGGGATCTCCACGCCGGGGTCGTCCTCGGGGAGCGGCCAGTAGTTGAGGCCGAACGGTCGCTTCCCGCCGAGGTGCGGGTCGAGCTGGACATCGAGATCCTGCATGGTCGGCACCCTACTTTTCGGCACGGTGACCGGGTCGACCCTGACCTCGCCCGACCTCCCCTGCGCCCGCGTGGCATCGGCGGAGACCGATGACGGACACGACTCGGTGTCCGGGGTGTTCGTCTCGTCCGAGGGCCACCGCAACCTCGCGGTGATCGACCCCGTCGGCATCCGCCGGTCCTGTTCCTGGTGCTCTGCCGAGTCGTCAGTCGGGGCGTCGGGTGAGCACCGCGGTGAGTTCGATCGGCGCGCCCGCGCGCACCACCCCGAGTACGACCGAGGTGCCCGGTGCCAGATCGCGCACGGTCGCGATGAGATCGTCGGCACCGAGCACGTCGACACCGTTCGCGGTCACGACCACGTCACCATCGACGAGGCCGGCCTGCTCGGCCGCCGAGCCGAGTTCCACCTGGGTCACCACGGCGCCTCGGCCGCCGTCGTGGCGCCCGTCGAGCCCCACGCCGAGGTAGCCCTGTTCCAGGGCGTCACCCGCCGCGGCGCGGCGCAGGTCGTCGAGTTCGGGGAGCAACTCCGCCACGCTGATCGCGAACCCGACGCTGTTGGCCGCGGTGTCGACGTCGCCGTACGCCACGGCGGTGTTGATGCCGACCACACGCCCGAAGGCATCGATCAGCGGCCCACCCGAGTTCCCCGACGAGATCGCCGCATCCGTCTGGATCAGACCGTTGAGCGCACCGGCCCGTGTGGACAGCGTGCGGTCGAGCGCGCTGACGACCCCGCGAGTGACGGTCGGGTCGCCGTCGAGGTCGAGTGCGTAGCCGATCGCGACCACTTCGTCGCCCACGCGGATGTCGGCAGGGTCGGCGAAGGTGGCCGCGGCGAGGCCGGTGGCGTCGATCCGGACGAGGGCGAGATCGTTCGATGCGTCGACCGCGACGACTGCTCCGAGGCGGGGCTCGCTCTCGCCGGGCAGGCGCACGTTGACCGTGTCTGCGTCAGCCACGACGTGGGCGTTGGTGACGATCTCACCGTCGGAGGTGACGATCAGGCCGGTACCGGCCGACTCGCCGAGTTCGCCGTCGACACCGATCACCCGCTGGATGGCGACGACGCTGATGCCGACCTCGTCGGCGACCGCGGCGACGTCGATCGGACCCGGCTCGTCGGTGCGTGGGGCTGCGACGGCGATGCCGAGCGTGGACGCGCGGCGGGGAGGTTCGGCCCGACCATCGGCGATCTCGGTGCCGGCAAGCGCACCGAGCAGACCGGCGATCCATGCCGCGACGCTGAGCAACATCAGCGCCCGCAGGTTCGACCGATCGCCGCGCTGGCGGTGGTGCCGGTCACGCCGGTCCCGACGACGGTTGGGGTTCGGTGCCCCGAGACCGATCGAGGCCGGCATGAGATGGTCGGTGACGCGCAGCGTGCCGCCGATCGCCACGGCTGGGACGTGGGTGGGCCGGAGATCGGTGGCCCGTGCGTCAGCGGGGTGCAGTTCGGGCGGTGGGAACGTCGTCGGACGAGCCGGAGTCGCGTCGGGCGCGCCGGCGGGGCCGGGGGGGAGCGGTTCCGTCGTGTCGATGCACCCTTGCTATCGGTGTTCGAAGCATGGTCGAAGCGGCGGGACCGGGATGGTCCGAACGGCCCGGTCCGGGCTGCGCTCGCCTCGGCGGACCGGTGCCGACAACGGGCCAGGAGCCGACGCACGGTTCGCCACGCGGCGTGGTCGGCCGAACGCCGTTTCTGAATTGTTTCGTTGCGGGTCGTGGGCGGTCCACTTACCGTCGACACGCACACGATCGACGCCTCGCTCGTGGCGAATCACATCTTTGGAAGGAACATGATGTTGCCCAGTAGTGCCAAGCGGGTCATTGCCTCGCTCGTGATCGGAACGATCCTCCCCCTCGGTCTGGTCGGTGTGACCGGTTCGGGAGTTCAGGCAGCGGCCGCCGGCGGTGAACGACACGCCCTCGAAGCCTCGATCTCGAAGCAGACGGTCCCGTGCCGCGCACGCAAGTGCCCGCCTGCCCCGCGGCCTGCCCCGCTGCCGGCCGTGTCCATCAGCGGTCTGGCGTCGGGGGCGTCGATCACGCCGGGAACGACGTTCCAGGTTGCGACCAACACCAGCGTGGTGCGTGTGGAGTACTCCATCGGCGCCAACTCGTACAACGGCCTCGTGGAGAACTACCTGGGCAACTCGACGACCGCCCCGTTCTCGTTCACGTGGAACGGAACGCCGAGCTCCATCGATCTGGGGGGCTCGCTCTTCCTGGTGGTCCGGGCCTTCGACCGGACCGACCAGGTCGCCACCGCCCAGGTTCCCATCGTCGTCCCCAACTCCGTCGGTAGTGCTGTGTCTCCGGCGAGGAACTTCGCTGCTTCCGCGTACTGGACGGTCCAGAATCTCAACGGCGCGAGCCTCGCTGGAATCGGGTACAACTCCCTCGTCCGCAGTGTGACTCGTCTCGACAACATCGGTGAAGCGGGTGTCTTCTCCGTGAATGCGAGCGTCGCCGGGAGCTACCAGATCACCATCCGGGAGTACGTGCTGTCGGGCGTCAAGCCGTCGTTCTCCGTCGCCGTCAACGACCAGGTCGTGGCACCGTCACTTCCCAGTGTGAGGACGGCGACCGCCTGGAACAACTTCGGTGCCGCCGACGTGAACCGTGCCGGGACGACGACGATCGTCGCCAACCTCGTGCAGGGCAACAACCTGATCAAGGTCACGAGCCTCACCGCAGGCGTGCTCAACATCGGCAACATCTCGATCGCTCAGCCCTGACCCCGGCGAGGGTCGGCACGCTGCCCGCAGGTGGGGGACCTCCGTGACTCGGAGGTCCCCCACGCGCGCGACTCGGTCCATCTCGTGGCAGGAGTACCGCACCCGATGAGCCACCGGCTCGTGATCGAGCCCGAAAACGGCGGGAGGGGACGGCCGTGGCCGTCCCCTCCCGGAGTGTGGTTCCTGATCGTCCCTCATCGGCACGATCGGGCGAACGTCAGCTCGACTGGATCTTGATCTCGATGTCGACGCCGGCGGGCAGTTCGATGCGCTGCAGGCTGTCGATCGTCTTCGCGTTCGGGTCGACGATGTCGATGAGCCGCTTGTGGACGCGCATCTCGAAGTGCTCGCGGGAGTCCTTGTCGATGTGCGGGCCACGGATGACCGTGTAGCGGTGCTTGTCGGTCGGCAGCGGGATCGGGCCGCGGATCGTGGCGTTGGTACGGGTCACCGTCTCGACGATCTTCTTCGTCGACTGGTCGATGATCTCGTGGTCGAACGCCTTCAGGCGGATGCGGATGCTGGATTGCGCCATGAGTGTGTCTCCTCCGTCGTCCGTCGGATCACTTGGTGATCTTGGTGACGCGGCCGGCGCCGACGGTACGGCCACCCTCGCGGATCGCGAAGCGCAGGCCCTCGTCCATCGCGATCGGCTTGCCGAGCTCGACGGTGATCGTGACGTTGTCACCCGGCATCACCATCTCGGTGCCCT
>CAEZSR010000145.1_pt1 | contig 11393 bp, 7 predicted proteins | sample 7264011 | NCBI WGS metagenome assembly CAEZSR01 (sample SAMEA6813783, study PRJEB35770) | freshwater metagenome | biome: Freshwater; feature: Freshwater reservoir; material: water | place: Czech Republic | collected 2016-08-15 | depth 0.5m m | reverse complement strand
GCGGCGGCCGAGCGGGGTCGTCGCCCGCGATCGGGTCGGCGGTGAGCTCGGCGCAGGTGCGGCGGATGGCCGCGACGTCGTGGCCGTCGTGGCCGTCGTGGCCGGTGTCAGCGTCGCGCACGGCGGACCCGGCGGGCCATGCGGGCACCGGGGTGGCGCCCCACAGCAGCGCGGCCACCTCCTCGAAGGTGTGGGTGGTGGTGAGGTCGGCGACGGGTCGGCCGCGGTAGCGCAGCTCGTGGTCGGAGAGCTCGGTCACGGAGGTCTCGAGCGTGAGGTCGATCGCGCCGCGCTGGGTGGCCCTGCGGGGCCGTCCCCGGCGAGCGAGGCGCTCCACCGCCGACGCCTCGAACAGGCTGCGCCGACCGTCGGAGGCCCGGTGGCTGGCGAGCGTGCCCCGGCTCACGTAGGCGTACAGCGTCTCGCGCTTCACGCCCAGCCGCCGAGCCGCGGTGGTGGCGTCGATGAGCTCCATCACCCGACGACCCGAGTCACGTTGATCAGAATCAACGTTGACGATGGTGGGCGGCGGCCCGACGATCGAGGACATGGACGCTCGGGTACCGTGCGGCGATGGTGACGATCGACGAGTTCGCGTCGTGGGCGATGGGGTTCCCGGGGGCGACCGAGGGCACCCGGTGGGGGAACCGCACCTGGACGGTGGGGAAGCAGGCGTTCGCGTGGGAGCGCCCCTTCCGCAAGGCCGACATCGAGCGGTTCGGCGGCGAGACCGTGCCGTCGGGGCTCATCGTGGCCGTGCGTGTGGAGGACCTGGGCGAGAAGGAGGCCGTCCTCGCGGCGGGGCGGAAGGGCTTCTTCACGATCCCGCACTTCGACGGCCACGCCGCCGTGCTCGCGCAGCTCTCGGCCGTCGGCAAGCGCCACCTGCGGGAGGCGTTGGAGGACGCCTGGCTGTGCAGCGCGCCCGAGGCGCTGGTGCAGCAGTACCTGTCGTCACGCTGAGCGTCGTCGGGAAACCGCTCGTTCGCCTCCGGTCCGGCCGGTGAGACTGCCGTGATGACCGAGGACGAGCTGATGGTGGCGGTGGAGCGTGCATTCGCGATCACGTCGCGCGACCTGCCCGGCTGGCCCGACCCGAACCCGGAGCGCCGGCCGGCGGACGACGCGTACTCCCGGGTGACGGACGCCGCCCGGTACCGGATCGTCGGTGCCCGCGCCGACGCCTGGGCGGCAGCGGCGGTGGAGCTCGGCCTCGCCCGGATCGTGGATCGCGTCGACTGGGCCGAGGCGCCCGGGACGAAGGTGAGTCGGTCGGTGATGGTGGTGCCCGAGGCGATCGGCGGACTCCCGATGGTGATCGCCCGGAGCGCACTCGGTGACTGCGACGACGCCGGGCTCACCCTCGGTGCCGGCCGCCCGGCGACGCAGGTCGTGTTCGTGCCCGACTGCGGGTGCGATGCGTGCGACTCGGGCTCGCAGGACCTGATCGACCTCGTCGACGAGTACGTGCGGGCGATCGTCACCGGCCGGTTCCGCCGCCTCTCGCAAGGGCAGCAGGTGATCACGGTGACGGGCGAGAGCAGCTCGTCGGCGAACGTCGATCGGCGCCGGAGCGCCGCCGCGCTCGCCGATCCCCGTGGCTGGACCGACCTCCGCGGGACGAGCTGGCTCTCCGCCTGAACGTCCTGGGTGCCACGCTCCCGCATCGCGCCTGGTGATCCGGGTTCGTTGGCGCCCGGGTCACCGCCGGCCTCGTCCTGGGTGCCGGGCCGGACCTCACCGGTGCAGGTCGCCGGACGGCGTCGGCACCCAGGAACGCCGGCCCGTCCTGGGTGCCGCGCTCCCGCATCGCGCCTGGTGATCCGGGTTCGTTGGCGCCCGGGTCACCGCCGGCCTCGTCCTGGGTGCCGGGCGGATCTCACCGGTGCAGGTCACCGCACGGTGCTGGCACCCAGGACACGCAGCTCAGTTCGGTCCCGGTCGGGGCGCGCGGTGACCATCGGCCCTACTGGCGTTCGGTCGGACGGCGCAGGCTGGGGGCATGCCGGAAGTCGAACTGGTCATCCACACCGTCCCGCACGAGGGTGAGCCCCCCGCCATCGACGGCACCGAACTCCCACCGCGTCGCTTCGCCTCGCTCGAGCAGGCCAAGGCGGCCGCGGACGAGCTCCCCGTGCCGGACGGCTGGCAGCGCAAGGAGTCGATCCGCGACGTCGCGACCGGCGAGGAGCTGTGCTGGCGGAGCGATCGCGTGCCCGGGTGGCAACGCGGATGACCGCGGAGGACACCACCGCACCATCCTCGCCGACGGCGGGTCCGCAGGCCGGCTCGCACGAGCCGGCCGCACCCGTTGCCCGGCGGATCATGGACGGCAACGAGGCCGCCGCCCGCATCGCCCACCTCGCCAGCGAGGTGATCGCGATCTACCCGATCACGCCGGCGTCGCCGATGGGCGAGTTCGCCGACGACTGGAGCGCCCGCGGCCGCCGCAACCTCTGGGGTGTGGTGCCCGAGGTGATCGAGATGCAGAGCGAGGCCGGCGCCGCCGGTGCGCTGCACGGCGCGGTCACCCGCGGCGCCCTCGCGACCACGTTCACCGCCAGCCAGGGCCTGCTGCTCATGCTGCCGAACATGTTCAAGATCGCCGGCGAGCTCACGCCCGCGGTGATCCACGTCGCCGCCCGCACCGTGGCCACGCACGCCCTCAGCATCTTCGGCGACCACAGCGACGTGATGGCCGCCCGCACGACGGGATGGGCGATGCTGTGCGCGAGCAGCGTGCAGGAGGCCGGCGACTTCGCAGCCGTCGCGCACGCCGCCACGCTCACCACCCGCGTGCCGTACCTGCACTTCTTCGACGGGTTCCGCACCAGCCACGAGCTGAACTCCGTGGTGCCCGTCGGCGAGGCCGACCTGCGCGAGATGATCGACGAGCGGCTCGTCGGCGAGTTCCGTGACCGCGGCCTCGACAGCGACCGGCCGGTCGTCCGCGGCACCGCGCAGAACCCCGACGTCTTCTTCCAGGCGCGTGAGGCGTGCAACCCGTTCCACGACGCCGTGCCGGCGGAGACGCAGGCGGCGTTCGACGACCTCGCCCGGCTCACCGGCCGCCAGTACCACCTCGTCGACTACCACGGTGCGCCGGACGCCGACCGGGTGATCGTGCTGATGGGTTCGGCCGTCGGTGCGGTGCGCGAGGCCGTGGACGCACTGAACGCGACCGGCGAGCGCGTCGGGGTCGCCGTCGTGCGGCTCTACCGGCCGTTCCCGACGGCCCAGCTGCTCGCCGCGCTGCCGCCGAGCGTGCGCACGCTCGCCGTCCTCGACCGTACGAAGGAGCCGGGCGCGCCGTTCGAACCGCTGCACCTCGACGTCCTCTCCGCCGTGTGGCACAGCGCCGACGGGCACTGGGGGAGCGGCGCACGGCCCCGGGTGATCGGCGGTCGGTTCGGGTTGAGCTCGAAGGAGTTCACGCCGGCGATGGCCAAGGCCGTGTTCGACGAGGCCGCCGCCGACGAGCCGCGCAACGGCTTCACCGTCGGCATCATCGACGACGTCACCCGCCTCAGCCTCGACGTCGATCCGTCGTTCACCACCGATCGTGCGGCGGTGCGGGCCGTGTTCTACGGCCTCGGCAGCGACGGCACGGTGGGGGCCAACAAGAACACCGCGAAGATCGTCGGCAGCAACACCGACCTGCACGTGCAGGGCTACTTCGTCTACGACTCGAAGAAGTCCGGGTCGATGACGGTGAGCCACCTGCGCTTCGACGAGCAGCCGATCGAGAGCACCTACCTGATCGACCGGGCGACCTTCGTCGGCGTGCACCAGTGGAGCTTCCTGCAACGCCTCGACGTGCTGAAGCTGGCCGCACCCGGAGCCGTGGTGCTGATCAACAGCCCCCACCGTCCGGACGACCTGTGGCGAGCGTTGCCGGAGGAGGCGCAACGCCAGGTGCTGGAACGCGAGCTGCGTCTGTACACGATCGACGCCGCAGCCGTCGCCAAGGCCGCCGGACTCGGCGGGCACGTGAACACGGTGATGCAGACGTGCTTCTTCGCGCTCGCCGGCGTCCTGCCGACCGGGCGGGCGATCACTGCGCTGAAGGACGCCATCGCGCACAGCTACGGCTCGCGTGGATCGGTGGTCGTCGAACGCAACGTCGCCGCGGTCGACGCCACCCTCGCCGCGCTCCACGCGGTCCGCATCGGCGGTGCCGCCGACTCCGGCGTGCACCGGCGGGCAACGGTTCCGTCGGGCAGCAGCGACTTCGTGCAGCGGGTGACCGCCAGGATGCTGGCGGGGGAGGGCGACCTGCTGCCCGTGAGCGCGCTGCCGCCCGACGGCACCTTCCCCACGGGCACCGCGAAGGTGGAGCGCCGCACGATCGCCACGGAGATCCCCGTGTGGGAACCGGACCTCTGCATCGACTGCGGCAAGTGCGCGATCGTGTGCCCCCACGCCGCGATCCGGCTGAAGGTGTACGACCCGTCGGCGCTGGGGAGCGACGGCGTGCTGAAGACGAAGTCGTTCCGCAGCCGCGAGGTGCCGGGCCTGTCGCTCACCGTGCAGGTGGCACCCGACGACTGCACCGGCTGCGGGCTGTGCGTCACGGCCTGCCCCGCCCACGACAAGAGCGAGGTGAAGCGCAAGAGCATCAACCTGCGACCGATCGCCGAGCACCTGGACACCGAACGAGCGGCGTGGGACGCGTTCCTCGCGATCGACGGTGCCGACGCCACGCAGTTCGACCCGGCCTCGGTGAGGACCAGCCAGCTGCGCACCCCGCTGTTCGAGTTCAGCGGGGCCTGCGCCGGCTGCGGCGAGACGCCGTACCTGAAGCTGCTCACCCAGCTGTTCGGCGACCGCCTGCTCATCGCCAACGCCACGGGCTGCTCCAGCATCTACGGCGGCAACCTGCCCACCACGCCCTACACCACGGACGCCCAGGGTCGCGGTCCGGCGTGGAGCAACAGCCTGTTCGAGGACAACGCCGAGTTCGGCCTCGGCATCCGACTCGGCTACGAGGCGCAACGTCGCGCCGCGCTGGAGGTGCTCGACCAGCTGTCGGAGCGCATCGACGCCGGTCTGGTCACCTCGCTCGCGGCCGGCATCGACGACGTGGACGACGCCGGGGTGCGTGCCCAGCGCGAACGGGTGGAGGCGCTGCGCGTCGCGCTCGAGTCCGTCCCCGGAGCCGACGCCGAGCGGCTCTCGGACATCGCCGACGCCCTCGTGGGCCGGAGCGTGTGGATCGTCGGCGGCGACGGCTGGGCCTACGACATCGGCGCCGGAGGCCTCGACCACGTGCTCGCCAGCGGCCGGAACGTGAACGTCCTGGTGATGGACACCGAGGTGTACTCCAACACCGGCGGCCAGGCGTCGAAGGCCACCCCGCGGGGCGCCGTCGCCAAGTTCGCCGCCGGCGGCAAGGGCGTCGCCAAGAAGGACCTCGGTCTGGAGGCGATGACCTACGGCGACGTGTACGTCGCCAAGGTCGCGCTCGGCGCGAGCGACGTGCAGACGGTGAAGGCGCTGCTCGAGGCGGCGGCGTGGCCCGGTGTGTCGCTGGTGATCGCGTACTCCAGCTGCATCGCCCACGGCTACGACATGTCACGGTCGATGCTTCAGCAGAAGGCCGCCGTGCAGAGCGGCCACTGGCCGCTGTACCGCTACCGGCCCGGCAGCGGTGAGGCCACGCACCCGTTCGAGCTCGACAGCGCCGAACCCTCGGTGCCCTACGGCGAGTTCACCCGCACCGAGGCCCGCTTCGGCATGCTCACCCGCAGCGACCCCGCCCGCGCCGCGGAGCTGCTGCGACTCGCCCAGGACGACGTGCACGACCGGTGGCGCTACTACCAGCAGCTCGCCGGGCTCGAACGCTCCGCACCCGAACACGCAGCGGGCGTCACGCTCGCCGACCAGGAGGACGAGCCGTGACCGACCTCACCACGATGTACCTCGGGCTGACGCTGCACAGCCCGCTCGTCGCCTCGCCCGGTCCGGTCACCGGCGACCCGGCGATGTGGCGCCGCCTCGAGGCCGCCGGAGCCGGCGCGATCGTGCTGCCGAGCCTGTTCGAGGAGCAGGTCGAGCACGAGGCGTTCGCCGTGGAGTACGCGATCAGCACCGGTGCCGACAGCAACGGCGAGGCGCTCAGCTACCTGCCGTCGTTCGACGGGGTGCGCGTGGGGCCCGACCACCACCTCGACCTCGTGGAGGACGCGAAGGCCGACGTCTCGATCCCGGTGATCGCGAGCCTCAACGGCGTGTCCCCGGGCGGCTGGGTGCGCTACGGCAAGCAGCTCGCGGAAGCGGGCGCCGACGCGATCGAGCTCAACCTGTACGACACCGTCACCGACCCGATGACGTCCGCCGCGGAGGTGGAGCGCCGGTACATGGAGCTGATCGAGGAGGTGAAGGCGGAGATCTCCGTGCCGCTCGCCGTGAAGATCGGGCCGTGGTTCACCGCGCTCGCACACACGGCGAAGAGCTTCGAGCTGGCCGGTGCCGACGGGCTCGTGCTGTTCAACCGCCTCTACCAGCCCGACATCGACCTCGACACGCTGGAGGTGCGACCCACGCTGCGCCTCTCCTCGTCCGACGAGTCACGGCTGTCGCTGCACTGGATCGGGGTGCTGCGCGAGTTCGTGCGCGGCTCGCTCGCCGCGTCGAGCGGGGTGCACACCGGGGCCGACGCGCTGAAGCTGCTGCTCGCCGGGGCCGACGTGGTGATGGTGACGAGCGCGCTCCTGCGTCACGGGCCGGAGCACCTGCTGGAGATCCGTCGCGAGATGGTGACGTGGATGGACGAGCGCGACTACGACGGTGTGCGCCAGCTGCGCGGCAGTGTCAGCCGGGCCAACGTGCCCGACCCCACCGTGTACGACCGGGCGAACTACTTCCAGGTGCTGCACAGCTGGGTCCCGTCGCCCCGGTGACGGGCCGCCCGGCACCGACGCGGCGATAGCGTCCGCCGCCGTGCAGACACGGGTCCTGGGCCTCGAACCGATCACGATCGCCGACGTCGTCGCCGACGCCGCCTCGGCGGGGACGGTGGTGCTCGCCCCCTCCGTCGAAGCCGACCTGCTCGCGGACGCAGCGGCCACTGCGGCGAACAACGTCGCGTACGGACGCACCACGGGAGTCGGCGCGAACCGCGACGAGTCGGCCGACGACTCCGACGGCATGCACGGCCGACGCCTCGTGCGGTCGCACGTCACCGGTGCCGGCCCGGTGCTCCCACCGGAGGTCGGTCGGGCAGCGGCGCTCGTCCGGGCGAGCCAGCTGTCGTTCCCGGGCAGCGGCATCCCGTTCGACATGCTCGACGCGCTGGTCCGGTCGTTGAACGACGGCCGGACGGCACCGGTGCGCACCTTCGGGGGTCTGGGCACCGGCGACATCACGAGCCTCGCGGAGCTGGCCCTGTGCCTGCTCGGCGAGCTGCCCTGGCAGGACGGCGAGCACCACCGTTACCTCGACCACGTCCAGGCCAGCGGTGCGCTCGCCTTCGTCAGCGCCAGCGCTCCCACCATCGCGATCGCTGCGCTCGCCGTGCACCGACTCGACGTGCTCGCGCGGGCGTCGCTGCCGATCGCGGCGCTCTCGTCGCTCGCCATCCGCGCCAACCGCGAGCAGTGGTCGGAGGTCGCCGCCGAGACGCGTCCGTCGCCGGGGTCCACGTCGGTCGCCGCCGCCATGCGTCACTTCGCAGCCGGCAGCCGCTACGACCACGCCCGCACCCAGGACCCGCTGTCGTTCCGCTGCATCCCGTTCGTGGCCGGTCCGCTCCGCGAGTCGATCGACGAGGTCACCGCGGAGGTCGACCGGATGATCGCCGCCCGGGCGGAGAACCCGCGCTACGCGGACGGGGTGGTGCACCACCACGGATCGTTCATGCTCACGGGTCTCGCACTTCGGCTCGACACGGTTCGGCTCGCCGCCACGCAGTGGCTGTCCACGTCGCTCGCCCGGTTGGTGAAGCTGCACGACCCCGACGACACCGGTCAGGCGCGCTTCCTCGCGGCCGGGCCGTCGGGAAGCTCGGGCACCATGGTGCTGGAGTACACGGCCGCGTCGGCGCTGCGGACGGTGAGCCACCTGGCCGATCCGGCGAGCCGGCACACCACGTCGATCTCGGTGGGCGTGGAGGACCACGCCTCGTTCGCCACACGCGGCGCGCTGGCGCTGCGCGAATCGCTCGACGCATTCGCCGCCGTCCTCGGCTGCGAGCTCGTGGCCGCAGTACGCGCCGTCCGCGGAGCGCTCGACGTCACCCCCGGGGCGGCGATCACCGAGGTGCTCGGCGTCTGCGACCCGTTGCCGTCCGACGTGGTCGACCGGCCGCTGGCGTCCGACGTGGCCACCGCGGTCGACCTGCTGCCGGCGCTCGCGTCGCTCGTGCGCTGACGGCTGCCCGGGCGTCGCACGTCCGGGCCGCTGCGATGCCGGTCGGCAGGGCTACCTTGCGGTCATGACCGACGGCGCCGAACGTGAGCTCATCAGGTACCACCGAGAGGGCAAGGTGGGGATCGTCACCATCGACCGCCCCGAGAAGCGCAACGCGATGACCTACGCGATGCTCGGCCAGTTCATCGAGACGATCGGTCGCGCGGACGAGGATCCCGACACCGTGGTGATCGTCGTGACCGGTGTGCCCGGGGCGTTCTGCGCCGGCACGGACCTCGCCGACCTCGCCACCATCCCGGGCGAGTCGCGTGGGCTGCGTGGCAGCGCCGAGGAGCGGCACAAGTGGTGGCCGATCGCCCAGGCCCGCAAGCCCACGATCGGCGCGATCGACGGACCGGCCGTGGGCATGGGCGCCGAGTTCAGCTCCCAGTGCGACATTCGGCTCTGCAGCCCGCAGGCTCGGTTCGCGTGGAACTTCGTCCACCGCGGCCTCGTGCCCGACACCGGCGCCGGCACCTGGTTGCTGCCGCGCATCATCGGCGTGCAGCCCGCGCTGCGGCTGCTCTACACGGGGGCGATGATCGACGCCGACGAGGCGCTGCGACTCGGGTACGTGCTCCAGGTGGTGCTGAGCGACCATCTGCTCGACCAGGCGAAGGAGCTCGCCACCACGATCGCGCAGGGGTCGCCGCACAGCCTCGGGCTGATCAAGCAGCTGGTGCACCAGGGCCTCACGGCGCCGGTCGCGGAGCACATGGAGCGCCACACGGCGGCGATGGCGGCGTGCTTCAAGAGCGACGACCACCGCGAGGGCGTGGCAGCGTTCCTCGAGCGCCGCCCCGCCAACTTCACCGGCCGCTGACCCGGACGACCGTCGCAGTAGGTTCGGGCGGGTGACCGCCAGGCCCGACACCCCCGACGCGCACGACCTCTTCCGGCAGCCGGCGCCGTCGTACATGCCCGATCAGCTCGTCGCGATCGCGCGCGAGTGCTTCGGTCTCGACGGGGTGGTGGAGCCGCTCGACAGCGAGCGCGACCAGAACGCCCGGCTCACCACGGGCGACGCCGAGTACGTGCTGAAGGTGTCGAACCTCGCCGAGGACCCCGGTGCGCTCGACCTGCAGCTGGCCCTGCTGCGCCACCTCCAGGCGGTGGCGCCGTCGTTGCCGGTGCCGCGGATCGTGCCCACGCGAGACGGGCTCGCGACCGCCACCGTCGACGGGCACCGGGTGCGGGTGGTGAGCCATCTGCCCGGCGTGCCGCTCGCCACCGTTCCTCGCACCCCCGAGCTGGAGCACGAGCTCGGCCGCCTGATGGGCGCGCTGTCGTCGGGACTGCGCGGGTTCGGGCACCCGGCGGCGCACCGGCCGGGGTTCCTGTGGAACCTCGACGACGCGCAGGCCGTGCGGCCCTGGCTCGCCGACATCGCCGATCCGACCGACCGGAACGTCGTGGAGCGGGCGCTCGACCGGCACGCGCAGCGTGTGCTGCCCGTGCTCGACCGGCTGCCCGCCCAGGTGCTGCACCAGGACGCGAACGACTTCAACGTGCTCGTCGCCGACGGACACGTCAGCGGGCTCATCGACTTCGGCGACGCCACCTTCGGACGGCGGGCGAACGAGGCGGCCGTGGCGCTGGCCTACGCGCTGCTCGACGTGCCCGACGTCGTCGCCACCTCGCGCCGGTTCCTCGGTGGCTGGGTGGAGGCGGGCGGTGAGCTCCACGCGGACGAGCTGCGCGTGCTGTTCGACCTCGTCGCCGCGCGGCTCGCGATGAGCGTGGCGATCTCGTCGCACCGAGCACGCGAGTTCCCCGACAACGAGTACCTCACCGTCAGCCAGGCGCCGGCGCTGCGGCTGCTGCACCGGCTCGTGGCGATGCGGCCCGACTTCCTCCACTTCGTCGCCCGCGACGCCGTCGGGCTGTCCGCCGTGCCGCAGCACGACGCGATCGTCGAGTGGCTCCGCAGCCCGGCGTGCCGGCCGGTGTCGCCGCTGCCGTTCGACCTCCGCCGCGCCGGACGGATCGTGGTGAGCCTCGCCGACGGGGCGCCGGGCATGGACGTCGGGTCCGACCCCGTCGCGTACTGGGCGTGGATGCGTGGCGAGATGGACGCGGCAGGTGCGGCGGTCGCCATCGGCCGCTACGACGAGGACCGCAACTGCTACGCGGGCGACCAGTTCATGACCGACGCGCCGGAGATGCGCTCGGTGCACCTCGGCATCGACCTGTTCGTCGACGACGACACACCGCTGCTGGCGATGCTGCCGGGCACGGTGGAGACGGTGGTCGACAACGACCTCCCGTTCGACTACGGCCCCACGGTGATCCTGCGCCACGAGGCCGGTGACGCCGGTCCGTTCTGGGTGCTGTACGGCCACCTGTCGCGGCGCACGCTCAGCACGGTCACGCCGGGTCAGTGCGTGGAGGCCGGCGACGTCGTCGCCTTCGTGGGCGACCACACCGTGAACGGCGGGTGGGCGCCGCACGTGCACGTGCAGATCATCACCGACCTCATGGCCGATCCCGCCGCCGGTCCCGACGGCAACTTCGAGGGTGCCGGTGAACCGAGCCGCATGTCGGTGTGGCGCCAGATCGCACCCGATGCCGACCTGCTGCTGCGCCTCGGCCCGGAGACGTGGTCGAACGCCGACGCCCCCGAGGAGCTGATGGAGCGGCGACGCGCGGACCTCGGTCCGTCGCTGAGCACGAGCTACCGGTCGAAGCTGTCGATCGTGCGCGGTGCGGGCGCGTGGCTGGTGGACCACACCGGTCGTCACCACCTCGACTGCGTGAACAACGTGTGCCACGTCGGGCACGCGCATCCGCACGTCGTGGCGGCGCTGGCGGGCCAGGCGGCGGTGCTCAACACCAACACGCGCTACCTGCACCGCACGATCCTCGACTACGCCGAGCGGCTCGCCGCCACGTTCCCCGACCCGCTGCGGGTGGTGTACTTCGTCAACTCGGGTTCGGAGGCGAACGAGCTCGCGCTGCGGATGGCGCGCACCGTGACCGGGCGG
>CAEZSR010000144.1_pt1 | contig 11403 bp, 10 predicted proteins | sample 7264011 | NCBI WGS metagenome assembly CAEZSR01 (sample SAMEA6813783, study PRJEB35770) | freshwater metagenome | biome: Freshwater; feature: Freshwater reservoir; material: water | place: Czech Republic | collected 2016-08-15 | depth 0.5m m | reverse complement strand
GACTCGGCCGCGACCGCCGCCCAGCCCGCCGCCGTGCCGAGCCAGTACGTGCAGCGCATGCGCACGCTCGACGAGGTGTTCGGCGGCACCGCGACCCCCGCGACCCCTGCCGCCGGCGCCACCGATGGCGCGGACGCGCCCGGAACTGGCTTCGCCGACCACGACCCGCCGGCTGCCGACGGAGCCGATGACGGGCAGCGCCCGGCATGAAGCTCTCCCTCGGGCGGGACAAGCCACCGAAGCCGAAGGTCGAGACACCCGACGACCGGATGACGCTCGTCGAGCACCTCGCGGAACTGCGCACCCGCATCATCCGCGCGCTGCTCGCCGTGGTGGTCGGCATCGTGGTGGTGCTCACGTTCTACAACCCGATCCTCGACTTCCTCCGGGCACCCTACGAACGGTTGTGCGACCGCAACCCCGACCTCACCTGCGACCTCGTGTTCACCAGCCCGCTCGAGGGCTTCGGCACCCGCCTGCAGGTGAGCACCTACGGCGGCATCCTGCTCGCCCTGCCGGTGCTGCTGTGGCAGATCTGGCGGTTCGTGGTCCCGGCGCTGCACCAGAAGGAGAAGCGGTACGCGATCCCCTTCATCGGGTCGTGCATCGCGCTGTTCGCACTCGGAGCGTTCCTGGCCTACTGGACGCTCGAGAAGGCGTTGGAGTTCCTCATCACCTGGGCCGGCGACGACGTCGAGGCGTTCTTCCGGGTGGGCGAGTACATCCGGCTCGTCGGCATGATGATCGCCGCGTTCGGCATCGCCTTCCAGTTCCCGGTGCTGCTCGTCGGCCTCCAGCTCATCGGTGTGCTGACGCCCCAGACCCTCCTCAAGGGCTGGCGCTACGCGATCATGGTGTGCTTCGTGATCGCCGCCGTGATCACCCCGTCGGGCGATCCGTTCAGCATGCTCGCCCTGGCGCTGCCGATGTCGCTGTTCTACTTCCTGTCCGTGCTCATCGGCTGGCTGTTCCAACGCGCCAAGCGCAAGCGTGAGGCCGCCGCCGCGTGACACGATGGTCGCCGTGCGACCCGACCGGTCGGACCTGATCCGCCAGTACGACTTCCCGCTCGACGGGTTCCAGCTCCAGGCGTTCGACGCGCTCGACGACGGGGAGTCCGTGCTCGTCGCCGCACCCACCGGGAGCGGCAAGACGGTCGTGGCGGAGTACGCGATCGAGGCCGCACGTCTGGCCGGCCGACGGGCGTTCTACACGGCGCCGATCAAGGCGCTCTCCAACCAGAAGTACCACGACCTCGTCGCCCGGTACGGCGCCGACGGGGTGGGCCTGCTCACCGGTGACAACTCGATCAACGGTGACGCACCGGTCGTCGTGATGACGACCGAGGTGCTCCGCAACATGATCTACGCCCGCTCGTCGGCGCTCGACCTGCTCGACGTGGTGGTGCTCGACGAGGTGCACTTCCTGCAGGACACCTACCGCGGGCCGGTGTGGGAGGAGGTCATCATCCACCTGCCGCCCGCCGTGCGGCTCGTGTGCCTGTCCGCGACCGTGAGCAACGCGCAGGAGCTCACCGAGTGGATCAGCACGGTTCGCGGGCCGACCCGGGCGATCGTCGAGGACCGCCGCCCCGTGCGGCTGGAGAACCTCTACTTCGTGAACGACCGCACCCACGACCGGATGCACCTGCTGCCGGTGATGGTGAACGGACGACCGAACCAGGACGCGCTCCGCCTCGACAGCGAGGCGATGCGGGCCCCGCGCGGCGGACGCAACCGCAAGGCGACGCAGGGACGCCGCCGCCTCGCCACACCCTCGCGGCTCGACGTGGTGGAGATGCTCGACCAGCACGGGATGCTGCCGGCGATCTGCTTCATCTTCAGTCGCAACCAGTGCGACGAGGCCGCACGCTCGGTGCTGGCGGCGGGCGTGCGGCTCACGTCGGGCGACGAGCGCGACCGCATCCGCGAGATCGTCGACGCACGACTCGGCACCATGGACCCCGCCGACCTCGCCGTACTCGGCTACGGGCAGTTCCTCGCCCAACTCGAGGCCGGCATCGCTGCCCACCACGCGGGCATGGTGCCGCCGTTCAAGGAGGTGGTGGAGGCCTGCTTCGTCGAGGGGCTGGTGAAGGTCGTGTTCGCCACCGAGACGCTCGCGGTGGGCATCAACATGCCCGCCAAGTGCGTGGTGATCGAGAAGCTCACCAAGTTCGCGGGCGACCACCACGCGTTCCTCACACCGGGCGAGTACACCCAGCTCACCGGTCGGGCCGGCCGGCGCGGCATCGACGAGCTCGGTCACGCGGTGGTGCTGTGGAGCCCGTTCGTCCCGTTCGACCAGGTGGCCGGGCTGGCGAGCAGCCGGTCGTTCCACCTCAACTCGGCGTTCCGGCCCACGTACAACATGGCCACCAACCTCGTGCGCACCTACACCAGCGAGCGCGCCCACCACCTGCTCAACCTGTCCTTCGCCCAGTACCAGGCCGACCGCGACGTGGTGCGCATCGAGTCGCGTCTGGAACGCCGCCAGCAGCACCTGCGCGACCTGGTCGAGGCCGCGCGCAGTCCGTACGGCGACATCGACGAGTACCGCCGCCTGCTGCGCCGCGGCAGCGACGACACCGCACCACGACCGGCCTCGATCGGTCGGGACAGCCCCGTGGAGCTCGCCCTCATGAAGCTGAAGCCGGGCGACATCGTGTACGCCGAGAAGGGCCGCTACGCCGGGCGGGTCGCGGTCATCGCCACCGCGCACCGCAAGGGCGGCATTCGGGTGAGCGGGCTCACCACACGGCGCGACCCGATCCAGCTCAGCGAACCCGACTTCGACGAGCCGCCGCGAGCGATCGGCAAGATCGAGCTGCCACGCGAGATCGCACCGAACCGGCACGACTTCCAGCGCGAGGTCGCGCTGCGACTGCAGCGGGCCGAGGTGCTGCCGTACCGCAGGTCGCGTGGGCGCCGGGCGGAGCCCGACATCACCGACGGGCATCCCGTCGAGGACGACCCGGACCTCGCCGACCGGCTGAAGGCCGCGGCGCAGGCGGAACGGGTGTCACGGGAGATCGACGAGCTCCGCCAGCGCATCCGCGGTCGTACCTCGTCGATCTCACGCGACTTCGACCGGGTGCTCCGGATCCTCGAGAGCTGGGGCTACGTCGACGGGTGGACGCTCACCGAGGCCGGCGAGATGCTCGCCCGCACGTTCCACGAGTGCGACCTCCTCATCGTGGAGTGCCTGCGTCAGGGCCTCCTCGACGACCTCGAGCCGGCCGTGCTCGCCGCGGTGGTGTCGGTGTTCGTCTACGAGCACCGCAGTCCCGAGCCGCCACCGAGGCCGTGGTTCCCGAGCCCGGCCGCCAAGCGGCGCTGGCTGCGGATCGCGGCGATCAGCAACGAGCTGCAGGACGTGGAGGAGGAGGCCGGCCTCGCGCTGCACCGTGCGCCCGACCCGACGTTCGGTGCCGTGGCGTACGCCTGGGCGGCGGGGGAGGGGTTCGCCGAGGTCGTCGCGGAGGAGGACCTCACCGGTGGTGACTTCGTGCGCACCACGAAGCAGCTCATCGACCTGCTGCGCCAGCTCGCCCTCGTGGCGCCGAATCCGGCCACCCGACGCAACGCCGAGCGGGCGGCCGAAGCGCTGTTCCGCGGCGTGGTGTCCGCGTCGTCGACCGTGGAGGTGGAGACCGAGGAGGCCGCGCCCTCCGACGTCGCCGACCCCCACGTCGGCGGTCGCCCCGACGCCGTCGGTCGCTCCACCGGTACGGGTGGCGCGTGACGATCCGCAAGGGCGAGCCGTGGGGGAGCGTCGGCCCGCTGCCCCCGGCCACCGTCCGGGTGCGATCGGACGCCGAGGTCCGCGGCGTCATCGCCGCCGCCAGGGCGGCCGGCACCGCTCCACCACCCGTCGCGCTGCTCGGCGGCTCGCTCATGCGCGCCGTCGGCGGCACGGGAGACGAGCGGCGCCTCGACGGCGAGGTCGCGATCCTGCCCGTCGACGTGGTTCGGGTGGAGCTCGACGACCTCGAGACGTGGTGCGTGGCCCACGTCGTGGCGCGGCGGACGTGGTGGCGCGGCGAGCTCGTGGCCGTGATGAACGCCGAGTTCCTCGGCTCCTGGGACGTCGCGCCGAGGGGTCATCCGAACGACGGCCGGGTCGACGTCGTGGAGGTGGACGCGACCATGAGCGTGCGCGACCGCTGGCGGGCGCGCGGTCGGCTGCCGTCGGGCACGCACGTTCCTCACCCGGCGATCCGGGTGCGTCAGCGCGACACCTTCGAGCGCTCGTTCGACCGACCCATGTCGATCCGGGTCGACGGCGTCGACGCCGGTGTGTCGCGTCGGTTGCGGTGCGTTGTGGAGCCCGACGCATTGGTGGTCTGCGTGTGACCGGGTACTAGCGTCCGGGTGATGCAGGCGTGGATCCTCGACGAATCACCGGGTAGCTACCGCTTCGGGGAGATCGACCCCCCTCCGCTCGCCCGCGACGACGTGCGCGTGCGGGTGGTGGCCAGCGCACTCAACCACATGGATCTCTGGGTCACGAAGGGTCTCCCGAAGCCGCCGCTGCCCCACGTCCCGGGCTGCGACGTCACGGGCGTGGTCGCCGAGGTCGGTGCCGACGTCACCCACGTCGCGGTCGGGGACGAGGTCGTGATCAACCCCGGGGTGTCGCCGGTCGCGGACATCGTCGCCCTCGGGATCGACAGCCCGATGGGCGACGGGTTCATGATCTACGGCGAGCACTGCTGGGGTGGCCACTGCACCTACGCCACCGCCCCCGGGCGCAACGTGCTCCGTCGACCGGCGGGTCGCACGTGGGAGGAGTGCGCGGCGTATCCGCTCGCGTACCTGACTGCCTACCGGATGCTGCGCCGCGCCCGGCTTCGCGCCGGCGAGACGGTGCTCGTGGTCGGCATCGGCAGCGGCGTGTCCACCGCCGCCCTCGCACTCGCCCGGCAGATGGGCGCCCGGGTGGTCGCCACCTCCCGCAGCGAGGCCAAGCGGGCCGAGGCGCTCGCGATGGGCGCCGACCAGGCGTTCGACAGCGCCGACCGCAGCTGGCCGGTCCAGGCGAACGTGGTGGTGGAGAGCGTCGGCCCCGCCACGTGGGAGCAGAGCGTGCGCGCCCTGGCGCCCGGCGGTCGCCTGGTCGTGTGCGGTGGCACCAGCGGGCCGAAGGTCGAGATCAACCTGCCCCGCCTGTTCTTCAAGCAGTACGAGATCATCGGCTCCACCCTCGGCAGCTACGAGGAGTTCGACGACGTCACCCGGCTCGTCGAGCAGGGGCTGCCGATCCTCATCGACCGCACCTACGCGCTCAGCGACTACGAGGAGGCGCTCGAGCGACTCCGCACCGGCGAGCAGCTCGGCAAGCTCGTGCTGCGTCACGACGCGCCGGGCACGGCATGAGTTCCGCGCCGGCGGCGGCAGACGCCCGGGTCGAGGACCTGAAGCGTCGGGTGTGCGACGAGGTCGACCGCCTGGCCGACCGTCTGATCGACGCGAGCCACCAGATCCACGCCCACCCCGAGCTGAACTACCAGGAGGTGTTCGCGCACGATCTGCTCACCGGCGTGCTCGACGACCTCGGGCTGCAACCCACCCGCCACGCCTACGGCGTCGGGACGGCGTTCGAGGCTCGCGCCGGCGAGGGCGGACCCGAGGTGGCCGTGCTCTGCGAGTACGACGCGCTCCCCGGCATCGGTCATGCCTGCGGGCACAACGTCATCGCGACCTCCGGTCTCGGCGCCGGTCTCGCACTCGCCGCGATCGCCGGTGACGCCGGCGGTCGGGTGCGGATCATGGGCACCCCGGCCGAGGAGGGCGGCGGCGGCAAGATCCTCATGGCTCGCCAGGGGGCCTTCGACGGCCTGGCCGCGGCGATGATGGTGCACCCCGCCGACGCCGACCTGATCCGCATGGACTGCATCGCGGTGCAGGAGATGTACGTGGACTACCAGGGGCGGGCGGCCCACGCCGCAGCAGCGCCGCAGGAGGGCCGCAACGCCCTCGACGCAGCCGTGCTCGGCTACCTGAACGTCGCCGCGCTCCGTCAGCACATCCTGCCCGGCGAGCGGATCCACGGCATCTTCACGAAGGCCGGCGACAAGGCCAACATCGTGCCGGCCGAGACCTCGATGACCTGGATGGTGCGCTCACCGACGATCGCGTCGCTGCAGCCCCTCAAGCAGCGCGTGCTCGCCTGCCTCGAGGCGTCGGCCGCCGCCACCGGGTGCTCGTGCAGCCACTCGTGGCAGGACGTCACCTACGCCGACATGATCGACAACGGTCCGATGGTGGCGTCGTACGTCGCCAACGCGGCTCGCCTGGGCCGCACCGTGCAGGACCCGCGGGTGATCGGCAAGGCCGTCGTCGGCTCCACCGACATGGGCAACGTCAGCTACCTCGTGCCGTCGATCCACCCGATGATCAAGGTCGCCGACGACGGCGTGCCGATCCACACCCCGGCCTTCGCCGAGTTCGCCCGCAGCGAGCAGGGCGACCGGGCGGTGCTCGACGGCGCCAAGGCGATGGCGATGACCGTGATCGACCTCTGGGCCGACGCGGCGATGCGCGAGCAGGTGGAGGCGGCGTTCGCCGCGCGCCCCGCCGACGGCAACGTGCTCTGACCACCCTCCACACCCCCGGGACCCGTTCCCGACTCGCCGTGAGGGCATCGGCATCCCACTCGCCGGCGACGGTGGTCTTCTAGGCTGCGATGTCGTGACGGTCTACGTCCCCGAGGAGTTCACGCAGAGCGAAGCGGACATCCTCCGCCGGTACTTCACCAACCTCGACGGCCCCGTCTTCGCCCTCGTCAACCTCCCCGAGGTGGTGAAGGGCGCCCTGTTCGCCCGCTACAGCCGGAGCCCGAAGAGCCTCCGGCGGCTGTTCCTCGACGAGTTCGTCGGCGACCTCGACATCAGCGGCGACCAGACCGTCGACGCCACGATGGGGCTCGAGCGTGCCGAGGAGCTCTACGAGAAGGTGTTCTTCGAGTACGGCGACGACTCCGTCGCCCAGCTCGGCGGTGTGCACCTGGCCTGCGAACAGGCCTCGAACGTGCTCACCAAGATCCTCGAGTGGGGCCGGCTCATGAGCTACCTCGAGCAGAGCACCCGCTACATCTCCTACGACTCGCGCCTCGGCGGTCGGTACCGGTACTTCCGCGACCCGGCGCTGCTGTCGAGCCGCTTCGGCACCCGCTACGTCGGCGACATGGACCGCATGTTCGACGCCTACAGCCTGCTGCTCACGAAGGTCACCGAGCACGTGCGCGACACGGTGCCGCGCGACCCGGCCGACAGCGACTTCGTCTACCGGCAGGCCACCCGTGCCAAGGCGCTCGACGCGGTGCGCGGCGTGCTGCCGGCGTCGTCGCTCTCCAACGTCGGCATCTACGGCACCGGGCAGGCGTTCGAGGCGCTCCTGCTGCGGATGAAGGCGCACCCGCTGCCCGAGGCCCAGCACTACGCCGAGCTGATGCTGCACGAGCTGCGCAAGGTGATCCCCAGCTTCCTGCGCCGCGTCGACCTGCCGGACCGGGGCGGGCGCTGGGTCGACTACCTGTCGTCGACGCGCGAGCGGTCGAGCGAGCTCGTGCAGCGCCTGTTCGCCGACACCCCCGTCGACCCCGTGCCCGAGGTGGTGCTGGTCGACCACGACGCAGAGGCGGAGGACAAGCTCCTGACGGCCATCTGCTACGCCGCCAGCAACCTCCCCGAGCAGCAGATCGCGGAGCGGGTCCGGCGCCTCGGCGCAGCCGAGCGTGCGGCACTGCTGCAGGCGTACGTGGGCGAGCGCGAGAACCGGCGTCACAAGCCCGGTCGGGCGTTCGAGCGGGTCGACTACCGGTTCGACGTGTTGAGCGACTACGGGGCGTTCCGCGACATGCAGCGCCACCGGATGCTCACGATCGAGTGGCAGCGGCTCACCCCGAACCACGGCTACGTGCGACCCGAGCTCGTCGACGAGGCCGGCATGGCCGACGTGTTCGACGACGCCATGGCCCGGTCGGCCGCCCTGTACGACGCCCTCAAGGACGAGTTCCCCGAGCAGGCGAGCTACGCCGTCTCGATGGCGTACCGGCTGAGGTACTCGATGCAGTTCAACGCCCGCGAGGCGATCCACCTGCTCGAGCTGCGCTCGTCACCGCAGGGTCACCCCGCCTACCGGCGCCTCGCGTTGGAGATGCACCGACTCATCCGCGACCAGGCCGGGCACACCGCCGTGGCCGACGCGATGAGCCACATCACGACGGCCGCACCCGAGCTCGAACGACTCGAGGCCGAACGCCGCGCCGAGCGCCGCCGCGAGGGCTGACCGTCCGCTCCCGGCGTCCCGGCGTCCCGGCGTCCCGACGTCCCGGCGTCCCGACGTCCCGGCGTCCCGACGTCCCGGCGCCCCGACGTCGTGGCGTCGCCGCACCGGTGATCCCTGTCACGTCGAGGGCGCGAATCCCAGTTGGCGACGGGGTTTCCGCCATGAGTGACGGTTGTCACAGATGACCTGGACCGGGTGGGTGGGCGGCTCTCGTATCATCCGCGGCCCACGGGGCGAACGAAGAGCACGACGCGTCCGCGTCCTTCGTGCCGGGCGATCGAACGAGGTCGCCGCACGACGGTTCACGGACGCCACGAGAGGGGAAGGGTTCCGAGATGGCAGCCGATGACGACGACGAGATGATGGAACCCGACGAGGAGATCGAGCTCGAGGAGACCGACGAGCTGGTGGACGACCTCGACGGACCCGATCTCGACGAGGAGGAGCTCGGCGACGACCTCGAGGAGCCCGACGACGAGTTCGGCATCGTCGACGACGACATCGAGCTGGCCGACGACGAGGAGGACGACGAGGCCGCCGCGAAGGCCGGCCCCGTCCGCAAGTCGGTGGCGAGCGAGGACGAGGACGAGGACGAGGACATGCTCGCTCCCGACGACGTCGAAGCCGACCTCGACACGATCCTCAAGGACCGGCTCGTCGCCGCCGACGACGAGGGTGACGAGGACGAGGAGGAGCCCGAGGAGCGCGGCGAGTCGGCCGACCGGCTGCAGCCGAAGCGGGCCGACGAGCAGCTCTGCCCGAGCTGCTTCCTGCTGGTCCGCCAGAGCGCGCCGATGTGTCCGGTCGGCGACGACGACTGCCCGCTCTTCTCCCGCTGACGCTGCACCTCGGTTCGACGGCGGAGACGGCGATGAGCGACGAGCCAGCGGCTCCCGACGACCTGTTCGAGCGGTTGCTCGATCTCGCCGTCTACGCCCCCGTGGGCTTTGCGCTCACCGTGCGGGACGAGCTGCCCGCCAAGGTCCGCCAGGGGCGCCAGGCGATGGAGAACCGCGTGCAGCTCGCGCGCTTCATCGGCCAGCTCGCGGTCCAGACCGGTCGGCGCGAGCTCGGGCGCCGGCTGGAGGAACGTCGAGCCGCCAACGCGGCGGGCGGAACGGGCGCAGGGGTGCCCGGGGACGCGGGTTCGGTCGTGGCCGAGCCCGATCGCTCGACGGACGACACGCGCACGGACGACACGCGCACGGAGGACACGCGCACGGAGGACACGCGCACGGAGGACACGGCCGCCCGGACCGTGCCCACCGGGCCGGTGGTCGACGTGGAGGTGCCGGCGGCGGGCGACCTCCCGATCGCCGAGTACGAGAGCCTGGCGGCGATCCACGTGGTCGACCGGCTGCGCACCATGCAGCGGGACGAGCTGGAGCTCGTCCGGCGCTTCGAGGTGGCGCACCGCAACCGGCGCACGATCCTTGCCAAGATCGAGCAACTGCAGCAGCGATGAACGCTCCGGTGACGCTCCCGTTCCCTCCCGGCTGCTGCGTGCGCGGCGCCACGACCGCCGACGCCGACCAGCTCGCCGAGCTGGAGTCCGTGGCCCGCGCCTCGCTCGTGGGCGTGCGCGGCGGTGATGCGCTGCTCGACGAGCAGCCGGCGGTGGGGGACTGGTCGGCGGTCCTCGGGTCGTCCGCCTCGACGGTGTGGGTGGCCGAGATCGACGGCGTGCTCGTCGGGTACCTCCAGCTCGAGCACTGCGACCACGAGGACATCGGGAACGTCCGCCAGGTGTGGGTCGACCCGGATGCTCGGGAGCTGGGGTTCGGCGACGAGTTGCTCGCCGCGGCGATCGAGCACCTACGTGCGCACGGTGCCACCACGATCGAGTCGTACGCCCTGCCGGGCGACCGCGACACGAAGAACCTCTACGAGCGGGCCGGCGTGACCGCCCGCAAGATCATCGTCTCCAAGCGGCTCGACCGCTCGTGAGCGTGAAGGCGGGTCGGCCGTGCCGGACCCGCCGCACCTGATGGACGAGGTGTCGTCTCAGCGGTTCTTCCACTGGGGCGGACGCTTCTCGATGAACGCGACGAGCCCCTCCTTGATGTCCTCCGACGACATCACCTTCGCCATCGCCCGGTTCGTCATCTTCTTCAGCGTCTCGTCGTCCTCGTAGGCCGCGGCGAGCACCACTTTGCGGCTCTCGGCGACCGCCATGGGCGCCGCGAGGGCGATCTGGCTGGCGAGGCGCATCGCCTCGTCGAACGCCTGGCCGGGCTCCACCAGACGGCTCACCAGACCCAGCTCGTAGGCCCGCTGCGCGGCCAGCGGCTCGCCGGTGAGGATGAGCTCCATCGCCGCCGCCTGGCCGATCGCACGCGGCAGGCGGAACAGGCCGCCCGCACCGGCGATCAGGTTGCGCTTCACCTCGGCGAGTCCGAACGACGAGCGCGTGGTGGCGACGACGAGGTCGGCGGCGAGCACGATCTCACAGCCGCCGGCGGTGGCGAGACCGTCGACGGCGACGATGATCGGCTTGCTCCGCTCGCGGTACACGAAGCCGGCGAAGCCGCCCCGCTCGGTGTTCAGCCCGCCGGCGTCGCCCGAGTTGATGGCCTTCAGGTCGGCGCCGGCGCAGAACACCGGCTTCTCCTGGCCCTCGGTGTTGGCCCGGATGATGCCGACCCACACGTCGGGGTCGGCCTCGAGCTGGTCGATCGCCGCCTCCATGCCGGATGCGACGTCGCCGTTCACCGCGTTGCGCGCGTCGGGTCGGTTGAGCGTGATGATGCCGACGCGACCGTCGACCTCGTAGAGCACCTTGTCAGCCATGCGGCCGAGGGTAGGCGGCGCCGCCCGACGACGGCGAAGCGGTCAGGCGTCGGTGGGAGCGTCGCCCTCGGTTGCCGGAGCGTCCTCGGTCACCGGAGCGTCCTCGGCCACCGGAGCGTCCTCGACCACCGGAGCGTCCTCGGTCACCGGAGCGTCCTCGGTCACCGGAGCGTCCTCGGCCACCGGAGCGTCCTCGGTCACCGGAGCGTCCTCGGTCACCGGAGCGTCCTCGGCCACCGGAGCGTCCTCGACCACCGGAGCGTCCTCGGCCACCGGAGCGTCCTCGGTCACCGGAGCGTCCTCGGCTGCCGGTGCCGGCTCG
>CAEZSR010000143.1_pt1 | contig 11416 bp, 8 predicted proteins | sample 7264011 | NCBI WGS metagenome assembly CAEZSR01 (sample SAMEA6813783, study PRJEB35770) | freshwater metagenome | biome: Freshwater; feature: Freshwater reservoir; material: water | place: Czech Republic | collected 2016-08-15 | depth 0.5m m | reverse complement strand
GCGCTGCGGCCCGCTACGGCCGGGGCGACGTCCAGTGGCTCACCGCCGGCAGCGGCATCGTCCACAGCGAGATGTTCCCGCTGCTCGACGCCGACGGCCCGAACACGCTCGAGCTGTTCCAGATCTGGGTGAACCTGCCCGCCGCCGACAAGTTCGCGACCCCGCACTTCTCGATGCTGTGGGCCGACGAGATCCCGCACCTCGAGGTGCGCGACACCGACGGACACCTCGCGGAGATCACGGTGGTCGCTGGCGGGCTGGCCGGCCTGGTGCCGCCGTCGCCGCCGCCGTCGTCGTACGCCTCGCGGCCCGACAGCGACGTCGCGATCTGGCACGTCCGCCTCGAACCCGGTGCGAGTTGGACGATCCCCGCCGCCCGCGGCGCCGACACCGTGCGGGTGGCCTACGTCTTCGACGGCGCGGCGGCCGGCTTCGACGGCGACGAGATCACCGTCGGCCACGGTGCAGTCCTCGCGTGTGACACCGACGTGGTGGTGGCGAGCGCTATCGGAGCCGAGGTGCTCGTGCTGCAGGGCCGCCCGATCGGCGAGCCCGTCGCCCAGTACGGCCCGTTCGTGATGAACGACCGCGCCGGGATCGAGCAGGCCTTCGCCGACTACCGCGCCACGCAGTTCGGCGGATGGCCGTGGACGAGCGACGAACCGGTGCACGGCAGCGAGCCGCGCCGGTTCGCCCGGCGCCCGGACGGCACGGTGGAGACCCCGACCGGTTCGGGCGGCCCGGCCGCCGTCAGGACGGCAACGCCCGTCTGACGAGGTCGTCGACGATCGGGTCGTCGAGCACGAACGCCGCCGGATCACCGACGAACTCGCCGCGTTGGTCCTGGGTGAGCACGGGCCGCACCCGCGGCCCCGCGCCGAAGGTGAGCACCGGGTTGCGACGCCAGTCCCGCCACCGGCCCGTGAGCCCGAACTGGCGGAGCGTCGCGCCCGTGTCGGCGCCTCGCTCGTGGATGCGGTCGGCGAGGGCGATCGCCGCGAGGGCGATCGCGGCTCCCTCGCGGGCGGCGTCGATCCAGGGCTGCACGCTCTCGTCGAGTCCGGCATCGACGGCACGCTCGGGCAGCCCGTCGTGCATCGCTCGCCACCAGGCACGGTCGGGGTTCGTCCCCGGCCAGTGGGCGTCGTCGGGGAACGCGGTCGCCGCGGCGAGCTGCGCCCAGCCTCGGGCGGCGACCTCGTCGGCCCACGCGGCGACCGGGTCGTCGCCGCGCACCCACGCCGCGGCCGAGGCCATCGTGGCGACCGACGCGAGCGCGAACTCCATCGGATTCCAGAGCACGCCCGCGCAGACGTCGCGCAGCGCCGGGTCGCGGCCCGTGAGCGGCCCGAGGTGCAGTGCCTCGCGCATCAGACCGTCGTTCACCGGTGCGTTGTCCCACACGAGCGGTGGTCGACCCGTGAGCTCCGCCCACCGGGCCGCCTCGCTTGCGTGGATGCGTGCGTTCACCACGTGACGGCCGGTCCACATCACCTCGATCGCCGGGTCGAGGCCGTTGCACAGCGACCGCAGGTAGGGCGAGTCGTCGACCCCGCAGTAGTGGGTGGGCACGATCCACACCGTGCAGCCCAGCCGGTCGGCGAGGGCGTGGGCGAGGTCGCGGTGGTCGCCGCCCGCGTCGAGCGCGGGGAGGTCGTCGCAACTCAGCACGACCACCGCGGCGCCGGCGTCGACGGCGGGGCCGAGCTTGGCCATCACGTCCTCGGCGGTCGCCTCGGGACCGGGCGTGAGCCCGACGGCGAGGTCGACCCCGGTGCGGTGCCCTGCCAGTTCGGCGAACCCGTCCAGCTCCGCGTCGGTGAACGGTTCCCGCCAGTCGTCGCGATGACGCGGCTCCTCCTTCGCCGCCCACACGTAGTGGGTCATCCCCCAGCGGTGGAGCCGGTCGATCCAGTCGAGGCGCTGCTGGTGCGACCACGGCGCGCCGTAGAAGCCCTCGACGACGCCGGTGATCCTCATCGGTCCACCTCGTCCGGCCCCGGCCTCGGTGTGGTCGCTGGCTCGATGAGGCGGTGCACCGGGACGGGGTCGGCGACCCCCTTCACGAACACCGCACCGGGGAGGGTGACGTGCACCGCACCGGTGCCCGGCGTGACGTCGATCGAGCCGTCCGGTTGTACCACGTACGACCCGCCGTCGACCGCGAACGGTGCGCCGGGAGCGCCCGACACGTGGACCTTCGGCGAACGACCGGTGATGCGCACCAATGCGGCGGTGTCCGTCGTCGCCATGGTGCGATCCTAGGGTGCCCGCCGCTCGTGTGTCAGCTGCCCACGGCGGCCCACACCAGCGCCGCGCCGAGGAAGTCGCCGGCGATGCGGGTGGCCGCCTCGGGCGACCAGTGCACCCCGTCGGGGCGTGCGTCCTGGTCGGTGTCGTACCCGCTCGCCGTGAGCCACGCCGACAGGTCGACCACGCGCACCCGGGCAGGATCGGCGGCGGCGGCCAGCTCCATGGCCCCGGTGAGCACGGCGTGCCGGGCCGGGTCCTCCTGGGCCTGACCCGAGCTCCACCAGAACACGTTCGGCACCGGCTGACGGATCCACACGATCCTGCCGGCACCGGCGTCGAGGAGTCGCTGCGTGACGGAGGCCAGATCGGTACGCATCCGGGCCGCGTAGGGCTCGTCCAGCGGGGTGCGCACGACCTCGTCGTCGTCGGTCCACCGACGGTCGAGGACGTCCCACGACGTGGTCATCAGCATGACGACGTCGGGCCGGAGCTCGGCGACCCGCGCCGGGAGGTCCTGGTCGAGCCAGCGGTCGCAGCGGGGATCGACGCTCGTCCACTCCTGCACGAGGAACTCGCCGTCACGCACGAACCCGCATCCGGGTTCGGTGGCGAGGGTGACCTGCGCGAGATCGGGCCGCTCGAGCGCCCACTGTGCGAGCCCGACCCCGGTGGCCTCGGCGGTCGAGTCGCCGGCCACGAGCACGCGCGTCGGCCGGCTGAGCGGAGGGATCGGTGGGACGGTCGGAACCGGCGCTGCCGTGACGGTCGCAGGTGATGACGTGGCCGACACGACGGCCGACGTGGCGACCGACGGGTCGGGTGCGACGGCCGTCTCGGACGGATCCGTCTCGTCGATCGGGGCCGCGGTGGTGGGGGAGGACGGCTCGGCGGTCGTCGTGGTCACGAGGGCCAGCGGGGCCAGGCCGTCGGCGTCGACCGGCTCGATGCCGACGGCCTCGGCCGTGGCGGCCAGGTCGTCGCGCCAGTAGTCACCCGCTGCTGCCGGCACCACGGCGACCACCACGGCCGCAGCGGCCGCCGTCGACGCGAGCGACGCGCCGGCCACGATCCGCGGACGCCACGCGGCGCCGCGCCGGATCGGCTCCTCGAACAGCACGAAGCTGACCTGTGCCAGCGTCAGGGTGATCGCCATGCGCAGCACGAACAGCGGCAGCGGGTCGAGGTCCACCCGTGGGGCGTCCACCGCCACGAACACCGGCCAGTGGAACAGGTAGACGCCGTAGCTGATCCGTCCGAGCCAGGCGAGCGGTGCGACCGACAGCGCCGCGCGGACGGGTCCGGGTACCTGCAGACCGACGACCAGCAGCGCGCTCACCGCGCCGACCAGCGGCAGCGCGCCCGAGTAGGCGGGGCCGCCCACGGTGGGGAAGGTGACGACGGCGACGGAGAGCGCCACGGCCGACCCTGCGGCGACGAGCGACCAGCGCGGCGACAGCACCCTGCCGTACACCACGAACGCGGCGAACGCACCCACGAGGATCTCCGCAGCACGGGCCGGGGTCGCCCAGTACGCCGCGTCGGGACCCCAGACGGCAGCGATGATCGGGGCGGCGACGGCGAAGATCGCAGTGGCCGCGGCGACGACGATCGTGCGCGACCGGTGGGAGCCCGCCACGCGGCACAGCCCGAGGAACGCGAGCGGCCACAACCAGTAGAACTGCTCCTCGATCGCCAACGACCAGTAGTGGTCCAGCGGTGACGCCTGCCCGGCGGCATCGGCGAAGAGCTGCTGGTAGGAGCCGTCGCCGGCGAGGAACACCCAGTTCGCGACCTGCAGCAGCGATCCGAGGAGGTCCCGTCGCAGCGTGTCGACCGCGGCGAACACGTTCGTGGTCGCGGCCAGCACGGCCACGACCACCACGCACAGGATGCTCGCGGGCAGGAGGCGTCGCGCCCGGCGCACGTAGAAGCCACCGACGTCGATGCGGCCGGTGCCGTCGCGCTCGGCGAGCAGGAGGGTGGTGATGAGGAAGCCGGACAGCGTGAAGAACACGGAGACGCCGAGGTAGCCACCGTCGAACCCGGCGATCTCGCCGTGGAACAGCAGCACGGCCAGGACCGACATCGCCCGGACGCCGTCGAGGGCCGGCTGGTGGGCGAGTCGGGGGCGGGTCATCGTGGGCCGATCCTACGGAGACCGGATCACGAGGAGGCGGCACCGGCCCGGCGCCGGCAGCACGTGCGCACGGCGACTGACGGTTGTGTCGGGCGGTCCGGCACTAGCGTTGCACCCGATGCGCCGAGCGATGGTCGCCGATCGACTCGCGTCCCCCCGACCCGGGCCTCGCCCGCGTCTCCCACGCCCGGGGGCGACGGTCGTGCTGATCGCACTGCTGCTGTACGTCGCCGGTGTGGTCGTCGGTCCGGTGGTCCCGGTCGGTGTCGGCCGGGTGTCGGCCGTCGGTCCGGAGGAGTTGATCGACCTGGCTCGCCCCGGTCCGCTCGGGCCGATCACGGTCGTCGGCGACTCGGTGCTCGTCGGCGCCGCGTACGAACCGTCGTTGCCCACGAACCTGGCCGAGGCCGGATGGGGACCGATCCGGTTCCGTGCCGGTCTCGGTGTCACGTCCGGCAATTTCGTGTCCCCGACCAGTCGGTTCTCGGCGGCGAACTGGATCCGGACCTGGGAGTCGCAGGGCTGGGTCGCTCCCAACGTCGTGGTGAACCTCGGGAACAACGACGTCGGGTTCTGTCGCGACCGCGGGCCCGGCTGCTACGCCGACACGATCCGCCACCTGCTCGACGTGATCGGTCCGGACGCCACGGTGTGGTGGAGCAAGATCACCCGGCTCTACACGCTGCAGGCCGAGGCCGACGCCTACAACGCCGCGCTCGACCTGGTCGCCACGGAACGGTCGAACCTCCGGGTGTGGGACTGGCCCGCCGCGCAGCGGGCCGGCAGCGTTCCCCTCGCCTGGGACGCGATCCACCTCGCCGGCGCGTCGGCGTACCGCACCCGCTCGGCGCTGATGAGCGCCGACATCACCGCCCAGCTCGCCCGGGGCGAGCGGACCGGGGGTGACGGACCGTTGCCGGTGGCGGCCGGAGCGCCGGCCGAGTACCGCCCGATCGCGCCCGTGCGCGTGCTCGACACCCGCGAGGTCGAGGGCGGACGGCTGGCGGCCGGCGGGCAGGTGCAGCTCGATCTGTCGTCGCGGGTGCCGCCCGGCACCAGCGCCGTGGCGGTGAACCTCACCGCGGTCGACCCGTCGACCGCGGGCTTCCTGACCGCGCACCCGTGCCTGCCCGTCCCACCGACGGTGTCCAGCGCGAACTTCGCCGCGCGTTCCACGCGAGGCGCGCTCGCGGTGCTGCCGGTCACGGCCGACCGACGGCTGTGTGTGCTCAGCTCGAGTGCCGCCGACCTCGTGGTCGACCTGCAGGGTGCCTTCGTGCCGGTGGGCGCGACCGGTGCGTCACGGCTGACCCCGCAGGCACCGGTCCGGCTCGCCGACACGCGCCAGAGCGGCCGGCCGGCCGTGCTCCGCGTCGACGTGCCACTCACCGGTTCGCCGGCGGCCACGGCGGTGGCCCTGAACCTGACCGCGACGGACGCGCGTACTCCCGGCTTCGTGACGGCCTTCCCGTGCGGAGGGTCGGTGCCGGTGGTCTCGAACCTGAACTTCGGTGTCGGGGAGACCGTCGCCGGAGCGGCGTTCGTGCCGCTCGGCGAGGGCGGCGACGTGTGCGTGTTCTCCAACGTCGCTGCTGCGGTCGACCTCGTGGTGGACCTCACCGGGGTGTTCGCGCCAGGAGCGGGGCCGGGCGCGTTGGTGTTCACACCGGCGGCTCCCGTGCGCACCTACGACACGCGTGACGGCACCGGCGGCTGGAGTCCGGTGCACGGCGCCGGCCAGGTGATCGACGTGCGCGTGGCGCCGCCCACCGCGGTGGCCGTGACCGGCACGCTCACCATGGTCGCCCCCTCCGCGGCCGGGTTCCTCACCGCGTACGGCTGCGGCGACACGCCGGGCACGTCGAACGTGAACGCACCGCGTGGGCAGGTGTTCGCGAACGCCGTCACCGTGGGGCTCGCCGCAGAGGGACGTCTGTGCGTGCGCGCCCACACGGCCACCCAGGTGGTCTTCGACACGACGGGCTGGTGGTCACCCGCCGGGTGAGGCCCGACGGCGGCCGACGCGGGGCCGCATCCCCTGCGAGCCGCTCCGCATCCCCCGCCGGTCACCCGTCCGGCGCCGTTCGATCACTCGGCAGCACCCCCGACGCAGCGTCGGAGCAGGCAGGATTTCCCCGCGACCGGTGCAACGGAACACGTCCCCCGAGCGTGGGAGACGGTATGAAGGTCGTGATGGCCGGGGAGGTCCCTGTGAGCGAGGTGAGCTGGGCCGGCGCCGATGCCGTCTACACACAGGCCTACCGCGACCTGTTGCGGGTCGCGTACGTCCTGACCGGTTCGGGACAGGCGGCGGAGGACGTCGTGCACGACGTGTTCTGCCGGGTGGGGCCGCGCATCGCCGAGCTCGACAACCCGGCGGCGTACCTGCGCGTGGCGGTGGTGAACCAGTGCCGGTCGATCCACCGCCGGATCACGCGGGCCCCGCGACCCGACCGACCGGCGGACATCGTGCTCGACACCGGGCTCACCGAGCTCCGCGACGCACTGCAGCAGCTGCCCGCCCGGCAGCGCACCGCCATCGTGCTGCGGTACCTCTGCGACCTCCCCGAGGCGGAGATCGCCGACATCCTCGACTGCCGGCCCACGACGGTCCGTACGTTGGTGCACCGCGGACTCGCCGATCTCCGGACCCGGATCTCGTGAGGCGGACGACGACGTGAACGGCTTCGACGACACCACCGCCCGCACCTCCGGCGCCCAGGGCCCGACCGGATCCGACGACGGTTTCGAGCAGCTGCTGCGCTTCCGTCTCCACCAGCTCGCCGATCACGCCCCGACCACCGTGCGCAGCATCGACGAGATCCGCGTCGAGCACCTCAACCGGCCCTCGGCCGCCGCTCGCCGCCGTGGCCGCCACCGCCGGAACGCCGGCATCGGTGCCACCGTCGCGGCACTGCTCGGGGCGGTCGGGTTCACCACGGTCGCCCTCACCGGCGCGGGCACGGCGGGCGCCGCGTCGCCCGAGGCAGCGGTGGCGGAGTTCCTCGACGCCGCCGGCGACGAGGACGTCCTCGGCATGGTCGACGCCCTCGATCCCACCGAGGTCGGAGTGGTGCGCTCCGGGCTGCAGGAGGCGCGGGCCGAGGCCGTCTCCGCCGACATCGTCACCGAGAGCTTCTCGCTCGACGACCTGTCGGGCCTCGACCTCTCGTTCACGGACCTCTCGTTCACCGCCGAGCCGCTCGTGGAGGGGGTCACCGTCGTCGAGGTCGGCGGTGCGGTCGGCTGGAGCCTCGATCCCGCGACGTTCCCGGCCGGGTCCGAGGTCGCCGAGCTGCTCGGCGACGGCGGGGCCGGGTCCGCTGCGCTCGACGAGATCGAGCTGCCGTCGGTGGTCGTGGCGGTCGAACGTGACGGACGCTGGTTCGTGAGCGGCTCGTACACGGTGCTCGAGTGGCTGCGTCAGGTCAACGACCTGCCGGCTCCGACCACGGTGCTCCCTGCGGTCGGTGCGGCCACACCGGAGCAGGCGGCGACGGGGTTCTTCGGCGGCCTCGTCGGCGGCGACATCGAGGGTGCGTTCGCGATCACCCCGCCCGGTGAGGGGGATGCGGTCCGGACGTACGCGCCCATCCTGGCGGCGGAGCTCGACGGAGCGATGGCGGGCACCTGGGCGTCCGGGTTCGACCTCGCGCTGTCCGACGTCGGCTACACGGTGGAGGGCGACGGCGCCCGACGCTGGCTCACCCCGACCTCGTTCACGATCACGGGCACGGTGCCCGAGCCCGTCCGCTACGACGTCTTCAACCCGGAGATGCCGACGGTCATCGGTGCGTACGACGGCACGACCTTCTATGTCCTGCCGGCCGGCGAACCGATCCCGGCCACCGTCGACGGGCTCGAGCCCGTCGGCTTCGAGGGCATCCCGGAGGAGATGACGAACTACACCCTGGTCGACGAGCAGGGGAACGTCGAGCCGCTCGCGCCCGCACCTGTGTCCGACGGGCCCGATGCGATCGAGATCGTGCGTGCCGATGGTTGCACCACCGTGTCCGGCCCGGGCATCGAGTCGGCGCTCGGCCTGCCGGTCGGACCCGTCGAGGAGATCGACGAGCGGTACACCTTCGTCGGGCAGACCGGGTACGAACAGTTGGACACGGACACCTGGCGCATCTGCGAGCGGACCTCGTCCTCGCCGTTCCGGGAGATCAGCCTGGTCGCGGGCGCCGGGGTGGCGCTCGAGCTTCCGTCCATCGAGGTCGTCGAGGTCGACGGCTCGTGGTACGTGTCGCCCACCGGGTCGACCCTCGGTACGGTCCGCAGTGCCCTCGCCGAGGTGGGGAACGCGGGCTCGCTGCTCGACAGCGAGATCGGGCTCGTCGTGCTCGGCACGAACCGCGCGACGCTCGAGGCGATCCTCGTCGGCGCAGCGCCGGAGGGGCTCTCACCCGCGTGCCGAGCGCTGGTGGTCGGGGAGCCGATGGTCACCGGGCTGCGCGACGACATCACCGCGGCGGAGGCCCGCGCCTGCGCGCTCGGCACGATGCGGGCGATGGACGGCGAGTTCGTCGAGGATCCGATCGCCGTGACCGGAACGGTGCCGGCTGCGGAGGTGGCGCCCGCATCGACGGAGCCGGTGCCGGTGCCGGTCGACACGGGCGGCTGACCCGGGCGCGCCGGGTCAGGAGAACTCGGCGTTGAGCGGCGCGAGCACCAGCTCGGGCTCGTCGGCCAGCAGGCGCTGCAGGCGGTACTTGTTCTCGAACAGCGCCACGGTGGCACCGTCGCCACGGCGCAGGATGCGGATGCCGCCGATCGTCCGGAGCCGGTCGGCGCTCGTCGCGTCCGTGGCCCGGATCGCCTGGTACGGGGAACCGGTCAGCTCGACCGGCGCGTTGAACTCGCTCTCGAGCCGGTGCGCGAACACCTCGAACTGCAGCTGTCCGACGGCGGCCAGCACGAGGCCTGCGTCGCCCATGTCCGGGTCGCGCAGCACCTGCACCACGCCCTCCTCCTCGAGGACCTCGAGGCCGCGCTTGAACTGCTTCGACCGGCCGGTGTCGAGCACACGGGCGCCGGTGAACAGCTCGGGCGCGAACGACGGCAGGCCGGGGAAGGTGACCGCAGCGCCGTCGTAGAGGGTGTCGCCGATGCGCAGGTCGTTCGCGTTGACGAAACCGACGACGTCGCCGGGGAAGGCCTCCTCCACCGTGGAGCGCTCGGCGCCGAACACGGTGGACGCGTACTTCGTGGCGAACGGCCGACCGGTGCGGGCGACGGTCATGGTCATCCCACGTTCGAAGTGGCCGCTGCAGATGCGGGCGAAGGCGAGCCGGTCGCGGTGCGACTTGTCCATGTTGGCCTGCACCTTGAACACGAACGCGCTGCACCCGGCGTCGATCGGGCGCGGCACGCCGTCGCGGTCGAGCCGTGCCGGCGGGGGAGGGACGAGCTCCACCACGGCGTCGAGCAGGTGGCGCACGCCGAAGTCGGTGAGGGCCGAGCCGGCGAACACCGGCGTGCTGGTGCCGGCGAGGAAGCTCTCGGGATCCACGTCGGCGCCGATCGCGTCGAGCAGCTCGACCCCGTCGATCGCCCGCTTCCAGGCGCTGCCGGCGAGGGAGGCGGCCTGGTCGAACGACATCAGCTCCTCGGGTGCCATCGTGGCGCCGCGGGCGGTGCGGGTGAACCGGGAGAACACCTGTCGGCGGCGGTCGATCACGCCGACGAAGTCCTCGCCGTCACCGACGGGCCAGGTGACCGGGGTGGGACGCAGGTCGATCTGCGTCTCGATCTCGTCGAGCAGCTCCAGCGGGTCGCGGCTCGGACGGTCGAACTTGTTGAGGAACGTGAGCACCGGCAGGTTGCGCGCACGGCAGACCTCGAACAGCTTGAGCGTCTGCGGCTCGATGCCCTTCGCCGCGTCGAGCACCATCACGACGGCGTCGACCGCGGCGAGCACCCGGTAGGTGTCCTCGCTGAAGTCCTTGTGGCCGGGGGTGTCGAGCAGGTTGAAGACGTGGCCGCGGTAGTCGAACTGCATCGCCGCCGAGGTGATGGAGATGCCGCGGGTCTGCTCGAGCTCCATCCAGTCGGAGGTCGCCGACCGGCCGCCGGCCTTCGCCTTCACCGCGCCCGCGGTGACGACGGCGCCCGCGTTGAGCAGGAACTTCTCGGTGAGCGTGGTCTTGCCCGCGTCGGGGTGGCTGATGATCGCGAACGTGCGCCGCCGCGCCGCTTCACCGAGGACGTCCACCGAAGTCACGGTCGACCAGGCTACGGCCGAACCGCCGCAGCGGCGCGGGCGTCGGCGACGAGTCGGCCGTGAGCCGGCTTCGACTCGGTGGTGTCTCAGCGGGGCGGGCCGAGGAGATCCCAGCGGTTGCCGGCGACGTCGACGAACACGGCCACGGTGCCGTACGGCTCGTGGCGGGGCGGTTCGAGGAACTCGACGCCGTGGTCGAGCATCCGTCGGTGCTGGGCGTCGAAGTCGTCCACCCGCAGGAACAGCCCGACGCGTCCGCCGAACTGGTCGCCGACGGCCGCGGCCTGGCGGTCGCCGTCCGCCCGGGCGAGCAGCAACCCGGTCTCCGCGCCCGGCGGGCGGACGACGACCCAGCGCTTCGGCCGGCCGTCGTCCGTGGCCGACGGCGAGTCCTCGACGAGCTCGAACCCGAGGGCGTCGACGAAGAACCGGATCGCCTCGTCGTGGTCGTGGACGATCAGCGAGACCTGCGAGATGCGCATCGCACGACCCTAGGCAGCGTCGCTTCCCGGCCAAGGCAACCCCGGACGGCGGAGCGTCGTGTGTTCGAATGTGATGATGCGACAGCGCCCCGACCGGCCGCCGGTCGACACGGGGTTCGACGCGCTGTACCGGCGGGAGATCGGCTCGCTCCGCAGCCTCGGCGCGGCGCTGACCGGCAGCCGCGACCTCGGCGCCGACCTGGCGCAGGAGGCGATGCTCCGTGCGTACCGCGACTGGGGTCGTGTCTCGCAGCACGATCGCCCCGGTGCATGGGTCAGGCGTGTGGCGATCAACCTCGCGACCGACGTCCATCGTCG
>CAEZSR010000142.1_pt1 | contig 11541 bp, 10 predicted proteins | sample 7264011 | NCBI WGS metagenome assembly CAEZSR01 (sample SAMEA6813783, study PRJEB35770) | freshwater metagenome | biome: Freshwater; feature: Freshwater reservoir; material: water | place: Czech Republic | collected 2016-08-15 | depth 0.5m m | reverse complement strand
CGGCGCGGCGCATCGCCGCCGGCCGCTCACGCCGGCCACCGTCGCTCCGCCTCCCCGCCACCCTGGTCGCCATTCGGGCGACCCTAGGGATCGACGGACCGGCCCGACCGGGGGTGGGCGGCGACGTCCCTCAGGATTCACCGTTGCGTCACGTACACCCCGTGTGCGCGCACCCGCACGACACCGCCCGGTCACCCATCGACCCACGAACCGAGACCGGACACCCCCCGGTCGCTCGACCGCACCCCACGACCGCGCACCTGACTCATCGTGGGCTACCGTGTCGACATGCCGAGGAGCAGGTCCCGTTCTCGGTCGAACGCTGCCGTGGTCGTGTTCACCCACCGCCCCGACGTGAGTCCGTGGGAGCGGGTCGGGCTCGAACAGTGCGCGGCGGTGCTCGGCCGCCACGACCTCCACCTCGTGTGCCCCCGCGGCATGCCGACCGACGCCTACGAGGCGCTGCTCCCCGGCCTGCGGATCGTGCACGTGCCGCCCCGCCGCATGGCCGGGTACCTGGCCTACAGCGACCTGAAGACCAGCTCGATGTTGTTCCGGCACTTCGGCGAGCGATACCGGTTCACGCTGTGCCACGAACCGGATGTGTTCGTGTTCCGCGACGAGCTCGACGAGTGGTGCGAGCGCGGCTTCCACTACGTGGGTGCTCCGTTCTGGAAGCCCTCGCCCCAGCCGGGTGGCGAGCCGTTCATGCCGGGCGGCGGCAACAGCGGCTTCTCGCTCCGCGACAACGACGCGCACGTCCGCGTGAACCGCACGCTGCGGTTGCTCGAACGGCCCGGCAGCTTCCGCCGCGCCCCGGCCGGCTCGCCGTGGTCGGCCGAGCTACGCGACCTCCCGCTGGTCACGATCAAGGCGCTGGGCATCGGCAACTCGACGAACGAGTGGTTGCGGAACCCGTACCTGCGGTGGCGCGGCAACACGTTCTACGAGGACGTCTTCTGGAGCCAGATGGTTCCGGAGGTGCTGCCCTGGTTCCGCGTCGCCGACCCGATGACGTCGCTCGGATTCAGCTTCGAACTCGAGGTCGAGCGGTGCTTCGAGCTCGCCGGTGGCCGTCTCCCCGTCGGCTGCCACGGCTGGTACCGGTTCGCGTTGGACCTGTGGCGCCCGCACATCGAGGCGCTCGGCCACGTGCTCCCCGACCACGTCGAGTTCCCGCCCCACGGCAGCGAGGACGGTTGACGCGAGGACGGTTGACGCGAGACCGCCGGCGTCGCCCGGAGACGACGCCGGCGGCGTGGGTCGAGCACCGACCCGTGTCGGTCACCCGCGGGTGACGGGCACGGTGCGGGTGCGCTCGGCGGCCTCCACCATCGGCACCCGGACCTCGAGGATCCCGTCGGTGTAGGTGGCGGTGACGTCGGACTCGGCGACGCCGGCCGGCAGCGCGAGCGCCCGGGTGAACGAGCCGTAGCGGAACTCGCTGCGGTAGTGGCGGCGAGCCTCGGCCTCCTTCACCTCGGCCTCCTTCACCTCGGCCTCCTCGACCTCGGTCGTCTCGGCCTCGGTCGTCTCGGCCTCGGTCGTCTCGGCCTCGGTCACCTTCCTCCCGGCGGGCTCGCCGGTGAAGTCCGTGCTCTCGGTGCGCTCGGTGCGCTCGGCGTGGATGCGCAGCATGCCGTCGGCCACGACGACCTCGACATCACGGTCGGGGTCGATGCCGGGCAGCTCCGCCCGGACGACGAGCATGTCGCCGTCGCGGTACTCCTCCACACGGATGGTCTCGGCGTCGAGGAACTGCTGCCACGACTCCGGGATCCCGAGTCGACCCAGCCATGCGGGCCACTGGTCGACCATCGGTGCGAGCATCTTGGGCGTGCTCATGGTGTCCTCCTCTGCGACGTGATCCGGCGTCCGCCGGATCGGCGAGGCGGCGGCGGTCGGCACACCGCCACCTGGTTCCATGGTCGACCGGTCGCAGGCCCGCGCCAGGGACCAACGGCCCGAACCGGGTCGATCCGGCGTGATGCCGGACCGGGCCCCGCCGCTCGGAGTCCGATCGCTCGCCGCCCGTGCGCGACCATGGGTCGGTCGACCGACCGGTCGTGAGCGCAGAGGGGGACCGCACATGGGCGACGGCACGAAGGACTCGGAGGGACCGGCCGGCGAGGTGCTGGTGATCCGCGGAGGCACGGTGGTGGACGGCACGGGCGCGCCGGGCGTGCGCGCCGACGTCGCCGTGCGCGACGGCCGCATCGTCGCCGTCGGCACCGACCTGGTGGGCGACCGCGAGCTCGACGCCGCGGGGTGTGTGGTGAGCCCGGGCTTCATCGACATCCACACCCACTACGACGCCCAGGTGTTCTGGGACCCGGCGCTCACCCCGTCGTGCTTCCACGGGGTCACCACGGTGGTCGCCGGCAACTGCGGCTTCTCGATCGCCCCCACCCGACCGGCGGACCGCGAGCTGATCGCGCACACGCTGGAGAAGGTGGAGGACATGGATCCGGCGTCGCTGAACGCCGGCATCCCGTGGGAGTTCGAGTCGTTCCCCGAGTACCTGCGCACGATCGAGCGGCGCGGCACGGTACTGAACTACGCCGCCTACATCGGCCACACCCCGCTGCGCATCTACGTCATGGGTGAGGACGCCTCGAGCCGCACCGCCACGCGCGACGAGATCGAGGCGATGGCGGCGCTCGTGACGGAGGCGATGGAGGCCGGCGCGGCCGGGTTCGCCACCAGCTTCGCCGTCACCCACCTCGGCGCCGACGGTCAGCCGATCCCGAGCCGGTGGGCCGACCGCACCGAGGTCGAGCAGCTGTGCCGCGCCGTCGCCGAGACCGGCAAGGGCGTGATCGGCATCAACGGAACCAGCGAGGGGTTGCGCTTCGAGCAGATCTACGACCTCCAGCTCGAACTCGGCGTGCCGGTCACGTGGACCGCGCTGCTCACCACCGCGACCGGCGCGCACCTCAAGGCGTTGGAGATCCACCAGCGCGGCGTGGCGCGTGGGGCGAAGGTGTACCCGCAGGTGAGCTGCCGGCCGCTCACGTTCTCGATGACGATGATCGAGCCGTTCACGCTCAACACCTCGCCGGTGTTCGCCGAGCTGATGCCGCTGTCGATCGACGACCGGCGCGCCCACTACGCCGACACCACCTGGCGGCAGCGGGTGCGCGACGGATGGGCCGCCGGCAAGGGCATCCCGCCGCGGTGGGAGACCTACGAGATCATGGAGAGCGACGCGCACCCCGAGTTCGTCGGCCGCCGCCTGCTCGACCTCGCCGCGGACCGCGGCGCCGATCCGTTCGACGCGCTGCTCGACCTCACCCTCGAGGAACCGGACCTGCGCCGGTTCCGGGTGAAGGCGGTGCTCGCCAACGACGACCAGGACGGCATCGCCACGCTGTTGCAGACCGAGGGGTGCACCCTGGGCCTCAGCGACGCGGGCGCCCACGTGGGGCAGCTGTGCGACGCGCCGCTCGCCACCGACCTGCTCGGCAACTGGGTGCGCGGCAAGGGCGTGCTCACCCTCGAGCAGGCGATCCACAAGCTCACCCAGCAGCAGGCCGAGATCTTCGGCTTCGCCGACCGGGGCGTGATCCGGGAGGGCGCGATCGCAGACCTCGCCGTGTTCGACCCGGCCACCGTGGCGCCCGGCCCGCTGCGCCGGGTGCGTGACTTCCCGGCCGACTGCGAACGGCTCACCGCCGACCAGCCGGAGGGCATGCGCCACCTGCTGGTCAACGGCGTCCCGGTCGTGCGCGACGGCGAACTGGTCGCCGCCGCGCTCGACACCCGTCCGGGCGAGCTGGTGCGCCCCGCCGCCCGCTGACTCACACGTAGGGGGCGAGCGGCGGTTCCTCGGCCACGACCGGGGCGGTCAGCACGGCACCGAACGCCGCGTCGCCGGCTGCCGCCACGGCTGCGGCGTCGATGCCCGTCGGCGGTGTACACAGCTCTGCGCCGAGCGACGACGGGTCGGCGACACCGCCGTTCGCCAACGCGCTCACCGCCGCGGCGACGGTGACCCCGTCGGCCAGCAGCCCTGCGTGCGTGGTCGTGCTCGCCGGGCAGACGTCCTGCACGGTCACCAGGGTCGCCCCCGTCACGGCTGCGGCCGAGTCGGCCGGGACGAACTCGTCGGTGAGACTGCGGATCACGGTGACGGGCACCTCGACGTCCGACCACGCCGCGTCGAGCGCGGTGAGGAAGGCCGAGCCGGGTCGCATCTGCTGCAACGAGGCCGCGCAGCCCGCAGCGCACAGACCGTCGACCACCGGCGCACCGGCGTTGGGCCCGGCGACCGCCACGAGCATCGACGCCGAGGCGACCGGGCTCCAGTGGGCGATCGCCCAACGTGCGACGAGCACGCCCTGGCTGTGACCGAGCACGGGGACCGGTCCACCGCTCGACGACGCGAGCTCGGCGAGCGCCACCGCGACGTACTCGCCCGACACCTGGATGTCGCCGACGGCGCGGTCGGGCAGCGCGATCGTGCACACCGCCGTGTCGCCGGCGGCCGTGGCGATCGCGGCGGCGACCCCCGGGCCGAAGCTCTCCTCGGGCGAGGACCCGGTGCCGTGGACGAACAGCATGGGCGTGCCCTCGCCGTCGCACTCCAGCGCCGCGAGCGCGTCGGCCGGATCGATCGTCAGACCGGTCAGCGCGGCCGCCCCGGCGGCCGGTTCCGTGGTGGCGGGCGCCTCGGTCGTCGCCGGCGCGGCCGTGGTGGCCGGTGACGTGGTCTCGGGCACGGTGTCGGGCGCCGTCGTCTCGGGCACGGTCGGTGCGACGGTTGCGGTGGTCGACGGTGCGCCGGTCTCGCCGTCGCCATCGTCATCACCGTCACCACCGCAGGATGCGGCGACGACGAGTGCGACGACCGCGATCGACCAGCGGACGGCTGGACGGACGGTACGACGGTCCATGGTGTTCCCCCTCGTTGCGGTCCGACCCCCGTCGGACTCCACGCGGGTCAGACGACCACGGCGACCCGAGCGGAACAAGGCGACTTCGGGGATCACTATGGTGCGAACCGCATGAATCCCGACCTCGAGCTGGTGCGGACGTTCCTGGCCGCGGCCGACGAGCTCCACTTCGCGCGGGCGGCCGATCGACGGCACCTCGACCCGTCCGGGATCAGCCGTCAGATCCGGTTGCTCGAACAGCGCCTCGGCGTGGCGCTGTTCGACCGGTCCACCCGGCGTGTGCAGCTGACGGCGAGCGGCGTCGCGCTGCTGCCGGCAGCGCGTGAACTGGTCCGCAGCGCGGACGAGTTCGAGGCCCACGCTCGCATCGAGGCGAACCGTCACCGCGACGAGCTGCGCGTGGGGCTGATGACGCACGCCGCCGGACCCGACCTCGTCGCGGCGCTCTCCGAGACGGCACGGTCGATGTCCCTGCGGCTCACGATCTCGGAGGCCGAGTTCGGCGACACCGACGCCGGGGTGAGGTCGGGCAGGACGGATCTCGGCATCGTCTTCCGACCCTTCGACGACGCCGACCTCGTGACGCTGCCGCTGCGGGAGTTGCCGCGAGTCGCAGCACTCTCGGTGCACCACCGGCTGGCCGCGCGCACCGAGCTCACCCTGGAGGACCTGGTCGACGAACCATGGATCGCCCCACCGGAGACGGACCTGGTGTTCCACGACTTCTGGATGGCCGTCGCCGAACGGCGCGGTCGTCCGGTCCGGATCGGCGCTCGTTGCCGGAACGCCGAAGAGGGGCTGCTCGCGGCGACGACCGGTGCCGGTGTCGCGATCGGGGCCACGTCCCGGCCGGGCTTCAGCTTCGCCGGCATCGCGATCATCCCCGTCGTCGACCTGTCGCCCTGCACGGTCGCGATCGCCCACCGAGCGACGGGAGCCGACCCGCGGGCGGTCGAGGTGGCGCGACGACTCGTCGAGCGGCTGGCGCCCACGCCGGGTCGGAGGACCGTGGAGGCCGTGATCTAGCGTCTCGCCCGACGAGGAGGAGTCGCCATGGAACGTGAGGCCTGGATCATCGATGCGGTGCGGTCACCGCGCGGCAAGGGCAAGGAGAGCGGGGCGCTGCACGAGGTGCACCCGCAGCGGATCCTCGCCCAGGTGTTGAACGCGCTGCAGCAGCGCAACGGGTTCGACACCGCCGAGGTCGACGACGTCGTGATGGGTTGCGGTGCCGGCAGCGGCGACCACTCGATGGACATCGCCCGCATGGCGGCGCTCGACGCCGGCTGGTCGATCGAGGCGCCGGGCGTCACCCTCAACCGCTTCTGCGGCTCGGGCCAGCAGGCCGTGAACTTCGCCGCGATGGGCGTGCTCTCCGGCTTCCAGGACCTCGTCGTGGCCGGCGGCGTCGAGAGCATGTCGCGGCCGTCGCCGATGCACGTCGACGGCTTCACCGCGAACAACCGCCACCTGCGCGACCAGTACGACATGGTGCCCCAGGGCATCTCGGCCGACCTGATCGCCACCGTCGAGGGCTTCACCCGCGAGCAGTGCGACCAGCTCGGCGTCGACAGCCAGAACCGAGCGGCAGCGGCGATCGCCGAGGGTCGCTTCGACCGCTCGCTCGTGCCGATCTTCCACGACGACGGCCGGCTCGCGCTCGACCACGAGGAGTTCCCGCGCCCGGGCACCACCGTGGAGGACCTCGCCAAGTTGTCGCCGAGCTTCGCCGGGATGGGCGCCCACGTGCTGCCCGACCGCGGCAAGAGCATCGACGAGATCGCCCGCATCGCGTATCCGCACATCGACGCGATCCACCACGTGCACCACGCCGGCAACAGCTCGGGCGTGGTGGACGGCGCCGGCGCGGTGCTCGTCGCCTCACCCGACTACGCCCGGGCCCACGGCATGACGCCACGCGCCCGGATCGTGATGACCGCCGTCGCCGGCACCGAGCCGGTGATCATGCTCACCGCGCCCGGACCGGCCACGCACCTGGTGCTGAAGAAGGCCGGCATGACGATCGACGACATCGACCTGTTCGAGGTGAACGAGGCGTTCGCCGCGGTCGTGCTGAAGTGGCTGCGCGACACCGGCGCCGACTGGGACAAGGTCAACGTGAACGGTGGGGCGATGGCGCTCGGCCACCCGATCGGGGCCACCGGCTCGATGCTGATCGGCACCCTGCTCGACGAGCTCGAGCGCCGCGACCTCCAGACCGGCCTGGTCACGATGTGCACCGGCGGCGGCATGGGCACCGCGACGATCATCGAACGGATCTGACCGAGCGGATCTGACCGAGCGGATCTGACCGAACGGATCTGGGCTCGGATCTGAACTCGGATCTGAACTCGGATCTGAACTCGAGCGGCATGAAATCGGTCGTTCCGCGGTTGGATGGTGACGTGGAACCGACGACCGCCGACCCCCGATCCGACGCCCCTCCGTTCCCCGTCACCGGCGACCACCCCGACGCGGCCGCGCGCGTGCGCGACCTGGCGGAGGTGATCGAGGTGATCCAACCGGTGATCGCCGCCGACGGCGGATCCCTCGACGTGCTCGAACTGAACGTCGAGACCGGTGTGGTCCACTTGCAGCTCTCCGGGGCGTGCGGGTCGTGCGCCGTGTCGGCGGCCACGCTCAACGGTGGCGTGAACCGGATCCTGAGGGACCGCCTGTCGTGGGTGACCGAGGTGATCGGCGGGGTGCAGGAGAGCGACGTCAGCGGCTACGGCGGCTGGACGCCCAAGCACTCCTGACCGGGCACTCCGTCAGCGACCCGTGCGGGCGAAGGCGGCCGCGCGCTCGCCCGCGATGCGGCCGAACACGGTGATGTTGGCGTAGCTGTTGCCACTCCCGACGTACTGCGCGCCCACCACGCCGCCGGTGCACTCCCCCGCCGCGAACAGACCGGCGATCGGCTGCGACGCCTGGTCGAGCACGCGGGCCTCCCGGTCGATCCGGAGCCCGAACGCGGTGAAGCACACCGTGGACGGCCGCATCTCGACGGCGTAGAACGGTGGCTCCCGCACCGGCTCCAGGAACGACGGGTCCTTGGCGAAGGTGAGGTCCTCGCCGGCGTCGACCCCGGCGTTGTAGCGCTCGATCGTGCCGCGCAGCACGGCGGCATCGACGTCGATGCCGAACGCCAGGTCGTCGAGCGTGGCGGCACGCCGCGCCCGCCCGGCCGTGAGCATCAACTCCATCACGTCCGTGGTCCAGTGCGGGCTCTGTCGCTTCGACGAGCCGGGGATGGTCTGCTTGTAGCGGGCCATGCCCGACGCGGTGGCGGCCTCGAGCGTCGCCTGATCGCAGATCGCCCAGGCGCGGTCGCCGTGCATCCGCATCAGGTGGTCCATCATCCCGTAGGGCGCGGTCTCGTCGCAGAACCGCCGTCCCTCGGTGTCGACGAGCACGAGCCAGCCCGGCAGGTACGCCTCGTAGATCCGGTCCACCCCCGTGTGCAGCAGCCGCAGGCCGCGGTCGTGCCCGGTGGTCTGGGCGTCGACCTGTGCGCCGAGGTCGAGCACGTCGCCCCGCGACCCCTCGGCACCGATGTACCACGCCTCACCCGTGGCCGCCGCCGACGGGAAGTGCGCGGCGAGCCGTTCGGGGGCGTTGCCGAACCCACCGGCGGCGAGGACGACGGCCCCGGCGCGGATCTCGTCCTCGCCGACGGCGACGCCGACCACCCGGCCACCGTCGACGAGCAACCGGTCGACGCGACGTCCGAGCGCGATGTCGATGTCGGCCTCGCGGCAGCGACGGTGCAGGACGTCGACGATGCCCTGGCCGCGACCGACGGGCACGTGCACACGCGGGACGCGCTCGTCGCCGCCGTACACGAGCTGCTCGTGGTACTCCACGCCGAGGTCGCCGAGCCACTCCACGGTGGGCCCGGCCATTTCCGTGAACCGCTTCACGACGGCGGCATCGACGTCCCAGCGGTTGAGCTGCAGGTAGTCGTGGTAGAGCGAGGCCGCGTCGTCGTGGATGCCGAGCGCGCGCTGGTAGCGCGTCCCCGCGCCCATGACGAGCCCGCCCGACAGACGCGACGAGCCGCCGACCACCGCCTCGGCCTCCGCCACCAGCACGCGGCGGGCGCCGCGGGCACGGGCCGACAGCGCCGCACACAGCCCGGCCGCACCCGAACCGACCACCACCACGTCCACGTCACGCGACACCGCGGTGTCACTCGTGCCGGTCGTGCCGGTCGCGCCGGTCGCGCCGGTCGTGTCGCTCGCGCCGGTCCCGGTCGTGTCACTCATCGCTCGGCCCTCCACCGCTCGTCGGGAGGCGCCCGCGAACCGCGGCCTCCACACCGCACCACCCGTCACCGTAGCGACGGACGTCCCGAGCGTCGGGGACGGGTGGAGCGAACGGGGTCGGCCGTCCGAGGGCACCCCCCGCAATAGCATCGGGCCGTGCCCTCCCCCACCGCACCCCCGATCCGACGCATCGCCCTCAGCACCGGCGGCGGTGACGCCCCGGGTCTGAACGCCGTGATCCGCGCGGCCACCCTGTCCGCCCACGACCGCGGCTGGGACGTCGTCGGCATCCGCGACGGCTTCAACGGCCTGCTGTACCCCGAGCAGTACGACGACGGTGGGGTGATCCCGCTCTCGCGCGACCGGGTGCGCGGCATCGTGCACCTCGGCGGCACCATCCTCGGCACCACCAACCGCGGCAACCCGACGCGCTATCCCACGGTGCAGCCCGACGGGTCGGTGGTCGAGGTCGATCGCACGGCCGAGCTGCTCGCCCGCTTCGCCGAGCGTGGCATCGACGCGCTCGTCACCATCGGTGGCGACGGCTCGCTGAGCATCGCCCACCACCTGCACACCGCCGGGCTGCGCGTGATCGGCGTGCCGAAGACGATCGACAACGACCTCGAGGCCACGATGGCGACGTTCGGCTTCGACAGCGCGGTGAGCTTCGCGTCGGAGTGCATCGACCGGCTCTTCGCCACTGCGACCTCCCACGGGCGCGTGATCGTCGTCGAGGTGATGGGCCGCTACGCGGGCTGGATCGCCCTGCACGCAGGCGTCGCGTCCGGTGCGCACGCGATCCTGATCCCCGAGATCCCGTTCGACCTCGGACCGGTGGCCGACACGATCATGCACCGCCACCTCAACGGATCGCGGTTCTCGATCGTCGTGGTGGCCGAGGGCGCCACGCCGGCGGGCGGCGGCCACGTGACGCTCGAAGCGGCCGGCGTGGGGCGCAGCGAGCGCCTCGGCGGCATCGGTGCCCGGGTGGCCGACGAGCTCGAATCGCGCACCGGCAAGGAGTCGCGCACCGTGGTGCTCGGTCATCTCCTGCGCGGCGGGTCGCCCACCTCGTTCGACCGCCTGCTCGGCCTGCGCTTCGGCGCGGCAGCGGTGCGGGCGCTCGCGGACGGCCTCGACGGCCAGATGGTGTGCCTCACCGGTGACTCGGTCGACCACGTGCCCCTCGCGCAGGTGAGCGGCAGGCAGAAGAAGGTGCCCCTCGGCTGCGACACGATGCGCACCGCGCGCGAGATGGGCATCAGCTTCGGCGACACGCCGGCGACCGACTCGTGAACCGCACCGTGCTCCCCTCCGACCGGCCGCTCGGGCCGCACACCACCGCGCTCATCGGTCTCGACGGCGGCCGGTATCCGGCCGGCAACTCGCTGGTCGTTCGCGGCCGCGACGCCACTGCGATCATCGACCCGAGCACGTCGATGCGAACCCGGCCCGACGTGGCCGAATGGTCCGCGCCCGGCGCCGTCGACCGCGTCGTGCTCACCCACGCCCACGAGGACCACCTGGCCGGGGTGCACCTGTTCCCCACCGCGTCGGTGCACATCCACGAGCACGACCTGCCGGGGGCACGATCGCTCGACGGCCTGATGCGGATCTACGGCATGGCACCCGAGGCCGAGCGGGTGTTCCGCGAGGTCGTGGTCCGCGACTTCACCTACGTCGAGCGTCCCGATGCGGTCGGGTTCGCCGACGGCCACACGATCGACCTCGGCGGGGTGACGATCACGGCGATCCACCTCCCGGGGCACACCCGCGGGCACTGCGGGATGCTCGTCGAGCCCGACGGCGTGTTCGTCACCGGTGACATCGACCTCTCCGCCTTCGGGCCGTACTACGGCGACGAGTGGAGCAGCCTCGACGACTTCGAGCGCTCGCTCGCGCGTGCACGCGAGGTGGACGCCCGCTGGTACCTCACGTTCCACCACAGGGGGGTGATCGAGGGCCGCGACGCGTACCTCGACGCGCTCGACACCTTCACCGCGGTGATCGGGCGACGTGAGGACGAGATGGTGGCCTTCGCCGACGAACCGCGATCGCTCGAGGACTTCGTGGCGCACCGCTTCGTGTACCGACCGCACGTGACGCTGCCGTTCGTCGACACGGTGGAGCGGCGATCGGCGGCGATGTCGATCAGCCGGTTGGTCGCCGCCGGCCGGATGCACGAGGTCGCGGCGGATCGCTGGCAGGCGCGTCCGCCGGCCACGAACGGCCCGACCGGCGACTGACGGCGATCCGGCTCGGCCCTCGGCCGGCGGCGGCGCGGGATCGATCGGCTGGGCGCGCAGGGCGGCCACGCTCGACCGGTCGTCGTCGGGGCTGATCTCGCCGCGGGCGAGCCGCTCGGCGCGGATCGGGTG
>CAEZSR010000139.1_pt1 | contig 11725 bp, 10 predicted proteins | sample 7264011 | NCBI WGS metagenome assembly CAEZSR01 (sample SAMEA6813783, study PRJEB35770) | freshwater metagenome | biome: Freshwater; feature: Freshwater reservoir; material: water | place: Czech Republic | collected 2016-08-15 | depth 0.5m m | reverse complement strand
CGCTGACCGACCGCTGACCGACCGCTGACCGACCGCTGACCGACCGCTGACCGACCGCTGATGGATCACGCCCGTCGCGTGTGGATCAGGGCCGGACGGCGCGCGGGCGGTAACGTCTGCGGCCATGGGTCAGATGGTCAGTGTCGTCGAGAAGCGCAGCTCGATCCCCGGGATCGTCCGGTTCGAGGCGAACCGTGCGCTCACCGGTCAGGGGCACGAGCGGTTCTCGTCGGCGGCCGACGCCGTCGGGCCGCGACCGGCCGCCGAGCTGGCGCGACGCCTCTTCGCGACCGGCCAGGTCGACACCGTCCACGTCTACAGCAACATCGTGACGGTCGGGCTGCGCCGCGGCTTCGCCGGTGAGGGGCTCGACGGCGTGGTGCGCGAGCTGTACCAGTACTGGAAGCCCGGCATGGAGCCGACGGTGTTCGTCGAGGAGGCCCCGGCCGAGGTGGCGGCCTCCTCCGGTGGCGGCGGCGGTGGTGGCGAGGGCGGCGCAGGTCCGTCCGCCTACGAGCGGCTCGTGCCGCAGGTGCTGCGTGAACGGAGCGCGGCCGCGCTCGCGCGCTGGAAGGCCAACGCGGGCTGACCGGCCCGACGATTCCGGTTGTTTCGCGAGTCCTCGTTCACGAAAACGTCTTCGTGAACGGAGAATGACGTTCCGGCATTCTCCCCGTCCGGTTGCACGTCGTGGCGAGGACGGTTCTACGGTGAGGCCGTGAGTGACACCACCGGCGACGATCTGACGCTGCACGAGGCAGCAGACGTGCTCGGCGTGCACTACATGACCGCCTACCGCTACGTGCGGCTGGGCCTGCTCCCTGCCGCCAAGGCGGGTGGCACCTGGCGGGTGTCGCGGGCCGATCTCGACCTCTTCCAGGCCGGTGGCCCCACCGGGCCGCAGGTCGACGGTGGCAGCCGGCGCCGGGCACCCTGGGCCGAGCGGCTCGAGGCCCGCCTGCTGGCCGGCGACGCGAGGGGTGCCTGGGGGGTGATCGAGGCAGCGTTGGCCGCCGGTGCCGAGCTGGAGGAGATCTACCTCGACGTCCTCGCCCCTGCGATGGGCGCGATCGGCGACCGGTGGGAGCGTGGCGAGCTCGACGTGTCGCTCGAACACCGGGCCTCGGGCATCGCGATGCGCCTGATCGGCCGGCTCGGCCCGCGGTTCGTCCGGCGCGGCCGCACCCGCGGTGCGGTGGTGCTCGGCGCCCCGGCCGGCGAGCGGCACGCGCTGCCCGTCGCGCTGGTGGCCGACCTGTTGCGCCAGCACGGGTGGGAGGTCAGCGACCTCGGCGCCGACGTGCCCGACGGCTCGCTGGTGCACGCCGTGCTGAACACCCCCGACGTCGTGGCCGTCGGGGTGTCGGTCACCTCCGACGGCGCCCTCGCGTCGGCGAAGCAGGCCTTCACCGCGCTGCGTGCGGCCACGAGCGGGGTCGCCCTGGTGGTGGGCGGTCGAGCGATCACGAGCGTGGAGAAGGGGCTCGAGCTCGGCGCCGACCTGGTCGCGCTCGACGCCCGTGGGTTCGCCCAGTTGCTCGAGCAGGTGCGCGCCGAGCAGGACGAGCAGCGCACGGACGTCGCCGGCAACTGACCCGCCGGTCGCGCCCCGCACCCGTCGCTCGCGCCGAACGTCACCGCACGGCATCCGCCGGATCGGCGGGCACCGTCGCCGCCACTGGTCGATCGAACACCCGTTCGATACCATGGCGACATGGCGCTCGTCCCGATCAGCCCTCCCGTCCCCGACCCGAGCCGGCGTCCGGCTCCTCGGGCGGGCACCCGGCCGATGCGGGTGGTCGATCCCGAGGCGCGGGCGCGTCTCGACGCACTCGCCTCCCGGCTGGGCGGCACCGTGGCCGGCCTCGGCCGGTCGGGTGCCACGACCGGAACCGCCACCGGAACCGCCACCGGAACCGCCACCGGAAACGGCGGAGCCGGGATCACCGGGGCCGGGGTGGGAGGTGGTGTCCTGGCCGCCGAACGGGTCGTGCCGGTCCATCCCGCGCTCGAGCGCGTGCTGCCCCGCGGGCTCGTCCAGGGGACGACGGTGGCCTGCGCCGGCGGGGCCGCCACCTCGATGGCGCTGCTCGTCGCCGCCGAGGCGTCGCGCCGGGGGGCCTGGGTCGGCGTCGCCGGTCTCCCCGGCCTCGGGGTGCAGGCCGCCGGCGAGGCGGGGGTCGACGTCGAGCGGCTGGTGGCGGTGCTCGACCGTCCGGGTGCCGACCGCGACGACGGCACCTGGGGACAGGTGCTCGCCGCGCTGGTCGACGGCTTCGACCTCGTCGTGATCGGGCCGGGGGTGGTGGTGCGCGCCGGCACGGCGCGCCGCGTGCAGGCCCGGGTGCAGGCCCGCGGGGCGGTGCTGGTGCTCGCGGGCGAGGTCTCGGGGTTCGGGGCCGACCTGCAGGTGGTCACCGAGCCGTCGTGGGAGGGGCTCGGCCAGGGGCACGGCCACCTCCGGTCGCGCCGCACGTCGGTCCGGGTGCACGGCCGGCGGGTGCCGCGCCCGCAGCACGACGAGCTGTGGTTCCCCGCCTCCGACGGTCGCATCACGACGGTGCACCCCGCACCGGTCGCCGCCGTCCCGGCACCCGAGGTGGTGCCGGCCGCGCACGTGCTCGAGCGCACCGGCTGACCCGTCATGGGCCGCCACCCCACCTCCGGCGCGTCTCGTCCCACCGCCCGCACGCGTCCCGGCGACGGCCCGCCGCGCCTCGCCGTGCTGTGGTGCCCGCAGTGGCCGATCGTGGCGGCCGGTGCGGGGATCGACGAACCGGTCGCCGTGCTCCACACGAACCGGGTGATCGCCTGCTCGGTCGCCGCCGCGGCCGCCGGGGTGCGGCTCGGTCTGCGACGCCGTGAGGCACAGGCGCGCTGTCCCGAGGTGCGTCTCGTCGCCCACGACCCGGCGGTCGACCGGCGGGCGTTCCAGCCGGTGGCCGATGCCGTCGCTGCGTTCGTGCCGCGGATCGAGCTCGACCGGGCCGGTTCGCTCGTGTTCCACACCCGTGGCCCGTCCCGGTACTTCGGCGGGGACGAGTCGATGGCCGCGCGGGTGCTCGCCGCGGTCGACGAGGTGCTCGGCGACGCCATCCGCGCCGCAGGTGCGCCGGGCATCGGCATCGGCGACGGGCGGTTCACGGCACGCGTCGCCGCCCAGTCGGCGGCGGGCGATCCCGACACGACACGGGTGCTGGTCGTCCCGCCGGGCGGTGCCCCGGCCCACCTGGCGTCGCGCTCGCTGCGCTGGTTGGTCGACGCCGGCGACGTCGAGCGCGACCTCGTCGAGCTGTTCGCCCGGCTCGGCCTGCGCACCCTCGGCGATCTCGCCGCGCTGCCCGAGGCCGACGTGCTCGCCCGCTTCGCGTCGCCCGGTGCGCTCGCGCACCGCCTCGCGTCCGGCGGCGACGACCGCCCGATCGGTGCCCACGACCCACCCGAGGGGCTGGCCCTCGTGCACCGGTTCGACACCCCGGTGCAGCAGCTCGACATCGTGGTGTTCGCCGGGCGGCGGCTCGCCGAGGACCTCGTGGCCGTGCTCGGCGAGGGCGGGCGGGTCTGCACCCAGTTCGTCGCCGTCGCCGAGACCGACCACGGCGAGACCTCCGAGCGGCTCTGGTCGCTCTCCACCGGGTTCACCGCGGCGGCGATGGTCGAGCGGCTCCGCTGGCAGCTCGACGGCTGGGCGCGGCTCGATCCGTCGTCGGTCGACCCACGCGACCCCGACCCCGACGCCGATCCGCTCGCCGAGTCCGGGGTGCCGACGTCGGGCATCGTGCAGCTCCGCCTCGAGCCCACCGAGGTGCGTGCCGACGAGGGCGTCCAGCTCGGGCTGTGGGGTGGTCGCAGTCAGGCCGACGACTGGGCCCGGCGGGCCGCCACGCGCCTCGCCGGGTTGGTGGGCGACGAGCAGGTGGTGGTCGCCGAGTGGCGTGGTGGCCGCCATCCCTCGGACGTGCACCGCTGGGTGCCCGCGTCGCTCAGCACCCGGCTCGACCCGGGGGCGCGCAGCCCCACCCGGGTCAGCGGTTCGGGCGGATCCGGCGGCACCACCGAGGCGCGCCGTCCGCCGTGGCCCGGCGCGCTGCCGATGCCGTCACCGGCCACCGTGCACCCGGATCCGGTCGCGGTCGAGGTGCTCGACGATCGCGGGCATCCGGTCGCGGTCAGCGGTCGTGGGGCGATCAGCGGCGCCCCTGCCGTCCTGCGCATCGCGACGGGCGAGCGGGTGCGGATCGCTGCGTGGGCCGGTCCGTGGCTCGTCGACGAGCGCTGGTGGGATCCGGCGCGTCGCCGGCGCCTCGCTCGCTGTCAGGTCGTCACCGCCGACGGTACCGCGCACCTCGTCGTGCTCGAACAGCGCCAGTGGTGGCTGACCGCCACCTACGACTGACCGCCACCTACGACTGACGGCCGCCCACGGGCGGCCGCGAGTCAGGCGGAGACGAGCTTGCGGTTCTCGCGGTCGTCGATCTCCGACCGCAGCAGATCCGTGCTGAGCCGGAAGCCGACACCGCGGACCGTGTGGATGAACCGCAGCTCGGGCGCCAGCTTCTGCAGCTTGCGTCGCAGGTTCGACAGGTGTACGTCCACCACGTGGGTGTCGCCCACCCAGTTCGGACCCCACACCTCCTCGAGGAGCTGGGTGCGGGCACGCACCTCGGCGGGGTGCCGGCAGAGCTGCTCGAACAGGGCGAACTCGATGCGGGTGACCGGCACGTCCTGGCCGTTCACCTGGATCTCCTTGCGGCCGACGTCGACGGTGAGCGGGCCGATGGTGATCAGCGAGGCCGCCATCGGGTCCCAGCGGGTGTGCACGTTGCGGGGACGGCGCAGCAGCGCCTGGCAACGAGCCGCCAGCTCGTCGGGTGTCACGGGGACCGAGACCACGTCGTCGGCACCGGCGCGGAGCGCACGGATCCGCATGGCGTCGGCATCGGGGGGAGCAATGCCGACGATGTAGGCGTCCGTGAGCCCGCGCACGGTGTCGAACAGGCTGCCGCCCTTGGGGCTCGGCAGTTCGAGGTCGACCATGATCACATCGGGCGAGAACGACTCGGCGAGCATGAGCGCAGCGGAGCCCTCCGTGGTCGCACTGACCGAGAAGCCACGCTCTCGGAGCGCGACGCCGGCGACACGACGCAGCAGGGCGTCGTTCACTGCGAGCAGCACTCGGGGTGCGAGTTGTGCGTCTGGTTCCATCCGTGTTCGTCTCTCCGCCTGATGTGGCCGGGAGGTCCCGTTCCCTGCCGTGGTCAGGACAGGTATCGGCGTGGGGGGTCGCGAACTGGAGCGGGATTTTCCCCGGTGCACCACGATCTCGACGACGTGTCGTGACGCACCCGCGGGACCAGATCGGACGCGACGTCGTCGCGACCTCACCTCTAGGCTCTGGGCATGGCAGCCGAGCCCGGCGAGGCACCACCGATGTACCCGGTCGGAGCGATGCACACGAGCCACGACACGAGCCACGACGCGAGCCACGACACGAGCCACGACGCGAGCCACGACGCGAGCCACGACGCGAGCGGTGCGGAGGCGCCGGGGGCGGCCGGGGGTGGTGCGCCACGAGCGCCGGGACCTGCACTCGTCGAAGCCGTGCGCGAGCAGGTGCTCGCCCGACGGCCCGTCGACGCCAGGGAACGTGCGTCGATCGCGTCGTTCGTCCAGCAACTCGACTCGCTCGAGCGTCCGTTCGACGAGGATGCCGGCCCGGTGCACGTGACCGGCTCGGCGATCGTGGTCGGCGCGAAGGGGGTCGTGCTCCACCGGCACAAGCGCCTCGGCCTGTGGTTGCAGCCCGGTGGACACATCGACGCCGGGGAGACGCCGTGGGAGGCCGCGCGTCGCGAGGCGATCGAGGAGACCGGTCTGCCGGTGGAGTTCGCCGCGTCGCACCTCGACGGTGACCTGCCCCGGCTCGTCCACGTCGACGTGCACCCCGGTCCGCGCGGGCACACCCACCTCGACCTGCGCTACCTGCTCGAGGCGCCGGCCGTGGCGCCGTCACCGCCGGCGGGGGAGAGCCAGGACGTCCGCTGGTTCCCGTGGTACCAGGCGATCGACGCCGCCGACGACGGCCTCGCCGGGGCGCTGCGGGCGCTGCAGCCGGGCACGCCCACGTTGCGGGCCGCCCGCGGCAACGACGCCGCGGACCTGGCCAGGGTGTACCTGCGCTCGCGGGAGTTCGGCGTGCCCGACGTGCCGGTGCTGCACACGCCGGGCGAGGTGCGCGCCTGGTTCGCCGACGACGTCATCGGCCATGCCGAGGTCACCGTCGCCGAGGTCGACGGCACCGTCTGCGGGTTGCTCGTGCTCGAACGCGGTCGGGGGGCGAGCGGCTGGATCGAGCAGCTCTACGTCGATCCGTCCTGGATCGGCCGGGGGCTCGGCAGCCGGCTGCTCGAGCGCGCCGCGCAGCGATTCCCCGACGGGCTGCAGCTGTGGACGTTCCAGGCCAACGAGGGTGCGCAGGCCTTCTACGAGCGGGCCGGGTTCGTGGTCGCCGAGACCACCGACGGCCGCGGCAACGAGGAGCGTGCGCCGGACATGAGGTACACATGGACCCCCTGACCCGTACGGACCCGCCGCACGAGGACCATCCCGAGCCGGCGGCGTCCCCCGTCAGCAGCGCCACCGACGACCGGGGCACGACCGGCACGACTGCGACCGACACGGGCGACGGCTTCCAGCTGCTGCACCCGGTGGCGGCGACGCTCTGGCGGATCGGCAGCGTCGCCACGGCGCTGATCGTCGGTGGTGGTGCGACGGGGATCGCGTTCGCGGTCGCCGGCGTGGAGGTCGTCCCGCTGTGCCTCGCCGCCGTCACGGTGGTGTGGACGGTGTTCGGCTGGTGGTTCCCGCAGCAGCGCTATCGGCACTGGAGCTACCGCATCGGTGACGCGGCGCTCGAGCTGCGCCGCGGGGTGTGGTTCCGCACGTCGGCCGCCGTGCCGTTCCACCGGATCCAGCAGATCGACGTGGAGCAGGGGCCGATCCAGCGCCGCTCCGGGGTGGTCACGCTCCGGTTGCGCACGGCCGCAGCGATGTCGGAGGGCACGGTGCCGCACCTCGCGAGCGACGAGGCCGACGGCGTGCGCGCCCGGCTGCTCGAGGCGGCGCGCGTGTCACGGCTGATCGACGACGGGCACTGACGGGAACCGCGAGCATCGTGATGCGATCGGGTGATCACCCATGAGCGGCACCGACACCGACGCCGCGGGCGGCGGCATCACCGATGACGTCGGTGGCACCGCTGATGCCGGTGACGCGGTCCCGGCCGTCGCGTTCGTCGCCGCGCCGCGCCGCCTCCACCCGGCGTCGCCGGTCGTCGATCTCGCGGTGTGGTTGCCGCGGATGTGGCCCGTGCTGCTCATCGCCGTGTCGCGCTCGTGGGGACCGGTGGCGTTGGGGGCGGTCGCGATCACGATCCTCGCCGCCCGCGCGGTCGCCTGGATGCGCACGAGTTGGTCGTTCGACGGGCGCGAGCTCACCCTGTCGAGCGGGGTGTGGAACCGCACGGTGCGCAGCGCACCGGTCGAGCGGCTCCAGCAGGTGGAGGTCGTGCGCAAGCTGCGTCACCAGGCGCTCGGCGTGTCCAGTGTGCGGGTGCAGCTCGCCGACGGAGGCATCTCCAGCGGTGACGTGGTGCTCGAGGTGCTGTCGGTCCACGACGCCGAGGCGCTGCGCGTCGAGCTGGAACGTGCACGCCGAACGGCCGTCGTCGGCGACGTGGCCGCCGCCGTGCCCCCGCCGCCGTCGCACGAGCTGCTGCGTCTCACGCCGGGCCTGCTCGCGCTCGGTGGCGTCACGGGCGCGTCGCTGCTGCTGCTCCCGGCCGCGGCGTTCGCAGTGCTGAGCGTCCTGGACGACGTCGGTCTCGACGACGACGCCTTCGACCTGGTCCGGGGGGTGTCGCTCGTGGTGGGCATCGCAGTGGTCGCGGCGATCTCGATCGCCGGCGCCGCGCTGCTCACCGTCGTGCGGCACCACCAGTTCCGACTCTCGCGGCGCACCACCGATCTCGTGGTCGAGCGCGGCCTGTTCAATCGGCGCACGACCACGATCCCGATGGCCCGGGTGCAGCTCGTCCGGCTGCACCGCAACCTCGTGCGCCGCCGGTGCGGCATCGCCTCGATCGACGTGATCACGAGCGGCCGCCAGACCCTGGATGGTGCCGGCAGCACCGGCGACTCGGTGCCGGTGGCGAGGTGGGCGGACGCGCTCGCCGTGTCGTCGGCGGCGCTCGGCGAACGCAGCGTCGTCCAGGCCGACCGCCCCACGGTGCCCGTCGCCGTGGCGCGGCTGGTGCGCCGGCGGATGATCGTCGCCGCAGTGCTGCTGGGCTGGATCCCGTTCGTCGCGAGCGGCTGGCCGGAGGGTCCGCGTGGCGCCGTGGTGGTGGGCGTGGTGGTGGTGCTGGTCGGCGTCGTCGCCCGGGCCACCGGGCGGTCGCGACGTCACGGCATCGGCGACGACGTCGTGGTGGTGGAGGGCGGCACGCTCGCCTGGAGACGTTCGCTGGTGCCGTTCGACCGGGTGCAGAGCTGGTCCGTCTCGCAGAGCCCGTTCCAGCGTCGCCACGACCTGCACGACGTCGCGATCCACCTCGCGGGTCACCACGCCGTGACCGTGAAGGACGCGACGGTCGAGCAGCGCGACGCGCTGCTGGAGGCGCTCCGGCGCCGGGAGGCCGTGGAAACCGCGCGCTAGGGTTCCAGGCCGTGGCAACCCTGGCGCTCGTGGCCGCTCACGCACAGGTCGGCATCGGCACCGTGTCGCGCGTGCTGAACGACAGCCCGAACGTGAGCCCGGAGATGCGCGAGCGGGTGCGCCGTTCGATGGAGGCCGTGGGCTACTCGCCCACCCGTCGCAAACGTGCTGGTCAGGTGCGACGCGGTGGCCTGATCGGGGTCCTCGTCACCTACTTCGACGAGCCGTCGGCGTACCAGCGCATCCGCGGGATCGTGTCGCGTCTCCAGCCGCACGGCTACGAGGTCGTGCTGTTCAACGTCGCCGCCCCCGCCCAGGTGTCGGAACGGCTCGTGGAAATTCCACAGCACTCGCTCGACGGGCTGATCGTCATCTCGCTGCCGCTCGGGTCCGCCGACGGCGAGCGGTTGGCGACGTCGTCGTTCCCCACCGTGCTCGTCGACACCACGTCGCCGTCGCTGCCCAGCGTGTGCATCGACGACCGCCTCGGCGGCCGGATGGCCACCCAGCACCTGGTCGATCTCGGCCACACCCGCATCGGCTTCGTCGGCGAACCGGCGAACAACGCGTTCGGCTTCGTGGCCTGCGCGAACCGCGAGGCCGGCTACCGCGCCGTGCTCGAGGAGGCGGGGCTCGGGCCGTCGCCCGAGCTGGTCCGCTACGGTGCGCACCTCCGGTCGGCGGCCAAGCAGATGACGCTCGACCTCCTCCACCTCCCCGATCCACCCACGGCGATCGTGGCCACCTCCGACGTGCAGGCGGTCGGCGTGCTCGAAGCGGCTGCGTCGCTCGGCCGGCGCGTCCCCGACGACCTGTCGGTGATCGGCTACGACGACATCGAACTCGCATCGCTCATGAACCTCACCACCGTCCGTCAACCGCTCGAGGGGTCCGGCCGCCGCGCCGCGGACCTCGTCCTCGAGGCGATCGCGACCGCCACCCGGCCGCAGCTCGCCGAGGAGCTCCAGATCGAACTGGTCGTCCGCTCGACCACCGGTCGCCACCGATGAGCGCCGCGCCGTGGTGGCGTGACGCCGTCGTCTACCAGGTCTACGTCCGCAGCTTCGCCGACGGCGACGGTGACGGCATCGGCGACCTCGCCGGCATCACGTCCCGCCTCGACCACCTGGAGGCGCTCGGCGTCGACGCGATCTGGCTCACCCCCTGCTACCCCTCGCCGCAGCTCGACCACGGCTACGACGTCGCGGACTACTTCGGGATCGACCCGGCGTACGGCGACCTCGCCGCGTTCGACCGGCTCGTCGCCGAGGCGCGTCGACGCTCGATCCGGGTGCTCATGGACGTCGTGCCGAACCACTGCAGCTCCGAGCACCCGTGGTTCCGTGCCGCGCTCGCGTCGCCGCCGGGCAGCCCCGAGCGGGCTCGCTTCTTCTTCCGCGACGGGCGTGGGAGCGACGGTGAACTGCCGCCCAACAACTGGCGGTCGGTGTTCGGTGGTTCCACCTGGACCCGCGTCACCGAGGCCGACGGGTCGCCCGGCCAGTGGTACCTCCACACGTTCTCGCCGTGGCAGCCCGACCTCGACTGGTCGTGCCCCGACGTCGTGGCGATGTTCCGGTCGATGCTCACGTTCTGGTTCGACCGTGGCGTCGACGGCTTCCGCGTCGACGCCGTGGCGGTGGTGGGCAAGGCGGCCGAGCTGCCCGACGCACCGCCGGTGCCGGAGGGCACGGCGGAGAACGACGTGTGGGCGCACAACCCGTACACGGTGTTCTGGCCGACGGCGCACGACCACTGGCGCGACTGGCGGCGGCTGATCGACGAGTACGAGGCGGCACATCCCGGTCGCGAGCTCGTCACCGTGAGCGAGGCGTACACGCCGGATCGTCCCGACCTGCTGCTGCAGTACGTGGGACCCGACCAGTTCCACCAGTCGTTCTGCTTCGACCTGATGCTGGCCCCGTGGCGGGTCGACACGCTGCGCGTCACGATCGAGCCGGTGGCGGCCACGCTCACCGCCGCCGGTGCGCCGCTCACGTGGACGCTCAACAACCACGACACCCAGCGCGGCGTCACCCGCTACGGCCGCGCCGACGCGACCGAGATGTCGAGCTGGACGAAGAACAACCTCGTGTACACGGGCGCTCCGGTCGACCTCGAGGTGGGCACGCGGCGGGCCCGTGCGGCGATCACGCTCGCGGCGGCACTGCCGGGTTCGCTCTACCTGTTCCAGGGTGAGGAGCTCGGGTTGCCCGAGGTGCTCGACCTGCCGGCGAGCGCACGGCAGGACCCGATCTTCTTCCGCACGGAGGGGCGCGAGACAGGCCGTGACGGCTGCCGCGTACCGCTGCCGTGGAGCACCGATGCGGCGACGTCGTTCGGCTTCTCCTCGGCGTCGGTCGGGGCCGATGCGCCGGCCGCGGCACCGTGGATGCCGCAGCCGGACGACTGGGGTGCCTACAGCGTGGCCGCGCAGCAGGACGATCCCGGCTCCGTGCTCTCGATGTACCGCTCGCTGCTGCGCGCCCGTCGCTCGCTGCTCGATCCGGACGCCCCCCTCGAGTGGCCCGAGCTCGGTGCCCACGCCGGACCCCACCCGGAGCTGCTCGTGCTGCGCCGCGGCACCGTCACCGTCGTGGTGAACGTCGGCGCCGTCGACCTGGCGGTGGCCGAGGTGCTCCCCGCGCTCGTCGGCGAGTCGCTGCTCGTCAGCTCGCTCGCCGGCCACCACGACCCCACGGTCGTCCCGGCAGACACGTGCTGCTGGTTCGGTCCGCCACGATGAGTGCCGAGCCACGAGCACCGATCCACGCCACCGAGCCACGCCACCGAGCCACGCCACCGAATCCACGAGAGGAACCCATGCACCACGCCGACTGGTGGCGCGACGCCGTCATCTACCAGGTGTACATCCGCAGCTTCGCCGACGCCGACGGTGATGGCCTCGGCGACATCGCCGGCCTGCGGTCGAAGCTCGACCACCTCGTGTCGCTCGGGATCGACGCGATCTGGATCAACCCGTGGTACCCGTCGCCGATGGCCGACGCGG
>CAEZSR010000138.1_pt1 | contig 11770 bp, 8 predicted proteins | sample 7264011 | NCBI WGS metagenome assembly CAEZSR01 (sample SAMEA6813783, study PRJEB35770) | freshwater metagenome | biome: Freshwater; feature: Freshwater reservoir; material: water | place: Czech Republic | collected 2016-08-15 | depth 0.5m m | reverse complement strand
GGTGCCACGCTCGTCGTCCGACCAGCACCGGTGAGTCGAGCGAGGCACCCAGGACGGGTCGCCATCGATCTGGGTGCCGGCGATCGCTCGCACGCTGCAGCAGTGAGTCCACCGAGGCACCCAGGACGGCGCCGGGCGCACACGCCGGCCGCCTAGTCTCGGCGGCGTGAACGAGCGCTACGCCGCGGCGATCGCCGCAATCGACGCCGCCAACGCCGGCGACCCGACGCGGATCGTGGTGCGCGGCACCGAGGTGCCCCTCGCCCAGGTGCACGGCACGCTGGCCGCCGAGTGGGTCGCCGACCTGCACCCCGACGCCGACGAGACCTGGCTGCTCGCGGCCCGAGCCCACCACCTGCGCCGCTGGGAGCTGCCGCGCTCCCAGTACGAGCCGGGACGCGCCGGCTACCTGAAGTGGAAGCGCGACCAGCGCAAGCGCCACGCCGCCGACGTCGGCGAGCTCCTCTCCGGGTTCGGCTACGACGAACCCACGATCGAACGTGTGCAGGCACTCGTCCGCCGCGACAACCTGGCCGTCGATCCCGGCTCACAGGCGATCGAGGACGCCGCCTGCCTCGCGTTCGTCGAGACTCAACTGGCCGAGGTCGCCACCAAGCTCGACCGGGCCCACCTCGTCGACGTACTGCGCAAGACGGCGAAGAAGATGACGCCCGCCGGTGCGGCGGCGATCGCCCGGATCCCGCTCGCCGACGCCGAGCGCTCCCTGCTCGCCGAGGCGCTGGGCTGATGGTCCCGCCCCAGCTCCGATCGCGGCGTTCGTTGCGAGCTGACCTGGGCGCCAGCACCAGACCGTGACCAGCACCGGAGAAAGCAGCACGGCGCCCAGAACCGACTCCCGAGCTGACCTGGGTGCCAGCAATCCCGCTGACCAGCACCGGTGAGCCGAGCTTGGCACCCAGGACCGCAGACCCGACCTGGGCGCCAGCACCAGACCGTGACCAGCACCGGTGAAACCAGCACGGCACCCAGAACCGACTCCCGAGCTGACCTGGGTGCCAGCAATCCCGCTGACCAGCACCGGTGAGCCGAGCTTGGCACCCAGGACGTCAGACCCGGGGTGCGATCGCGTTGCCGGGTAGCACGCCGTCGGGGTGCAGGGCCGTCTGGAAGCGGCGCATCCCTGCGAGCCAACGGTCGCGGTCGGCGGCCTTGCGCTGGACGTAGGTGGCGACCTCGGGGTGCGGCAGCACCAGGAACCGCTCGTCACGGATCGCGTCGACGCAGCACTGCGCGACCTCGTCGGCCGTGAGCACACCGTCGCCGCTCGCCACGCCCTCCTCCAGCCCACCGCTGATCCCGCCGTCCGGATCGGCCACGAAGTCGGGGCTGTTGCGCACGATGTTGGTCGCCACCGCCTGCGGGCACAGCACCGACACCCGGATCCCCTGGTGGTGGTGGGTCACCGCGAGCCACTCGGCGAGCGACACTGCGGCGGCCTTGGTGATCGAGTACGCCATCGAACCGATCTGGGTGAGCAGCCCGGCGGCCGATGCCGTGTTCAGCAGGTAGCCCTCGCCGCGGGCGATCATCGACGGCAGCACGGCACGCGCGGCGTACACGTGCGCCATGCAGTGCACCTCCCACATTCGCTGGATCGCGTCGTTCGAGTCCTCCAGCCCGGCGGCGGTCACGAACCCGGCGTTCGACACGAACAGGTCGATCGGTCCATGCGCGGCCTGCGTGTCCTCGACGAGACGCACGATGGCCGCCTCGTCGCGAACGTCGATCCCGACGCCCGTCCCGCCGATCACCGCCGCGACCCGCTCCGCCTCGGCGGCGTGGAGGTCGGCGACCACCACGTGGCGAGCTCCCTCGCGGTGTGCGGCGACGGCCAGTGCCTCACCGATGCCCGATCCCCCACCGGTGACCACGACGACACGATCGTTCAGTTCCATCCGGCCACCGTAGGGCGCGGCGTCAGGTCGCGGCCCGATCGGCGGGTGCTCGGAGGCTGATCGCCACCATCAGGCCCACCCCGGCGACGATCGCCGGCACCCCGTACCCCCAGCGGAACCCGGCGGCGTCGGCGATCGCACCGACGGCCGGTCCGGCGATCGCGTTCCCGAGGTCGTTGAAGCTGAGGAACACCCCCAGCACCTGGCCGCGCTGCTCGTCCGGCGCCCGATCCACCGCGAGCGCCGTGAGCGCCGGGAACACGGCGCCGAACCCGATGCCGGTCATCGCGATCGCGGGGAACGGCACCCACTCGGCCCACGCCACCGCCATCAGCAGGTGGCCCAGACCGAACACGAAGAGACCGGGGACGGCGACGGCCACGTAGCCGAACCGGTCGGCCAGGCGACCGCTGAACACCCGAACGAGCAGGGCGCTCGCGGCGTAGGTGAAGAACAGCGCGCCGGACGAGCCGAGGCCGATCTCTCGCGAGTACGACGGCAGGAACGCCACCACGCACGAGTAGCCGAGCCCGGCGCACAGCTGGGCGATGCCCGGCCGCAGCACCACACGCTGCAGCGACCGTATCGAGGGTCGCACCTCGGTGTGCGAGGCCTGCCGTTCACGGCGGGTCTCCGGCAGCCCCCAGGCCACGGCCGCGGCGAGACCGTGCAGCAGCGCGCAGATCAGCCACGGCCACTGCGGCCCTCGGTCGAACAGGAACTCACCGAGGAACGGTCCGAACGCGAACCCGAGGTAGATCATCAGACTGAGTCGGGCCACCGCCGAGGCCCGCTGCTCGGGTGGCGCGAGGTCGGTCGACACCACGGCACAGGCCGTGTAGAAGGTGCTCCCGAACGCCCCCTGCAGCAGGCGCACGGCGATCACGGCCCACACGACGCCGGCGGCCTCCATCCCGATGGCCAGCAGCGCCATCGCGACGAGCGGCCAGGTGAGGAACGGACGGCGACCGATGCGGTCCATCGCCCTGCCCACCAGCGGCCGGGTGACGAGCGCGGCGCCGAAGAAGATCGTGGTCGCCGTGCCGACGGCGGCACTCGACCCGCCCAGTTCCTCCCGCACGTACCGTGGCACTGCGGCGAGGAGCACGCCGATCGCCAGGAAGTTCGAGGCGACCGCGAGGTCGAGGCGGCGCCGCGTGGCGGTGCCGAACACCGGGCCGGCCGTGGCCGGCACGTCGATCTGCTCGCTCACGCGAGCTTCTCGACGAAGCCCTCCAGCTGACGGAGGTTGCGCACCTCGTAGACGCCGTCGGTGTGCGTGCCGTACTCACCGACGATGGAGTCGCCGGTGTTCCAGTAGCTCCTCGGCTCGGGATTCAGCCAGTACACGTGACGCGCCTTCTGGCGGATCTCCTTGACCACCCAGCTCTGGCTCGCGTGGTAGTTGTTCCGGGCGTCTCCCAGCAGCAGCACGGTGGTCTTCGGGCCGACGTCCTTGCCGTAGCGCTCCCAGAACACCTCGAAGGCGTGGCCGTAGTCGCTGTGCCCGTCGACCCACACGACGTCGGCCTCGGTGTTCACGCGGTGCACGGCCTCCTGGACGTCCTCGGTGCTCTTGAAGAACTCCGTGACCTCGTCGATGCCGTCGATGAACACGAACGAGCGGACCTTGGAGAACTGGCCCTGGATCGCGTACACGAGCATCAGCGTGAAGCGGGCGAACGCGGCGACCGACCCGGAGATGTCGGCGACCACCATCAACTCGGGCTTGGCCGGGCGCGGGTACTTGAACTTCGGCTCGGCGGGCACGCCGCCGTAGCTGAGCGAGTGCCGCACCGTGTTGCGGAAGTCGAGCGGGCCCTTGCGGCCGTGCTTGCGCTTGCGGGCGAGACGTGCAGCCAGCTTTCGGGTGAGCGGACCGAGCGCCTTCTTCAGGTTCTGCATCTCGTCGCGCGACGCGTGCATGAACTCGACGTCCTCGGGCAGCGGCTTGCGGAGCGTCTTGGCCATCGCCTCGGCGCCCCGGTCGGCCACGAGGCGGCGACGGATCTCGGCCTCGATCTCCTTCTTGAACTGCTCGATGCGATCGCTGTACTCGTCGCGCTCGAGGCGCTCCTCCAGCGGGGTCAGCTCGCCACCCACGTCCTGGCGGCTCTGGTCCATGAGCTTCTCGAGCATGCCGTCGAGGTCGAGGTTCCGGAGCGTCCGGTACAGGTAGTACGTGCCGCCCACGGGGCGACCCGGCTCCATCCCGGCGAAGCGCTGCACGGCCTGCTTGGCGAGAGCGCGCATGAGCGCCTGGTCGCCGTTGAGCAGTGCCTGCATCAGCATCTGCGCGATCTCCTCGGGCGTGAGCTGGTCCATCGACCCGCCCGCCTGACCCTTGGAGTCGCCCTGGCGCATCTGCTCCTGCATCTCGCGCCACATCTCGTCGAGATCGGACTCGTCGCCGTCACCGATGCGGTACTCGGGTCCGCGCAGGCTGAAGTACACCTCGAACACGGTCTCGAACGCCCGCCAGTGGCTGTTGTTCTTGACGAGCGTGGCACCGAGCGCGTACTTGAACGCCTCGCGGTCCTCGATCGGGATGTGCTGCACCGCCTCCATCGCGTCGAGGTTCTCGGTGAGCGACACGGGCAGCCCCGCGTTGCGGAGCTCGGCGACGAAGCCGTTGAGGAGATCGAGCATCGGTCGACCCGGCCAGCCGTGAGCGTCGACTACTTGTCGACGCTCAGCTCCTTCGCCGCCTTGGCGATGTCGGTCTGGTACTTGAGCAGGATGTGGAGGGTCTCCTTGGCCTGCTGGGCGTCGATCGACTCGATCCCGAGCAGCACGAGCGTGCGGGCCCAGTCGATGGTCTCGCTCACCGACGGCGCCTTCTTCAGGTCGAGCTGGCGGATGCTGCGCACGATGCGGGCGATCTGATCGGCGAGGTTGTCGGTGATGCCCGGCACCTTCGTGAGCACGATCTCCTTCTCCCGCTCCATCGACGGGTAGTCGACGTGCAGGAAGAGGCAGCGGCGCTTCAGCGCCTCGCTGAGCTCACGCGTGTTGTTCGAGGTGAGGAACACCATCGGGATCTGCTTGGCCGTGATCGTGCCGAGCTCGGGGATCGACACCTGGTACTCCGAGAGGATCTCGAGCAGCAGCGCCTCGGTCTCCACCTCCACGCGATCGACCTCGTCGATCAGCAGCACCACCGGGTCGTCGGCGCTGATCGCCTCGAGCAGCGGGCGGGTGAGCAGGAACTCGTCGCTGAAGATGTCGTCGTGGACCTCGCTCCAGGAGTCGCTGTTCTTGTCCGCCTGGATGCGGAGGAGCTGCTTCTTGTAGTTCCACTCGTACAGCGCCTTCGACTCGTCGAGGCCCTCGTAGCACTGGAGCCGGATGAGCCGTGCGCCGGTCGCCTCGGCGATGGACTTCGCCAGCTGCGTCTTGCCCGTGCCGGCCGGTCCCTCGACCAGCACCGGCTTGCCCAGTCGGTCCGCCAGGAACGCCACGCCAGCGATGCCTTCGTCTGCCAGATAGTTGACGGCCTTCAGCCCCTCGCGGACCTGCTGGACGCTCTCGAAACGGTCACCCATGCGATGCACCCTACAAGGCGGCTTGACCGCCGGGTCAACCGTGTTCGCCGAGCCTCCGTCGGATCACCCACCGATCCGTGTGGTTCCACCACCCCTCCGCGGACGCAACCACACGAACCACGCCATCCTTGTGCGTTCGCCGCCCGTCCAGAGGCCCAACCACACCGACCACGCCATCCGTGCCCGTGCTCGAGCGTCATTCCCACGCGCACCCTCATCGGCCGCCGCAAGCAGCTCTCGACGATCAGGGTGACGTTCGCCCTGCCGATCGACGAGGTCGACCAGCAGGTGTCCGTCGTCGGCGACTTCGACGACTGGGACCCGCACGCCCATCCGCTGCACCACCCGGTCAACTCGCTGCTGCACCTCTGGCGAGCGCCGCGTCGGCCGGCACCGAGGCCGTCAGCGGCGGCGCAGGGTGACCAGGAAGTGGTCGCCGAACGCCCGGACGACCGGCCACGCGCCCACGCGATCGTCCCAGCGCGCCTGGCGTACCAGGCGGTCAGGCCGCGCAAGCGCCTGCGCCTCCAGGTACGGCGGCGGCACGAACAGCGACAGCGTCTCCAGCCCCACGACGTCCCACTCGCCCGGCGCGCCCCGGCGCCACTCGCGCGTGAACTCACCGGGCGTGTGGTAGCGGGTCCAGATCGTCCCGCCCGCCATGCCCACCGGCGTCGGCCGGCGGAGGAAGCGGACGGCCACACGCTGCCACCGGCGGCGGCGGGCGTAGTGGACGACCTCCCACGGGCACCAGCGGCCGATCACCGAGGCGACGACGTGGCCGCCCGGCCGCACGTGACGGGCGAGCGCCGCTGCGGTCGCACCGAGGTCGGGCACGCAGTTGAGCGGACCGAAGTTGGACCACGCCAGGTCGATGCTGCCGCGCTCGACGTCGAGCCGATCGAGCTCGTGCGCACCGACCCGCCGCGCGTCGATCGGCAGGCCCGTCGTGGCGGCGCGCTCGGCCGCCCGGGCGACCATCGCCGGCGACCAGTCGGTCGCGATCACGCGATGGCCGCGCTCGGCGTAGTGCTGCGCGTCGAGGCCGGTGCCGCACCCGATGTCGAGCACGGTCGACCTGGGCGTGACGAGCGCGTCGATGCGGGCGTGGACGATGTCGCGCATCCGCTGGATGAGAACGTTGTTGCCCTGCGGCCCGTCGTACGTGGGCGCCACGCCGTCGAACGCTGCGGCGGTGGCGGCGAGCTGCTCGTCGTCGATCACCGCGGAGCCGGCCGGAGCGGTGGCGGTGCTCACGCCGACGCCTCGACGATGACGGGGATCCGCAGCCGGGTCGGCCGCTCGCTGCGGCTGTGCCGCGCCGCCGCCCGGGCACGCAGGTCCGCCCAGCGGTCCAGCACCCGCTCACGGTGGAGGTCGACCGCGACGTCCGGCAGCGACGGGTGGCGCGCCCGGTCGAGGCCGGCCTCACGGCGGCGGAGGTCCAGCACGTCGTGGAGCGCGAGGTGGAGGTCGCGATACACCTCGGTGGTGAACGTGCCGGCGAACATCATCGCCAGGTCGCCGGAGTCCGACCAGTGGCCGTCGCCGTGCAGCTGCGCGCGGACCATCTCGTGGAACGGGGTGCCGGGCAGCGGGTAGCTGACGCTGACGCCGATGTCGTCCGGCAGCGTGTCGAGCAGCAGCGCGAGCGTCGCCTCGACGTCCTCCCACATCTCCCCTGGGTAGCCGAGCTGCACGAAGCAGCACGCCCGCACACCGTGCGCCTGCAGCCGGGCGATCGCCTCGCGGATCTGGCCGACCGTGATGTCCTTGTCCATCGCATCGAGGACCTTCTGGCTGCCACTCTCCGCGCCGAGCCACACCTCGGCGCAGCCGGCGCGGGCGAGGGCGGCGACGGCCTGCTCGTTCATCAGGTCGCAGCGCGACTGCACGGTGAACGGGATCACGGCGTCCAGCTCGCGCACGGCGTCCGCGAACTCGGCCAGCCAGTCGCTGCGCAGGCCGAAGATGTCGTCGACGAACCAGATGTGGTCGGGCGCGTAGCGACGCTTCACGTCCGCCAGCTCCTCGGCCACATCGCGCGGCGAGCGCATCGAATAGCGCTGGCCCCAGATCGGCTTGGCGCACCAGTTGCAGCGGTACGGGCAGCCACGTGTGGCGACGACGTTCAGCGAGAACCGGCCGTGCGCCTGCACCCACGCGTCGCGGTACGCGTCGATGTCGACGAGGTCGCGTGCCGGGCGGCCGAACACGTCGGGGTGGCGCTCCACCGACGAGCGACCCGTCGAGTGCTCCGTGCCGTCGGCCTGCCGCCACGCGAAGCCGGGCCGGTCGAGCCGCAACGGGTCCGGCCCGCGCCCGGCCCAGTGGTCGAGCAGCGCGAGCAGCTGGTGCTCGGCCTCACCGAGCAGGCAGACCTCCGCGCCGCCGTCGAGGTACACCTCGGGGTGGTCCGTCACATCGCTGCCGGTGACCGCCACCCGGCAGCCGGCCGCACGCGCCATCGCGACCATGGTCAGCGCCGCCTCGCGCATACGCGCCAGGCACATCTTCGACAGGAAGTTGAAGTTGTCCTCGTGCAGTACCACGAACCGCGGCCGCTCGACGGCGAGCCGCTCCGCGAACGCGGACTCGTCCTCGGCCAGCATCGCGTCGAACACGGCCACGTCGTGACCGTTCGCCCGCACGTGCGCCGCCGCGTGCAGCGTGGCGAGCGGCGGGTACGGCCGCATCTTGGACCACTGCTTCGGGTCGAGGCGTAGGAAGTACGAGTGTGCGAGGAGAACGGTGGCCACGGTGGCTCCTGGGGCGCGTGTTCCGTCGGGAGCCGCCCGGTTCGGTTGTCAGCGCAACCGTACACCGCGCAAGCATCTGGTCACGCCGATGGACCACGCACCCACCAGCTGGTCCACGACGGCCGGCCAGGCGACGACGGATGCCGCAGACCCGCCGGGTCGTGCGGCCACCAGCCGACGGATCGCGACCGCTGCAGCCGCGGCGTCGCCACGGCGGAACAGGTCGGCGGACGGCGCCCCCTCCACGAGCCTGCGGTGGGACGGCAGATCCGTCATGACGACCGGCAGGCCGAGCGTCAGCGCCTCGATGACCGCATACCCCGAACCCTCGCCACGGCTGGTCGACAGCAGCACGTCCGCGGCCCGGTACCACGACGCCATCGCGCCCGGCGCGACCGGGTCGTGGAGGTGGACCCGGTCGACGAGGTGCGGGTCCGCGGCGATCCGGGAGCGGAGGTCGCGTTCGAGCGTCCGGTCGGTGGCGAGCAGGTGCAGGTGGGGGCTGCCGCGGCCCTCGGTGCCGGCCGCGGTGAGCTCGTCGAGCGCGGCCAGCACGTCGACCGCGGCGAGCGGGTCCTTGCCCGGCACCAGCCGTCCGACCCACAGAATCGCCGGCGAGCCCGGGAGCGTCACCGCCGTGCCGCCCACGTCGTCGGGAAGCAGCGAGCCGGCCTCGACCACGTCGGCGACCGCCGTCCGGCGGGCCACCACCCCCGCGCGGCGGAACGGCGCGGCCTGACCGTGGCCAGCGCCGGTGAACATCGCGACGTCGACACGGCGCGCCACCATGCGGTGAGCCGCACGGCGCAGCGCGAGGCGGCGGCCGAGCGGCGCCGGCTCGCCGTGGTGCTGGACGCAGAGCGCGACGTGGCGCGGCAGCGATCGACCGAGGCGTGCCAGCAGGCGCACGAAGCCCGTGCCGTGCACGTGCACGACGTCGGGCCGCGACGCGAGCACCCGGTCGACGAGGGCTGCGTCGTCCGGCTCCCACCACCACTCGGCGCCCTCGGCCTCGTGGTGCATCGGCTGGGTGCGCGACGTGCGCCCGACGACCGTGACGGTGGCGCGCCCGTCCGCGTGTACGGCTCGGACGGTCCGCACGAGCGTCGGCCACCGGGCGAGCGCACCGGCTGCGTCGTCACCGGTCACCGGCGGCATCACCATCACGACCCGCAGCGGCAAGGGATCCAGCGGCTGCGGCCGGCCACGTCGGATGCGCGCGCGTACGGATCCGCCCATCTGCGCCACGACGGCGCGCCGCTCCGCGAGCTCGCACGCGAAGGCCTGCCGCCACGCGCCGGTGGTACGCGACGACGGATCCCGCAGGACGTCGCCGAGGTCGGCCGCCGCCAACCGCCGACGGGCGGCTGCGGGAAGGCGAGCGACCTCGCACTCGACGAGCTCCACCGGCACGTTCAGCGCGACCCCGCGACCATCGACCCCGCGACCATCGACCCCGCCACCACCGCCCGCACGGGCGAGCGCCCAGAGGCCCGGGCCGGTGAGGCGGGGGTCGCACGCGACCAGGTGCCGGGCCACGTCGTCCCAGTCGAAGCCCGGCGCCCGGGCGCACCACACGACGTCGAGCACGTTGACGGCCCGCACCTCGGCACGCACCACGGTCGACGAGAGGTGGCCGATCACGTGCGCCGTCAGCGCGGCGATCGGCAGCTGGAGAGTGCCCGGGAGATCGCCGTCGGGCATGGCGATCGCGAGCAGGTCGAGGCCCTCGACGGCGTAGCCGTGCAGCCCCTCGCGCCAGCCGGGGTGCACCTCCACCCGCCCGTTGTGCTCCACGGACTCGCCGTCGAGCCTGCCCGCCGAGCCGTCACCCCAGGCGAGGAACGTGTCCTCGGTGGTCGACGAGCCGAACGGTCGCAGCCCTGCACGCACCAGTGCGGCCGCCGCCTGGGCCCGGTGGTCGGACGGCACGATCACGTCGACGTCGGACATCGGACGCGCCGACGGCATCGGCCACATGCCCTCCACGACCGCCGCGCCCTTGACGACGACGGCCGGGACGCCGGCGGCGGCGAGCGTGGCCCGCACGGTCGGCGTGAGGTGCCGGATGCGGTCCACCCGCTGCGCCACCTGGTCCGCCTGCTCCGCGACGAGCGACCGCACCTCCGGCGGTGCTCCGGCGTCGAGCCCGAGCGCCCCGACGAGCGCGGTCAACCCGGTCGCCAGGCCGGCCATCCGGAACCGCTCGACGTCGGCGAGCAGCTCATCGATCGCGCCCGGCACGCCGGCCGGGCCGGTCACGCCGACCGAGCCGCGCAGCCCGGCGGGATCGGCGCGCCGAGTTCCCCTCCTCGCAAGGTGGGCAGCTCGACGCGGATCGGCCGATCGCGCGGCTGGGACTCGGACGGGCGTCTGACACTCGGATGGCGGTGTGCGGACGCGCGCGAGGACGGCGTCGAGCAGGACGACCTGGTCGGCGCGCAGCGGGCTCACGGATGGCGGACCGTACCGGACGGTGCGGGCAGACTGCGTACGTGCGGATCGTGCTCGTCGTGCCGGGCGGTGTCGACCCGGTCGGCCCGCGACCGGACGGCACCGAGCGGGTGTTCCCGTTCCTGCACGGACTCGTCGAGCACCTGTCGGTCACCACAGGGCACGAGGTGCTCGTCGTCGCCGTGGGGCACGACCCGCTGCCGGGTCGGTGGCGGCTTTTCGGTGCCGACGTCGTCAACGTGCCGATCGGGGTGCACGCCCGGGCGGACGTGGCGCGGGCGGTGCGCGACGTGGTCCGCCTCAGCGGCGAGGGCGGGCGGCCGGACGTCGTGCACGGCTGGTGGGCCGGCGCCACCGGGCTGGCGGCGGTCGTCGCGGCCCGATGGCACCGGCGGCCGTCCGTGGTCTCGCTCGCCGGTGGCGAGCTGGCCGACGTGGCGGCGATCGGGTACGGCGGCGCCCGAAGCCGTGGCAGCAGGGCGATCGCCACGATCGCCACCCGCGGTGCCACCGTCGTCACGGCGGCGACGCGCTGGATGGTGGACCATGCAGCGGCACGAGGGGTGTGCGTCGACGAGGTGATCCCCCTCGGCGCCGACCGCCGCGTGTTCGCCCCGCACGTCGGGATCGACGGGGTCACCGGCCGGGCCGACTCCGTTCACGCGGTCATCGACCTCGACGGCGGCGGTCACGAGGACGCGGTGCCCGGGCGGGTCGTGCAGATCGGCAGCCTCAACGCGGTGAAGGACCAGGCCACGTCGGTGCGGATGCTCGCCGAGCTGCGCCGGACCCGACCCGATGCGCACCTCGTGCTGATCGGCGAGGACACGCAGCACGGACGGGTGGCGCAGCTCGCCGCAGACCTCGGTGTGGCCGACGCCGTGCGATGCACGGGATGCCTGCCGTCATCGGCCGTCGCGGCGGAGGTACGCCGAGCGCAGCTGCACCTCGTGACGTCGTTCCACGAGGCCGGCCCGGTGGGCGTGGTCGAGGCAGCGGCCGTCGGGGTGCCGACGCTCGGCACGGCCGTCGGCCACGTGGCCGACCTCGCCGCGGCATCACCGCCGGCCGCCGTCGCGGTCGATGTGCCGGCGCG
>CAEZSR010000132.1_pt1 | contig 12139 bp, 13 predicted proteins | sample 7264011 | NCBI WGS metagenome assembly CAEZSR01 (sample SAMEA6813783, study PRJEB35770) | freshwater metagenome | biome: Freshwater; feature: Freshwater reservoir; material: water | place: Czech Republic | collected 2016-08-15 | depth 0.5m m | reverse complement strand
TCGGGTGGTCTGTTCCAGGTGGGCGCCAACGCGAACGAGACGGTGCAGCTCAACATCACCGCTGTCACCCTGTCGGCGCTCGGCATCACCTCGCTCGACGTGACCACCGACGACACGACGCGTGCGGCGGCGATCACGGCGCTCGACGGCGCGATCACGACCGTCTCGACGACCCGAGGCAACCTCGGTGCGTTGCAGAACCGCTTCGAGTCGCTCATCACCAACCTGGGGGTGTCGACGGAGAACATCCAGGCCGCGGAGTCCCGGATCCGTGACACGGACATGGCCCAGGAGATGGTGTCCTTCACCCGCAACCAGGTGCTGCAGCAGGCCGGCACCGCGATGCTGGCGCAGGCCAACCAGATCCCGCAGTCGATCCTGTCGCTCCTGCGCTGATCGGTTGTCGTCCGATGGTGGAAGGGGGTTCGGCGACGCCGGGCCCCCTTTCGCCCGTTCACCCGTCCAGTGACCGCCCACCCCTGACCACCGACCCCTGACCACCGACGACACCCGGACCGAGACGAGGAGGACCTCCATGTCGAACAGCATCAGCGTTCAGGCCGGTGGCATCGACGTCACCCAGATCGTCAGCGGTCTCATGCAGGTCGAGCGGCAGCCGATCGACCGGCTGGTCAGCAAGCAGTCCGCGGTGAAGCTGCAGAGCGACACCGTCGGCCGCCTTCGCACGAGCTTCGAGTCGCTGCGCACCGCCGCGGCCTCGATCGTGAACGGCGGCATCACCAAGTTCTCCTCGACGGTCTCGAACACCGCCGCCGTCTCGGCCACGCTCTCGCCGTCGGCCGCCGCCGGCTCGTTGAGCTTCGCCGTCGACCGGCTGGCGCGTGCCCACGGCATGCGCACGGCCTCCACGGTGTCGAGCACCTCGTCCGTCGTCACCACGGCGTCGTCGCTCGCGGTGTCCACCACCACCACCAAGCTCGGTCTCGGCGCGGCCACGGTCGGCGCGGGCGTCACCAACGGCACGTACACCGTCACCGTCGCCCAGGCCACCGTCGGGGCCACCAAGACGGGCACGTCGACCCTCGCCGGATCCACCACGATCACCGCCGGCGTGAACGACACGCTGAACGTCACGATCGACGGTGCGGCCCGCTCGCTCACCCTGCCGCCCGGCACGTACTCCTCGACGCAGCTCACCAGCGCGCTGCAGAACCAGATCACCGCCACCGGAGGCGGCGCGACGGCGTCGCTCGACGGCTCGGGTCGCCTCCGGCTGGTCACCACCCACGAGGGGTCGGCGGCCACCGTCCAGGTCACCGGTGGCACGGCGCTCGCGGGCCTCGGTCTCACCACCGACGCGACGGCGATCACCGGCACCGACGGCTCGGTGCGCATCGGCAGCAACCCGGCCACCACCGTCACGTCCGCTGGTGCCGGCGGCACGGTCGGCATCAGCACCGGTGCGGGCACGCTCACCTTCGACGTCAGCGGCGGTCTCCGCGCCGGCTCGGGCACCGTCGCCGTCGTGTCGACGGGCGACCGCAGCCTCGGCGCCGTCGCCCAGGCCATCAACGGCGCCAACGTCGGTGCCACCGCCTCGTCGGTCCGCGTGGGCGACGGCAACTGGCTGCTCCAGGTGAACTCGAGGTCGACCGGCCTGAACGGTCGCGTCGCCCTCCACGGTTCCGTGTTCGCCGGCCTCGGCGGCACGATCGAGACCTCGGCGGCGCAGGACGCGCAGATCACGGTCGGCTCGGGTCCCGGCGCCTACTCGGTGACCGCCTCGGGCAACACCTTCTCGGACGTGATGCCCGGCGTCACCCTCACGGCGCTCGCCGAGTCGGCGACACCGGTCACGGTGAACATCAACATGAACGAGAGCGCGACCGCGGACGCGGTCAACTCGCTCGTCACCTCGATCAACTCGGTGATCGGCGAGCTCGGCGCTCAGACCCGCTACGACCCGAAGACCAACCGGGCCTCACCCCTGTCGGCCGACGCCGGCATCCGCCGCCTCGCCGAGGAGCTCCGGACCGCCGTCACGTCCATGGTCGGCGACGCCGGTCTCGCATCGAGCGTGGGCATCGACGTGCAGCGCGACGGCACGTTGAGGTTCGACCGTGCCAAGTTCAGCGCCGCCCTCGCGGCGGACCCGGCGGCGGTGCAGCGCGTCTTCTCCCGCGGGGGCAGCTCCACCAACGGCGCGACGTTCGCGGCGGCGACCGACAAGACGGTCGCCGGCAGCTACGCGGTCGAGGTGACCAGCGCGGCCACCCGTGCCTCCACCGGCGACATCCTGGTCGGCGGCTCGGTCGCCGGCCAGCGGATCGGTGTGCGCGTCGGGACGGTCACGGCCACCTACGACGCAGCCCCGGGCGCGACGGCAGCGGACATCGTGAGCGGACTCAACACCGCCATGGCGTCGGCCGGAGTGAAGGTGAGCGCCGAGCTGTCGGGTGGCGGCGTGCGACTCACGGCGGCAGGGTTCGGCTCGTCCGGTTCGTTCGAGACCAACCTCGACGTGACGGGCGTGGGCACGTGGGCCAACCACACCGGCACCGATGTGGCCGGCACGATCGACGGCCGCACGGCGGTCGGGGTCGGCAACACGCTGCGCGTGCTCGACACCGACACCTCGCTCGCACGCGGCCTGCAGGTCCGGGTGGACGAGGGCCGGACGGGCACGGTCGGCCCGGTGTCGTACTCGCCGGGCATCGCCGCACGCCTGGTGTTCCTCACCGCGAACGCGGTCGGCGCGGGCGGCGCCCTCACGGCCTCGGCGAAGACCTACGAATCGCGGTCGAACGCGTTCAACGAGCAGATCCAGCGGTACGAGCAGCGCCTGATCGCCAAGGAGGCGTCGTTCCGGCGTCAGTGGACCGCGGTGCAGAGCGTGCTCAACGGGATGCAGAACCAGCAGACCTGGCTGTCGAACCAGATCGCGGGCATGAACCGCAACAACGGATGACCGGCGCCGTGGATCCCCGATCCGCGGACCCGGCCGCTTCCGGAACCCCCGAACCACCCACGACGAACCACGGAAGGTCAGTCATGTCACCACAGTCGATGCGAGCGAAGTTCTCGTCCGGCGGCCTCGAGACCGCGTCGCCGAGTCGGATCGTCGTCATGGCGTACGACCGCCTGGACCGCGACCTCGCGGGCGCCACCGTCGCGATCGACGCCCGCGACATCGAACGGTCGCACGACCTGCTCGTGCACGCGCAGGCGCTCGTGATGGAGCTGCACGACATGCTCGACCTCGACGCGTGGGAGCACGCGCCGCAGCTGGCCTCGATCTACCAGTACGTCCACGAGCTCCTGGTCCGCGCCAACGTGAAGAAGTCGACCCAGGAGGTCGGGGAGGCACGTACCCTGCTCGCCGGCCTGGGCGACGCCTTCCGGCAGGCAGCGGTCCAGGTGGCGAGCAGCCCGGCTGCTCCCGTGGTTGCTCCGGCCGCAGCGGCGGCTCCTGCTGCTGCTGCTCCTGCGCCTGCTGCGCCGGCCTTCGCCACGCCACGCCCCGGCCCGTTCGCCCTGCCCGACGACGCAGGTCGCCGACTGTCGGTGAGCGCGTGATGGTGCACCCGCCCGATGCGGCCGAGGCCGTCGCGTTCGAGCTGTGGGAGGACCTGCTGCGCGCCTACGCGGAGGTGATCGAGCAGCAGCGGTCGTTCCTGCTCACCGTCGGTGCTGTGGAGGGTGCCGACGACGCCGCGTTCGAGCCGCCCCTGTTCGGGATCCCGCTCGATGCCCCGCCGATGCCGGCGGCGCTGGAGTCATGGGCGACGTCGCTGCTGACGGAGACCGCCGGCCTCGCCGAGATCGCCCATGAGATCCTGGCCGCTCGTCCGGCCAACGTGCGTCCGCAGCTGTTCGCGCCGTCGGCGGGGGGATCGACGCTGGACCAGAAGATCTGAGGCGTCGTGCTCGGAATCGACCTGCTCACCGTGCTCCTGGTGGTCGGGCTGGTGGTGCTGGTCGTCAGCACGACCGTGATGATCCTCACCACGGCACCTGCGCGTCGCGATCGACGTGACCGGCGCGACCGGCGTGACCGGCGCGAGGGCGGAGCGTCGGGCGCGCTGTCGCCCTCGGCCCAGCACGCGATCGCGCTGGCCCGGGCGCGTGCGGCGGCGCACTCCACCGACGCGGCCGCGGCGAGCGTCCCGCCCCTGCTCATCCCCGCTGGACAGATCATCGACATCTCGGACGGTCTGGTGCGAGATCGGGGACAGGCCCGCGAGATGACGGTCGAGGACGCGCAGGCGCTCGCCGAACACGTCGCGGAGACCGACCCCCAGTTCGTCGCGGAGGTCATCAGCCAGTGGATCAGAGCAGACTCGAGCGGACCCGACGTGCGTCCCTGACCACCAGGTCGGCCGCTCCGGTCCTGCAGCCGCTGCGCTTCGAACCACCCAAGCTCGCCACCACCAACGGCGGCCGTATGGCGCGCGATCCCGCCGACGAGGCAGCGCTCGCCGAGGCCTACGCCGCCGGTCGTCGCGAGGCCGAGGCCGAGCTCGCCGTTGCCGTCGACGCCCACCGCCGGGCCACCGAGCAGCAGCAGTACGCGGCCGCCGCACTCGCGAACGCACTCGACCGGATCGAGCACGTCGACCTCGGCACGCTCCACGACTTCCAGCAGCAGGTGCTCTCGCTCGCGGTCGCGCTCGCCGAGGAGCTCGTCGGACGCGAACTGCAGGCGTTCGACGACGTGGTGCTGGCGAACGTGGAACGGGCGCTCAGCCTCGTCCCTGAGCGAGGCGACGTGGTGCTCCGCGTGCACCCCACGGATCTCGCCGGCGTGCTCGAGGGCGCCGCGATGATGGGACACCGCGCGGGCGACGTGCAGGTGGTGGCCGACCCGTCCGTGCAGCGCGGCGGCTGTGTCGCGTCGTGCGGTCCGCTGCAGGTGGACGCTCAGTTCGACGGCGCTCTCGCACGGCTGCGCGAGGCGTTCGCCTCGTGAGATTCTTGACGAACCAGCAGGTGGACGCTGCTTGCATTCCGGCAGCAGTCCACACAGTCACGGTCGTGACCGCCCAGCCGAGCAACCAGCCGCCGACGAGTCGGCAGCAGTGGCGTCAGCCGAGCGACCACGGGGGCATCCGATGATGGTCTCCGGCATCTCCGACGGCACCACCCTCGCGCTGCGGATGGCGATCAACGGGCTCGACGCCCGCCAGCAGTCGATCGCCGCGAACATCGCGAACCTCGAGACGCCGGGCTACCGCGCTCGGATCGTCAGCTTCGAGGACAGTCTGCGCGCCGCCCTCGAGAACGGTACCCCGACCGACACCTCGGTGATGGTCGACCAGTCGCTGGCCCCCACCCGCTCCAACGGGAACAACGTCAACATCGACTTCGAGTTGCTCGCCGAGAAGGAGAACGTCCTCCGACAACGCCTCGTCGTCCAGGCGCTCAACGCGAAGTACTCGCTCTTGCGAACAGCGATCACCGGTCAGTGACCGGTCGGGCCACGGATGGCCACACCGACGCATCCACCCACCCGCACCACCTGTCCCTGTCCGTCCCGCTGAACCCGCGGCACTCGAAGCACTCGAAGCACCGTCGCAAGGAGGAACCCGATGTCGGAGATCTTCTCCATCCTGGGAGTCGCCACGTCCGGAATGGGCGCCTACAAGACCTGGCTCAACGCCGTGGCCGACAACGTCGCCAACATGAACAACGTCGTCCGCACCGACGAGCCCGCCTTCCAGGAGCGCTTCGTCGAGGTGCGTCCGATGATGGACGAGGACGGCCTCGGTGACGGTGTGATGGTGACCGGCGCGATGTTCGGCGATCCCGACGGCCGCGTGGTCTACGAGCCGAACCACCCGCTCGCCGACGAGGAGGGGATGGTGCGCCGGTCGGCTGTCGACCTCACCGACCAGATGGTGTACATGCAACTCGCCCAGCGTGGTTACCAGGCCAACGTGCGCTCGTTCGAGAGCGCCAAAGAGGCCTACGAGACCATCCTGTCGATCGGACGCTGACGATGGCACTCCCGATCATGCCGATCTCGCCGATCTCCATCCCGGGCATCGTCCAGCCGGGCAACCGCACAGCGGCGGCCCCGACCCAGGTCGACGGACCGTCGTTCGGGTCGGTGCTCACCGATCAGCTCGACCGTGTCAACGCCGCCCAGACGAAGGCCGACGACCTGGCGCTCAAGGCCGCGACCGGCGACCTGCAGTCGATCCAGGACTACACGATCGCCTCCACGGAGGCACAGCTCCTCACCCAACTCACCGTGCAGGTGCGCAACCGCGCGGTCGAGGCCTTCAACGACATCATGCGCATGCAGATCTAAATGCCCACGAACGAACGACCCAACGCCGTCGGCCGCGCCAAGGAGCTCGCCGGCAAGCTCACCCCCGTCCAGAAGATCACGCTGGGCGCCGTGGTGCTCACCGTCATCGCCGGCACGCTCGTGTTGTCGCGCGGCGGCGACCAGGTGCCGATGAGCGCGCTCTACACCGATCTCAACTCGGCCGACGCCTCGTCGGTGGTCGACTCGCTCGCGTCGCGCGGTGTGCAGTACGAGCTCACCGACGCGGGCCGGACGGTGCTCGTGCCGAAGACCGAGGTGTACGACCTGCGCGTCGCCCTCGCGGGCGAGGGGTTGCCGACCTCGAACGAGGGCTACGCGCTGCTCGACAACCAGGGCATCACCACGTCGGAGTTCCGTCAGCGCATCGACTACCAGCGTGCCCTCGAGGGCGAACTGGCCAAGACGATCTCGGCGCTCGACGGCGTGCAGAGCGCGACGGTGCACCTCGCGCTGCCCGACGACTCGGTGTTCGTCGACGAGCCGGCCTCGCCCACCGCCTCCGTGCTGGTGGTGGGGTCGAGCATCGGCGGCCTCGCGAGTGGCGAGGTCGAGTCGATCGTCCACCTGGTGGCGTCATCGGTGAAGGACATGACGCCCGCGAGCGTCACCGTCGTCGACGCCAACGGCACCGTGCTGTCGGCGGGCGGCGGCGAGGGCGCCGCCGGCGGGATCTCCGTCGGCGGGACCAGCGACCGTGCCAAGGCGACCGCCGACTACGAGTCGCGGATGGAGGCGTCGATCATGGCGCTGCTCAGCCGCTTCGCCGGCCCCAACAAGGCCGCCGTCACGGTGACCGCCGAGCTCGACCTCGACGCGCGCCAGACGACGTCGGAGGACTTCGGCACGATCGGGGAGGAGCCCGAGGACCCGTACGTGCTGGTGGAGAAGTCGTCGCGTGAGATCTACGGCAGCGAGGCCGGCGGAGCCGACGGCGCGACCGGCGTGCTCGGCCCCGACGGCGTGGTGGCCGACAACATCACCGACCCGGACGCGATCGCCGAGGCGACCGACTACTACAAGGACGACATCGACACCCAGTTCGCGATCGACCGGATCGTGGAGCAGACGACCGAGACGCCGGGCGAGGTGACCCGCCTCAACGTGGCCGTCGTGCTCGACGAGGCCACCGTCACCGAGGACCAGGTGACCGAGATCCAGGCGATGATCGAGGCGGCCGCCGGAGTCCAGGCGGAGCGTGGCGACTCGGTCGTCGTGTCGCTGCTGCCGTTCGACACGTCGGCGGCCACGGCAGCCGAGGAGCTCGCCGCCGCCGAGGCGGCCGCGGCGTCGTCGTCGCAGATGATGGGCATGATCCGCACGATCGCGATCCTGCTCGTGATCCTGATCGCCCTGTTCCTCGGCTACCGCAGTGCCAAGAACGCACGCAAGGTGACGGTCGAGCCGATCAACATCGGCGAGATCACCACCGGGCCGCGCCCGTCGCTCGGCCCCGGCTCGGCGGTCGGCCCCGGCTCGACGGTCGACCCCGACGAGCTCGAGACCGAGATGGTGCCGATCGCGACCGCCCGGCCACCGGATCGTGACGCGATCGTGATGAACGAGCTCATCCAGATGGCCGAGCGCCGGCCGCAGGAGGTCGCGAACGTCCTGCGCGCCTGGCTCGCCGAGAACAAGACTGGGGCCCGCCGATGACCGACATGTCCACTGCGGTTCCTGCCAAGTCCGCCGCGCCGGCGATCCCGCAGAGCAATCTCAGCGGCGCGCAGAAGGCGGCGATCCTGCTGCTGAAGCTCGGCCAGGCGCACTCGGCCAAGGTGCTGAAGCTGCTGGGCGACCAGGAGGTCACCCAGATCACCGCCGAGATCGTGAAGTCGCAGACGATCAAGAAGGAGGACAGCGACGTCACGCTCACGGAGTTCGCGACGCTCGTCGTCGCCGGCGATCACATGCAGGCCGGTGGCTTCGCGACGGCACAGCAGCTGCTGGAGGCGTCGCTCGGTCCGCAGCGCGCCCTGGAGATCATCGAGAACCTCAAGGAGACGATGGCCAAGGCGCCCTTCGAGTTCCTGAAGAACGCCGACCCGAGGCAGATCCTGAACTTCCTGTCGTCCGAACACCCGCAGACCATCGCCCTCGTGCTCGCGCACGTGAACCCCGACATCGCCTCGATGGTGGTGGGCGGTCTGCCAGAGGAACTGCAGCGCGAGGTCTCGATCCGCATCGCCACCCTCGACCAGACGTCGCCCGAGGTGATCACGCTGCTCGAGGGACAGCTCGAGAAGCGCATGTCGTCGGTCGTGAAGAGCCAGACCAACCAGGCTGCAGCCGACGGCGTGCAGACCCTGATCGCGATCCTCAACCGCTCCGACCGAGCGACCGAACGGTCGATCTTCGAAGGACTCGAGCACCACAACGAGGAGCTCGCCGACGAGGTGCGCTCGCGCATGTTCGTGTTCGAGGACATCGTCACCCTCGACGACCGCGCGGTGCAGCTGGTGCTGCGCCAGGTGGACGCGAAGGAGTTGGCGACCGCCCTGAAGGGCGTGCGCGCCGAGGTGAGGGAGAAGATCATGCGCAACATGTCGGAACGTGCGGCGCAGAACCTCGCCGAGGAGATCACGCTCCTCGGCGCGGTGAAGATGAAGACCGTCGAGGAGGCACAGGGCGCGATCGTCCGTGTCATCCGGGCGCTCGAGGAGAGCGGCCAGGTGGTCGTCACCCGCGGCACGGACGAGTACGTGTCGTAGCCCGCGGGCACACATCACTCCCGGGTCACCCGTGCACGACGGCACGGACCCGGACCATCCATCAACAGCGGGCCAGGGACGGCACCGTTGGAGGAACCCACGGATCGGGGACCGACATCGACAGGAGCCCACGTGCCCATCGCTCTCCCCGAGCTGCACCCCGACCTCGCCGACCGCCTCGACCGGGCGCGCCCGGCGATGTGGCCCGTACGGTCCGGTGCGATCAGCCGGGTGCTGGGTCTGCGCTTCGACGTGGAAGGCCTCGACCTGCCGATCGGCGCCACCGTGCGCATCGCCGAACCGGGCATCGACCTCAGCGGTGAGGTGGTCGCCGTCGGCGACGGCTCGGTCACGTGCATGCCCTTCGGCGAGGTGAAGGGGCTCCGCGTCGGCGCTCGCGTCCAGGGTGACGACCGACCGAGCTCGATCGGTGTCGGCCCGGCGCTGCTCGGACGCGTGATCGACGCCCTCGGCCGTCCGCTCGACGACCGTGGCCCGATCCCCGGTCTGGTGGACGTGGAGCTCGACGGTGATCCGCCGCACCCGCTGCGCCGCGCGATGGTGGACACGAAGATGTCGCTCGGGGTGCGCGCCTGGGACGCGCTGATCCCGGCCGGCCGGGGCCAGCGCGTCGGCATCTTCGCCGGCTCGGGCGTCGGCAAGTCGACGCTGCTCGGCATGATCGCCCGCAACACCGCCGCCGACGTGAACGTCGTGGCCCTGATCGGCGAGCGCGGTCGCGAGGTACGCGAGTTCGTCGAGAACGATCTCGGCCCCGAGGGTCTCGAGCGCTCCGTGCTGGTGATCGCCACGTCCGACGCGCCCGCCCTGGTGCGGTTCCGCGCGGCGTTCGTGGCCACGCGCATCGCGGAGTACTTCCGCGACCAGGGCGCCGACGTGATGCTGATGATGGACTCGCTCACGCGCTTCTGCATGGCCCAGCGCGAGATCGGCCTCAGCGCCGGCGAACCGCCCACCAGCCGCGGCTACCCGCCGAGCGTGTTCTCGCTGCTGCCCCGCCTGCTGGAGCGTGCCGGTGCCGCCGAGGTCGGTTCGATCACCGGGCTGTACACCGTGCTCGTCGACGGCGACGACCACAACGAACCGATCTCCGACGCGGCCCGGTCGATCCTCGACGGTCACGTCGTGCTCTCCCGCAAGCTCGCCCACGCGAACCACTACCCGGCGATCGACGTGCTCGCCTCCGTCTCGCGTGTCACCGGTGCGGTGACCACCGAGGAGGAGCGCGACCTGCTGTACGGGCTCCGCCGGTTGATGGCCGCCGAGGCGGAGGCCAAGGACCTGATCGAGATCGGCGCGTACGTGCCGGGCACCAACCCGACCGTCGACCGTGCGATCGCGATGCGGGACACCATCCGCGGCTTCCTCACCCAGCGCACCCACGACCGTTGGGACGCCGAGCGCTCGTTCGCCCGGCTGCGCGAGATCCTGGGTCCGAACGGGGGTCGGTCGTGAACCGCGCCCGGTTGCAGGCCGTCCTGCGCGTCCGCTCGCTGCAGGAGCGCGGGGCGCGCGGCGAGCTGGCCCGGCGCAGCCAGGAGCACCGGCGGGCCGCGGAGGCCGAGGAGCGCACCTGGCAGCTGCTCCAGCAGCTGGCACCCTCGCCCGACTCGCCCGTGGGCGACCTGCAGGCCCTGCAGGCCGTTCGCAGCGCCGGGACGCTCGCCGCCGTCCGCCAGCACGGCGAGACCGACGAGGCGCGCGAGCGCACGGTGGTGGCTCGCGACGAGTGGACCGTCGCCGCACGCCGCGTGGAGGCGCTCGACCGCCTCGGCGAGCGGCTGCTCGAGGCCGAGGAGGCCGAGGAGGAGCGCAAGCAGATCCTGGAGGTCGACGACCTCGTCCTGGCCCGTCGCGGTCGCACGGCGTCGGGCACCGTGGAGACGGCGCCGTGAGCCCGGTGGCCGCGATCACCGCGTCCGGCTCGCTCGCGGCCGTGCAGGCGCGCATCGAGATGCTCGAGCAGCGCCTCGGCATGCGGCGTCCCGCGGGCACGGATGTGGCGAGCACGGCCGGAACGTCCGGCGCTGGAGCAGCCGGTGCGGACGGCGCGGGTGCGGTGTCGGCCGATCCCGTGTCGCCGTCGTTCGGGGCGACCCTCGACGGGGTGCTGACCGGTGACGGGAACGATCTCATGACGGCGGTGACCGAGCTCCTCGGCGGTGGCACGGCCCTGCCGGGCACCGCGACCGCGGCGACCACCGGGGCCGGCGGATCTGCGGGATCGTTCGACGCCGCCTTCGACGCTGCCGTGGCACGGCTCCGCGCCGGCTGGTCCGGCACGGTGCCGGTCGGAGCGGTGCCGGGGACGTCCGCCACGCCGGTGGTGGCTGCGGCCGGCGGTGTCACCGGGACGCCCGGGATCGCCGGCAGCGTCTCACCGGCGACCCCGTACGCGTCGCTGTTCGAAGAGGCCGGTGCCCGTCACGGGATCCCGCCGAAGGTGCTCGCCGCGGTCGGCTGGGTGGAGTCGCGATTCCGCCTCGACGCGGTGAGCAGCGCCGGGGCACTCGGGATGATGCAGTTCCTGCCGTCCACTGCCGCGGGCATGGGGGTCGACCCCTGGGACCCGGCCTCCGCCATCGACGGCGCGGCGCGCTACCTGCGCCACGCGCTCGACCGGTTCGGCTCCCTCGAGGAGGCGATCGCCGCCTACAACGTCGGCCCCGGTGCCGTCGCCCGTGCGGGCGGCGTGCAGCCCGGTACCCAGGCCGAGCGCTATCTCCAGAAGGTCCTCGAAGCGACAGGACGCGTGTGATGACCACGATCAGGAACCTGCCCACCGCCGCGACGATCGATCCGTCGATGCTGCCGAACACTGCGTCGGAGACGGCGCGACAGCGGCTCGCCGACCACGCCGATCGGTTCGCCGAGTTCTTCGAGCGGGCGCTCGACGACCGGCCGCGCGACACCGGCGTCGGGTCCGACCGGCGCCACGAGGTGCGCGACGACCGGTCGGACGATCGGTTCCGCACCGGGTCGACGGACGACCGCGATGCGGTTGGCCGCACCCGCTCCGACGAGGTGCGCGACCGTGAGCCGGACCGCGCACGCGACGACGTCGCCGGTCGCGGCGACGGCCAGCGGGTGGACGGCGCGAGTGCGCGCCGTCGAG
>CAEZSR010000131.1_pt1 | contig 12176 bp, 11 predicted proteins | sample 7264011 | NCBI WGS metagenome assembly CAEZSR01 (sample SAMEA6813783, study PRJEB35770) | freshwater metagenome | biome: Freshwater; feature: Freshwater reservoir; material: water | place: Czech Republic | collected 2016-08-15 | depth 0.5m m | reverse complement strand
GTTCTGGCGGTTCGATTCGTCCGGTCCATCTCGTGCACCCCCGTGGTCGTGTCGGTGCGAGGGAGGCGGTGAGCAGGTGCTCGACCGCGACCCCACCATCTTCGTCGTTCGCGGACGACGGAGTGCGGATACCCGAATCCTGCGGTGTCCCGTCATCGGTCGGCCATCTCCTGATCACCGGCTCCTGATCACCGGCTCCTGGTCACCGGCTCCTGGTCACCGGCTCCTGGTCACCGGCTCCTGGTCACCGGTGATGCCGCGCCAGGTACTCCTCGATCGCCCGCACCGTCCGCAGGCCGAGCGCATCCCGATCGGAGATCTCGATCCCGGAGGCCAGGCTGATCGACGCGGCGAGGTACTGGAGATCGCCCGTGGTCAGACCCAGGTCGGTGTCGAGGTCGTCCGGGTCGACACCCGGAGCGACGAAGGCCAGGGCCGACGACACGTAGCGGTGGGGTGCGAACTGGTCGGCCATGGCTGCTCCTTTCGTCGCATGCCATGTTCGGCGCGAGGCCCCCTCGGCTCTAGGGCACTTGGTCCCCGGTCGGCGGGTCCGCCGTCCCCGCCACCTCACCGGCGGCACCATCCGCGACCTCACCCGCGACCTCACCGGCGGGCGCTCCCGCGACAGCGAGTCGCTGTTCGGCGCCGGCGGCGCGCATCTCGGTGACCGCCGCAGTGATCGCGGCGATGAGCGGTACGGCCAGGAACATGCCGAACACCCCGCCCAGGCTGCCACCGGCGATCACCCCGAGCGCGACGACGAGCGGGTGGAGGCGCACGGCCCGTCCCACCAGGACCGGCTGCAGAAGGTTGCTCTCGAGCTGCTGCACCACCACGACCACCAGCACCATGAGCGCACCGGTGCCGAGCCCGCCGTCGGCGAGCGCGATCGCCACGGCGATCGCGCCGGCGAAGAAGGCGCCGAAGAACGGGATGAAGCTGAGCGTGAACGTCAGCACCCCGATCGCGAGCACCGAGGGCACCCCGAGGATCCAGGCACCGAGCGCGATGCCGACCGCGTCGACGAACGCGACCGCAGCGGTGCCGCGCACGAAGGCGTTCACCTTCTCCCACATCGCCCGACCGACGCGGTCGACGGTGTCACGGTGCTGGTGCTGGTGCCCGAGGAACCAGCTCCACATCGTCGGCCCGTCCTTCAGGTAGAAGAACACGACGGTGAGCGTGAGGAAGCCCATCGTCACCAGGCCGACCGCCACGCCGAGCACGCCGAGCACGCCACCGAGCAGGGTCATCGCCACGCTGCCGATGCCGCTGCGCAGATCGTCGGACACACTGGTGATGTCGCCGTCGAAGCGCTCGTTGAACTCGCGCACCAGCACGTCGATGCCCTCGCCGATCTGTGCCGAGATCGTGCTCCACGGTCCGACGAGCGCGGCCAGGAGGAGCCACACCATCGCGGCCACGAACGCCAGCAGCACCAGCAGGCCGACGGCCGCCGCGGCCGCGGGCTTCCATCCGCGCCGCCGCAGCGACGCCGTGATCGGTGACAGCACCGCGGTGATGATCAGACCGAGCAGCAGCGGGAGCACCACGGCGCTGAGCGTGCTGAGGGCGAACACCGCGATCGCGCACGCGGCGACGACCACGAGCAGACGCCACGACCAGCCGGTGGACACCTCGAGCCATCGGGGAGGCCGCCACGCCGCGCGCGGGACGTCGTCCCGGCGGGTGCGATCGTCCGGTCGGGTGGGCATGGGCGGCATGGTACGCGTGCGGACGGGACCGCTCGCGCAGCCTCAGCCTGCGAGATCGGCGACGAGGTCGGCGAGGGTGGCGATGCCGTCGTGGACGTCGACGAAGCGGGTGGTGAGCGGCGACATGCCGAGCCGTACCACGTCGGGCTCGCGGAAGTCGGGGATCACGCCGCGCTCGATCAGCGCCGCCGTGAGCTCGCGGGCGCGGGGGTGCACCACGGACACATGGCCGCCGCGGCGAGCGGGTTCGCGCGGTGTGCAGACCGACAGCCCGAGCGCGTCGCAGAGCTCGATCGCGTACCCGGTGAGCGCCGAGGCCTTCGCGGCGATCGCGTGGATGCCGGCCTCCGCGGACAGCGAGATGCCGCACTCGGCGCCCGTGAGCGCCAGGATCGACGGGGTGCCGATCAGCATCCGGCCGATGTCGTCACGAGGGTCGTACACGGGGCCCATCGCGAACTGGTCGCGCTGGCTGAACCAACCCCAGATCGGCTGGCCGATCATGCCCTGCAGGTCGCGCGCCACGTACGAGAACGCCGGCGAACCGGGGCCGCCGTTCAGGAACTTGTAGGTGCAGCCGACGGCCAGCTGGGCACCGCCGGCACCCAGGTCGATCGCGAGGACGCCCGCCGCGTGCGACAGGTCCCAGACCACCATCGCCCCGGCGGCGTGCGCACGGGCGGTCTCGGCGGCGACGTCGACCACCTCGGCGGTGCGGTAGTCGACGACCGATCGCACCACCACGGCCACGTCGTCGAGCCGGTCGAACCCGTGCCGCACCGTGCGGTCCGTCGCGCGGGCGATGCCGTCGACCACGTACCGGTCGCTCGGGAAGTCGTGCGGGTCCACGGCGAGCACGGGCCGGTCGGGCCGCAGCGCAGCGGCGCCGTGCACGAGCTGGTACAGGTTCACCGTCGTCGAGTCGTGCACCACCACCTCGCCCGCACCGGCTCCGATCAGCGGCGCCAGACGGTCGCCGACGCGCTGGGGCAGGTCGAGCCAGTGCGACCACGAGCGGATCAGGTCGTCCGCCCACTCGCGCTCGAGCACCTCCTGCAGCCGGGTGATCGTGCGCCGCGGCGTGCGGCCGAGCGAGTTGCCGTCGAGGTAGACGACCTCGGGGTCGGGGATCACGAACTCGTCGCGCCAGGCGCGCAACGGATCCGCGAGGTCGAGCTCGATCGCGCGATCACGCGGGACACGCGGGACACGCGGGACACGCGGGACATGCGAGGCGCCGGAGGTCGTGGACGTCATGGGCGTCAGCCTGCCAGACCGTCAGCGCATCTCGACGAAGCTCGCGTGGCGCACGAGGCCGTCGTTGGTGAACTCGGCGATGTCCACCACGGCCGTGTGGTCGGGTCGCACCCACACCGCGTCGCGGGTGTACTCGCGCGGCGGCGCCGGATCGAACGGGCAGGTGTCCACGACCAGCGGTCGCAGCAGGGCGAGCAGCTCCTCGAGCCGACGCTGCGTGAAGCCGGTGCCCACCCCGCCGGCGAAGCGCAGCGCGTCACCGTCGCGGGTGCCGACGAGCAGCGCGCCGAAGGTGGAGCTGCGGTTGCCGCTCCCCCGCGTGAACCCACCGACCACCACCTCCACCCGCACCCGGTTCTTCACCTTGCGCCAGTTCGGGCTGCGACGGCCGACGAGGTACGGGCTGCCGAGCCGCTTCGCCATCACCCCCTCGAGGCCGCGCTCGGCGGTCGCGGCGAGCAGCTCGGCGCCACCGCCGACGCGGTGTGAGGGCACCGTCCAGTTGTCGCCCGCGTCGAGCACGTCCGCGAGCAGCGACCGGCGTTGCTCGTAGGGAAGCGCTGTGACGTCGGTGCCGTCGATCTCCAGCACGTCGAACGCCTGGAACACCACCTGGGTCCGGTGACGCTGCAGCGCCTCGAAGCTCGGACGCCCGTCGTCGCCGAACACGACGATCTCACCGTCCAGCACGGCACTGCCCGCGTTCAGGTCGCGCCACATGCCGCCGAGCTCGCCGTAGGTGCCGCTGACGTCGAGGCCGCTGCTGCTCTGCACGCGCACCTGCTGCTGCTCGGCGTCGACGAACACGATGGTGCGGTAGCCGTCCCACTTGATCTCGTACGCCCACTGCTCGTCGTCGACCGGCAGGGAGCCGATCGCGGCCTTCATCGGGGCGACGGGGAACCTCACGACCTGCCGGGTACCCGACTCGACAGCACACCCTTCGCGTCGAGCTCGTGGAGACGGTCGTCGGACAGGCCGAGCACCTCACGCAGCACCGCGTGGTTGTCCTCACCGCGGTAGCGCGGCTCGCCGCGCACACCCACCTCGCTCCCCGCGAACCGCCACGGCGCGTTGGGGATGCGGAGCGTGCCGGACCCGCGGTCGCTCACCTCCACCACCACGCGGCGCGCGGCCGCCCAGTCGGTCGCGCAGATCTCGGCGACGCTGCGCAGCCGCCCGCACGCGAGTCCCTGCGCGGCCATGCGCTCCTCGAGCTGGTCGGGATCGGGCACCGTGGCCGCCCAGGCCCGCATGCGGTCCATGAGCGCGCCGTAGTTCGCGAGCCGCGACGGCACGTCGGTGAACCGGGGGTCGTCGAACAGCTCGGGCGCGTCCATCGCGCGCACGAAGCGGTCGAACGTGCCCCGCTCGGCCGGGTGGCCGGAGATGATCACGGTCTCCCCGTTGGCGCAGGTGAGCACCGGGTAGTCGCCCGGCTGGAAGCTGCGGATCCAGTCGGCGGGCACGTCACGGTCCCACAGCTGGTCGTGCACGTGCTCGTTCACGTAGAGCATCGTCTGCGCCATCGCGACGTCGATGCGGTCGCCGCGCCCGGTGCGCTCACGCTGGAACAGCGCGGCGAGCACCGCGGAGGCGCACTCGATCGCGGTGTACACGTCGGCGTGGCTGAGCGGGTCGTTCGCGTACTGGCCACCGCGGGCGTCGCCGGACAGCTTGGTGGCGCCGCTCTCCGCGCCGACCACCGGGGCGTAGGCGCGGCGGCCGACCCACGGTCCGGTCTGGCCGTAGCCGCTGATGGAGGCGTAGACGATGCGCGGGTTGCGGGCCGCGATCGCCTCGTACCCGATGCCCATGCGATCGGCGACACCCGGCCGGAAGTTCTCCACCAGCACGTCGCAGCGCTCGGCCAGGCCGAGCAGCAGCTCGACGCCCTCGGGCGTGCTCATGTCCAGGCTGACGTTGCGCTTGCCGGTGTTCTGCTGCACGAAGTAGGTGGACAGGCTGTTCACACGCGGGTTGGCGAACCGGGTCATGTCGCCGTCGGGCGGCTCGACCTTGATCACGTCGGCGCCGAGGTCGCACAGCATCCGGGTGCAGTGCGGGCCCGAGAGCACCCGGGTGAGATCCAGCACCCGCACACCCTCGAGCGGCCGCGGCGCGTTCGAGGTATCAGGCGCGGCCGGGGTGTCGGAGGCGTGCGACGGGTCGGGTGCGTTCATCGAGCGCACCGTAGTGGCCAACCGTCGAGCCGGGAGCGGTCGGCCGGTGCGCGATCGGGTGGTCAGCGGTTGAGCAGTTCCCGGCGGAGCGCCAGCAGCTTCGGTGACGGCTCGCCGTCCGACCAGGCGTCGGCGGTGATCGCCCGTTCGTAGCTCTCCCACTCCACGCGCACCCCGGCCAGATCGCCGCGCTGCGCATGCGCCCGCATCCGGAGACAGATCAGCTCCTCGTGGCCGGGGAGCGCGAGGAGCCCCTGCCCGGTGGCCCAGAAGACCCCGTCGACGTCGCCGAGCTCCAGGTGGAGCCGGGCGAGTTCGGTGGCGGCGGCCGTGGCGAGCTGGGTGAGCGCGGAGGTGATGCCCTCGGCGGCGGGCCACAGGAAGTCGGTCCCGGCGAAGGGGAGGTCGCGGATCAGCGCGACGCCGGGCCGGAGCACGCGGATCGCGTCCTCACCGCGGAGCGAGCGTGATCGGTCGAGCCGCCGGCGGAGCACCTCCGCATCGGTGACGACCAGCGGGTGCAGCGGCAGATGGGCCGCCGTGCTGCGACCCACCCAGTCCTCGCCCTCGGGCGCCGCGACCGCCCGTCCGAGGGAGCGGCGGGCATCGCTGACGACGTTCGCGAAGGTGGCGTCGCGCACCGCGAGCTCCCAGAGCGCCGTCCGAGCGCCGATGCGCGTGGCCTGGGCACGGTGCTGCCCCAGCCACGCGACCAGCTCCAGCGACTTGCCCCGCTCGAACTCGACGGGTTCGCCCGCCGACGTCACGACCTCGACGGGACCGAGCACCCGGATCATCAGCGCCCAGTCGTCGTCGACGCCCGTCCCGTGCTCACCGAGCCGGCCGCCCGCGACACGGTCGGGAACCGGATCGACGACGCGGTCGATCGTCCAGTCGAGCGTGCCTGTCCGTGTCATGTCGATCGGCATGTCGATCGGCGTGTCGATCGGCGTGTCGATCGGCGTGTCGGGCAGCGGCATCGCTGCGGCGGCCAGGAGCCGGTTGAGGCGGGCGACGTGCTCGTCGTCGACGCCGACCGGCACGATCGTGAGGCCGAGCGGCGAGAGCTCCCACCCGAGCGCACCGGCGCGGACGGTGAGCGACGCACCGGGCACGGCGTGGCCGAGCACGACGGCGAGGCTGCGTCCCCCGGCACGCGTGAGGTCGAGCAACTCGCGGGTCGCCTCGGTGGTGAGGCATCGCTCGGTCGACACCACCACGACCGGCTCCCAGGCCTCGCCGCCGACACCGCGGGCGCGCAGCTCGCTGGTGCGCATGCCGCCGATCGCGGTCGGGGTGGACCCCAGCGCGACGGCGGCCAGGTCGAGTGCGTGCTCGAGATCCGTCGCCTGCTCGGCGTTGGGGTTGCCGAGGTGCACCGACGAGTCGAGCCCGTGGGTCACCAGCCGCAGGGTCTCCGACATCGGTGACGCCGCGAGCGACGTCGCGATCGAGCGCACGATGGCCGACGTCGCCCCGGGGGTGCCCACGTCGTCACCGACTCCCACCCCCGGTCCCACCCCCGGTCCCACCCCCGGTCCGGCGTCGATGCAGACGAGGCCGAACGCCTCGAGGTCGATGAACAGCTCGCCCTCGGCCGGCAGTCCGCCGTCGTGGACGAGACGACCGAGGTGCACCAGCGCCGGGCAGGGTTGACCCGCGAGACGTGCCGTCGGGACGAGGTCGGTCGTGGCAACCGTGGCGTCGAGCACCCATCGGTCGCCGGCCCGGCCGGGCTCCGCGTCGGACCAGGGCGCCGCCGGGCGCCGACCGGGTCGGTCGAGCAGCAGGGTCACCGTGCCGACGTCGTCGACGATCGCGGCGCGGACGTAGCCGCCCGTGCCCACCAGGAGGTGGCCGGCGCAGCGCAGCGCGAGGTCGAGACGGGCAGCGCGCTGCGCAGCGTCGAGCGACCGGACGAGTCGTTCCGTGTGCACGAGATCCGCGGCCGGGACCGGCACGACCGACGTCGGACCGCTGCGGCGAAGCTGCTGCCGGCGTCGCGACTCCACCAGCCCCAGCGCGCCGGCGCACAGCAGGACGGCTGCGGCCAGGCTGGTCGTCATCGGCGAGGAGGCGGACGCCGCCACCTCGGCGACGGCCGGTGCCGTCGGGACCGGCGTCGGAACCGTCGTCGGAGACACGGTCGTCGCGGGCATCGAAGTCGCGGGCATCGAAGTCGCGGGCATCGTCGTCGCGGGCATCGTCGTCGGGACCGACGGCGTCGCGCCAGGCTCCGCGACCGGCTCGGCGACCGGCTCGGCGACCGGCTCGACCACGGGTTCGACGACCGGCTCGGCAACCGGCTCGACCGGCTCGACCACCGGCTCGACCACCGGCTCGGCGACCGGCTCGGCGACCGGCTCGACCACGGGTTCGATGACCGGCTCGACGACCGGCACGAGCAGTTCGTCGCCCGGGTGCAGCATCGCCGGGTCCTCGTGGCCGAGGCGGTCGACGTTGATCGACTGCAGGCACCCGGCGAGCGACGCCACGTCCGCGGCGGTGTCGTTCGGCGGCGTCACGTGCTCGGCCGCGATGCTCCAGTACGACTCGCCTCGCTCCACCACGTACGCGAACCTGGTCGACTCGGCGCTGGGGTCGGCGCCTGCGCCGGCGTGGGCCTCGCCGACGACGTGGCCGGGGGCCGGGTGCGACGCATCCGCGGGCACGTCGATCACCCAGCCGATGCGCACCAGCGACGGGTCGTCGAACACCACGCCGTCGGGCATCGTGCGACCCAGGTTGCGATCGATGATCGCGTCGGCGATCTCGCGCACGCGACGGTGGTCCCCCGCCGCGAGCCGCGTGGCGATCCGGTACACGGAGTCGCCCTCCACCACCTTGTAGGTCGTCCAGTCCGTCGTCCGGGCGAGCTGCACACCGTCGGGGACGCGCACCACCATGCCCGCCGGGAACACCCCACCCGTCCACGGCACCCCGTCGGGACCGGGCACGCCGTGGTTGAGCTCGATGATCCGGTCGCGCAGCGAGGCATCACCGAGGCGCACGGCCACGGAGTACGGGGTCTCGCGTCCGTTCGAGCGGACATCGGTGCGTTCGTGCGACGGATCGCCCCGACGACCCGACCCGTCGACCAGATCGAGGGTGAGGTCGAGGGTGGGGTTGCCCGTGGTCCAGGTCGCCGGCACGAACCCGTCGCCGCGGACGTGCTCGGTCGCGGCGCGCACCGGCGACGTGGCGGGCACCACCGACGCGAGCGATGCGAGGCCGGCGCCCACCACCGTCGACGTCGACACCAGGACGATCCGCACCAGGCGACGGACCGCACCGCTCGGGGTCGGCTCGATCGGCGTGAGCGTGTGCGTCCCACGGCGCCAGGCCATCACCCGCACGATCTCGCCGGCGGCGATCGCCACGAACCACATCCACAGAGCGGTGAACACCAGCAGGCCGAGCGCGACGACGGTGTCGCTCACCACGCGACCCGAGCCGAACGCGGCGCCCCAGTCGATCGAGTCCGGACCGCCGACAGCGGCCCACACCCCGACGGGCAGCACGACGAGCACGGCGATCAGCACCAGGGCGGCGGTGCATCGGGCGAGGCCGGTGGTGAGGCGGCGCATCGGAGGTCCTTTCGTGCGGGCGGGTTCGGGCGGGTTCGGGCGGTCAGGGGGCGAAGACGGAGGTCGCGGCACCGGTGCTGCGCACCGTGAGCTCGTCCGCACCCCCGAGGACGAGGAAGACGGTGGTGCGGCGTGCGGTCACGGTGACCACGACCTCGGGAGCCCCGGTGGGGCCGTCGCGCACCTCGACGTCGACGTCCTCGGGATCGACCCCGGCCCGGCGGGCGTGGTCGCGCGCGAGGTCGGCGGCCAGGGCGGCGTCGAACCCGCCGGTCGGCGACTGCGCCGCGATGGCATGGCGTGCGGCGGCCTCGGCGGTGTTCGCGGCGTGGCGACGCGCCGCCATCGCTCGACCCCCGTCGACGATCAGCGCGGCGGCGCCGAGCGTGACGGTGAGGAGCACCACCAACATGATCGACAGCGAGCCGCGGTCGTCTCGGCGGGGTGACGCGGTCGCGGCGCTCATCGCTGGTACCGGTCGATCGGCTGGGTGTCGCTCGCGCGCAGTGTGCGGGCACCCGGCGTCCAGAAGCCGGCCAGGTCGTCGTTGGCCACGACGCAGCTGATCGTCACCGTCACCGACCCGCCCTGCCACGTGCCCGACGGCGAGGGCTCCCACGTCAGCTCGGCCGCCGGTGCCGTGCGGCAGCGCGTGGCGAGCGACGAGGTGGCGACGGTGTCGAGCGCCGCCCGTCGGGCCGCGTCCGCGTCGCCCTCCAGCGACGCCGCGCGCGCCGCGGACTGCGACGTGTTCGTCACCTGCACGCCTGCTGCGTGCAGCCGGCCCAAGAAGCCGAGGAACGCCACCGCGAGCAGCACGAACACGACGACGAACATCGTCTCCACCGGGGTCACCACCCCGTCGTCGCGCCGCCGTCCGTCCACGACTCATCGCTCGCTCGGCGCCGACTCGGACACGGACGCGCGCATGCCCAGCCCGTCGCCCACCACACCGGGTGTGGTGGCGCGGATGCTCACCACCACGAGCGGCCCGTCGGTGCAGACGATCTCGACGTCGTCGGCCCACGATCCTGCGTGGCGGTCGACCGCGGCGCGCGCCTCGGCGATCCCGTCGGTGCACGATCCGTCGAACGCGGCAGCGACACGGGCGCCGTCGGCCGCGGCGTCGTCGAGCACGTTGCGGGCATGCCAGTACGCCGCCGTCTCGAACACGAGCAGCAACGCCATCAGCACGGTCACCGTGCCGAAGAGCATCTCCACCGACACGTCCACCGCGCCACGATCACGTGGCGGGGAGGTCACGGCGTGGGTGCCACCGGGTCGGGCACGTTCGCCTGGGCGTCGTTGAAGACACCGACGAAGAACGTGGTGGCCGCCACCGCGACGGCGATGCCGACGGCGAGCCAGACCATCTTCGTGACGGCCTCGTCGAGACCGGTCTCGTCGTGGCGGTCGTCCCAGGTGCGACGCAGCTTGTCGCGCACGCCGGCGCGCACGCGCTGGGCGCGCGTGGTGGCCGGGACGATCACCGGGAGCAGCAGTTGGTTCAGATCCGCCATGGCTGAGGTCTTTCTGTGGGTCGGGAACGGTGTCGGGGAACGAGTGGGTTCGAGTGGGTTCGGGTGGGATCAGGTCGGAACGGGTGTGATCGGGTCGGGAGCGGTCAGCCGCCCCCGAAGGCCTCCGAGACGCGGACGGCGAGCGGGTAGGCGAGGAAGACCATCGTCGCCACGACGAACCCGATCGTCGGGCCGGAGAGGTTGGCGTTGGCGCGGTCGGCGTCGCGCTCGAGTTCGTCGAGCGCCGACGCTCGCATGGACGCGGCCAGGCTGTTGACGGTGTCCGTGATCGAGACGCCCTGGGTGCCCTGTCGCTCGACCGATGCGGCGAACTCGCACAGCTCGCGTTGGTCGAAGGTGCGACCGAGCTGGTCGATCGCCTCCCACAGCGGCACGCCGCGCAGCGGCGCCGTCGCGAGCTCCTCGCGCAGCAGCTCGAACAGGTCGCTGTCGCCGATGTCGAGCGCGAACTGCACGGCCTCCTCCACGCTCTGATCGGTCGTCAGGCCGACGGCAACGAGCTGTACGAAGTCGGTGACGGTGCGCCGGAACTCGCGACGCCGGCGGCGCACGCGCGACGAGGTGTCCTGCCACACGACGACCGATCCGGCGAGGGCACCGAGGGCCACCACGGCGAACCACCACGGCGAGGCCGGCAGCACACCGGTCGACATCGCAGCGCCGAGGCTGCACAGCGCGACGAAGCCGATCGCGACGCCGCCCACCACCACGCGAGCGGCGACGTCGGCCGGCTCCGTCCGCACGAGCCGCAACCCGTCACCGAACGACCGGGCGACGTACTCGGTGAGCGGCCGGACCAGGGCCTGCACCCGGTCGAGGTGGTCGCCCCGGTCGCCCCGGTCGCCCCGGTCGCCCCGGTCGAGGGATCGCACCGGATCGCCGAGGCCGTTCGACGGCTGCAGGGTCGAACGGACCTCGGCGATCGTGCGACGGCGCGGGCGCATCCCCAGGACGAGAGCGCCCACCGCCGAGGCCGACAGCACCGCGACGAGCGCGGCGGTGGCGAGCTGTGACGAGCCGGAGGTCATGCGAGGCTCCCGGCGATCCGGTACCGCGCCGGCGGCTCGTACCGGCACAGGCTGCGCATCCATGCGAGGCAGCCCGCCCACATCGTCAACGGCACGAGCAGGATCACCTGCCCGAGCGGCGTCGCGTAGGGCTCGAGCAGCTCTCCGGCCGCGAGGCGCAGGTACACGAGCAGCGCGACGGCGATCATCACCAACCGGGTCATCGAGGCCCGGTACAGCGCCCGTGTGCGATCGACGCGCTCGCGAGCACGCACCTCGTCGCGCGCGGCCGCGGCGAGCGCCGACACCGTCGGATGGAGCCGGCCGGCGCCCGCCGAGCCGCTGACGACGAGCCGGATCGCGGCGATGGCGGCGTCGCTCGTCGGGTGTGCGAGCGCGTCCGCCAGGTCGGCGAGCGCGTCCTCGGTGCGGAACCCCTGCCGGCGTCGGAGCACGAAGGTCGCGAGCGGCGCGCGCACCGCCTCGGGTGCGCGCAGCGCCACCTGTTCGAGTGCCTCCTCGGTGCCGACCGACGAGCCGCGCAACGTGTCGCGCAGGTCCTCGAGCCACTTGGCGATGCCCTCCACGCGGCGGCGCTCGTCGGCGGCCGCGTCGTCGCGCAGCCATCGTGTCCAGCACGCCGCGAGCAGAACGGCGGCGAGGGCGAGCACCGGCCAGCGGGTGAGGGCCAGCACCGGGACGCCGACGGCCACGCCGAGCCACACCCTCGGCGCCGACCGGGGCGTGACGGTGCGGTCGTGATCACCGCCCGACGGCGAGGGCTCGTCCGAACCGTCTCGCACCGCCACCAGGGACGCAGCGATCGCACCGGCGACGAGGACCATCGTGACGAGCACGACGGCGGGGGCCGGGATCACGGCCG
>CAEZSR010000130.1_pt1 | contig 12204 bp, 6 predicted proteins | sample 7264011 | NCBI WGS metagenome assembly CAEZSR01 (sample SAMEA6813783, study PRJEB35770) | freshwater metagenome | biome: Freshwater; feature: Freshwater reservoir; material: water | place: Czech Republic | collected 2016-08-15 | depth 0.5m m | reverse complement strand
TGCGGCGCGGCGGCGCACCGGCGAGGGTGAGAGCCTGGTGAGAATCGCGCCGGCGGGACCTTCGTCCCCTTCTCGTGACCACGGGCGAGGCGTACGGTCGCCCGCATGGATCAGATCGCCGGCGTTCCCTCACATCCGTTGTTCGTGCACGTCCCCGTCGTGCTGCTGCCGCTCGCCGCGCTCCTCGCGGTGGTGCTGCTGTTCAAGCAGGCGTGGTTCGAGCGCTACCAGTGGGTGCTGCTCGGCCTCGTGGGGCTCGGTGCGGTCGGTGCCGTGCTCGCCGCGGCGTCGGGCGAGGAACTGCAGGAGGCGGGTGAGCGGAGCTCGGGCATCGCCGAGCACGCCGAGGCGGGGGAGATGGCCCGCAACGTCAGCCTGCTGTTCCTGCTGGTGGTCGTCGCCTGGATCGTGGTGCCGAAGTTGCTCCGGCGACGCGCCGGCGGGTCGAGCACCGCCGGAGGTGCGATGTCGAAGTGGTTCCGCCCGGTCGTCGCCGCCGCCGTCGTGCTGGTCGGGGCGGGCAGCGTCGTCACCATCGTCGACGCCGGTCACAGCGGTGCGGAGGAGGTGTGGAACGAGGACGACGACGATGGTCGGGGCGACGAGGACGACGACGAGGACGACGACGAGGACGACGAGGACGGCGCGCCGGCCCTGCCGGCGGCCGAGGTCGTGGTCGTGAGCGACGTCCCGGCGACCTGACCGACGTCGCGGTCGCGTCGGTCGCGTCGGTCGCGTCGGTCGCGTCGGTCGCGTGCGGGGTCAGACGCCGTCGAACTGCAGGAGGGCGTTCTCCACGACCTCGCCGAGGGCGGGGTGGATGTAGTACTGACCGCGGGCCATGTCGTCGATCGTCGCGTCGTACCGGAGTCCCTGGACGAGCTGCTGGATCAGGCTCGACGCGTGCGGACCGATGATGTGCGCGCCCACCAGCCGTCGGGTGGCCCGGTCGGCGATGAGCTTGCAGAAGCTCGTGGTGTCCTCGAGCGCCCAGCCGTAGGCGACGTCGGCGTAGCGCTGCACGGCCACCATCACGTCGATCCCGGCTGCCCGAGCCTCGTGCTCGGTGAGGCCGACGGCGGCGATCTGCGGGTTGGTGAACACGGCGTGGGGAACGGCGCGGTAGTCGTTCGTGCGCAGCACGTCGGGGCCGAGCAGGTTGTGCGCAACCGTGCGGCACTCGTGGTTCGCGACGTGCTTGAGCATGTACGGCGAGCTGATGTCGCCGAGCGCCCACACGCCGGGCACCGAGGTGGCACCCGTCTCGTCCACGACGATCCGACCGTCGGGGTGCAGCGTGAGTCCGCCGGCCGCGGCGTCGATCACGTCGCAGTTGGGGACGCGGCCCGTCGCGACGAGGATCTCGGTGCCCTCCACGATGCTGCCGTCGCGCAGGGTGACGAACACCCGCTCACCGCGCCGCTCGACCCGGTCGGCCGCGTGGCCGAGGCGCAGGTCGAACCGCTTCGAGAACGCCTCGGTGATCGCCCGGCTCACGTCGTGGTCCTCGGCGCGCAGCAGCTGCTCGCCGCGCTGCACGATCGTCACCTTCGACCCGAACGAGCCGAACACGTGGGCGAGCTCGCAGGCGATGAACCCGCCACCGAGCACCACGAGGTGCTCGGGCACGTGGTCGATGCGCATGATGTCGTCGCTCGTGTGGTAACCGGCCTCGGCGAGCCCCGGGACATCGGGGATCATCGGACGCGCGCCGGCGGCGACGACCACCTGGCGGCCCTCGACGAAGGTGGTGCCGGCCGGACCCGTCACCCGGAGCTTGCGCTCGCCGACGAACGCGCCCCTGCCCTGGTGCACCGTGATGTTGGGGCACTCGTCGCCCACCCGGTAGCGCTCGCCGCCGGCTGCGATCGGGTCGATGCGGCCGAACACCCGGTCGCGGATGTCGAGCCAACGCACCTGATCGACGTGGGCGTCGACGCCGAGCGGGGCGGCGTGGGCCACGGTCTGCACGATGTCGGCGGCGTGCACGAACATCTTCGTGGGGATGCAGCCGCGGTTCAGGCAGGTGCCGCCGAACACCCACTCCTCGACGATCGCGATCTTCCAGTCGTCGAAGGCCGGGCCGACGATCGAGTTGCCGCTGCCGGCGCCGATGATGACGAGGTCGTACTGCTCGAACTGCTGCTCCATACGACCGGTCACCGTACCTGGACGGGCGGCTCCGAGGTCACGGCGGTCCACATCGCCTGGTCCGGCGCGCCGAGCATCGCCCGGTACACCGGCTCGGGGTAGGCGAGGTGCGGCTTGGTCGGGTCGAACGCCGGCTGCGGCACCGGCTCGGCGGGACGCTCGAAGTCGGCGGGGCGCACGTAGCGGGCGAGGTCGTCGTCACCGATACCGGCGAGGGCCTGCACCTCGGGGTCGATCCAGGCGCGCTCGTCGATCCCGCCACCGGTGGCCACCTCGAGCGCCAGGCCCTCGGGTCCGGCGAAGTACATGGACGCGCACATGCCGTGGTTCATCGGCCCGACCACCGGCACACCGCGGCTGCGGATGCGGTCGCGCAACGCCAGCAGGTCGTCGAGAGTGTCGACGTGGAACGCGAGGTGCTGCATCGTGCCGGCCGTGACCTGCCCGCCCGCGTTGCCGGCGTGCGTGACACCGATCGTGCCCTCGGCCGGGTTGTCCGGGTGCTGCTGGAAGGCCACGTAGCACTGCGGGCTCAGCTCCACGAACCCGTGGAACGTGTTCTCCACGCCGTGCATCCAGTAGAGCGCCTTCAGCTCACCGCCGAGCACGTCGGTGAAGAACTCGATCTGCGCCTTGATGTCACGCGTCGCGATCGCGATGTGGTGGATGCCGTTCGGGTGCAGCGCCATGGCCGAAGCGTACGACCCGCCGGCGGCGCCGGACGTCAGCGGACGGGTCTCAGCGGACGGGTCTCAGCGGGCGGGGGTCACGCGCTCGTGGCGGTGGAGGTCGGCGTGCAGCGCGTGCGGGTCGCCGATGTGTTGGGCCGCGGTGATCCGGTAGGTGCCGCCCTCGGTGACCCAGGTGTCACCGGCGCGCACGTCGAGCTGGCGCAGGTCGAGCCTCACGGTCGTCACGATCGAGGCGCCGGCGGGCACGTGCACGCGGGCGAACCCGACGAGCCGCTCGAGCGGGCGCTCGTACTGCGACCCGGGCACACCGCCGTAGCACTGCACCACCGCATCGGCGTCGACGGCACCGGTGTTCGCAACGGTGACCTGGGCGCTCGTTCCCTCGGCGTCGACCACGAGGTCGTGCAGCTCGAAGGTGGTGTACGACAGCCCGAAGCCGAACGGGTACGCGGCGGTGTGGCCGTCGCGTGTGAGCTTCCAATGACCGTGCCAGAGGTCGTAGGTCTCCGTCGTCGCGTCGGGATCCCAGTGCGGCAGGTGCGACTCGTCGGCGGGGATGCTGAAGGGCAGGCGGCCACCGGGAGCCACGCGGCCGAGCAGCACGTCGGCCAGCGCGTGGCCGCCCTCCATGCCCGGGTACCAGAGCAGCACGATCGCCGGGACCTCGTGGCGCCAGGCCTCCATCAGCGTGGCGCTGCCGCCCATCACCACCACGACGGTGTTCGGGTTCGCGTCGACCGTGGAGCGGATGAGCGCCTCGTCGTCGCTCGACAGGCGCAGCGTTCGGCGATCGCCACCGGGCGCGAACCCGCTGCTGTCGACGGCCTCGTCGCGCGACGGAGCGGTGGTGGGCCGGTCGGGCGGCACCAGCCGGGCGATCGCCTCGCGGTCGGCGTCGGTCATCGGTGGGAAGTGGTGCTCCATCAGCCCGGCGGTGCCGGCCGCGTCGATGTACTCGCCCTCGTCGGCGTAGGTGGTGCCGACCACCACGATCGCCACGTCGGCAGCCGCGGCGATCGAGGTGTCGCGGTCGTCGTGCTCCAGGCGCACCCCGGGCAGCGCGGCGCGCAGCCCGTCGAGGGGGGTGACGACGTCGGTCACCACCACGTCGCTCGATCCGCGGTCGCCCAGGTTCCGCACCCGGGCGAGGCGGCCGACCACGGCCACGTGCTGCAGGGCCGACGCGTCCAGCGGGAGCGTGCCGAGGTTGCGCAGCAGGACGATCGAGCGTTCGGCCGCCCGCCGAGCGAGGGCGCGGTGCGCGTCGCCGGCCGCCGACGACGGGTCGCCGGGACGCGACGTGATCGGGTGGAACCGCAGCAGTGTGGCGACGGTGCGGGTGACGGCCGCGTCGACGTCGGCGACCGACAACCGCCCGTCGGCCACGGCATCGGCGAGCACCATCGCCCGCTGCTGGCGGAACGGCATCTCGATGTCGAGGCCCGCCTGCACCGAGGCAACGGCGTCGCGGAGACCGAAGATGAAGTCGCTCGTGACGAACCCGTCGAAGCCCCACTCCTCACGGAGGATGCCGGTGAGCAGCTCGGGGTGCTCACCGCAGAACGCGCCGTTCACCGAGTTGTAGGCGCTCATCACACTGGCGACGCCGCCCTCGACGATGCGCCGGAAGTGCGGCAGGTACACCTCGTGCAGGGCGCGCTCGTCGGCGCGGACGTCGACCGAGAACCGGGCGTTCTCCATCGAGTTCAGCGCGAAGTGCTTCACGCACGCCATCACGTGCTGCTGGGCGCCGCTCGCCAGCGCGTGACCCATCTCGCCGACGAGGTACGGCTCCTCGCCGTAGCCCTCCTGCGCGCGGCCCCAGCCGGGGTGGCGCAGCAGGTTGACGCACACGCCGCCGTAGTAGGTGGCGCCGACGGTGCGCAGCTCGGCGCCGATCGCGTCGCCGATCTCGCGCTCGAGCTCGACGTCCCACGAGGCGCCCCGGGCCATGCTCACCGGGAAGCAGGTCTTGGGCCCGATCACGCAGCCGCGCGGGCCGTCGCTGAAGTGGATGCCGGGGATGCCCAGCCGCTCCACCACGGCGGCGGGGAACGTGTGGGCGTGGTAGCCGCCCTGCATCATGTCGAACAGGCCGGGCCAGGCCTCGGTGTCGCCGTCGAGGCACCACAGCCGCTCCTCCAGCGACATCTGCGCGACGAGCGCGGCCGCCTCCTCGTGGTGGTCGCTGCCCGCCGCGATCCGCGCGGCCGCCTGCTCGAACGGAGTGCTCATGGGAGGCAACGTACCCTCGGCGCCAGGCCCGCCGGGTGGTCCGCGCGTCAGGAGGACGTGGCCCGCAGGAACTTGCCCATCAGGTGCGGACCGGCGAGCACCGGCTCGTGCCGCGGCGCCTCGCCGGGCTCGACGCACGACGGGATCACCTCGATGCGGGCGTCGACGTTCGCGTTGTGGAAGAACGCCATGCTCTGGCGACGCGACGGCCCGGACCCGGCCGGGGGCACCACCACCCGGTGCAGGGTCGACCGCCACCGGTCGTTCGTCCAGCGCTGCATCAGGTCGCCGAGGTTCACCACGAACGCCCCGGGCGTGGCCGGCACCGGCGTCCACTCGCCGGTGGTCGGGTCGAGCACCTCGAGTCCGCCGGGAGCGTCGTCCTGACGCAGGATCGTGAGGGTGCCGTAGTCGGTGTGGGCACCGGCCCGGAGCTGGCCGGGCGCTGGTCGCCGGTCGCCGAGGTCGGGGTAGTCGAGCGCCCGCAGCGCACCGGGTGCGTGGTCGACGAACGGCTCGAAGAAGTCGTGCGGCTGGTCGAGCGCGAGCGCCATCAGCGACAGCAGTCGCCGGGCGAGCGCGTCCATCGCCTCGAAGTAGGCGCGCATGGCCGGCTCGAGCTCCGGCAGCGCAGGCGGCCACGGGGTGGGGCCGAACGCCCAGTCGGCCACCGCTCTCACGGCCGGATCCGCAGAGGCCGAACCCCGCGGGTGGGTGGGCCACGGCCCGACGTTGAAGGTCTGCTTCAGGTCCGATCGGGCCGTCGCCGTCTCGTCACCGAGCGATCGTTCGAGCGCCTCGGCCTCCATCGGCAGGTAGCCGTAGGCGTCGTCCGCGTGCTGCTGCGTCGCGGCGAGCCGGTCGGCGAGCGGCAGGTCGAAGAACCGCCGGCACGCGGTCCAGGCGGCGTCGATCACGTCGTCGTCGACCCCGTGGCCGACGACCTGGAAGAACCCGACGCGTGCACACGCCCGGCCGATCGCAGCCGCGGCGGGCGCGTCGAGGTCGATCGTCGGGATGCCGTGATCGGCGTGGTCGGCCTGGTCGGCGTGACCGGCGTGACCGGCGTGACCGGCGTGGTCGGCGTGACCGGCGTGACCGGCGTGGTCGCTCATCGGACCGGCCCGAACGGGGGCACCGCCGCGCGGGCGCGGCGCGGACGGGACCACAGCGCCTTCAGGTACGCGCCCTCGGGGAACCCGACCGGATGGTCCATCGCGTGCTCGGTGCGACGTTCCTCGTCGAGCTCGAACCCCGCCCGGGCGGCGCCGGCGTGGACGGCTCGGACGAGGTCGATCGTGCTCACCCGCGACGAGCAGGAGGCGGACACGAGCAGCCCGCCGATCTCGACGAGCGGCGCGGCGAGCGAGGCCAGCCGCTCGTACGCGGCGATCGCCCGGGGCACCGCGGCGGCGTTCGACGCGAACGACGGCGGATCGACCACGACGACGTCGAACCGGCGGCGCTCGGCGCCGAGTTGTTCGAGGACCTCGAACGCGTCGCCGACGATCGTCTCGTGGCGGCACGCGGCCACGGCGGGCCGATCGGCGTTGCGGGCCATGTTGGCCACGGCGGCCTCGATCGCGTGCGGACTGGAGTCGACGCTCAGCACCGAGCGTGCCCCGCCGGCTGCGGCGTGCACCCCGAAGCCACCGTTGCAGCAGAAGACGTCGAGCACCCTCGCGCCCGCGGCGCGCGCACCGACCGCGATCCGGTTGTCGCGCTGGTCGAGGAAGTGGCCGGTCTTCTGCCCGTGCACCACGTCGGCCTCGAAGCGCAACCCGTGCTCGAGGAAGGGCACGGGGTCGCGGATCTCCGGGCCGGCCAGGGTCATGCCCTCGGTGAGCCCGTGCAGGTCGGCGTCGAGTGCGGCGCGTGAGAACCGGAGGACCAGCGAGCTGGCGGGCACCACCTCGCGCACGGCGGGCACGAGGTCGTGCAGGTGCGGGATCCACGCCGCGGTGTAGAGCTTCATCACGAGCACGTGGCCGTAGCGGTCGATCACCACGCCGGGCAGCCCGTCGTTCTCGCCGTGCACCACCCGGTACGCGGTGGTGGGCGGGGTGGGCGGATCGGTGACGGGTGGTGCGATCAGCGGTGCCCGCCGGGCCAGCGCGTCGGTGAGGCGAGCCCGGAAGAAGTCGGCGTCGATGGTGGTGGGCCGGCCCTGGTGGAGCACCTTCACGCGGATCGGCGAGGCGGGGTCCCACAGGCCGATCGCGACGAAGCGGCGCTGATCGTCGAACACCACGGCGAGGTCGCCGGGGGCGCCCTCGTGGTTCACCGAGGTGATCGAGCCGTCGAACAGCCAGGGGTGGCCGGAGCGCAGGTTGCGGATCGCGTCGGCGGTGACCCGGACGGCGAGTCGACGTTCACCCGGACGGGGGAGCGAGGCGAGCGCAGGGACCGGGGGCACGTCCCCATCGTGCCGCACGGACCGCTCGGGTGGCGCGATCGTCCCGAAATCGCGCGCACCGCGCGAGCGGCCACGCACAGCGAGGCGCTCCCGACCACCGGGGTGTGACATCGGTCCGGACCATCCGCCAGCCGGGGCCCGCGCTGTCACCGTCGGCGCGCCGGAGGGTCAAGAGCAGCACGAACAGTGCCGATAGGACCCTGTCGCCGGCCTCCGAGGAGTCCGTACAATTCCATTCCACGGGCTTCCCGGCCCCTGACAGAGCGGACGAGATGACGATGACCTCTGGTGCCGATGCTGCTGTGTCCTTGCGTTGCGTGCTGATCGGCGCGGACAGCCTGCTCGTCGAGTGCGGCGAGTTGCTCCGCTCGAGGGGGCACGAGGTGGTCGCAGTGGTGTCGGGCGGGTCGCGGGTGTCCGACTGGGCGCGCCGACTCGGGCTGCCGTTGCACGACGCGGCGACGAACGGCTGGGTCGAGGCGCTCCGGGACACCGCCGTCGACCACCTGTTCGCGATCACCCACCTCGCGATCCTCCCGGACGAGGCGCTCTCGCTGCCCTCGCGGGGCGCGATCAACTTCCACGACGGGCCGCTCCCCGCGTACGCGGGCCTGAACGCGCCGGCCTGGGCACTGCTCAACGGCGAGACCACCTACGGCATCTCGTGGCACGAGATCACCAGCGGTGTCGACGAGGGCGACGTGTTCAAGCAGCGGTTGTTCGACGTCGCCCCGGCCGAGACCTCGCTGTCGATCAACACCCGCAACTTCGAGGCGGCGATCGACACCTTCGCCGAGCTGGTCGACGAGCTCGTCGCCGGCACCGTGCGCCGCACCCCGCAGGACCTGACGTCGCCGCGCACCACCTACCGACGCAACGACCGGCCGCCGGTGCTGTGCCGCCTCGACTGGCGCCGACCGGCCGCCGAGCTCGACCGTCTCGTGCGTGCCCTCGACTTCGGCCGCTACGCGAACCCGCTCGGATCGCCCACGATCGTCACGCCGGCCGGCGCGGCCATGGTCACCCGGGTCGAGTTCCGCGACGAGATCGGCGAACCGGGTGAGGTGATCGACGTCGACGGCGAGATCGTGGTCGCCACCGGTGACGCCTCGCTGGCGCTCACGGCGTTCACCACGCTCGCCGGCGACGACCTGGGAGTCGACGACGTCGTCGCCCGTCTCGGGATCGCGCGCGGTGCCCGCCTGCCCCTGCTCGACGACGACACCGCCGCGCAGCTCACCTCGCTGGGCGCCCGACTGGCCCGCGCCGAGCGCTTCTTCACCGGCCGCCTGTCCGCCCTCGAGCCGGTCGAGCTGCCGTGGGCCTCCACCCCTGCGGCGGGTCACGTCGCGCTCCACGTGGCCTTCCCGGTCACCGTGCCGGCCGGCCTCGGCGCCGACGGCGACGTCGCGGCGGCCGTCGTCGCCGGGTTCGCCACCGTGCTCGCACGCCTGTCCGGCAAGCAGCAGTTCACGCTCGCACTCACCACGCCCGGCACCGCCGAGCTGGCGGCGAGCGCTGCGCCGCAGGTGTCGTCACAGGTGCCGTTGTCGGTCGCGCTCTCCACGTCCGAGGCCGCCGGCCCCACCATCGAGGCCATCCGCGCCGAGCTCGCCCGACTCGACGAGCGGGGCTCGTTCCTCCTCGACCTCGTGGGCCGCGACCCCGACCTGCGCAAGCACCGCGAGCTGGTGGCCGGCACCATCGCCCCGATCGCCGTGCGCCTCGGCGGTGCCCGCACCGACGTCGCTCCCGGCACCGTGGTCGAGCTCGTCGTCGACGGCGCGCAGGTCGTCGTGAACGTCGACGAGGGCCTCGTGTCCGCCTCCGACGCCGAGCTGTTCGTGGCCTGCCTCCACGCCGTGCTCGCGTCGATCGCGTTGCGACCCGACACGCCGCTGTCGCACGTCGACCTGCTCGGTCCCGACCTGCGGCACCGGGTGCTCGAGTCGTGGAACGACACCGTGGTGCCGTTCCCGAGCGAGGCCTGCATCCACCACCTGTTCGAGGAGCAGGTCGACCGTGCGCCCGACACCATCGCGGTGGTGTTCGAGGACCGCTCGATCTCGTACCGCGAGCTCGACACTCGCGCCAACCAGCTCGCCGCGCACCTGCGCGGCCTCGGTGTCGGCCCCGACTCGCTCGTCGGTGTGCACGTCGAGCGCGGCATCGACCTGCTCGTCGCGGTGCTCGGCGTGCAGAAGGCCGGCGGTGCGTACGTGCCGCTCGACCCCACCTACCCGGCCGACCGCATCGAGCACATGATCCGCGACAGCGCGTGCGGCGTGATCCTCACCCTCGGCAAGCTCGAGCGCATCCTGCCGCTGCCCGAGGGCAGCACCGCGAAGGTCGTCCGGCTCGACACCGACGCGGCAGCGATCGCGCAGCACGGCACCGAGCGCGTGCGAGCCGCGACGGGTCCGTCGAACCTGGCGTACTGCATCTACACGTCGGGCAGCACCGGCCTTCCGAAGGGCGTGCTCATCGAGCACCACAACGCCGTCAACTTCTTCACCGGCATGGACGCGGTGGTGGCCCACGATCTGCCGGCCACGTGGTTCGCGGTCACCAGCCTGTCGTTCGACATCTCGGTGCTCGAGCTGCTGTACACGCTCACCCGCGGCTTCACCGTCGTCGTCTACCTCGATCACGACCGGGCGGCCGACCAGCCCGGTGCGGGTGGCGTCGATGCCTTCGTGCCCACCTACGGCGAGCGGCCGATGGACTTCTCGCTCTTCTACTTCTCGGGCGATGCCGCCGAGGGGCACGGTGCCGGCAAGTACCGGTTGCTCATGGAGGGCGCCAAGTTCGCCGACACCCACGGCTTCGTGGCCGTGTGGACGCCCGAGCGCCACTTCCACGCCTTCGGTGGCCTCTACCCGCACCCCGCCGTCGCCGGTGCGGCGCTGGCCGCCATCACCGAGAACGTGCAGATCCGTTCGGGTTCGGTGGTGCTGCCGCTGCACCACCCGATCCGCGTGGCCGAGCAGTGGAGCATGGTCGACAACCTCTCCAACGGCCGTGTGGGTCTGTCGATCGCATCGGGCTGGTTCCCGCGCGACTTCGTGCTGATGCCGCAGAACTACGCCGAGGCCAAGAAGGTGATGTTCCGCGACATCGAGAAGGTGAAGGCGCTGTGGCGCGGTGAGACCGTCACCTTCGTCGGCGTCGACGGGGCGGAGGAGCACATCACCACGCTCCCGCGGCCCGTGCAGCCCGAGCTGCCGGTGTGGGTCACCACGGCCGGCAACCCCGAGACCTTCGTCGAGGCCGGCCGCATCGGCGCGAACATCCTCACCCACCTGCTCGGCCAGTCGGTCGACCAGCTCGCGCCGAAGCTCGAGGCCTACCGCCGGGCTCGCGCCGAGGCCGGCCACGACCCCGACGCCGGCATCGTGTCGTTGATGCTGCACACCTTCGTCGGCGCCGACGACGACGAGGTGCGCGAGACCGTGCGCCAGCCGCTGAAGGACTACCTGGGCACCTCGGTGTCGCTGGTGAAGGAGTACGCCTGGGCGTTCCCGACGTTCCAGCGTCCCGCCGGGTACGACATCGCCGACGACGACGACCTGATCTCCAGCCTCAGCCCCGAGGACACCGATGCGGTGCTCGAGTTCGCGTTCCTGCGGTACTACGAGTCGAGCGGCCTGTTCGGCACCCCGGAGAGCGTCCAGCCGATGATCGACGAGCTCAAGGGCATGGGCGTGAACGAGATCGGCTGCCTCATCGACTTCGGCGTGCCGACCGACACGGTGCTCGAGAGCCTGCCCCACCTCGACCGGGCGAAGAACCTCGCGAACGCGCCGGCGCCGTCGCTCGCCACCATCGCCCACCCGTCGTCGGAGCTCGACCTCACGCCCGCCGCGCAGCTGCGCCGCCACCAGGTCACGCACCTGCAGTGCACGCCGTCGATGGCGCGCATGTTCACCCTCGAGGACGACACCCGAGCGGCGCTCGCCGACGTCGCCCACCTCTACGTCGGTGGCGAGGCGTTCCCGGTGCAGCTGGCGAAGGACCTCGTGGCCAACTCGCGCACGGGCAACGTCACCAACATGTACGGCCCCACGGAGACCACCATCTGGTCGACCACGTGGAAGCTCCAGGGCTCGCTGGACACGATCCCCATCGGCACGCCGATCGCGAACACCCGCATCTACATCCTCGACGCGAACCTCCAGCCGCTGCCGCCGGGCGTGCCCGGCGACCTCTGGATCGGCGGTGAGGGCGTGGTGCGCGGCTACCACCAGCGTCCCGAGCTCACGGCCGACCGGTTCCTCGACGACCCGTTCGTGACCGGTGGGCGCATGTATCGCACGGGCGACCTCGCCAAGTGGCGGGCGATGCCCGACGGCAGCGGCATGATCGACTTCCTCGGCCGCATCGACCACCAGGTCAAGATCCGCGGCTACCGCATCGAGCTCGGCGAGATCGAGGCGCGGCTCGGCCAGCACCCCGACGTGCGCGAGTGCGTGGTGGTGGTGCGCGAGGAGATGCCGGGTGACCAGCAGCTCGTCGGCTTCGTGTCGCCGAAGGACGGTGCGAACCCGCAGCCGTCGGAGATCAAGGACCACCTGCGCGTCAACCTGCCCGACCCGATGATCCCGGGGCACATCGTGGTGCTCGCGGACCTGCCGCACACCCCGAACGGCAAGATCGACCGCAACGGCCTGCCGACGCTCGCATCGGTGCTCGGCCAGCGGGACGGCGGTG
>CAEZSR010000129.1_pt1 | contig 12265 bp, 9 predicted proteins | sample 7264011 | NCBI WGS metagenome assembly CAEZSR01 (sample SAMEA6813783, study PRJEB35770) | freshwater metagenome | biome: Freshwater; feature: Freshwater reservoir; material: water | place: Czech Republic | collected 2016-08-15 | depth 0.5m m | reverse complement strand
GCACTCCCACCTGCCCTCGGCGCCCGCTTCAACGGCGCGGCGTCCGCCGCCACCGCGGTGGCGTCGGGCACCAACGGCACGACGGGCACCAACGGCACGACCGGCACCACCGGCACCACCGGCACGACCGGCACGACCGGCACGACCGGCGCCTCGCCGCACACCTCGGCGGGCGCTGCGGGTCGTGCCCGCTCGGCCGATGCGCCCACCAGTGAGCGACTGCGCTGGGTGTGGATCGGCGCGGGCATGGTGGCGTCGTTCACGCTCGGCGCGCTGGTGTTCGGTGGCCGAGACGGCGGCGACGCACAGGCCGTCGACACACCGGCGGTGACCACGGTGACGGTGCCCGTGACGGTGCCCGAGACGGTGTCCGAGACGGTGTCGACCACGGTGCCGCTCACGGTGGCGTCGACGTTGCCGCCGACGCTGCCGGAGACGTCACCGCCCACCACGACGACCTCGCCGGTCGACCCGGCGCAGGTGGCCGGCAACGACCGCCAGATCGACGACGTCGAGTGGTTCGTGCTGACGGCGAACTTCCGGGACCAGTTCGGGTTCGACATCCCGCCCCGCGACGTCGCGACGACGCTCGGCACCCAGGCCTGCGACGCCGCTGCGGCGTCCACCACGGCGGTCGAGTTCGACGCCGCGCTGCGGCCGCTGATCGCCGCGAGCGGCCTGTCGTTCACCCGGGCCACGCAGGCGATGGGCGCGTTCGGTGGCGTCATGTGCGTCGACGAGTTCGTGAAGTTCCTCCCGCCGCCGAGCGGCGGCTGACGACTCGGCCTCGGGCGGAGCCGGGCAGGCTCGGTCGCGCCCGGGTGCGACCCTCGGGTGCCGTTCGGCTCATCCGGGACCATCCACCGGGTGCGACGTGCGCTCCGCGTGGGAGGCTGCGGGTGATGACCAGGCAGCAGCCGCACTTCCGCAACCCCTCGACGCTCACGTTCGCGACCGAGCCGGTCCGCGCGGCCGGGGAGATGCTCGCGTTCACCGCGCTCACGCCGCTGCTCACCCGGCTGCCCACCGGTGACGGGCGCCCGGTGCTCGTGCTGCCCGGCTTCACCGCGTCCGACCAGTCCACGGCGTCGCTGCGGTACGTGCTGGCACGCCTCGACTACTCGGTGCACGGCTGGCACCTCGGTCAGAACCTCGGTCCGTCGCAGCGGATCGTCGACGGGATGATCAACCGCTTCCACGAGATCCACCAGCGTCACGGCGGCCAGCCCGTCACGCTCGTCGGGTGGAGCCTCGGCGGGCTGTACTCGCGGGCGCTCGCCGCACGGTTCCCCGAGCAGGTGCGCCACGTGATCACGCTCGGCAGCCCGTTCCGGCTCACACGTGCGGAGGAGACCAACGTCGGCCGCTGGTTCGACCGCACGGCGCCGGTGCACGGGTTGCGGCGTCCGCACTCGGTGGACTTCCGTCGCGAGCCCTACACCGGCGTGCCCGCCGTGCCGTCCACCGCCGTGTTCACGAAGGCCGACGGGGTGGTGCCCTGGCGGTCGTGCGTCGACGTGCCGGGACCGCGCTCGGAGAACATCGAGGTGTTCGGCAGCCACTGCGGGCTCGGGTTCAACCCGGCGGTGCTCGGCATCGTGGCCGACCGGCTGCGGCTCGGCGTCGATGAGTGGCGCCCGTTCCGCCCGGCGCCGTGGCACACCGGCCCGTACCGCACGAAGGTGCACGTCGAGCGCAGCTGACCGGGCAGCGCGTGCGGCCGCGGGGAGCGGCACCGAGGCTCACAGCGGACGACCGGGCGGCGCGGCACCGTGCGATGTGCCAGCATCCGGGCGTGGGTCTCAACAACGACATCGCCCGCTCGCACCTCGAGACGTTGCTCGAACGCATCAGCGGCCAGGAGAAGGCGCTGCCCGACGCGCAGGGCCAGTACTTCGTCAAGACAGAGGGTGCCGGGTTCTTCGCCCGTGTGGACGGCGAGGACGTGCCCGTCATCCGGGTGTTCTCGGTGGTGGCGAAGGATGTCGAGAAGTCGCCGGAGCTGCTCGAGTCGCTGAACGAGATCAACGGTGCGCTGTCGTTCGTGCGGACGATGTGGTCGGGAGGTCAGGTGATGATCGAGGGGGAGTCGATCGCGCTGTCGACCGACCTCAGCGAGTTCACCCAGATCTGCCGCACCGTGGCGATGGCGTCCGACCACTTCGGTCCGCAGATCGTGCAGCAGCACGGCGGCAAGCCGTTCTTCGAGGAGTCGAAGGAGGCGTCGTACGAGCCGCTGGAGCCGAAGCACCCCGGCTACCTCTGATCGCACGCGGCCCGCGGGCTCGGGCCGATCGTCCCGAGGAGGACGGCGGGCGAGCTGCGACACTGGCCGCATGGCTGCGGTGTCCTCCCTCGACGAGATCGGTGCGCGAGCGCAGGAGCTGCTGCGCGAGGGACCGCGCACGCCGGCCGAGCTGGTGGCAGCACTCACCGCGTCCGGGTTGCGGCTCGGTGCCGACGCGACCGACCTGCTGTTCGAGGTGCTCGACGACGAGCACGCGCCGATCGGCGACCGGTGGGTGCACCTGCCCTCCGCGCTGCACGGCTCGCGCTGGTGGATCGACGTCCCCGCCGATGCGGACGACGCGCTCGTGCTCGACCACGGCGTCGACGTGCTCACCTGGTTCCCGTGGGAGCGGACGGCGCTGCTCGACGGCGACGGCGCCACGATCGGCGACGTGCGTGCGGAGCGGGCCGCTGCCGGCACACGGCTCGTGGGGCCGAGCGGGTGGCTCACCGCGGTGGCCGGACGAGCGGCGGTGCTGGAGTACCGGTGCGACGGCGTCGTGCTCACGGCGGCCGCCGACCTCGGGTACGCGGACGGCATGCCGCCCGAGCCCGCCGCGGCGCTCGCCACCGCGATGCGCGAGGCGTTCGACCACGAGGCGGAGCCGATCGAGTCGCCGTACACCTCCGACGACGAACCGCTGCTGGTGGCCGAGCCGGGCATCACCTTCGTCCGGGCGTTCACCGACGCGGGCGAGGTGCTGCGGTCGCAGGTGCTGCCGCCGATCGACCGGCTGGTGGACGCCGTCGGGCTCGAGCGGCACGAGCACCTGCTCGGCCCACGAGGCACCGACTGGGGTGCGCTCGCGACGTCGCAACGGTTCCACGCGCTGAAGAGCCACCACGACCTGTCCGACGACCAGACGTCGATGCTGATGATGCTGCTGGGCGCGAGCGCCGCGGTGCGCGACGGCGACCCCGATGCACTCGGCGAGGACGACGAGGAACGCCGCACGAACGCGCAGGGCCTGGGTCGCATGCTCGGTGGCCCGGCCGTGTGCCGAGCGTTCGTGCACGAGTCGATCGAGCGGGGTCGCACGCCCGACGAGGTGCTGCGGTTCGCCGAGCTCGTGCTCGCCCACGCGGGTGAGGGGCCGAGCGCGTCGGGTCTGCTCGCCGTGCAGGCGGAGTGCCTCGACCTGCTGGATCGCACCCCGGAGGCGATCACCGCGCTCGAGCGTGCCGTGTCGCTCGCGCCGCATCCGCGTGCCCACGTGATGCTGGCCGGGTTCGCTGCCGACCGCGGCGACGCGGCCGAGTCAGCCCGGCTGCTGCGGGCGGGCGGCGTCCGGCCCGACGACGAGCGTCTCGGCGCGGGGCTGTGGGCGGAGCTCCAGCCGTTCCTCGCCCGACCGAAGGCGACGGCCGGCCGCAACGATCCGTGCCCGTGCGGGTCGGGCCGCAAGTACAAGGCGTGCCACCTCGGCCGCGAGGTCGTGCCGCTGGCCGACCGTGCCGCGTGGCTGTACCGGAAGGCGTCGCGCTTCGTGGCCGAGCACCTCGGCGGCGAGCACGGCGGACTGGCGATGGCCCTCGTCGACGCTGCCGGTGGCGGCCCCGAGCTGCTCTCGCAGGTGATCGACACCGAGCTCGTGTACGACGTGACGCTCGACGAGGCCGGGGGTCTGCGCCGGTTCCTCGAGCGGCGCGGCTCGCTGCTGCCCGACGACGAGCGCGAGCTCGCGTCGCTGTGGCTGCTCGCCGACCGCGGGCTGTACCGGGTGGACGACCAGGGGCGCGACCACCTGGTGCTCACCGACCTGGCCGCCGAGCAGCCGGTGCGCATCGACCACGTGCGCGGCATGCGGCTCGACGTCGGGTCGCACGTGATGGCGCGTCTCGTGCAGGTGGGCCCGGACCTGGTGTCGTTCTTCGGCTACGTGCCGGTGCCGAGCCGGTTGCTCGACGAGGTGGCCGACGTGCTCGCGAACGGTGACGCGGACGACGTCGCCGAGGTGATCGGCCGCTGCTTCGCCCCGGAGTACCAGGACGACTGGCTCGACGACACGCTGGACGTCTGACGAGGTGACTCCGTGACCGTCAGACGGTCTTGACGATGAGCACGCTGCAGGGGGCGCTGCGCAGCACCTCGTTGCCGACGCTGCCGAGCACGCGGCTGATGCCCTGCATGCGCACGTTGCCGACGACGATCAGGTCGGCGCCGACGAATTCGGCGTGACTGAGCAGCGCACGCGCAGGCGAGGCCTCGACGACGGTGATCGTGTGCGGGAAGTCGACACCGAGCGAACGGACGAAGTGCTCGACGCTCTCCCGGGCGAGGTCGAGCGTGTCGATCACCACGGTGTCGGTGGTGACGCCGATGGTCTCGCTGGTGGCTTCCTCCACCGCGGTCACGAAGTGCACGCGGGCGCCGGAGAGCAGTGCGATCTGCACGGCCTTCCGGGCCGCGATGTGCGAGGTGGGCGCGTCGGAGATGCCGACCACGATCTCCTCGATGTCGTCCGAGATCCCGCTTGCCGACATGACGTCACCCGTCCTCTGCTCACCGGTCGTACCGCTGCGCCTGCAGCACGGGCACCACCGCGGTGCCGCCCTGCGAGGGATCGTACCGACTCGCCGGTGACCCGCCGGACGGGTCCTTCGGCACGTTCGCGTGACCCCGGTGCGGTGCGGGCGGCGGGATCAGAACGGGATCAGAACGGGATCAGTTGGACCGGCCGGGCTCGGTGCTCGGATCGGGAGGTGGCGCGGAGCCGGTGAAGGGCGTCCAGGTGCGTCGCTCGTCGACAGGGTCGTCGACAGGGCCGTCGCATGGATCGGTGGCGAGGTCGGCGGCGCGGTCGATCTCGTCCTCGTACCGCAGGCGGGCGCGCCATCGGAGCTCCTCCAGGAGCGCGATACCGGTGGTGACGGGTCGTTCGGGGAGGGGTTGCGTGTCCGGCCCGCGCAGGTGCGGGATGACGTTGTGCACCTTGCACCGCAGACGACCGTTGAACTGGCTGGTGGGGCCGCCCTGTGCCCAGGGGACGATGTGGTCGACGTGGCACTCGTCGGCTGGCACGTCGCAGCCCGACGGGTGGGTGCAGTGCCGGTCGCGGGCCTCGATCGCGCTGCGCAGCGCACCGCGGAACGTGCGCTGTGAGGAGACACCGAGGACCGTGGTGGTGCCGTCGAACAGGATGGACTCGAGCATCGAGCCGGTGAGGTGCGGCACGAGCTGCGAGGGGGACACCACCGCACCGGTGGAGAGCTCGCACAGCTCGCGGAACCGGTCGTAGCCGATCAGCACCTTGAACAGCGGTGCGGGCCGCTTGCCGTCGGCGGGTGCCGTGCCGGACCGGCGGGCCATCTCCACCAGTGCGGCCGCGCGACGTTCGGCGGCCGTGCGGGTGCGGCCGGCGGCGACGTCGGCCTGGCGGATCTGCTCCGCCAGGCGGTGCAGCTCGCGTTCGATGATCGCCGCGTCGATCGGAGCGAAGGTGCCCTGCAGCTCGAGCACGTCCTCGAACCCGCGACTCGCGAACAGCTTCGACTCGGGCTGCGACGCCGTGAACTCGTCGGGGTCGGGGAACGGTGCGCCGTCCGTGTGGCCGGCCGGGCCCTCGGACGAGCCCTCATCAGACCCTGCGCCACCGGAGCCCTCGCCACCGGAGCCCTCGCCACCGGAGTTGGACGGCGTCGCATCGTCGCTCCACCCGTCGCGGGCGCGAGCCTCGGCTCGGTCGTGCTCGAATTGTCCGTCGGCGAGCTGCGCCCAGTAGCGCACGGCCTTGCACGCCTCGAAGAAGTGGAGCTCCTCGCACCGGGCGATGAGCATCGCCTCGTCGCGCTCGAACAGGGCACGACGCTCGACGGTGTTGACGGAGCCGAACAGGTCGAGGTGGTCGACCGACAGCCGGCCCTCGAGCACGGCCTGCACGGTGAGGGGCATCAGATCGATCCGCCGCGCACGGCGCACGTCGACCTTGCGGTCGGACACGGACGAGCGCAGCTCGCGGGCGAGGCGGTGCGCCGGCGAGCGCGACCCGTCGCGTTCGAAGATGCCGCGCTGCTCCCACTCGCGCACCTGCTGCGAGAACACGACGGTGAGGCGGGCGAGCTCGCGGCCGATCGCGACCACCTGGTCGTGCAGCGACCCGTCGTCGATGAGCCCGAGATCGGTGTCGCGCAACCGCTCGACGCACTCGTGGAGATCCGCCAACTCCATGGGCCCATCATGCCGAAGGGGTGTGACGTCGTCGCCCGCCCACGCGGCCGCCGCGCTGCCGGCACGACACACCGATCCCGTCGACGATTGCTGTTCGAACGCCGCCACGTCCATGCCACCCAGCGTGCACGACCGGTGTGACACGACCCGTGTGACATGCCCGACCTGCGTGCCCGACCCCGGACACGCGGATGGAGACGTGATCGGTCAGGCGACGGCGAGCCGTTCGACCATCAGCCGCATCGCGTCCTCGAGCACGCCGACCGCGAGCAGTTCGTCCGCCATGAGGTCCACGTACACGGCGGAGATCACCACGTCACCCACCTGCACCATGGCCGTCACGGTCGAGCCGTCGTTCCACGTGCCCGACCCGTCGAGCACGACGTGGAGCGCGACCGACCGGTCGCCGAGCTCGGGGAACGGATGACGCGTGACGGTGTAGGTGCCGCCCTGCCAGCTCGTCTCGGCGTCGCAGGCCAGGGCGGCGTCGAGCACGGCCTGCAGGTCGACGGCGGTGCTCGATCGCGAGGCGAGGACGGTGAACCACGGTCCGAACGACGACAGCTCGAACGCGCCGATCGCCTCCGCGGTCGCCGGCACCTGCCTGATGTAGCCCTTCACGTCGTCCAGGCAGTCGCCGTACGACTCGTCCTCCGGGAGCGTGGTGGCGGGGGCCTCCTCGGCCGGCAGTGCGTCGAGGTCGAGCGGCATCGCCGTCCAGGGCGCGCCGAGGTCGTCGGCGGTCACGAGCACGTCGGCGAGGTCCACCGCGACCGGCTCCACCGGCTCGGAGGAGACCACCGGCTCGGCAGGCTCGGCAGGCTCGGTCGACTCGGTCGACGCCTCCGGCGCTGCGGTCGTCGGCGGTGGCGCGACGGGGTCCGAACCGGCGACACCCGCGGTCGCGCCAGGAGCGTCGGAGGACGGGATCGTGCCGTCGGACGGCTCGAAGGCGGCCTCGCGTCCGGCCACCACGCGCTCCCCCCGCCCGCACGACGCGGCGACGAGCGATACGAGCGACACGAGCAACGCGGCGCAGCCGGTGCGCACGATCGATGACCGACGCCGTACCACCGGACCTGATCGCTGGTGGCCGATCCGCCGGCCGGGCGTCTGCGTGATCATGGACCTCACCGTTCCTCGAGCGGGACGGGGGCCGTGCCGCACCCGGAGGTATCGGCGCGGATCGAATCGAGCACGAGTCCCAGATGTGGGTGGTGTGCCGCAGTGTTGGCAGAAGGTGGCACGCGCACCGTCACCGGTGTGGCGGCCTGCGCGGGGCGCTACCCGGTCGGGTCGGGGGCGGGGGGCGCGGGCGGTGGTTCGGGTGCGGGCGCCGGAATGGCGGGCGGGTCGGTGGGTCGCGGCACGCAGGTCCCGTCGGGGCCGAGCACCTCGTCGGATCCGCAGCTCGGCGGCGCGGGCGGCGGCGTGGCATCCGGAGCGATCGGTGCGACGGTGGTGGTGACACCGGCGGGCGCGGTCGCGGTGGGGCGACCGGCGGGGGTGGTGACGCGCGGTGCCGGGGTGCCCGACGTGGCGGGGCCGGTGGTGCTGGTGGACGATCCGGGCTGCGACGCGAGCGTGCGCTGCAGCTCGTCCCACTCGTCGGCGAGCGCCTGCAGCGCGACCGGGTCGTTGATGCCGAGCGTCTCGCAGGTGCGGCGGAGCTCGTCGATGTCACGGCCGGCCTCGATCCACATCGCCATCATCTCCGGATCCTGTGCGAAGGCACCGAGCTGCACGCGGTCGATGCATGCGGCGACGAGCTCGCGGTCGATCGACCGGTTGAGCGTGGGTGCGGGCACGAGGTTGGTGACCGCCGCGACCGGCTCGGCCTGCGGAGCCGTGTCGGCCGGGGTGGGCTCGCTGCATGCGCCGGTGAGGACGGCGAGCACCGCAACGGCTGCGAGCGGCATCCGAACCTGCATCCGAACCTGCATCCGAACCTGCATCGCGCGGCGGGCACGCATCACACCGAGAGCACGCGAGCCGGCCATGCCGAGACCGTACGCGCACGCGCCGTCCGTGCTGCGTCACCCCGGCGGGCGGATCAGCCGAGTCGGAGCGTCTCGAGCGGTTCGAGCCGTGCGGCTCGAACGGCCGGCGAGAGACCGGCGAACACGCTGATCACCACGGCGATGGCGATGCCGGCCGGCACCAGGATCGGCTGCAGCGTGAACACCCAGCCCGCGGCGACCACCCCGACCCCGATCGCCGCCACGCCGACCGCCACGCCGAGGATGCCGCCGAGCACGCCGACGACCACCGCCTCGAGCAGGAACTGCGCGGCGATCGTGCCGCGGGTGTGGCCGAGCGCGCGGCGGATGCCGATCTCGGCCGACCGTTGGATCACGGAGATCGACATCACGTTGGCGATGCCGATGCCGCCGACGACGATCGCGAGCAACCCCATCGCGACGACGATGAGTTGGAGCTGGCGGTCGCTCTGCGACGCGAGCTCGAGTGCCTCCGACTTCAGCTCGGTCGAGATCTCGTCGGGTCCGCCGAGGTTCACGGCCACCTTGAGCGCCTCGGCCGTGGTGTCCTCGGTGCCCTCGCGGGCTCGGACGTACAGCTTGTTCGGCAGGATGTCGTCGGCGACGAAGTCCTCGTCGGCGGCGCTGAAGGGGATGAACACGGCGTTGTCGAAGGCCGGTTCGAGCTCGACGCTGTCGAGCACGCCCACCACCGCGTACTCGTGGTCGCCGAGCACGATCGAGCGCACCTCGCCCGGCAGCACCTCGAACTCGCGGGCGAGTCCGATGCCGATCACCGCGCTGCGAGCACCGGAGACCTCGTCGAACTCGTCGATCCACCTGCCGCTCACGAGCGGCACCTCGAGCACCGCGGGGAGGGCGTCATCGGCGGCGAGCACGGGCACGGGCACGGTCTCGAAGAACTCCCGCACCGCCTCGTACGGGGTGACGACGACGTTGGTGAGCTCCACCACGGCCGACACGCTCTCCACGTCGACGACGGTGCGTGCGCGTTCGACGGCGTCCTCGGGCAGGGTGGGGTCGGACGTGCCGAAGCTGGAGGCGGCGGTGGCCTCGATGAGGTTGGTGCCGAGCTCGGCCACCTTGCGCTTCAGGTCGCCCTTCGCGGAGTCGGTGAGGCCGACGGCGGCGATGATCGCGGCGACGCCGATCATCGGTCCGAGCAGGAGCAGCGCGGTGCGCATCTTCCGCGCGACGAGGCCGGAGAAGGCGACGCCGACGAGGTCGCGGGTGCCGCTCACGACACACGCTCGTCGCTGACGATGCGGCCGTCGCGCATGCGCACCCGTCGCTCGGCCATGTCGCCGACGTGGGGGTCGTGGGTGACGAGCACGATCGCCCGCTCGGGCGACTGCAGCGACGTGAACAGCCCCATCACGAGCTCGGCGTTCTTCGAGTCCAGCGCGCCGGTGGGTTCGTCGCCGAGCACGATCTTCGGTTCGGTGACGAGCGCGCGTGCGAGGGCGACGCGCTGCTGCTCGCCGCCGCTCAGCTGCACGGGGCGGTGGTCGTGGCGGTGGCCGAGCCCGACCCGCTCGAGCGAGGCGAGCGCACGGGCGCGGCGTTCCTTCGCGGACATGCCGCGGTACAGCAGCGCGGTCTCCACGTTGCCGAGCGCGTCGAGGTGCGGGATGAGGTGGAACTGCTGGAACACGAAGCCGATCTCGCGGCCGCGGACCCGGCTGCGTTCGGCGTCGTCCATCGCGGTGACGACGTGGCCGCCGACGCGGATCGTGCCCTCGGTGGGCACGTCGAGGCAGCCGAGCAGGCCGAGCATCGTGGACTTGCCCGAGCCGGACGGCCCCATGATCGACACGAAGTCGCCGGGCATGATCGCGAGGGAGACGTCGTCGAGCGCGGTGACCTGTGCCTCGCCGCTGCCGTAGCGGCGCGACACCCCGGTGAGCTCGAGGAGCGGTTCCAGCCGGGTGCCGAGCGGTGGGGTCGGATCGGCCGTGGTGACGGCGACGGTTGCGGCACCCGTGTCGGGAGCCGGGTCGGCCGTGGTGACGGCGACGGTTGCGGCACCCGTGTCGGGAGCCGGGTCGGAGTCCGGCGCCGCGGACATCGCACCGTCGGCCATCGCACCGTCGGCCATCGCACCGTCGGCCATCGCACCGTCGGCAGGCTCGGCCGAGTTCGGCTCGGCTGCGGTCGGCTCGTCAGCCACCGCCGTCGCCTCCGCCTCCGCCTCCGCCACCGCCACCGCCGGTCGGTTCGGCGGCGGCGTCGACGTCGACGATCACGAGCTCGTCACCGACGAGGCCGCTGGTGATCTCCACCCACTCGCCGTCGACGAGCCCGATCGTCACCGGGATGCGCGTGATCGTGCCCTCGTCGTTCACCACGCGGACCACGTCGCCGCCCGCCGAGCGGAGCACCGCGGCCACCGGCACGGCGAGGACGCCGAGGCGTTCGGAGAGCGTGACGTCCACCGTGGCGCGGGCACCGTCAACGGCGTCGAGCTCACCCTCGACCACGACGGTGCCCTCGTAGGTCTCCGCGCCCTGGTCGTCCACCGTGGCGGTGTCGTCGAGGGTGGCGATCACGCCGGGGAGATCTTCGTCGAGGGCGTCGAGCGACACCATCGCGGTCTGACCGACCTCCAGCTCGGCCCGCTCGCCGGGGCCCACCTGCAGCGTGATCGTGAAGACCGGTTCGGTGAGCGTGAGCACCGGCGCGCCCTGCAGCACGAACTCGCCCTCGTCCACCTCGACGGTGCCGATGCGGGCCGGCCAGTCGGCGACCACCATGTCGCTCGGCAGGAACACGACGTCGTCGTCGATCGTGGTGATCGGCACGGTGACCTCGGAGCGACCGGCCGGCAGGATCACCGTGCCGGAGAGCGTGTCGAAGTCGTCGCCTGCGTTGGCGGTGCCGCCGAGCTGGTAGTTGACGGAGGTGTCGGCGGTGACCGGTGCGTCGGCGACGATCGTGAACGACGTGGCCTGGCCCTCGGCCACGTCGCCGCCACCGCGCAGGGTGAGCTCGGGGAGGTCGTCGGACTCGATCACCACGGACGTCGAGGCCGGGTTCCCCGGCAGGTACGACGGGTCGGCCGGGTCGTCGTCGGGGTCGGGCACGACGGCGAGGGTGAGCCGCTCGTCGCCCTCGACGACGCCGTCGGAGCGGAGCTGCACCTGCACGGTGGTGGAGGTCGCGCCGGCGGGGATTGCGATGTCGTCGAGCTCGATGACGCCGTAGTCGCTACCGGATCGGGCCGAACCGCCCGTCACCACCGTGAGGTCGAGGTCGCGGTTGGACTCCACGGTGGAGCGGAAGGTGAACGTGACCGTGGCGCCTTCGCGCACGACGGCCGAGGACGACTCGAGGGTGATCACCGGGACGAGGTCGTCGCCGTTGGCGCGGATGCGGACGCGGACCTCGTTCTGCGGGCCGACGACGTAGTTGGGATCGTTGCCGAACTGGTCGGTGAGCGACACGTTGATGTCCTCGCGGTCCTCGATGACCGAGTCGACCCAGACGGGGAGAGTGATCGTGTAGGTCGTCGCGCCGGCGGGGAAGACGAAGCTGTCGTCGATCTCGCCGTAGTCGTCGCCGTCGTCGGGGTCGTTGCCGCTGGCGGCGTCGCCGCCGATGGTGAGGTCGACGGTGAGCGGGGCGGTGGGTGCGGGTTCGGCCCGGAAGGTGAGCACCACCTGGCCGCCCTCGTCCACCTCGGCGACGTCGCTGCTGAGGGTGATCGTCGGTCGCACGGGTGCGGCGGCTGCACCGACCGGCGCCCCTGCCCCCGGTGTCGTGGTGCCGGGCGTGGTGGCGCCGGGCGTGGTGGCGCCGGGCGTGGTGG
>CAEZSR010000128.1_pt1 | contig 12360 bp, 7 predicted proteins | sample 7264011 | NCBI WGS metagenome assembly CAEZSR01 (sample SAMEA6813783, study PRJEB35770) | freshwater metagenome | biome: Freshwater; feature: Freshwater reservoir; material: water | place: Czech Republic | collected 2016-08-15 | depth 0.5m m | reverse complement strand
GCAGCGCCGTTCGACCCCCCGGCCGCCGGCCGCCGACCCGGTTCGGGCACCGGCGGGTCGTGGGTGGGCATCGGGTGGGTGGCGGCCTGGTCGTAGGGCTTGCGCAGCGTCGGGTCGATGGGGGTCGGCCGGGGTGCGCTGCCGGAGGCGGTCGTGTCGAGGAGCGCCGTCTCGTGCGCGCGAGACGCGATCTCGGCGAGCGCCGCCTTCACCGCGGCACCCGACGCGTACCGCTGGTCGGGCCGGCGGGCGAGGAGGCGGTGGATCAGCTCGGGCAGCCCACGGGGCAGGGTCGGCCGCAGGCGGGTGATGTCCGTGGGGTCGCGCTGCAGACGAGCGAGCGCGGTGTCGGCGTCGTTCTGCCCGAGGAACGGCACGCGCCCGGCGAGGCACTCGTAGAGCACGAGGCCGAGCGAGTAGAGGTCCGCGCGACCGTCGAGCCGCTTGCCGCGCACCTGCTCCGGCGACAGGTACTTCGCCGTGCCCATCATGATGTTGTCGTGGGTGAGGTCGTCCCCGGTGGGCTCGAGGCCCTTGGCGATGCCGAAGTCGGTGAGCAGCACCCGACCGTCGGGGGTGATGAGGATGTTCCCCGGCTTGACGTCGCGGTGCACCATGCCCGCCTGGTGCGCGGCGTCGAGTGCGGACGCGACGCACGAACCGATGTGGATGGTGAGCTCGGGGCTCAGCTTCTTCTGCTCGTCGAGCAACTGGCGCAGGCTCTTGCCGTCGACGAGCTGCATCACGACCGCCTGGCGCCCGCCGTCCTCGATCGCGTCGTACACGGCGACGATGTTCGGGTGGTTGAGCTGCGCGACGGCGATCGCCTCGCGACGGAACCGCTCGGCGACGACGGGGTCGCTCGCGAGGTTCGGTTTCAGGAGCTTGATCGCCACCTGGCGTGACAGCGAGAGGTCGGTGCCGAGCCACACCTCGGCCATGCCTCCCTGCGCGAGACGACGCTCCAGCCGGTACCGCTGGGCGAGCACTGCCGGCGGCAGCGGAGGGGGGCTGGTCGTCATGGACATGTCCGGTCGTGAACGCTAGTGGTGCGCAGCGTCCAGGTTCCGGCAATCGACGGCCGGTGATGCGCGGGCGGTTCGCCCGTGACGGGCCGGAGCGCCGCGGCTCAGCGCCGGCGCTCGTGGAATGCGATGCCGATCGTGCCCCGGCCGGCGTGGGTGCCGACCACCGGTCCGATGTCGCCGATCACGATGTCGCCGCGGTGGTGGGGTCGGAGCATCTCGACGAACAGGTCGACGTCGCTGCAGTCGGCGTGGAGCACCGCCAGGTTGTCCACCTCGCCGTAGCTGCGCAGGGTGTCGACCAGGAACGCGAGCGCCTTCGACCGGGTGCGCTGCTTGCCGCCCTGCTCCACGACGCCGTCGCGGACCTCGATGATCGGTTTGATCGCGAGCGCGGAGGCCAGCAGGGCGCGTGCCCCACCGATGCGCCCGCCCTTCTTCAGGTTCTCGAGCGTGTCGAGCGCGCCCCACACGCGGGTGCGCTGCGCGAGGTCGCGGGCGCGGTCGGCCACCGCGGCGGCGTCGGCACCGGATCGGGCCGACCGGGCGCAGTCGGCCACGATCATCCCGAGCCCGAGGGTGCAGTTGCGGCTGTCGACGACGGTGACCGGCACGTCGCCGGCGACGGCGCGGGCCGCCAGTTCGGCGCTCTGGATGGTGGCGGACAGGGCGCCGCTCAGCGAGACGACGACGATCTCGCCGGCGCCCTGCTCGGCGAGGCGCCGGTAGGCGGCCTCGAACTGGCCCGGCGCGGGCGCGGCGGTGGCGGGCAGCTCGGGCGCTGCGGCGCTGCGGGCCCAGAACTCGGCCGGCGTGAGGTCGCGGCGGTCGACGAACTCCTCGTCGCCGATGCGGATGGTGAGCGGCACGATCTCGATGCCGAGCTCGTCGACGACGGCCTGCGGGAGGTCGCAGGCGGAGTCGGTGACGATCCGCACCCGACCGGTCGGGGCCGCCGGGCCGGTGGGGTCGTGATCGGGGGTCGGACTCACGAGGGCGGCAGGCTACTGGCCGCCGCGTCGGGCGAGACTTCGCGCCGGTCGGGCGTCGGGTCGGGCGTCGGGTCGGGCGTGTCGTCGCCGTCGCCGTCGCCGTCGCCGGGCTCGGGCTCGGGCTCGGCCCGGTCCGCGGGCTCGTCGTGGCCGTCGTGGCCGTCCTGGTCGTCCTGGTCGTCCTGGTCGTCCTGGTCGTCCTGGTCGTCCTGGTCGTCGTGGTCGGGCGGCGGGGCGGCGGCAGCGGCCGCGTCCGGCGAGGTGGCGCCGGGTGCCCCGACCGACGCCGTGACCCGCCGCGAGGCCGGATGACGCGACTGGTGCCGCTCGGCCTGCTGCGACCGTCGACTCCGGCGGACGTGGTTGGCCCACCACGTGACGATCAGCAGCAGGCCGGCGCCCGTGATGAGTTGACCGATGCCCGCGAAGGAGGTGACGCGAGCGGTGAGCACGACCTCCGGCACCACCTGGACGTCACCTTCGCCGCCCGGCGTGAAGATCCGGAGGAACACGCTCGACTTGCCGTTGCTCAACGCCTCCGCTCGCACGACCACGTCCGTCTCGGACCTGGGCGGGAGCACCTCGATGCGATCGCCGTCGGGGAAGCGGATCTTGGGCGAGCTGAGCTGCACCCGGACCGTGAGCTCCTGATCGGAGGTGTTCGCCAACGAGAACCGAAGGTTGCTCTCGCGGCCGGTGAGCGTGAGCGAGAACGGCGGGGGCGGGACCACGGCGGTGCGGATGGCGGTGAAGTCCTCGCGGATCGATGCCATGGAGGCGTCGACGTCGTCGTCGGTCATCGCGCTCGACGGATAGGCATCGATCGCGGCGGTCCAGCGCGCCACGTCCTCGGCGCCCTCCGGCAGCATGGTGGCGTACGCGAGTACCTCGGCGGAGATCTCGTCGATTCGGTCGACGCGTGACGACAGGTCGGGTCCGGCGGCCGCGGGGAGCGTGACGGTGACCAGCCGGCCGTCGTTGAGCAGGGTGGTGGTGATCCGGGGGAGGTCGCCCGGCTCGACCAGCTGGAGCCCGGGGGTCGAGAGCAGCAGCGAGGTGAGCTCGGACATGAGCGCCGGATCGGGCACCCCGAGATCCGGGAGGGCGAGCAGGACGCTGTGCCGGTCGACGACGAGACCGTCGTCGTCGATGTCGCCGGCCAGCACGACGAGCTCGGCGACGACCTCGACGGCGCCGAGCACCGGGTCGTCGGCGCCGGCCTCGAGCTGCGCGGCGAAGTACGGGTCGACGATGGCGGCGGGCACGGTGTTGCCGTCGGCGAGCCCCACGGTGACGAGCTGGGAGATGTCGGTGAACCCGCGGAGGCTTCCCTCGAGGCCGTCGTAGAAGGGGTACGGGAGCACGAGCAGCTGGGTGCCGAGGTTGCGCACGAGCTCGGCACCGCGGTCGTCGAGGGATCGCTCGACGACGTGCACCGAGCGATCGGTGGGGGTGACCGGCAGGATCGATCGGAGTTGGTCCTCGCCGGAGCGGAGCCACGTGGCGTAGGTGGCGTCGAGGTCGGCATCGGCGGCACTCGACGGATCGAGGGGGAGCCGCGGTGCCGACAGCAGCACGCTGCGCTCCAGCCCCGGCAGCAGATCAGCGGCGAGCTCCGCGTCACTCGCGACGAGCGAGCCGACGACCGACGGCTCGACGAGCACGCCGCGGGGCACGGCGACGTCGGTGACGCCGGTGACGTCGGTGACCTGCGCGGCGGCGGCGTCCATGGCCGCGAGCGACTCGGCCAGGCGGACGAGCTCGGCGCGGGCCGCGGCGGGCACGGCGACTGCTCCGTCGGGCTCGATCGTCGGGTCGGTGGTCTCCGTCATGAGGAACGCAACGGCGAGATCGCCGGCCGTGGACGGGGTGGACGGGAGCCGGTTGACGAAGGTGGTGACCTCGCCGACGGCCCGGTCGCGCAGTCGCAGCTCGAACACCACGGGGTGCACTCCGGCCTGGCCGAGTTGCAGCGCCTGCGGGGTGCGGGTGAGTGCCTCGGTCGGCACCCGCACCGTGATCGTGGTGCCCTCGACGGCCAGCAGGTTGGGGTCGGCGATCAGCGGGTCGAGCGAGATGTCGAAGGTGTCCTCGGTGCGCGTGAGCTCACCGTCGAGCACCTGCTGGAAGCCGACGCGGTCGTCGATCGCGCGATGGCTGGTGACGACGAGCACCGAGCGGGCGTCGAAGGCGGCGGGGTCCACGCCGTCCGGCAGCACGAGTCGCACCTCGACCACGCCCTCGGACGCGAGTGTGAAGGTCTGCGCGGCGATGCCGAGCTCGCCATCTCGCGGCACCGGGACCGGTGCCGAGCGAGCGGGTGCGGTGACCGGCCCGGTCGGTACGACCTCGCGCTCCGCCGACACGGGCGGTCCGCCCAGGGCCGCGAGCGCACCGCTCATCAGCACGACCGTGCCGATCCGTCCGATCCGTCCGATCCGTCCGGCCCGCCGGCGTCGGACGCTCCCGGTCACGCCGGTGCGGTCGGTCGGACGGGAGGACCGGTGGGATCGCGCCGGGCGGGACGAGGTCGACCGCACGGTCACCTCACCACCGGGCCCTCGTACACGCGGAGCCGCTCGGGCAGTTCGACGAAGCCGTGGCGGCGGTACAGCTCGAGCGCGGCGGTGTTCTCGACGTGGGTGTTCACGAACGCACGGCGCACCCGGCCGCGGCGCATCCAGCGCAACGAGTCGCGCAGCAGTGCCGTCGCCAGCCCGCGGCGATGCAGCGTCGGGTCGACCGCGAGGCGCTGGACGTACCCGGTGCGGCCGGCGCGACCGGACACGAGGAAGCCGGCGACCCGGCCATCGGCCATCACCACGCGTGCGCGGTGCGACGGCGTGGCGGTGCGGATGTCGGCGAGCATCGTGGCGTCGAGCGCCCAGGTGAGGCCGAAGGCGGCGGCGTCGATCTCCGCGGCGATGCCGAGCTCGGACTCGCGCAGCCGGCGGGTGCCGGTGGTGACCTTGCCGGTGGTGACCTTGCCGGTGGTGACCTTGCCGATGACGAACGGTGCGGACACGTCGAGCAGGGCCAACTCCTGCACGCACACCAACCCGGCCTGCTCCGCCTGCGCCGCCTGACGTGGTGCGAGTGCACCGGTGCGCAGCGCGGTGAAGCCGTGTGCCGCGAGCGTGGCCGACCAGGTGCGGTAGTGCGCGGGGGTGGGCACCGCGGTGCCGTCGAGCACCACCACCTGCGCCATGGTGGGCGTGCCGGGACACGCGTGAGCCCGGGCGGGTACCTCGGTGCCGCGAAGCACGACGTGACCCGTCCGTTCCGCCGCCGCGTGCGACGCGGCGCTCGTCGGGCGAGGGGTTCGGAGCACCGGGCTCATTCTCCCAGGACGGTAGCGTCGGAGACGTGTCCGTGCTGTTCAGTACCCATGCCGCGTACCTCGAGCACCTCGCGGGTCCGCGGCACCCCGAGCGGCCGGAGCGGCTGCAGGCGGTGCTGTCGGGCATCGAGCGTCACGCGTCGCCCGACGCGCTGATCCCGCTCGAGCCGATCGCAGCGTCGCGAGCCGACCTCGAGCGGGTGCACCCGGGCGCCTACCTCGACCGGATCGAACGGATCTCCACGTCGGGTGGCGGCCGCCTCGACCCCGACACCTATGCGTCGCCGGGCACGTGGCGCGCGGCCACGCTGGCGGCCGGCGCCGGACTCACCGCCGCCGAGGCGTTGCGTCGCGGGGAGGCCGACGCGGCCTTCTGCGCCGTGCGGCCGCCGGGGCACCACGCGAACCAGACCGAGTCGATGGGCTTCTGCCTCATCTCCAACGTGGCGGTGCTCGCGGCGTCACTCGCCGACCAGGGCGAGCGGGTGCTGATCCTCGACTACGACGCCCACCACGGCAACGGCACGCAGGACGTCTTCTACCACGACCCCCGCGTGCTGTTCGTGAGCCTCCACCAGTGGCCGCTGTACCCGGGCACCGGTCGCCACACCGAGATCGGCGCCGGCGCGGGGGAGGGCACCACCATGAACGTGCCGCTGCCACCCGGCACCACGGGCGACGTGTACCTGCGGGCGTTCGACGAGCTGATCGCACCCCGCGTGGAGGCGTTCGCACCGACGTGGCTGATCATCTCGGCCGGGTTCGACGCGCACCGGTTCGACCCGATCACCGAGCTGGGGCTCACGTCGGGCGACTACATCGCGCTCACGCGGCGGGCGATGCAGTGGGTGCCGGCCGGCCGGCGGATCGTGATGCTCGAGGGCGGCTACGACCTCGACGCGCTCGCGTGGTGCAGCGCCGGGGTGGTGGGGGTGCTGGCCGGTGAGGATCCCGAGCCGGTCGACGTCGCCGAGGCGGAGACGTCGGGTGGGCCGGGCCACCGCCAGCTCGACGTGATCAGCGCGTTCTGGCGCGAGCGGCACCAGGGCTGAGCCGGCAGGTCGATCGTGACGGCGCCCGTCGACCGCGACGGTGACGACCCGGCGGCCCTCGTCGCCGGTGACCCGGACGGTGCGGCCGGTTCGGATGGTGCGGCTGGTCCGGCCGGTTCGGATGGTTCGGATGGTTCGGATGGTTCGGATGGTTCGGACGTCGGGGCCCGGGTGGTCGAGGCCGTGCGCACCACGCTGTGGCCCGAGCTGCACCCGCTGGCCGAGCGGTTCGCCGCCGCGGGTCATCGGCTCTACCTCGTCGGTGGCACGGTGCGCGACCTGGTGGCCGGCGACGACCGGCCGGCGTTCGACCTCGACGCGACCACCACGGCGCGGCCGGCCGAGATCAAGCGGCTGATCGCCGATTGGGCCGACGCGGTGTGGACGCAGGGCGAGCGCTTCGGGACGATCGGCGCGATGAAGGAGGCGCCCGACGGAGGGGAGCCGCGGATCTACGAGATCACCACGCACCGGGCGGAGGCGTACGCGAGTGACTCGCGCAAGCCCGACGTGGTCTTCTCCGACGACGTGGTGGCCGACCTGTCGCGGCGCGACTTCACGGTGAACGCGATGGCGGTGGAGATCACGACGCCCGCTCCCGTGCTGGTCGACCCGTTCGGTGGCGCGGCCGACCTGGCCGCCGGGGTGCTCCGCACGCCGCTCACGCCGGTCGAGAGCTTCGGGGACGACCCGCTGCGGATGCTGCGAGCGGCGCGCTTCCTCACGCGCTACGGGCTCGAGCCGGTGCCCGAGCTCACCGCCGCGGTCCGGGAGATGGGTGCGCGCCTGTCGATCGTGTCGGCCGAGCGGATTCGCGACGAGCTCGACAAGCTGCTGGTCACGCGCCGCCCCGGTCCGGGCCTGCGCTTCCTCGTCGACACGGGGCTCCTCGCGCACGCGGTCCCCGCCCTCGCCGAGCTCCACCCGGTTCGGCTCGACGCCACCGTGGCGGCGGTCCCCGCCGCCGGTCCGGCACCGGCCGGGTGGTGGGGCGATCCGCCCGTGCTGCGGCTCGTGCGGTGGGCGGGATTGCTGGCCGAGCTCGACGCATCCGACGCGCGCCGGGTGCTGCGCGACCTGCGCGCCTCGAACGAGGACGTCGGCGCGGTGTCGACCGTCGTCGACTGCCATCGCCGGTGGTTCGCCGGCCCGGTGTCCGGCGCGACCTCCTCCGATGCGACCTCCGATGCGACCTCCGATGCGACCTCCGATGACGGCGCCTGGTCGCCGGCCGACGTCCGCCGAGTGGTCCGCGACGCCCGCGGCCATCTGGCGGAGGTACTGGCGCTGGCGCACGCGATGGGTGCCCCGGCCGGTCCCGTCGGAACGGTGCCGGGCCGCTCGGCCGCGACGTGGCTGGCGGGGGCGGAGCTGCTGCGCCGGTCCGGTGAGGACCTCGGCGACCTCGCGCCGCCGCTCGACGGCGCGGCCGTGATGGCGCTGCTCGGCATCGAGCCCGGCCCGCTGGTGGGGCGGGCGTTGGCGTACCTCGCGGAGCAGCGGATCGTGGACGGTCCGATCCCCCCCGATCGAGCGGGCGCCTCTCTCCGAGAGTGGTGGCGTCACCACTCTGAATGATCTATCGTGACATCGTGACATCGTGCGGCGGTGCGACACCGTTGTGACGTGACACGACACGACCAGAGGTCGCCGGACCGGGAATGCCGGACCGGGACCGGACCGGATGTGCCAGAGCATGTCGTCCGACCCGTCGTCCGGACGGGCCCGATCGTCGAGCGGTGGTGAGGCATGGTGGACGCGCAGGGTGGGCACCTCGAGGTCGTGTCGCCCGACGCCCCCGCGCACCGCATCGACGCGACCACCGCATCAGCCGCATCAGCCGCGTCAGCCGCGTCGGCCGCCCTCGCTGCACCGGACGGGTCCACCGGGCCGCCCGTGACGAGCGAGTCCGTCGCGACCGGGCGCGCCGTTCCCGCCCGCGCCGCGGACCGTCTGGCCCTCGCCGCAGCGGTCGCGATCGCCGCCGGCGCCGCTGCCGACGCCGTCCGCGGCGGCACGCACCTGGCCGGTTGGGGTGCGGGGACCCACGTCGGCCTCGCCGTGGCGGGGGTGCTGGCCGCGGTCGCGACGAGCTGGCGCTGGGCGCTCGACCGACGTTCGGTCGCCGCCGGGCTCGCGATCGCCACGATCGTGTGGGCCGCGCTCCAGTGCGGGCGTGCCGCGCTGGCCGTGGGGCGCACGATCGGCGCACCGCCGACCGACGGGACCACGCCGGCGTCGCTCGTGCTCGATGCGTGCTTCCTGGCGGTGCCCCTGCTCGTCGGTGCCGTGCTCGTGATGCGCCTGTGGCGCTATCCGGCGGTCCGACGCTTCGCGATGGCCACGGACGCACTCGTGGTCGCGCTCGCGTCGTCGTTCGTGCTGTGGGAGTTCGCCCTCCGGCCCCACGTCGAGGGTCGATCGGTCGACGAGCAGATCGTGACGGTGGCAGGGCCGGTCTGCGCCGTCGTCGTCACCGCGCTCGCCGCCGTGATCCTGCTCCAGCAGCGGTCGCCGACGATCGAGCCACTCGTGGTGCTGCTCGCCCTCCACGCCGCCGGCGGGGTGTTCGACGTGGTGGCCGGCGGACCGGTCGGCGACGGGCTCGGCGTGGCTGCCGCCGCGTGCTGGGCCGGCTTCGTCGTCCTCCTCGTGCTGCTGTCCGGTCGGCCGTCGCGACCGACCGACGACCACCACCGACCCGAGGTGATCCGGATGGTGGTCGTGGTCGCGGCCACGGCCGTCGCCCTCGTCGCCGGCCTGTGGGCGTCGCTCGTCGAAGGTCATGCCGTGAGCGGCGTGGGGACCGCCCTCGCGCTGGCGCTGGTGGCCGCCGTGAGCGTCGACCAGGTGGTGCGCGCCTGGGAGACGTCGGAGTACTCGCAGCGCCTGTCGCGTACCATCGCCGAACTCGGTGCGACGGAGCAGCAGCTGCGCGGCCTGCTCGACGACCTGCCCGAGGCGGTGGTGGTCGTCGACCGCCAGGGAGTGATCCGGGGTGCCAACGCCGTCGCGCGCACGCTCACGGAGCGAGCCGACGACGAGCTGATCGGACGCGCCGTGGTCGACCTCGTGCGTGACGACGCACGCGACCTGGCGAGGCTGCTGTGGCGCGACCTGCAGGCGGGGCGTCGGCCGGCCGGCCGTTCCGTCACGCTCCCGCTCGCACCGCCCGCCCCGCCCGAGGTGATCGTCGCCGTCGACGCCATGCTGCCCGTGCGCGATCCCGACGAGGTCGTGATCACGCTGCGCGACGTGTCCGCCAGCGTGCGCGAGGCCGAGGCGCTCGAACGCGCCCGTGAACGCTTCCGGCTCGCGTTCCACGGAGCGCCCACCGGGATGACGCTGTCGTCGGTCGACACCGGGGTGATCGTCGACGTGAACGACACGATGCTGACGATGATGCGGACCGGGCGCACCGAGTTCGTCGGTCGCACCATGCACGACATCACCCACGCCGACGACCGTGACCGCCATGAGCACCTGGTGCACCGCGCCGTCACCGCCGTCACCGGCGTCACCGGCGTCACCGGCGTCACCGGCGACGCCGAGGGCGGGGCGCGCGAGCACCGGTTCGTGCGGGCCGACGGCAGCGTGCTGTGGGCGCAGACCTCGATCTCGGTGTTCGAGGACAACGGTGAACTGCTCGCGATCTCCCACGTGCAGGACGTCACCGAACAGCGACGCTACGCCGAGCAGCTGCGCTGGGCGGCCACCCACGACGAGCTCACCCGCCTGCCGAACCGGTCACAGTTCACCACCGAGCTCACCGAGCGGCTCGCGTCGTCCCCCGTCGGCAGCACCGCCGTGCTCTTCGTCGACCTCGACAACTTCAAGGTCGTGAACGACTCCCTCGGCCACGCGGTCGGCGACCAGTTGCTGCGCGGCATGACCCAGCGACTCCGCGCCGTCCTGCGCGACCACGACCTGCTCAGCCGCTTCGGCGGCGACGAGTTCATCGTGCTGCTGAGCGACCACCACGGCGACCAGCCGCCGCTGTCGATCGCCGAGCGGCTGCGTCGCGAGATCGCTCGGCCGCTCACGATCGACGGTGAGGAGCTGTTCGTCACCGCCAGCATCGGCATCGCCGTGGCCGACCGGCCCGACGCGACCGCGAGCGATCTCCTGCGCGACGCGGACGCCGCGATGTACCGGGCCAAGGCGCGTGGCCGCGACTGCGTGGAGGTGTTCGCCCCGGGCGTGCACGACGACTCGGTCGCAACGCTGCGCACCTCGAGCGAGCTGCGGCGCGGCATCGAACGCGACGAGATCGTGCCGTACTACCAGCCGATCGTCGACCTCGCGACCGGGGTGCTCACCGGGTTCGAGGTGCTCGCCCGCTGGCGTCATCCCGACCGCGGGGTGCTCGGCCCCGACCAGTTCCTGCCGATGGCCGAGGAGACCGGCATCATCGGTGACGTCGGCGCCGCGATCCTGCGCGCGTCGCTCGCCCAGCTCGGCCGGTGGCGCGAGCACGTGCCGGTGTTCGCCGACCTGTCGATCGCGGTGAACGTCAGCAGCCGGCAGCTGCTCGGCGACGGCTTCCTGCCCACCGTGGAGGAGGCACTCGCCGAGACCGGGGTGCCGGCCGACGCGCTGTGGCTGGAGATCACCGAGACCGCCCTCATGACCGACGTGAAGGCGGCGTCGGTGGTGCTGCGCGAGCTGCGCAGCATCGGCCTGCACCTCTCGGTCGACGACTTCGGCACCGGGTACTCGTCGCTCACCTACCTGAAGCGCTTCCCGGTCGAGGCGATCAAGGTCGACCGCAGCTTCGTGAACGGCCTGGGCATCGACAACGAGGACTCCACCATCGTCGAGGCCGTCGTGCGGCTGGGGCACTCGCTCGGGCTGGCCGTCGTGGCGGAGGGGGTGGAGACGCCGTTGCAGCTCAGCCGTCTGCGCGACCTCGGGTGCGACCGGGCGCAGGGCTACCTGTTCGGTCGGCCGCGTCCGGCCGAGATCGTGGAGGCCGAGCGCACCATCGTCTGACGGTGCGGACCGTCAGACGCCCTGCTTGCGGGCCCGCAGCAGCAGCACGGTCGGCACCTTGGCGTCGCGTGTGGTGATCGGGGCGAGCTCGTGGACCACGTCGAGTCGGAAGTTGCTCCGCTCGAAGCTCATGAACAGCTCGCCGATCGACCGCACGGTGCTGCCATAGGCGCGGCGGGGGGCGTCGGTGCCCGGGTCGAACATGGCCGCCACCGGATGGGTGAGCGACACCACGAACGCGGCGTCCGGCCGCAGGATGCGGTGCACCTGGCGCAGCAGCCGGGGGAGGTCGTCGACGTCGTCGAGGGTCTGGGTGGCCACCACCAGGTCGACCGACCCGCTGGTCGCGAAGCCGAGGTCGGCGAGTTCGCCCTGGTGGCACTCCACGCGTACCTCGGCGGTCTCGGCCTGGCGACGCAGCTCGGTGATCCGCGCCGCGTCCGGGTCGACGACGATCGACTTGGCGCCGGCGAGGGCGAGGGTGACGGCGTTGGCCCGTCCGGGGGACGGCACGGGGGCGATGCCCAGCTCGACGGGGCGCTTGCCGGTGACGTTGCCGCAGAGGCGGAACTCGCCGTCGTCGGCGACGCCCCGTCCGTACCACACGTGGCTCGAGGTCATGCCCGCCAGTGTGACCGATGCGGAGCGGGACGTCGGGGATCGCCCGTGCCTGCACGAAGTGCGTGTGACGGGGGTCGATAGCCTGTCCGACGATGTCGTCGCAGGGCCAGTTCTCCGCAGGCGCCCTGCGCGGCGCCGGGCGCGGTGTGGTCGACCACCGTCTCGCGCGCCGGCATCTCGTCAACGAGTTCCGGCGCGGCCGGCTGCGTCAGGACCAGGTGTGCGACGCCCACCCCGAGCTCATCCGGGCGGCGCGCAACCTCGGCACCGAGAGTCGGTCCACGTGCCCGATCTGCCAGGAGGCCAAGCTCCGCCTCGTCACCTACGTGTTCGGGTCG